>Ga0187765_10000087_pt1 | contig 31642 bp, 27 predicted proteins | sample 0216_QUI02_MP05__3_FD_133018 | JGI IMG/M metagenome (GOLD analysis project Ga0187765, IMG submission 133018) | Tropical peat soil microbial communities from peatlands in Department of Meta, Colombia - 0216_QUI02_MP05_10_MG | ecosystem: Environmental > Terrestrial > Soil > Wetlands > Peat ...
AAGCTCGGCGACGTGCGCGTGCGCAACGTCTCCACCAACATACGCGACGGCGCGGGCGGCACCGAATATGGCGGCAATTCGATCTTTATCTTCGAGATGGGCGATCTCTGCATCGCGCATCTCGGTCATCTGCATCACACGCTGACGCCCGAGCACATCGAGCAACTGGGACAGATCGACGTGCTGTTGGCGCCGATCGATGGCGCCTACACCATCAGCCACGAAGACATGATCGAGGTGATCGGGCAGATTCACCCGGCACTGGTGATCCCCATGCACTATTTCGGGCGCTCCGTCGTGGAGCGCTTTGCATCACGCGTTGGCGACCGCTATCCGATCCGCTACATGGAGAAAGCGACCATTACCCTTACCCGCTCCGAACTGCCGAAAAGCACGGAAATCTGGGTGCTGCCGGGTTTTTAGCGAGACGCAAGAAAACCGATGAGGAGATAGGGGGATGACTGGGGATGGGGTAAGCGCTCCCCGAGTGCCATCATTCGAATTCCGACCCGCTCCGTGAGCAATCTCGACGAGCGCACCCCATCTCCTTCAATCCCCCGATCTCCTAAATCTTTTTGAGCCGCACACTCGACTGCTCAAGCGCTAAAGCTTTACGTCGCTCGCGAGGTGGTAGACGCAATCGCCGCGCTCGACGCGGGCGGGGACGCGCTTGCAAACCACTACGCCGTCGCCCTTGAAATGTACCGGTGCCGGCTCGCGCCAGGGTTCGTCCGGGAATACGACCACTCCCGCGAGATCGCCTTTCCTGACGTTGTCACCCAGCTCGACCCGCGGCTCGAACAGCCCGGCGTCATAGGCATAAGCGTAGTGCGCCGCGCGATCGACCTGCATGACGCGCGTCGGATGGGCATCGACCTTTCCCGCGAGCACGCCCAGATGACTGAGCACGTTGCGCACGCCGCGCTCGGTGATCGCCAGCGTCGCCGGCGTCACCATCCCGCCGCCGCCCAGCTCCGCGCTCACGCCGATGATGCCGGCGCGCTCGGCCGCGGAAAGGATTCCACCCGTGCCGATCTCGGCGCCACCCACCATCAGATAGCAATTAGGTGCGCCGAAAGCGCGAACCAACTCCAGTATCTTGTCGAGCGTCTTCTTGTCGTCGACGCGCCGCGCCAGGGTGCCGGGGACGTAGATGAGCGAGCTGCCGCCGGAGTGCAGGTCCATCGAATAATCGACCTCGGGCATCAGCACGGTCTCGACGAAATGCGCGATCATCCAGGTGGGACGGCCGTCGGGATCGCCGGGGAATACCCGGTTCAGGTTCCCGTCATCGATCGGCGAGGTGCGCATGCCCGCGGCCGCCGCGGGGAAATTCAACATCGGCACGATGATCACCTGGCCGCTGATATCTTCGGGCGCGAGCATGCGCGCGAGCTTGGTCAGCACGACCTGCCCCTCGTACTCATCGCCGTGATTGCCGGAGGTGAGCAGCACGCGCGGGCCGGTGCCGTTGCGGATCGAGACGATCGGCATCGCGAGGAAGCCATAGGCGGAGCGATGCACGGAATGAGGCAGGCGCAGATACCCCGTGTGCTTGCCGTTGCGGGCTAGATCGATCTCGATCGAAATCTTGGAGCGGCGGTTGGACATGTGGCTGGCATCCCCTTTGTTCGCCGGCACTCTAGACCGAGCACCGTCGTTCATGAAAGCGGGAGAGTCCGCGGAACAGCGGACCCTCCCGTCGATGTGCGAAAGACCAGGCCGAGCGGCTAAAACAAGATTACGCTGCGGATCGATTTGCCCTCGTGCATCAGGTGGAAAGCGTCGTTGATCTTTTCGAGCGACATCGTGTGAGTGATCAGATCGTCGATGTTGAGCTTGCCGCTCATGTACCAGTCGGTGATCTTGGGCACGTCGGTACGGCCCTTGGCGCCGCCGAAGGCAGTGCCGCGCCAGACGCGTCCGGTGACGAGCTGGAACGGCCGGGTCGCAATTTCAGCACCCGCGGGCGCCACGCCGATGATCGTCGATTCACCCCAACCCTTGTGGCAACACTCGAGCGCCTGACGCATGGTCGCGACGTTGCCGATGCACTCGAAGGAATAATCCGCGCCGCCATTGGTGAGCTCGACCAGATGTGCCACCAGGTCGCCGTTGATCTTCTTGGGATTGACGAAGTGCGTCATCCCGAGCTTTCGAGCGAGCGTCTCGCGCGCAGGATTGAGATCGACGCCGACGATCATGTTGGCGCCGACCATGCGGCTTCCCTGAATGACGTTGAGCCCGATCCCGCCCAGGCCGAACACCACAACGTTGGAGCCCGCGCGGACCTTGGCAGTGTTGATCACCGCGCCCACGCCGGTGGTCACGCCGCAGCCGATGTAGCAGATCTTGTCGAAGGGGGCGTCGGCGCGCACTTTCGCGAGCGCGATTTCGGGAACCACGGTGTACTGAGCGAAGGTCGACGTGCCCATGTAGTGGTGCAGCGGCTCCTTGCCGATCCGGAAGCGACTGGTGCCGTCCGGCATTAAGCCCTTGCCCTGTGTCACCCGGATCGCCTGGCACAAATTGGTCCGGCCCGAGGTGCAATACTCGCAAGTCCGGCATTCCGGCACATAGAGCGGGATCACGTGATCGCCTTTCTTGAGGCTGCTCACGTCCTTGCCGACATCCACCACGATCCCGGCACCCTCATGGCCGAGGATCGCGGGAAAGAGACCTTCGGGGTCGGCTCCCGACAGCGTATAGGCGTCGGTATGACAGACCCCCGTCGCTTTGATCTCGATCAGGACCTCCCCGGCCTTCGGTCCCTCAAGCTCGACCGTTTCAATGCTGAGCGGTGCTCCAGCCTTGTGCGCCACCGCGGCACGGACCTGCATGCAGTCTCCCTCCTCTCATTCGGATCTCGATCCGCCGACCGGTGCGGCGGTACCGGGCGGCACCTAGTCGCGGAGCACGCCTTTCGCCTTCGCGGTGTGCGTCGCAATCGCGTCCATCAGCGCCGGCGACAGGCAATCATAAGGCTCCAGATGCAGCTCCTTGAGCCGCTTCCTGATGCCGCCCATCCGATCGGGCTTGACGCCGGATTCAATGACCGACGAGACGAAGGCCGCAAACTCCGGCGGCGCAAACCCGCTCTGCTTGGCAAGCTCCGGGTGGATGAAATCGAAGCCGTGGAACGGGTGGGCCTTGTTCTCGATCCGGCCATACATGTGCACGCCGCAGTCCTTGCAGGCATAACGCTGGATGGGGGCTGACGGATCGACCACCTTCAGCTTGCTCTCGTTGGCGCTCACCTTGAGATGATCGCGCGGAACGACCGCGACCATCGAGAACATCGCACCCTCGGGCTTCCAACATTTGGTGCAGCCGCAGACATGGTTGAAGGCGCATTGCCCCTTGACGGTGACCTCGACGGCGTTCTGCTTGCACTTGCAGGCCAGCGTGCCACCCGAAAAATCCTTGGCCGCGGGCTTCAGGCCGTGATCCACGGACGGGTGAATTGAAAAACCATCAGCCATTTGGGACCTCCCGGTTGACCTGCCGGCTTCGCGTCCGCGCGGGAATCACGCACTCGAAACAGCAGGAGTTTGTTCGCTTCGATGCAAACCAAACACCTGAGGCGGTCGCGTTGTCAATCCGCGGAGGAAACGAGGACCTACGGAGCTGTACTGCGCAGCCGCGCGAGGGTGCCGACCGCTTCCATCATCGGCGTCGGGATCGCGAAGGAGCGGGCAATCTCCACCACCGCATCAACGAGGGCGCCGAGCTCGACCGGCCGTCCGGCCTCGATGTCCTGGAGCGCGGAAGTCTTGTAGGCGCCCAGCCGCTTCAGCCCGTCGACGCGCGCTTCGCCCGTGATCTCGAAGCGGATGCCGAGGCGATTGGCGACGCACTCGGCCTCGCCCATGATCGCGAGCGCGAGCGCACGCACGCCGGGATCGCCGATCAGCCGATCCATGGTCGCGAGCGTCAACGCGCTTAGGGGATTGAACGCGACGTTGCCCCAGAGCTTCTGCCAGATTTCATATCGAATGCGGTGTGTCGTGTCGCCGGCAAGACCGGCCTCGCGCAGCACCGACGCAACGCGCCCTAAGCGCTCGGTATCGGCGCCACTGGGCTCGCCCAGAATGAAGCGATTGCCGGCCTGATGGCGGATCACGCCGGGCCGCGGCTGTTCCGCCGCCATCTGCACGACGCAGCCGAGGACGCGGGCGGGATCGAGAATCTCGAACAGATTGCATTCGGGATCGACCGCGCGAATGCGCCGACCTTCGAGCGCGCCTCCCTCGCGATAGAAGTACCACCAGGGGATGCCGTTCTGCGCTGCTACCAGCACCGTATCGGGGCCGCAGAGAAACGCGATATCCCGCGCCGCCATAGGGATCGAATGCGCCTTCAGCGTGACGAAGACCAGATCCTGCGGCCCGAGTGACGCGGCGGCGTCGGTGGCGGGCAGCGGAATACGCCGCTCGCTGCCGCCCTCGATCAAGGTGAGGCCGTGGGAGCGAACGGCCGCGAGCTGCGCGCCGCGCGCCACCGCGTGCACCGTCTTGCCGGCTGCAACGAGCTTCGCCGCGAGATAACCGCCGATGACCCCGGCGCCGAAGACGGCAATCTTCATGCGCCCGCGCCCGCGCCGCTGCGAACGACTACTTGTAGGCCTTTGCCTGGGCCTCGATCGCCGCCGGATCGAAAGCATCGATCTCCGCCATCAGATCGTTGGTGACGATATCGTGCACGTCCGGCTTCTGCTTGATCACACCCCATTTGAGCAGGAAATCCAGGTAGGCGTCGTAGTTGTCAATGGAGTTCACGCCCCAATTGCCGACGCCGGCCTTTTCCAGTCCCCAATTGACGATCCGCGCCTGCAGCACCCGAACATCGTCCCTAAGCGCGGTCGCCTCGTCCTTGCCGGTGGGCTGGGTTTGCGGAAACACTTCCCAGAGGATGCGCACCGCGGCTTCCGGATTGGTGATCGCGAAGATCGTGCCCTTGGCATAGCCCTGAGCCAGCGCCACCGACTGCGCGCGATCCTTGGCAAGCGTTTCGTCGAGCGCGATGAAACCGTTCGACGGGAAGCGGTCGATGGCCTTGGCCTCGATCCGCCGCAGCGGCACACCGGCGTTGCCGATGATCGCGTATTGCACGTCATAAAGGCTGAGCGCGTCGACCTGCTTGGAACGCAACAGCCCCGCGGCCTGCGCCCCCTCGCCCACCACGATGATGCTGATGTCGGTGTCGGGATCGAGCCCTTGGCTCGCGGCGATGGCGCGGATCACAGGAACGCCCGCCGATGCCATCGACTGCACGCCGATGCGCTTTCCCTTGAGGTCCGCGAGCGTCTTGATCGGGCTATCCTCGGGAACCGCCGGTCCATAGATGTTGCCCTGATAAGCCGTGTAGAACACCTTCGCTTTCACCCCCTGCGGCCGGAGCGACGCCAGCGGTTCGACCGAGGGCAGCGAATAGGGAAGCTCGCCCGTACCCACGAATTTGACGCAGTCCGTGGAACCCGGCAGCGGCACCAGCTCGACCTTGAAGCCCGCCTGCTGGAACCAACCCATCTTGGTCGCGATGGCGAAGGGCGCGGCGGCCGCGCTTACGGTGCGCGCGCACCAACCGATCTTTACCGTCGTTTGTGCCTCCGCGGATGCGGTCAGCGCACCCGCGAACAGCGCGGCGAGGGTCAGAAACGCGAGCCTTCTTCTCATGGCACTCCCCCGGTTTGAGCGGCATCGGCGGCTTTCTGCGAGGCATCCCAGAACAACACGCGGCGGCGTGCGATCGCAATCACCTGGTTCAGCGCCAGGCCGATCACCGCCAGGAGCAGCAGGATCGAGAACATGCCCGCGACGTCGCCGCTGAAATTGAGGCTGTTGAGCAGCACGCCGAGACCGGCCTGGGCGCTCACGAACTCCGCCACGATCGCGCCGATGAGGGCGAAGATCATGGCGACTTCGAGACCCGCCATGATGAAGGGCAAGGCACCCGGCAACCGCAGCATCCAGAAGATTTGCGCCTCGCTCGCGTCGAGCGAACGTATCAGGTTCACGCGGTCCTCGTCCGCCGAGCGCAAGCCGACGATGGTATTGACCATCAGCGGGAAGAAAGCGATCAACGCCGCCAGCACCACCTTGGACTGCAAGCCGATGCCGAACCAGAGGATGATGAGTGGGCCGAGCGCCACCTTCGGAAGCGCCTGGAACATGGTAATGAAGGGATAGAGGAAATACTCGACTCGCCGGCTGAGCGCGACCGCGGTACCGAGCAGGAAGGCAAGCGAGGTCCCGGCCGCGAATCCCAGCAGCGTTTCCTCGATCGTCACCCACGCGTTCTTGACATAGATCAAACGCACGATACCCACGTAGAGCGCGCTGAACACGGCGGAGGGCGCGGGAACCACGTAGGAGGGCACCGCAAAATAGTCGACCACCAACTCCCAGATGCCGATGGTCGCCAAGAGCAGAAGCAGGCGGAGCAGCGGATTGGCGAGGCCACTCTTCATCCGTCGAGCCCTCCGCTGCTGCTGAAATGCGCGCGAATGCGCCGCACATGGGTCCCGAACTCAGGCGTGCTCATGATGTCGAGCGAACGCGGGCGCGGCAAGGTCACGGCGACTATCTCTGTGATCCGGCCTGGCCGCGCCGTCATCACCAGCACGCGGTCGGCGAGAAACACGGCCTCCGGAATCGAATGCGTGATGAATACCACCGTCTTGCGCCGCTCGAGCCAAATACGCTGCAGTTCCAAATTCATCTGCTCGCGGGTCATGGCGTCAAGCGCCCCGAAGGGCTCGTCCATAAGAAGCATCGCGGGATCGTGAATGAGCGCCCGCACCATCGCCACACGCTGCTGCATGCCGCCCGAGAGCTCCCAGGGATAGCGATTCTCGAACCCGTCGAGCCCGACGAGACGCAGCAGATCGAGCGCGCTTCGGTGCAGGCGTTGGCGGCCGAGGCCTTGCACGTCCACCGGTAGGAGCACGTTATGCAACACCGTGCGCCAGGGAAACAGTACCGGCGACTGGAACACCATGCCGATATCGCGCCGCGGTCCGACAATCGGCGTGCCGCGCAGCAGCGCCATTCCGCCGGTCGCTGGAATGAGGCCGGCCAGGATTTTCAGCAGAGTCGACTTGCCGCAGCCTGACGGCCCAACGATGGCAACGAACTCGCGGTCCGCGACCTCGAAGTCGATCGCCTCAAGCGCATGGACCGCTCCCGCGCGTGCCGGATAGACCTTGGTCAGCGCCTGCACCGCGATTACCGGCGCCGCCGCCGATGATGCGCGGACGGGCCCATCGACCAGTGAATCGGCACTGACGCTCATCGGGGGTGCGGTCCTCCGGCGATCCCGCAAAAAGCTATAGATAGCACCTGATCGGGCGTCAATGACGGCGGAAAACCAGGGTCTTGCCAGTGGGCATCCGGCAGCAAAGTGTCGCACAGCCCGGGTGGATTAGCGCTTGCGCCGAGCATCGCCTCAAACAATAAAGAGCGGCCCGGGCTTGCACTTCTGTGGGAAACACTCATGCATCGAGTTCTGCCCCGTATCGTCGCGCTGATGTGCCTCATTGCCGCGGTCGTGCTCCCCACCCCTCGCGCCTTCGCCCACGCGATCATCGTCGAGGCCGTTCCCTCGAACGACGCAGTGGTGCACGGAACCACGGTTGATGTGAAGCTCCGCTACAACAACCGCATTGACCATGTGCGTTCGCGCTTGCTGCTGCTCGACGGCAACGGCAAGGAACGGCCGATCACCATCGCCCCGGACAGCCCGACGGACCAATTGATCGCCACCATCACCGACGTGGCCCCCGGCCAATATCGGCTGCGATGGCAGGTGCTGGCACTCGATGGGCACATCACCCGCGGCGACATTCCCTTCACGGTGGTCAATCCCTAGCGCACAATGGCGGCCCTCCTCGACATTTTCGGATTTCTGAGCGTCATTCTGCGCGGATTAATTCTGACCGCGCAGTCCTTCGTGGTGGGCGGCGTCATCTTCCAATTGCTGCTTCTGCGGCCGCTGGCGGGCGATATGGGCGCCGTGCTCGAGCCGATTTGGCGGCGCTGCCGCACGTTGCTGTTCTGGAGCGCTCTTGTTTTCGCGCTCTTCGAGCTTATCGGCGTGGCTCTCCAGTGCGCGGTACTGATCGGAACCGTCGATATCACCCTGTTCGAGGCCGTCACCGCCAATTTCGCGCTCGCCGGTCTGGCGCTAGGCGCGGTCGGCATCGCGATCGCCGGGCTCTCGCGCGGCAGCCGCGGCGCATTCGCCATAGCCGCCATGACCACGCTCGCGGTCCTGGCGCTGGTGCTCCAGTCGGCGACCAGCCACGCGATGGCGCGCCTCGACGATCGTGCTCCGCTGGCCGTCGCCGATATTCTGCACATGGCTGGCGCCGCGGTCTGGATCGGTGGCATCCCTTATTTCCTGATCGTGCTCAACGGTGTCGAGGGCGGTGCCGCGTGGCGTCGCGTCGGCAAACGCTTCTCCGTGATGTCGATGGCGTCGGTCGCGGTGTTGCTGACCGCCGGCATCTTCATGTCGGTCTTTTATCTCGGCGACTTCGACGCCCTCTACGGCACGGCTTACGGGGTGATGGTCGTAGGCAAGGCGGGGCTGCTCGCGGGCCTGCTGTTTCTCGGCGGCATGAACTTCCTGCTGGTCGAGCGGCTGCGTCGCGATCCCACGACCCCAGTGCTGCGCCTCAAACGATTTGCCGAAGCCGAGATCGGCATCGGATTGACGGTACTCTTCGCAGCGGCGTCGCTCACGTCGCAACCGCCCGCCGTCGATCTGACCATCGATCGCGCGAGCTGGGTGGAAGTCGTCGAGCGCCTCACTCCGGAATGGCCGCGGCTCACCAGCCCCGATCGCTCGCAGTTGATCGCCTATCGCATCGAGCTCGCTCGCGAGGAGGCCGCAAAGACGCACCGGCAATTGCCGATCGCTTACGTGCTGGGATCAGGGGTATTGCCGCCGCGCGATGCCAATGACATCGCCTGGTCCGAGTACAACCATCATTGGGCCGGGATCGCCGTTCTCGTTATAGGGCTGCTGGCGCTGGGCGAGCGCTCACGTCTCGTCCCGTCAGGAAAGCATTGGCCGTTGATGTTCGTGGTGCTCGCGGTATTCCTGTTCTTCCGCAGCGATCCCGAGGTGTGGCCGCTGGGTGAAATCGGCTTTTTCGACAGCCTCAGGGATCCCGAGGTCGCTCAGCACCGTGCCTTCGTGCTCTTGATCGCGGCCTTCGGCATTTTCGAATGGTGCGTGCGGACCGGGCGCTTTCGATCGAGCAAACCGGCGCTCGCCTTTCCGCTGTTGTGCGCGACCGGCTCCGCGCTGCTGCTGACCCATCAACACAACCTCGTCAACGTCAAGGAGCAGCTGCTGATCGAGATAACGCATTTGCCGATCGCGCTGCTGGGCGTCGCGGCGGGGTGGTCGCGCTGGCTCGAATTGCGGCTCGCGCCGCCGGGCAATCGCATCGCCGGTTGGGTCTGGCCGATCGCGTTCGTGCTGGTGGGTGCCCTGCTCCTTATGTATCGCGAAACCTAGCCGCCCGTGCGCGATTTTATCTACAGCGTGGTGGAAGCCTCGCGTCGTCACGCGGTCGCGACGACGGTTTTCGCGTTGCTCCTCACCCTGCTGGCGGGATTTTTTGCCGCGACGCATCTTGATATCGACACCGACATCGACAAGCTCATCAATCCGGAGCTTCCCTGGCGGCAGCGCGAGACCGCGTTCGACCGCGCTTTCCCGCAATTCACCGACCTGATCGTCGTCGTCGTGGACGGTGCCACGCCGGACCTTGCGCAAGACGGCGCCGCGGCGCTTGCCGCCGAGCTTCGGACCAATGCGAAGCATTTCCGTACCGTCGTCGAGCCCGAGAGCGGTGAATTCTTCAAGCGCGAGGGCTTGCTGTTGTTGCCCATCGAAGAAGTGCAGTCGTTGGCCACTCAGATGATCGAGGCGCAACCGCTGCTCGGCACGCTTGCCGCCGATCCGAGCCTGCGCGGCATCTTCAACACGCTTGAGCTGGCGGCCGAGGGAATCGAAAGCGGCGACGCGAAGCTTGCCGACCTGCGGCGTCCCTTCTCGATTTTCGCGGACAGCCTCGAAGCGACATTAGCCGGACAGTACCGGCCGCTCTCTTGGCAGACGCTGTTCACGGGCCGCGCACCCACCAATCGCGAACTGCGCCAATTCATCCTGGTGCAGCCGGTGCTCGACTATTCCGAACTCGAGCCGGGTGCCGCGGCATCCGAGGCGATCCGCGCAGCGGCGCTGCAGCTTCACCTCACGCCGGAACGCGGTGTGCGCGTGCGGCTCACCGGATCGGTGCCGATCGGAGACGAGGACTTCGCGAGCGTGAAGCAGGGTGCCGGTTTGTCGACGGTCGTATCGCTCGGCCTCATCTGTCTGCTGCTCTTCCTGGCGCTCCGATCGGTTCGGCTGATCCTGCCCATTTTGGTAACGCTCGCGATGGGCCTCGTGCTGACGGCAGGCTTCGCCGCGCTCACCGTCCATTCCCTCAACATGATCTCGGTCGCGTTCGCCGTGCTGTTCGTGGGGATCGCCGTCGATTTCAGCATTCAGTTCAGCGTTCGATATCGTTCGGAGCGCTATGGCCGCGACGACTTGAAGCGGGCGCTGCGCCGAACGGCGCGCGGTATTGGGCCGCCGCTAGCGGTCGCAGGTGCCGCGACGGCGGTCGGCTTCCTGTGCCTCGTTCCGACCCAATACACTGGAGTTTCGGACCTCGGTCTCATCTCCGGCGCCGGCATGGTGATCGCCCTGGTCTTGAATCTAACCGCGCTGCCGGCGCTGCTGGTGTTGATCCGTCCGCATGGCGAGCGCAGACCCGTCGGATTCTGGCGCCTGGCTCCGCTCGACCGCTTCCTGGTCCGGCACCGTCGCTGGGTTTGTGTCGCCGCGGGGTTGACCGCCGTTGCTTGCCTCGCGCTTGCGCCGCAGCTCGCGTTCGACTTCAACCCGCTCAATCTCAAGGACCCCGGCTCGGAGTCGGTTTCGACCTTGTTCGACCTGATGCAGGACAAGGAAACGACGCCTTATACGATCAACGTCCTGGCACCGTCGACCGACGCTCTGCCGGCGCTTACGGAAAAGCTGGACCAGCTCCCTACGGTTGCAGGCACCGTCTCGGTGCTGAGCTTCATTCCGCAGGATCAGCCGGAAAAGCTAACCTTGATTGCCGACGCCGCGGCATTGGTGGGGCCGACGCTCATGCCCGCGCAACCGAGACACGCCCCTGACGCGGTCGGGGACCTGGAAGCGCTGGCGCGCGCCGACGAGAAGCTGGCGCAAGCCGCGCAGCAAAACCATGATCCCACCGTGATGCGCCTTGCCGCCGCAGTCGCGCGCACCAGGGCCCGCGGCAAATCCATACTGCGCGACCTTGAGATGAACCTCCTTCAGGGTCTCTCGGCACGGCTCGAAGAGACGCGACTTGCGCTCGCCGCCAAGCCCGTGACACTCGAAAGCTTGCCCGACGATTTGAAGCGCGACTGGATTGCTCCGGATGGCCGCGCCCGCGTCGAAATTCAGCCTGAGGGCGACACCCACGGCAACTCGGCGTTGCGCCGCTTCGTCCGCGCCGTACGGACAGTCGCACCGGACGCCACGGGAATGCCGATCTCGATACAGGAATCGGCGCGCACCGTGGTCAGCGCCTTTCGTCGCGCCGGTATTTTCGCTTTGGTCGCGATCTCGGCGTTGCTCGCCGTCGTGCTGCGGCGTTTCTATGACGTTTTCCTCGTCATGGCGCCGCTGCTCCTCGCCGCTCTGCTCACGGTCGCGACCAGCGTACTCGCGCACTTGCCGCTCAATTTCGCGAACATCATCGCCCTGCCGCTGCTGCTGGGCGTGGGTGTCGCCTTCGACATCTACTTCGTGATGAACTGGCGCACGGGAATCGACAACCCGCTGCAGTCCGGCACCGCGCGAGGGGTATTGTTCAGCGCGCTTACCACCGCGACCGCATTCGGCAGCCTCGCGCTCTCGCGTCACCTCGGCACGTCGGAGATGGGGGTATTCCTGGTCATTTCGCTGTTCTACACGCTGCTCTGCACATTCCTCGTGCTGCCGGCGCTCATGGGACCTGCCCCCCGGCGCCTCGGCCGATGAAAGGCCTGAATAGCTGAGCAGCCGCGGCTTTCAACTCAGGCCCGCGGCCGTTATCATCATCCATCAATAGGGGCGAGCGGGCGCTGCGATGGGCTCGTTCAAGCCCGGCACTCGGGAGGAGACCGACGATGAAGCGCATCGGATTGATGGCTGCTTGCGTGTGGACCGGAGCGGCGTTGCTCGCGGCGAGTGCGCCGGCGCGCGCGGAAAAGGTCCTCAACGTCGGCATGGCGGCGGCCGATCTCGGCTCCCTCGATCCGCACCGAACCGCCACCACGCCTGACAAAGCGATCATCGGCTGGATGTTCAACGGCCTCGTCCGCTTCAAGCCGGGAACCATGAATCCTGAGTCGATCGAGCCGGACCTCGCCGAAAGTTGGGATGCGACGGAGGACCAGCTCAACTGGACCTTCCACCTGCGCAAGGGGGTCCAATGCAACAACGGTTATGGCGAGCTCACATCGGACGACGTGGTGTTCTCGCTGAAGCGCGCGTCGGACCCAAAGGTTTCCTCGTTCTCGTCGGATTTCGCCGATGTGGCGTCGATCGAGGCGTCGGACCCCTACACGGTACAGATCAAGCTCAAGCAGCGGCCGCCGAGCCTGCTGGGCATCCTCACGAACTACCAAGGCGGCAACATCGTCTGCAAGAAGGCGGTTGAGAAGCTCGGCGACGATTTCCGCGCCAAAGCCGTGGGCACGGGACCGTTTGCGTTCTCGGAGTACACTCCGAACCAGTCGGTCGTCCTTGTTGCCAACAAAAATTATTTTCGCGGCGCGCCCAAGATCGACAAGATCGTCTACCGCTATATCCCCTCGGACGCCACGCGCGACCTCGCATACACCTCGGGCGAGATCGATTTGATCTACGGCCGCCAGGACCAGACATGGGCGGAGCGGATGAAATCCGACCCGCACACCATCGTCGACGTATTCGGCCCGGGCGAGCTTTCGAACATCAACCTCAACATCACCAAGAAGCCGCTCGATGATATTCGCGTGCGCAAGGCGATCGCCTACGCGGTGAACCGTGCCGAGCTCGTGAAATTCAAGGGCGAACTGACCGCGCGCGCGGCGGTCTCCATCATCCCGCACGACTATCTCGGCACTGACGAGCAGGCGCCGCTTTACCCCTATGATCCCGAAAAGGCCAAGGCGCTCCTGGCCGAAGCGGGATTCGCCAACGGCCTTACGATCGAATCGATCCAGACGTCGCTGCCGCCCATGCTCAACACCATGCAGATCGTGCAAGCGGAGCTCAAGAAGGTGGGCATCAATCTGCAGCTCAACGTGGTTGACCACCCCACGTTCCACGCGCAGATTCGCAAGGATCTGAGCGCCGTCGTCATGTATTCCGCGGCGCGGCTCCCCGTCGCCGACATCTATCTGACGCAGTTCTTCCACTCGCGCAGCATCGTCGGCACGCCGACCGCGGTCACCAATTTCTCCCACTGCGACATGGCCGACAAAGAGATCGACGCGGCTCGGCTGGCCACCGACCCCGCCAAACAGAAGGAATTGTGGAAGAAAGCGCAGGAAATCTTGATTGAGCAGGTCTGCGCCGTTCCGCTTTACGAGCAGCTTCAGGTCTGGGCGCGTCGCGACACGCTCGACTATGGCTACAAGCTCTATGCATCCCTGACCTTGGGACCGATCATCAACGAGCAGAGCACGTTGAAGTAAGTCGGCGGTCGAGCGGCAAGGCGCGTCGACCGCCCCGGTCCCGAGCGACGGCGGAGCCCGATGCTCACCTACGTCGTCAAACGCCTGCTGGTGGCCGTGCCGACGCTGTTGGCGGTGCTGACCGTGGTGTTCTTTTTCGTCCGCATCGCGCCCGGCGATCCCGCTTTCATCATCCTGGGCGATCAGGCCAGTCCGCAGGCACTCGCGGCGCTCAGGCACGAGCTCGGGCTCGACCAGCCGATGATCGCGCAATACGCGGATTTCATGACCATGGTGCTCAGCGGCGATCTCGGCTCCTCGCTGGTCACGCATCAATCGGTTTGGGGCGAGGTCGCGAAAGTATTGCCGTACACGATCGAGCTCACCATCGCCGCGCTTGCGATCGGCACCGTGCTCGGGCTGCCGCTCGGTGTCGTTGCGGCGCGGCGGCGCAATGAAACGATCGACTACGTCGCCCGCTTTCTATCGCTGCTGGGATTGTCGTTCCCGGCCTTCGTCTCGGCGATCCTGCTGCTGCTGGCATTCGCGATCGAGCTGCGCTGGTTTCCCGTGATCAGCGAGGCGCGGGCCAACGATCCCATGAGCCGCCTCAGCGCGCTCGTGCTTCCCGCGCTCAATCTTGGTCTCATCATGGTCGCCTACGTGATGCGCGTTGCGCGCTCGAGCATGCTGGGCGTGCTGGGCGAGGATTACATCCGCACCGCCCGCTCCAAGGGCGTTCCGGCGCGGATGGTGATCTGGCGGCACGCCTTGCGTAATGCGCTCATTCCCGTGGTAACGGTGGTCGGGCTCTATCTCGGCGTGCTGATCGGCAATTCGGTCCTGACCGAGATCGTGTTCAATCGTCCGGGGCTCGGCAAGCTCATCGTCAACTCGCTCAATCAGCGCGACTACACGACGTTGGAAGGTCTGATGGTCATCTATGCCTTCTTCATCGTAATCGCCAATCTGCTGACGGACCTGGCCTACGGGCTTGTGGATCCGCGAGTGAAGCGCCAATGACGATGCTCGCCGCCACGCGCGAAACCGGAGCACTGGCACGATTGGGGCGTTCGCTGCTTCGCAACAAGATGGCGTCGTTCGGCGGCGGCATTGTCCTCCTCATGGCGCTCGGCGCGGTGTTTGCGCCTTGGCTCTCGCCGCACGATCCGCTGGAGCAGGACGTGCTGCTGCGCCTCGCGGGCCCGTCCGCGGATTATCCGCTCGGCAACGATTCCTTCGGCCGCGACATTCTCTCACGCATCCTCTGGGGCGGCCGCGTTTCGCTCTATGTCAGCACCGTCTCGGTGCTGATCGCGATCGTGCTCGGCGGCGCGCTCGGAATCCTCTCCGGCTATATCGGCGGGCTGTTCGACCGCATAACGATGGCGGCGATGGATGTGCTGCTGTCCTTTCCGACCCTGGTGATGGGCCTTCTGGTCGTGGCGATGCTGGGGCCGACGGTCGGTAATCTGATCCTCGCGATCACGCTTACGGCAATCGCACCCTTCGCTCGTATCGCTCGGGCGCCGACCCTCACCATCAAGGAACGGGACTTCATCGAAGCCGGCCGTGCTCTCGGTTTTTCCAACCTGCGCATCATGGTCGTGCACATCCTGCCGAACGTGGTGGACGAAATCCTCGTTATGGCATCGCTCTGGCTCGCAACCGCGATCCGGACCGAAGCGTCGCTCAGCTTCATCGGCCTCGGCGTGCGCCCACCGACGGCCACCTGGGGCGGCATGATCCGGGAAGGCTTCGAGAACATCCTCGACCAACCGCTGCTCGCGGTCTTCCCGAGCATCGCCATTCTCATCGTGATGTTCGGACTCAACATGCTGGGTGACGGGTTGCGCGACACCTCCGATCCGAAGCTCCGCCATGAATGAGATGATCCAGAACGCACGCGTCCTCGAAGTGGAGGGACTCACCACGGAGTTCCGCATCGATGGACGCTGGTACCCCGCCGTTCGCGACGTGAGCTTCTCCCTGGCACGGAACGAAACCCTGGCGCTCGTGGGTGAATCCGGATGCGGCAAGAGCATCACCGCGCTTTCGATCATGGGGTTAGTGCCCAGGGCCAATGGTCGCATCGCGGCGGGCCGCGTGCTGCTGGAGGGCCGCGATCTCGTGACGCTCGACGAGTCCGCGATGGAAAAGGTGCGCGGCAGCGCGATCTCGATGATCTTCCAGGAGCCGATGACCTCGCTCAATCCCGTGCTGCCCATCGGCTTCCAGGTGGCCGAAGCGCTGCGTTATCACACGAAGCTTTCGGAGCCTCAGGCCCGCGCCCGAGCCTTGGAATTGCTGGAACAGGTCAAGATACCCTCGGCGGCCCGGCGCTTTAGCGACTATCCGCACCAGTTCAGCGGCGGCATGCGGCAGCGCGTGATGATCGCGATTGCACTCGCCTGCAGTCCGAAGGTCATCCTCGCGGACGAACCCACGACGGCGCTCGACGTCACCATCCAGGCGCAGGTGCTGGCGCTTCTGGCCGAGTTGAAGGTGGAAACCGGCCTCGCCATGATCTTCATCACTCACAACCTCGGCGTCGTCGCCTCGATCGCCGATCGGGTGGCGGTCATGTATGCGGGCGATATCATCGAGATCGCACCGGTGGACGCGCTGTTCCGGCATCCGACGCATCCCTATACCGAAGCGCTGCTCGCCTCGATCCCGCGCGTCGACCGCGACGCGACCGACCTGAAGCCGATTCCCGGTCAAGTCCCACCGATCACAGCGATGCCCCAGGGTTGCCGCTATGCCGAACGCTGTCCGCTCCGCGAACCGCGCTGCTCAGCCGCTAGCCCGCCGCTGGTCGCGCTGGCGGGCGAACCGGCACACCACGCGCGCTGCTGGGTCAGGTCTGGCGGCGAAGGCAGAGCAATATGAGCAACGCGATCCTAGAGGTCGAGAGCTTGAGCAAGACCTATGCGGCGCGGCGCGGCTTCATGGGCGGCCAAATCGCGATGGTGCGCGCGCTCAGCGACGTATCTTTCTCGGTCTCGGCGGGCGAGGCTTTCGGCCTAGTTGGCGAATCCGGATGCGGCAAATCGACGGCCGGACGCGCCATCCTGCGCCTGATCGAAGCGGATTCCGGCACGGTACGGTTCAAGGGGGAAAGCGTCTTCGACGCGGATGCTGGCCGGCTGCGCCGGCTCCGCCGCCAAATGCAGATCGTCTTCCAGGACCCTTACTCATCGCTCAATCCGCGACGCACCATCGGCCAGACCTTGAGCGAGCCGATGCGCGTGCATGGCACGGGGAGCGCCCGGGAAATCTCGGCCACCGTGCACGAGGTCCTGGGCGAAGTCGGCATGCCCCGCGACGCCGCCGAAAAATATCCGCATGAGTTCAGCGGCGGCCAACGCCAGCGCATCGGCATCGCCCGCGCGCTGGTGCTGCGGCCGGAACTGATCATCGCGGACGAACCTGTCTCCGCTCTCGACGTATCGATTCAGGCGCAGATCTTGGTGCTGCTGCGCAATCTGCAGCAACAGCGCCGCCTGAGTTTCGTGTTCATCTCGCACGATCTCGGCGTCGTCCGGCATTTCTGCCGATCGGTCGCGGTCATGTATCTGGGACACATCGTCGAACGCGGGCCGGTACCCGCGATCTTCGATGAGCCGCTGCACCCCTACACCCGTGCGCTCCGGAATGCGTCACCGGTGCCCGACCCCGCCGCCAAGGTGACCATGGCGAAGCTCGAGGGCGAAGTTGCCTCGGCGCTTGCGCCGCCGAGCGGCTGTCACTTCCATCCACGCTGTCCGCACGCCACCGATCTCTGCCGGCGCGTCTATCCGCCCTGGGTCGAAGTGAGCAAGGACCGAGGCGTCGCGTGCCACCTCTATCCGGCGGGCTCGGCAGCGATGAGCGAGAACCGGGAAACGACACCGTAGTCATTCCACGGCCTGCATAACCCACGACGCAAACGAAATCGGCGGTCGATACCCACTGTGCGGATGCCGTTTTCGGGTATGCTGAAAGCCCCTTAGGGAAATCGGGTAGGCTATGGTGATCGATGGAGCTTGAGAGCCGGGTTTCTCGCTTGGGATTGGAGAGAACTGCAATGTTCAAAATCTTGTGTCTTGTGGCTGCGGCAATCGCGGCGATGCAAGTCGCGTCACCAGCAAAAGCCGGCATAGTCGGCCCTTCGAATTTTACGTTCGATTTCACTGGAACCTGCGGTGACTGTTCCGCGCCCGGCGACCCGCTCTCTCATACCATCACCGCCCAACTCACGCTGCAGAATTACGTGCTGGGAAGCAGCTTCGATAACTTCAGCGGCAACTTCGTTTCGTTCACTTACGACGGCAGCAATGTGCTTTTTGGTGGGTTTACAATCACCAGCAGCAGCCCTGGCTTGTTCGTGTCTGGGACGATGGGGGGCCCCGCAACCCCCTTGCCGGGAGCCGAGAATTTCAGCATCAGCGACGATGCTGATCGCTTCTTCTCAGAGGCGAATGGCAACTGGACGGCTGAAGGTGGGGCCGATACGGGCACCAACGGGACATGGAGTGTACCTGAGCCCTCGTCCCTAGCGGTGCTCGCCATGGGCCTCCTCGGGTCCCGGTTCCGGCGCCGCAAGCGAGCGCATGTCAGCACACGAAGTTATAAGTCGAAATAATTCCGAGACCTCGTCGGCCCCGCCTTAGGGCATCGCGCGCGCGAGCCGAGCCTGCGCCGCGAGCCGGATCGGCGCATTCACGGCGCCGAAGCCGCGATAGCCACGGCGCTCGACGATCTCGAAGAAGAATCCACCCGGCAGCGTGCGTGTATAGACGTGGAAGAATTCGGCGCTTCCCTCGCGATCATAGAGGACGTTGGCCGAGCGCAGCCGCGCAATCTGCTCCTGCGGCAGGTCGGTTCGCGCCTCCAAATCATCGTAGTAGTTTTCGGGAATCGCCAGGAGCTCCACGCTGTTCGCTCGGAGCCGCTCGACCGTTGCGAAAACGTCGTCGGATGCGATCGCGATCTGCTGCACTCCCGAGCCGAAGAAATCATCGAGGAAGCGCGCCGCGAGTGTATGCCGGCTCTGCGAGGAATTGAGCACGAGACGAACACCGCCGTCCTCGGTCTCCACGGCTTGGCTCTGCACCACACCGCCGGGGTCGATCACATCTTGAACCGGCCTGGGCCGGAGATCGAACAGCGAGGTGTAAAACAGGAGCCAGCTCAGCATTTCCTCGTATTGCATCGATTGCGAGATGTGATCGAACCGCGTCAGACCCGCATCGCCCTGCGCCGCGGTGACAACGCGCGCAAAGTCGACGTTCCAGAGCTCCCCCAGACGCGTTTTTCGATCGACAAAGTAGAGCAGGCTTCCGCCGAGTCCGCGAACGGCGGGGATGTTGAGCTCGCCCGGACCAACGGCTTGACGGAACGGCTGGTCCAGAAGCTTGACGGCGCGATCGAGTGTCATCGAGGCATCATCGACGCGGAGCGCCATCGCGCATACCGAGGGTCCGTGAGTGATATTGAAAGAGTGCGCGAATCCCTCCTTGTCCTGATTCACCACGATGTTGGCGTCGCCCTGTCGCCAATGGGTGACTTCCTTCGACCGATGCCGCCCGACGAGCGCGAATCCCAGCCCCTTGAGCACGCCTTCGAATGAAGCGGCGGAGGTCGCGTCCATCGCGAACTCCAGAAACTCGATCCCCTCCACCTGTGACGGCGTCGGGAGCGCCGGCACGCCTGCCACGTCGATCCCGGTCTTCTTGCGCAGGCGGTCGAGCATGAAAAGCACCGAGCGCTGACCGTCTATGGCAACGCCTCGTGCCGAACCGGCGCGAAACCGGTCGCTGAAGATCTCGAGCGAGAGGAGTCCGTCGAAGCCTGTCGCCTGCAGCGCCACCATGAAGTCCTCGATCGCGAAATCGCCTTGACCGGGAAAGCAACGGTAGTGCCGGCTCCACGACAGATAGTCCATGTCGAGCTTCGGCGCGTCCGCGATTTGGACGAGGAACAGGCGATCGTTCGGGATCGAGCGGATCGGCTTCAGGTCGGTGCCTCGCGCGAGAATGTGAAACGTATCGAGGACCAGGCCCACGGCTGCATGGTCGGCGCGCCGCACTACCTCCCAGGCATCGCGGTAATCGTTGATATGCCGCCCCCACGAGAGCGCTTCGAAGGCGACGCGCATGTTGCGTTTCGAGGCTCGCTCTCCAAGCTCGCGAAAGTCAGCGGCGGCACGGTCGATGCCGCCCAGCGAGTCTGGCGCAACGTTGCTGCACACCATCAGGAGATCGCAGCCCAACTCCGCCATCAGATCGAACTTGCGGTCGGCCCGCGCGAACGCCTTGGCGCGCTGTGGTTCCGGCATGCCTTCGAAATCGCGAAATGGTTGCAGAACGACCGGCGTCAGGCCCAGCTCCCGGATGCGCCGTCCGACAACCGCCGGGGTGTCCTCGGCGGACAACAAATCGTTCTCGAAGATTTCGACGCCGCTAAAGTGCGCGGCGGCGATTGCCTCCAACTTTTCGTTGAGGGTGCCGGGCAAGCAGACCGTGGCAATTGTGGTGCGCATGGAGTCAGAGCCTTTCGAAATGGCGCAGCATGCGTTGCGCGTCCGGCTCGATGCCCGTGAAGAGGCGGAATGCTCCAACGGCCTGGAACACCGCCATTCCGCCGCCGCCCATCGTCCGGCATCCGGCGGCCCGCGCGTCGCGCAGCAGATCGGTTTCAATCGGGAAATAGATGATGTCCGCGACCCAGAGATCGCTCCTCAGCCACCGCGCCTCAACCGGCGTTCCCGGATATTTCTCCATGCCGATCGGCGTGGCATTGACGACCCCATCGGCATGAGCGATCGCGAGGTCCGCGGCCCCGGCAAGCACAGCCCGATCGGCGCCAAAACGCCGCCCCAGCGCGCGGGACAACCGCTCGGCGCGCCCCCGATCGGTATCGATCAGTTCCAACCGCTTCACGCCGAGACTCAGCAATGCGTGGGCAACGGCCGCTCCCGCACCACCCGCTCCCAATTGAACGACGCGGTCGCGCGCGACCTCCGCGAGCTCGCGCCGAAAGCTCTCGGCAAAACCCGACACATCGGTATTGTGACCGATGGTGCGCCCGTCCGGCTCGAACACGACGGTGTTCACGGCCCCAATCGTGCGCGCATCGTCCGAGAGCGAGCCGAGCAAGGGGAGAACCGCCTGCTTGCAGGGGTGCGTGACATTGAGCCCCGCGAAGCCCAAACGCTGCGCCGTGGTCAACAATTCGGGCAGGGCAGATTGCGCCAGTCCCAATACCGAAAGATCGATCAGCTTGTAGACGCAATGCAGTCCCTGCGCCGCGGCTTCCGCTTCGTGCAATGCCGGCATGCGCGAACCCTGAATCCCCGCACCAATCAGCCCAACCAGCACAGACCGCGGCGCGGCTGTTGCGCTCGTGGATTGGGCGCCGCGCCTTGCTTTCGGGGTCTCTGCACTGTCCATCAAGGGCCTCGCAGCATCTCTATAATGTACGAACTTGTTCGTTTATTCAACAACGCACTTCCGTGATGTTCGGACGCTCGCTTGCGATTCCCGAATCTGCGTCGATCCGTCATGTTTGGACGAAGCGCATGGACAGCCATCCCCTGCAAAGCTACAAGGCCGAGGCTTAGGGAGAAAGAGAGAGCCGATGAGGGGCACGACGGCGGAAAAAGCGGGAAGAGCACGGCCGACACGGCGGGCCCAAGATCCCGAGGGCGTGCAAAAGAATATCATCGAAATTGCGACCCAGGAGTTCGCCGCCAATGGGTACAACGGAGCGCGCGTGGACGAAATCGCGGCCCGGACCAATACCAGCAAACGCATGCTCTATTACTACTTCGGCGACAAGGAAGGACTGTTCCGCGCCGTGCTGGAGGAAGGTTACCGTCGCATGCGCCAAGTCGAGGAGAAGCGGCGCTACGACCATCTGGAGCCGGAGGCGGCGCTGCGCGCTCTGGTGGAGTTTACGTTCGAGCATCAGAACGCCAATGAGAATTTTATTCGGCTTGTGATGGTCGAGAACATCCATAACGGCGTTCACCTTGCTCGCTCCGAGAACATCGAGCGATTGAACGCTCCGGCAATCACGACGCTGCGCGACATCTACCAAAGGGGCGTGGCCGCTAAGATTTTCCGTCCAGGGCTCGACATCGTCGATCTTCACATGTCCATCAGCGCCCTCTCCTTCTTCAACGTCGCCAATCGCGCCACCTTCTCCCGAATCTTCCGGCGCGAAATGGGGACAGCAGCCGCATTATCCCGGCGAAGGAAAATCGTGGTCGACCTGATTCTGCGCTACGTGGAGGGCCACGTAGCGCCGGAGAGCTGAGGTAAGCCCTCTGCCGTCACAGGACTGGCAGCCCTGCCGCGTTGAACCGCCAGCCGAGCGTAGAGCACACCCGGCTCGTTCATTCGGCGGTGAAGGGAATATCCTTGAGGCTCGTCGGGAAGTCCGGGGGCGCCGTCTTCATCCATTTCTGATAGAGCGTGGCGAGGTCCCCGTTTGCCTTGATCTTGTCGATAAACGTGTTGATCGCCGCGTTGATCTCTTTCTCGCCCAGACGGGTGCAGGCACCGTTGTAGAGCGTGGTCAGCGCAAATTTGTTCTCATAGATGCCAGGTTTGCTTTGATCGAGACGCGCCACGTAGAACATGTTGGCGCCGACCGCGTCGACCTGACCTGATAGCAGGGCTTGAATGGTGGCGGCATCGTCGTCAAAGCGGCGAATGGTGGTGTCGGTGGGTGCGTTCTTGGTGATATCGGTGTCCATCGAAGATGAACGAGGCACGCCGACGGTCAGCTTGGCGAGATCGGCATAACCTTTGATGTTGGAAGCCTTGGGGGCCACCACGTAGGTGATATTGGCGACATAGGGTCTGCTGAACTGAACCGCCTTGGCGCGGTCGGGCAGCATCGCCATGGTCGCAAACAGGACGTCGACGCGGCCCGTGGTGAGCGCGGGAATGCGATTTGCCACGGCCAGCGGAACAAATTCGACCGAAACGCCAAGCTCCTTCGCGAATAGGCCCGCAATATCCGCATCAAATCCGTCCTGCTTGCCGCTCGTGTCGACGAAGCCCCAGGGCGGGTTGTCGCCCTGGATTCCCACCACCAACTTGCCTTTGGTCTTGATCTCGGCAGGTGTAACGGCTGCGGCTCGCCGAGCAGGCAGCACAGATGCCGCGGCCAGCGCGGCGGCCGTCAGTAGGACGTGGCGTCGATCGATACACTGTTTCATGGCGCTTCCTCTTCCTTGTGAATTGCATTCAACGACGGAATCGCTTCATCGCGAGGAGACCGCGAGCCGGCGTTCCAGGCGACCGCTAAAGAGAGAGAGCGGCCAGCACATCGCGAAGTACAGGCCGCCGACGATGCCAAAAACGAGCAAGGGCTCGAAAATTTGGTTCGCGATGATGCTGCCGGCGCGGGTCAGCTCGGTGAAGCCGACGATCGCGGCCAACGATGTCCCCTTGAGGAGCTGCACGAGGAAGCCGACGGTGGCCGGCAAAGAGATGCGCAGCGCCTGCGGAAGGATCACGTCCTTCATCAGCGGGAAGTAATGCAGGCCCAGGGCGCGGGCTGCGTCGGTCTGACCGCGCGGCACCGCCTCGATCGAACCGCGCCAGATTTCGCCGAGGAAGGCGCTGGCATAGAGGGCGAAGCCGATCGCGACGGCTTGCCAAGCCTCGAGCGCGAGCCCGGCGAGGGCAAGCCCGTAGTAGACGACGAAGAGCTGCATCAAAAGCGGCGTGCCTTGGAACACCGCGATATATCCCGCGGCAAGTCGGGCTAGCGGGCGCCACTCGGAGGTTCGGGCCAACGCCACGGCCAATCCGCTGAAGATGCCAAGCGCGAAGGCCAAAACCGAGAGCCCCAGCGTCCAGCCAAGGCCCCAGAGCAAAAAAATGAATTGGGGTGCGCCCATCGCTCCGTCACTTGGTCGGATAGGCGAGCCAGCGGGTCGACACTTGGCGAAACATCATCATCATCAGCGACGACATCGCCAAGTAGAGGAGCGTCACCGTTCCGTAGACCTCGAAGCTGCGGAAGCTGTTCGACTCGATAATGCCCGCCACCGAGGTAAGCTCGTAGGCGGAGATCGCCGAGGCAACGCTGGTTGTCAGCGTCAGCAGGATGAATTGACTCGTCAAAGACGGATAGACCGCGCGCAGCGCAGGAACCAGCACGACTAGCCAGAAAACCTGAATCCTGCGCAGGCCGAGCGCCAATCCCGCATCGACCTGCCCCTTGTGAATCGATTCGACTCCGCCGCGTATGATCTCGATTGCGTAGGCGCCGCCGTTGATGCCCAGCGCGATGAGCGCCGTCAGCGTGGGATTGAGCCTCACCCCGGCAAAGGGCAGAGCGAAAAAGATGAAATATATCTGCACCAGGAAGGGCGTGTTGCGGATCAACTCGACGAACGCGATCACCGGCCAACGCAACAGCCCAACGCGCGACCGCCGGAGCACGACCCCGCAAACCCCGATCGCGACCGCGATGATCATGCCGCCGGCCGCGAGACCAAGCGTGCCGGCGCAGCCGCGAAGAAGGTCGGGAAACCCCTGGACTACCGGGGTGAAGTCGAACGCATAACTCACGTGCCCTCCCGCCCGCGCCTCTTTCCGGACGCCAGAGACATTATGTACTAACTTGTTCGTTTATCAAAGAAGGAATCACCAGAGGTGAGTCTTCTTCGACGCGGCTCGAACGCCGACGCCGAGCAATGAACGTGGCTGCCCTCCGCCAGATGGCGCGCTCACTCGACCAATAACTTCCGCATATTGACGGATGACGTTTGGGGCTCAGACCAGTACCCTCGGCAATTCATTGCGTGAGATTTTGAGCATGGCATTCAACTCTCTGCTGTTTCCGCCGTTTTTTGTGCTTGTCTACGCGGCGTACATCGCACTCCGTCGGTCGGTTCGGCTTCAGAATTGCCTCCTCCTTGTCGCCAGCTACGTGTTTTACGGGGCATGGGACTGGCGCTTTCTCGGCCTGCTCGGCGGGAGCACGGTCGGAAATTACGCAATCGGACTTCTGCTGGGGCGCGAGCGGTCTCAACTCCGTCGGCGCGCCATCATGTCGTGCGGGATTGCGTTCAATTTGGTTCTGATCGGCGTTTTCAAATACTTTAATTTCTTCGCGTCGAACCTGGTGGCACTCGCCGCCCTTTCCGGGTGGCACGTCGATTATGCGGCCGCAAACATCATCCTTCCCGTCGGCATCTCGTTCTACACCTTCCAGGCCATTAGCTACATTGTCGACGTCTATCGCGGCGACATACCGGTGGCGAAGAATTTCATCGATTTTGCCTTGTTCAAGTCGTTCTTCCCGCAGCTCGTCGCCGGTCCCATCGAGCGCGCCAAACACCTCCTTCCGCAGATTGTCCGACAGCGTGAGATCACGTTCGATGACCTCGCCAACGGCGCGTGGCTTATCCTCTACGGCTATTTTCTGAAGCTCTACGTCGCGGACAATCTTGGTCCAATGGCGGACAGTGTATTCACCGCGTCGCATCCGCAATCGGGAGCAGAGGCGCTTATTGGAGTCTACGCATTCGCCTTTCAGATTCTCGGGGATTTCGCGGGCTACACGAACATCGCCATCGGCATCGCGCAATTGATGGGCTTTCATCTGACGATCAATTTCCTGCACCCCTACCTGGTGACCAACCCGCGCGACTTTTGGCGCAACTGGAATATCAGCCTCTCCAAATGGCTGCGCGACTACGTCTACATCCCACTCGGCGGCAGTCGCGGCACGCCATCAGGGACTTATCGTAACTTGATGCTCACGATGCTCTTGGGTGGATTGTGGCACGGCGCCGCCTGGACCTTTGTCCTCTGGGGCGGTTATCAAGGTGCCCTGCTGGTGCTGCACCGGCTCGCCAACAGATATCTCGAACGGCTGACAATGCCTCTGCGTCTCGCACCCGCATGGTGGATGGTTCGCGTCGTCGCCATGTTCCACTTGACCTGCCTCGGCTGGCTCATCTTTCGCGCCCGCTCGCTCGCACAGATCGGCGATATGTTGACCGCGATGGCCACCAATTTCTCGTTTTCTCCGGCTGTTGGCGACGCGGCACTGCAGCTCCTCTTCTACACGTGGCCCATAGCGATCGTAAGCATCCTGCAGATGCGCGCACGCGAACCCGCCACGGGCCTTTTTATGCTCCGGCCGCCCGCGCGATTTGCGGTGGTGCTTGCCACCTACCTGTTATTGGTGGGGTGGGGGCAATTCGGCACTCGCCAGTTCATCTACTTCCAGTTCTGAGATGCCGTTCGCTTGGACCTTGTTCCCGCCCGGCGTCATGCAAATCGCTCGCCTGTTCCTCGAGCCGGCATTGATCGGGGTTGGCTTCATCGCTGCGCGCCGTATCGGGCGGCGCTGGCGGTTCTTTTGCTATCTGATCCTGACCATCCTGGTCATTCGCTTCTTGCTGTTCGGAAACCCTGGTGCGTGGGCGTTGTTCACGGAACTGCTGACGCCGGCCGAGGTCGGATATCGAGAATACGACGTCATGGAGCACGAGCAGAACAAGTATGAGCTTGGGCCGCCTCCCGAGTTCCTTGCTATCGGGTCCAGCCAAATTGGGGCCATATTCGCACCCGCCGACAGCCAGCGACTGGAATTATTCAGCCTCGCGGGCATGGGCCCGCTCGACATGGAGCTCTACCGAAGCTGGATCGCGGGCGTTCGGCCCGGGCACGTCATCCTCTATCTGTCAGAGTTCGATATTGCCCGACCGCCCTTCTTCGACGTGGCGCGCTTTGCGGACGTGCCGCTCATCGAACTACCAAGCGCTTGGCATGCTCTGGTGACAAGATCGGGGAAAACCGAAGGCAGAACCGCGTTCTTCGAGGTCGTGCTGGCGCAACTCTTTCCGGAATACAAGTACTCCTTCATCTCGCGCGGAATGACCCATGGCCTGCTGCGTCCACCGGAATTCGGAGCTGCCCCGGAGCAGCCACAAGCTACCACTGTGCCGATTCTGGAACAGCAGGTGGAAAATCTGAAAAAGAACATGGTCGAGGAGCCGATTCCTTACAACCTTGCGCTTGTCGCCGATTTCATTGACTACCTTCACGCCCGTGGCATCGGCGTGATCATCGTCGACGGCCAGTACAATCCGCTGGGCGTCACCGAACGAAACGCAGAATTGCACCGGCGCGTGCGCGAGGCCTTGCAATCGATGGCGTCCGCGCATCATGCGATGTACATCCCTCGTGACGATGTGCTCGAATTCACGGAGGCCGATTTTGTCGACGGCTACCACGTGCGCCCGAGTGCCGCGCGACGCTTCGTGGACCGTCTGCTCCGCGTGATCGATGCAAGGGTGCGGGATGTCGGCACGACCTCCCAGAACAACTGATCGCCGACGTGGATACCCCCGATCCGCGCGCGAGTGCCGCGCAATCCAGGCGCAAAATGCTCCGCTGGCTGAGCCAGCGGAGCAAGTTCGTTCACCCCGAAGGTAGCAGAAAGCGTTTAGCCTTCAGCGGGCGCCGCCACCAACCGCCCGATCCCACCAAACGCCCTGAACATCCATCATACGATGCTCACCGCATTTGATCAGGCGACGACCAGATCGGACACAAGGACCTTGCCCTTCGTCTCCGGTCCGAAGTATGCCGCCGCAGCCCAGGCAATGGCGCCGATCCACGTGCCAACTATCATCGGCTCGGCCAAACCCGTGCCGAAATGTTCGGCCAGGTAGGTCAACACCAGCGGCACGAAGCCACCGAAGATCGCGGCCTGGTGGTAACAGAAGGCACTCGCCGTCGCTCGTATCTCGGTCGGGAAACGTTCGTTGAGATAGGGCACCATCTGTCCCTGCATGCCGCCACCGGCACACATTCCCTGCAGGACGAATCCCAGCGCGATCCACAGGAAATCGGTGGAGAGCAGGTAGAGCGGCGCAAGCGGCAACGCGATCAGCGCAGGGATGATGATCGACCAGCGACGGCCAAAGCGGTCCGACCACCAACCCCATCCGCAGGTCGAGAGGAACAGACCCAGATTGGCGAAGAAGATCGGCGTCGCAACGGCCCCCGGCGACAGATGCAGGTCCTTCTGCAGGTGCGTCGCGAACAACGCATTGACGGAGTAGTACGCGACGAAGCCGCCGGCCATCCAAATGCAGGCGCTCAGAGTGTTGCCGAGAACCCGCCGTTTGAAGATGGAGATCAGCGGGGCACGGACCTCTCGCTGCGCTTCGCGCTGGAGCCGCCTGTTCTCGACCCAGATCGCCGGCTCCTTGACGAATTTGCGCACATAGAAGACCGAGAGCGCCGGCAAGACACCAACCCACAACATCCCGCGCCAGCCGATATACGCGTAGAACAAACCATAGATGGCGCTCGAGAGCATGAAGCCCAGGCCCCATGAACCCTGCAGAATCCCGCCCATCATCCCGCGCGAACGGATGGGCCAAGTTTCCATCGCCAATGCCGCGCCCGCCGGCCATTCGCCACCCATGCCGATTCCGAGCAGTGCCCGGAACACGAATAGCCAAGTGAAGGTCGGAGAGAATCCGGCTGCAAAATTGGCGAGCGAATACCACAGGATCGAAATCATCAGCGGAATCTTGCGACCGACCCGATCGGCGAGCCAACCAGATCCTACCGCGCCGACCAGTCGGAGCCACAGGGTCACCGACAGCACGAATGCGACTTCAGTCAACGGGACGTGAAATTCCTGCGAGATTGGCACCATGATGAGGAGGAACATGGTGAAGTCGAACGCGTCGAGGGTCCAGCCAAGCCAGGCCGCCCACCACGCTAACCACTGATCCTTGGTGGGCTCCTTCCACCAGGGAATCCGACTGATCGCTTCCGTGGACGTCGCCATGTGAATTCCTCCTGTTTTGCGTGCAATTCTTCTCGCGTTTGTTTTCGCAATGTTCGGCCCGCAGCACTCACAACGCTCGGCCACAAGCCCGCTATTCGGGTGGCCGCGACGCTCTCGTTTACCTCGGCTGTGCCATTCCCGCGCCTAGCGCATAGGAGGGTCACTCGCCGTGCAGGGATCCGCAGTATCCGTCGCTTGGCGTGAAATGCCAATGAAAATCACCAGAATTAGGTCAGAAGACTTGCTCTATATCCGTCATTGCTTGAGACAGGGGGGCGATCAATTGGCGTCGGCAATATTCGCCCCCGGTCGTCGCTCGCAGTCCTACTTATTTTGGACTATCGCCGTGCTTTTGCGCTTTCCTTGCGTCTTGGCGCAGCCAGGAAATCGAACGCCGTCATCGCGTGGACATAGAAGACCGCGAACAGATCATCGATCGTCACGTACTCGTCTGCGCCGCCCATGTTGTGCGGGGTCGGTCCGTAAACCACGGACGGCACGGATGCGAGCCGATAGAAACGCGCGTCGGAGAAGCCAACGCGGATGTTCGTGACCGCCGCACCGTTCGTGATGACACCTGCATTGCGCGCGGTGAGCCGAGCGATCTCTTCGGATGGTTCGGTAACGGTCGGCTCGCAGGCACTCAGGATGCGATGGGAAATGCCCGGGGTACCGTCGAGCAAATCCGAAACCGCGCGGCGAATCTTGTTGACCGTGAGTCCCGGCGGAATGCGGACGTCCACAAGTGCGGTCGCACGATCGGGTATAATGTTGACCGCGGTTCCGCCTCCGATCTGTCCGATATTCACGGTGACGTGCCGCAGCGTATCGGCTTCACCGACCCCTGACACGGCCTCGGAGACCGTCCGCGCCTTCTGCATCACGTCGAGGATGCGACGCGGAATGCGGCAGGGCATGCGGCGCAGCTTCCGAACCTTGTTGAGCGCCACCATCAGGCGCTCTATGGCGTTTACCCCCAGATGAACGTGTGCGCCGTGATTGGCCTTTCCCTCGGCCATGATCTCGATCCACATCTGCCCCTTCTCGCCGATGCGGATCACCTGGGGAGCGCCGGCATCGCCGCTCAGCATGGCGTCGCCCTTCGCTTCGGGGCGATTGGCGAGAAGATGTTGCGTGCCCCACCGCCCGCCGGTCTCCTCATCGCCGACGAGGGTTAGAGCGATCTCGCCACGCCAGCCTCGACGATACTGGCCCAGCAGAAGGGCGGCCAGCATCGACGCGGCAAGCCCCGCCTTCATGTCGGCGGCGCCACGCCCATAGATACGACCGTCCGCAATGGTGCCGCTCAGTGGCGGGACGGTCCATCGGTTCGGGTCGCCTACCGGAAATGTGTCGAGGTGACCGTTAAAGACGAACCGCCGCCCAGGCGAATCTCCGGCGACACGCACCAGCAGATTGACCGCCGGTTCTTGTGCGACGATGCGCTGCGTCGTGGTCGATGCCGCATTCGCGAACAGGCTTTCGATGAAGCCGGCGATATCGCTGGTGTCGCCGGGCGGGTTCTCGCTGCCGATGCGCACGAGCGAGCAGCAAAGCTTGACCAACCGATCGCGGCTGCCACGCACAGCTCTCTCAAACTCCGTTCGCGCGCCGGCGGTGGCGTTCACTGGCTTAGCTCGGTTCAGCACGTCAGCGCGGCACGCCAATCTGGACTACTCGCTCGCCGGCGGAGACGACGGGAAACGTACCAATGCGGACGATCGGGCCCGAGATGGGCGCGCGAATCTCTTCGGTTTTCTCGCCGAAGATGTTCGTGATCGTCGCCACCGTGTCGCCTTTTCGAACTTCGTCCAAGAGGTCCACGCGACGGTGGACGATGCCTCCGCGCCGCGCCCGCACCACATGCATGGCGCCGATTACCTCACGGCGGCCAAATTCCTCGACCCCGCCGGGCAGCATACCGATCCTCCGAAACACGTTGCGCAATCCGCGCAACCCTTGCGCGGTGATCGCGTTCTCCAGCCGCCCACCCTCGCCGAGCTCAATGCCCATGGCCGTCACGCCCCGGCGCGCCGTCACCACATGCGGGCTCTGTTCCGAGACGTAAAGCCCTTCCCGGGTCGACAAGATGAAATCCGCGCCGAAATCCTTCGCCATGGCTTCGGCCGTCTCTGCCGCCGCACCTACGTCGGGGGGCGGCAAAAAGGCGAAGGGCGCGTAACGACCGCCGGTGGTGGGCGTATGGATGTCGATCAGATAGTCGGCGTGTTGGATCAGAACACTGAACAATTTGTGCGCGATCTGCGCGGCCATGTTTCCGTTTGCATCGCCTGGGAAGGAAACCCAGGGATCGGCCGGGCCCTGGTCCAGCGGCGACTTGAGGAAGTGGCCAACGAAATAGCGGTGTTGTGCCTGAAGGGCGAGCGGGTTTTGCACAGGCGCGACGATAAGTGTGCCCGAGAGCTGCGCGAGGTCAATTTCGCCGGCAAAGCGGGTCGCGATCTCGATGCCGTTCACCTCATCGCCGTGAAATGCTGCGCCGAGGTAGAACACGGGCCCGGATTTGGCGCCTCGGAGCACGATCACGGGGAGCTCGACCCAGCTTGCGTCCGCGAGCTCGAGTGTACGAAGCCGCCCTTCGACCCTCTTGCCGCGAACCAACTCAAACCCTTCGATGCGGAGTTTTTCGTCGCTTTCAGAGAGTGGTCGAGCCATGCCTTCCTCCGTTACTCCGCCGAAGATGTCGCGGGCGGCGCGTCATAGCTGGCAAGGAGTCCGTCGACGATGCCCTCGAAGTGCGGGCATGGGCACTCCCGATAATTGTGGTCGCGAAAGACGAAGGAAGCACCCGCATAGAACTTCTCGTACTGTGCGTGGCGGGCGCCAAATTCGGAGCCGAGCAAATCCCAGGCGAGACGGAAGAGCTTCAGCCGATCGAAGGCGGATGCATTCTCGGTCGCCCAGTAATGGTCAAATGTCTCGCGCAGGCCCGGATCACCCAGAAACGACGCATCGGCCGGCATGAGGAACACCCCGGCCCCCATCAGCTCGCGGATCTTCTCGCAAATTTCGCC
>Ga0187765_10000088_pt1 | contig 31524 bp, 28 predicted proteins | sample 0216_QUI02_MP05__3_FD_133018 | JGI IMG/M metagenome (GOLD analysis project Ga0187765, IMG submission 133018) | Tropical peat soil microbial communities from peatlands in Department of Meta, Colombia - 0216_QUI02_MP05_10_MG | ecosystem: Environmental > Terrestrial > Soil > Wetlands > Peat ...
GCATCGCCAAATTGATATCGGCGATCGAGGCCGGATATTGAGCAGCCGGCGGCATGCGGAAGTCGATCGCCATGACCACGACGCCGCTCGCTGCAAGCGGCTGGTGGATATCGCGGTTGGTGAGCCGGTCGTTGAGGATCCAGGCGCCACCGTGCACCTCGACCACGCCGGGAAACGGCCCGGGACCCTGCGGAAGATAGAGCCGCGCCAACAAGTCGCCGCTGGGGTGGCGGCTATAGGGCATTTCCTCGATCCGAATCTGGTAGCTCATGCCGGTCTCCCGCGCTCGCAATCTCGGCCCATCATAGGCCAGCCCGCAAGACGCGTCAGTTTCCCGATTCGGATCTAGACCGGGCGCTCCATCCGCAGCGCGTAGGGCTCGAAGCCCATACTCGACCAGAATGCGCGGCCTTCGGGATTTGCTTCAAGGACATCGATCACCACGCACTCGTCCCGTGTGCAGCGCGCGAGCAGCAGCCGGAAGGCTTCTCGTCCAATGCCCCGGCGACGCCACTGGCGGGCCACAAAGAAGTGCCGGAGGTGGAACTGGGTCGCCAATGGGCCGGCGGGCTCCCGGCGATAGGTTGCGAAGCCGACGATCTCCGGACCTCGGAGAATGAGCTCGATCGACCAACCCTCGCTCTCGATCAACCGGCGCGCACGCTCGGCGAGCTCCGCCGCGTTCATGGGGTTGCGGTGGCGCTCATCCTCGACCAGCTCGCGGTTCATGCGGCCCAGAAGCTCGTATTCGTCCGGTCCCAACGGGCGCAAGGTCAGGTCCACCATGGTCCGTGCCTTCAAGACACGGGCTCACCGCCGCAACCGCGACGATTATCATGGTGCCGGGCACAGGGAACGCCGGGCGTTGGGTAAGGGCTGGGCACCGCGCCATTGGGGCACCGGGACGGCGAGTGTCCCGATGCCCCCTTTTCGCATTCACATCACGTTCAGCTTCGCGAGGGTGGCCTTGTCGGCATGTCCGGTCGCCTTGAGGCCGTTCTTCTGCTGGAAGTCCATGAGGGCGCTGCGAGTCTTTGGGCCCCAGCGGCCGTCAACGTTGAGCTGGGCGCCGTTCTGGTTGAGGGCGCCTTGGATAGCCTTCACGTGCTTGCTCGACATGCCGTGATGGGAGTGGCTCGGCGCGGTCGTCGCGGCGGGCGCGCTGGCGCCAGCCGCCGCCGGTGATGCCGCCACGGCGCTTGAGACGCCAGCCAGCAAGATGCCGGCGGCCAAGAGTCCGGTAAGCTTCTGCATTGTTTTTCTCCGATCGGGTTGCGCGGGCCAAGTATAGCCCGCCTAAGACAATCCATCATCCCATAGCGAAGCTTGTCGCGAATTTGCCGCTGGATGAATAAAAGTTCATCCGCCGAGCAGGGCCGGCCGGGATTGCGACACAATTGCAACCGATACTCGGGTTGCGCAGTCCCCGGGAGCAACGTCCACGTGAAGATTCTGCTCATCGAAGACGATGTGGAAACGGGTGAGTATCTCGCGAGAGGCCTCACCGAGGAAGGGCACGTGATCGATCGCGCAGTGACCGGGCGGGACGGATTGTTCCTTGCGGTGAGCGAGCCCTACGACCTCCTGATCGTCGACCGGATGCTACCGGGTTCCGACGGGCTTGCGATCGTCAAGGCGGTGCGCGGGTCCGGAATCGAAACGCCCGTGCTGTTTCTGACCACGCGCAGCAGTATCGAAGACCGAGTCGCGGGCCTCGAGGCCGGCGGCGACGACTACCTGGTGAAGCCTTTCGCCTTCGCGGAGCTGGTTGCTCGCGTCAACGCGCTGGGCCGCCGGCCGCGCAGTGCAAGCCTCGAAAAGGTGATCCGAGTCGCCGATCTCGAGCTCGACCTCGCCGGCCGCTCGGTACGGCGCGGCGGGAAACGGATCGAGCTGCAGCCTCGGGAGTACCGGCTGCTCGAGTACATGGTGCGCCACGCGGGCCAGGTCGTCACGCGAACCATGCTGCTGGAGCACGTATGGGATTTCCATTTTGATCCGCAGACCAGCGTGGTCGAAGTGCATATCAGCCGCTTGCGCAGCAAGATCGACCGCGGCTTTGGCCGCGAGCTGATCCAAACCGTCCGCGGCGTGGGTTATTGCGTCCGTGCCGCTGACTAGACTCCTTCGTACCTCAAGTTTCCGGCTGACGCTGCTCTACGCGGCGCTGTTCGGCGTTTCGGTGCTGGTGCTGTTCGCCGTCATTTATGTGACAACCGCCGGCTACATGGCACGCCAACTCGATCGCGGCATCGATTCCGAGATCACGGCTTTGCAGGAGGCGGCGCAGCCGGGCGGAACGCCTCGGTTGGCCTCGCTCATCGAAGAGCGGCAAGCCGAAACGTCGCAGAGCGGGACGGTCTATCTGCTGCAGGATAGCGAGGGCCGCAAGCTCGCCGGCGACTTGAGATCCCGCCGCGCCACCACTGGCTGGTTCGACTTGCGCGGCCGGAGTCGCGCATCCGAGGGCAGCGATCCCCATCGCATCCGCGTGCGCGGCGTCAAGCTTCCCGACGGCGGCTACCTGCTGGTGGGCCAGGACGCGAGTCAGCTCGATGAAGTGCGCGAAATCATCGTGCGCTCCTTCCTCTGGAGCGCCGCTGCAACCGTCGTGCTCGCGCTTGTGGGCGGAATGTTGATGAGCGCCGGCATCCTGCGCCGGGTTGGATCGGTGGCGCGCGCGAGCCAGGCGATCACGGCGGGCGACCTCTCGCAACGGATTCCAGGCCGCGGCGCGGGTGACGAATTCGATCAGCTCGCCGACGCCCTCAATACAATGGTCGCACGAATCGAAACCCTGATGCTCGGGCTGAAGCAGGTCTCGAACGACGTGGCGCACGATCTCCGCACGCCCTTGAGTCGGCTGCGCCAGCGCTTGGAGGCAACGCTCCGGGGTGATCCCTCGGTCGAGGAGTATCGGGCCTTGGTTGGGCGCTCGATCGGCGACATGGACGAGATACTGGAGACCTTCACGGCGATGCTGCGCATCGCAGAGATCGAAGCGGCGTCACGCCAGGCGGCCTTCGCCGAACTCGACCTATCCGAGCTCTTGGCGACGGTTCTCGAAGTCTACGAGCCCCTCGCCGAGGAAAAATCGCAGGCGCTCACGAGCCGGGTCGAGCCCCGGCTCATGCTGCGCGGCGATCGCGAATTGCTGACCCAGCTCATGGCAAACCTTGTGCAGAATGCGCTCCGGCACACGCCCGCTCAAAGCCGCATCACCGTCGAAGCAAGGCAGGGCGCAGGTGCAGCCGAGGTGACCATAGCCGATGACGGCCCCGGCATCCCCGCAGGCGAGCGCGAAAAAGTGTTTCAGCGCTTCTATCGCCTGGAGGCAAGCCGCGGCACGCCGGGAAGCGGCCTCGGCCTCAGCCTGGTCGGCGCGATCGCGCAACTGCACGGCATCACGATCGAGCTTTCCGATAATGCGCCGGGGCTCAGAGTGCTCCTGCGCTTTCCGCGCGCCCTGGCGGTGGCGGCCTGAAGGCCGGCGAGGCGGTCTCGAAAACGTGTGCGCTTGCCCCCTGGCATCTGCCGCGCGCCGCGCTAATATCCTTCTCGGCTTCCTTGCTGAAGGGTGACCTCATGCGCAAGCTCTTCGCTTTGGCTCTCCTGGCGCTGGTCGGCGCGGCGGCAATTGCCGTTCCCGTGATGGCCTGCCCGGTAGAGAACTCCGACCATCAGTCGTAATGTCTAAGGCGACTGCCGGTTGAAGGGGCGGGACGCCAGTCCCGCCCTTTTCGTTTGATCTGCTGTTGATCCGCTATTTCTGAGAAAGCACCGTTTCGCAGGCTTCCGGTAAATGTTGGCGCGGCCGCGGTTGGGTAGGTGCTGGTGGCGGCTGCAGCGCATGCCGTTCGAACCACCAGTCGAGGGATTGGTCGCAGCCATCGCCCGCCGGTATCGGCGCTTGGCCGACACAGAGGGGCGAGTCGGGCGGGCAGGTCAGGCGGACATGGAAGTGCTCGTCATGCCCGTACCACGGGCGAATCTTGCGTAGCCACGCGGTGTCACCCTCATCGGCGTCGAAGCGGCCCTGGCAGAGCGCGCGCTTGATGGTGGGGTGCACGAAAATCCGATCGACCTTGGAGTCGTGCGCCGCAAGGCGCAGCAGCGTTACCTGCCGCACGCCGAAGTGAGCGGGGTCGATGTCCGAGCGATCAGGCAACACCATCAGCGGCAACGCCACCTCTTCGCGATCCGCCGGCGCCAGCAGCGGCTTGCTGTCGAGGTTGAACCAGATGTCGACGTCGAGGCCGTTCTCGTGCGCGCCGTGGCCATAGGCCATGGGCCCACCTCTGGGCTGCGCCATGTCGCCTACATAGAACGCCTCAAGTCCCGCGGCGTGCGCCTCTCGGGCAAGCCGTTCGACAAAGGCTATGGTTTCGGGATGGCCATAGTTTCGATGGCGGCTGAGGCGGATCGCTTCGAAACCGACCCCGTCCGCCGGCAATTCCGCAGCCCCAGCGATACAACCATCGGCGGCGCCGCCGATCACGCGGGCGGGCCCCAAGCTCGGCGTCGTCACGCTGCCCCAATCCTGCGCGTGAGCAAAAGTCGAAGCGACGCTCAGTGCTGCTCCCACCACCAGCACGCTTAATCGCATGTGACGATTCTCGCTCACGCCGCCGCGCAACGCAAGTGGGGCAACGGCCGCCGGTGTCCTAAATTTGCGGCGGTGGCTGCGCTGACCGATCATGCGTCCGGTCGAATCGGATCGCGCACTTGATCTCGGCCCCAAGAAGGGGTAGCAGCGGGGCGCTCGCGCCGTATCCCGTCCACAGGAGACCCGCATGTCCGTCACCGGTCATGACACGCTGAAAGCTCGCCGCACGCTCAAGGTCGACGGCAAGGACTACGACTATTTCAGCCTGGAAGCGGCAGCGCAGGCGGCGGGGCTCGGCGATATTGGCCGGCTTCCCTATTCGCTCAAGGTGCTGCTGGAGAACCTGGTTCGCCTGGAGAATGGCCGCACGGTCAAAGTAGACGATATTAAGGCGGTCGCGGAATGGCTCAAGAGCCGGCACAGCGAGCACGAAATCGCCTTCCGTCCGGCGCGCGTGCTGATGCAGGACTTGACCGGTGTTCCTGCGGTGGTGGACTTGGCGGCGATGCGCGACGCGATGGCGAAGCTGGGTGGCGATCCGCGCAAGATCAACCCGCTCTCCCCGGTCGATCTGGTGATCGATCATTCGGTGATGGCGGACTATTCGGGAAGTGCCGACGCCTTCAAGCGAAACGTGAAACTGGAATTCGAGCGCAACGGCGAGCGCTACGCCTTCCTTCGCTGGGGCCAGACCGCCTTCGACAATTTCCGCTTGATCCCGCCCGACACCGGCATCTGCCACCAGGTAAACCTCGAATACCTGGCGCGCGTGGTTTGGACCACGCCTGAGGGCGGCCGGCAGATCGCGTATCCCGATACGCTCGTCGGGACGGACAGCCACACCACCATGGTGAACGGGCTCTCGGTGCTGGGTTGGGGCGTGGGCGGCATCGAGGCTGAAGCAGCGATGCTGGGCCAACCCATTTCCATGGTGATGCCGGACGTGGTGGGTTTCAAGCTCACGGGGACGCTCGCGGAAGGAGCGACTGCGACCGACCTGGTGCTGACGGTGACGCAGATGCTGCGCAAGAAAGGCGTCGTCGGCCGCTTCGTCGAGTTCTACGGTCCCGGCCTGAGCCGGTTGGCGCTCGCCGACCGCGCGACACTCGGCAACATGGCACCGGAGTACGGCGCCACCTGCGGCTTCTTCCCGATCGACACCGAGACCTTGCGGTATCTGGCACTCACGGGACGCGAGGCACATCAGGTGAAGCTGGTCGAGGCTTATGCGCGTGCCCAAGGGCTCTGGCGCGACGAGACGACGCCGGACCCGGTCTTTACCGACACCCTGGAATTGGACCTCGGCACCGTCGAGCCGTCGCTCGCGGGGCCACGCCGGCCGCAGGATCGCGTGGCGCTGGGACAGGCGAGCAAGGCCTTTGCGACGGAGCTGCCGAAGCTCACCGGAAAGGCGGCCGCGACCGCGCCGCGAACGGTCAAGGTCGAAGGCGCCAATTATGAGCTGAAAGACGGTCACGTGGTGATCGCCGCCATCACAAGCTGCACCAATACCTCAAATCCCAGTGTCATGCTGGCGGCAGGGCTGCTTGCGCGCAACGCGGTGAAGCGCGGCTTGCGCGTCAAGCCCTGGGTCAAGACCTCGCTCGCCCCCGGCAGCCAAGTTGTCAGCGACTATTACGCTGCGGCCGGCCTGCAAAAGGATTTGGACGCGCTCGGCTTTACCCTGGTGGGCTATGGCTGCACCACCTGTATCGGCAATTCCGGGCCGCTTGCGGAGCCGATCGCCGAGGCGATCGAGGCGGGCGACCTCGCGGTTGCGGCGGTGCTCTCGGGCAACCGCAATTTCGAGGGCCGCATTCATCCCTATGTACGCGCCAACTACCTGGCGTCGCCGCCGCTGGTGGTGGCCTATGCGCTCGCGGGTTCGATCCTGGTTGACCTGCGCAATGATCCCTTGGGCGAGGGCAGCGACGGCAAGCCGGTTTACCTCCGCGACATCTGGCCCTCCAATCAGGAAATCCAGGACACGATCCGCGCCTCGATAAACCCGGATATGTTCCGCAAACGTTACGCCAACGCGGCCGAGGGGCCCGAGGAGTGGCGCACGCTCAAGGGCAAGACCGGAACCACTTTCGATTGGGACCTGAGCTCAACCTATGTTGCCAATCCCCCGTACTTCGAGGGCATGGGCAAGGAGCCGGCGCCACTCCGGGACGTCACGATGGCTCGGGAACTGGCGGTACTGGGCGACAGCATTACCACCGACCACATCTCGCCCGCGGGATCCATCAAGAAGGAGAGTCCGGCCGGCGAGTACCTCATCAGCTATCAAGTACGCCCTGCCGATTTCAATTCCTATGGCGCGCGGCGCGGTCATCACCAAGTGATGATGCGCGGCACCTTTGCCAATATCCGCATCAGGAACGAGATGGTGCCGGGTGTCGAGGGCGGCATGACCAAGCACCTGCCCGATGGCGCGGTGATGCCGATCTATGATGCCGCCATGAAGTACAAAGCGGAAGGCGTGCCGCTGGTGGTGATCGGCGGCAAGGAATACGGCACCGGCTCCTCGCGCGACTGGGCGGCCAAGGGAACGCTCCTGCTCGGCGTCAAGGCGGTGATCGTCGAGAGCTTCGAGCGCATCCACCGCTCGAACCTGATCGGCATGGGCGTGCTGCCGCTGCAATTCGTCGGCGGCATGAACCGTCAGACCCTGAAGCTCGACGGCACCGAGCAATGGGACATCTTGGGCGTGGCGCAGGGCCTCAAGACCCGAGCCGAGCTCCCCGCGCGCATCCATCGCGCTTCCGGCAAGATCGACGAGATCAAGTTGCTCTGCCGGATCGACACCGTGGACGAGCTTGAATACTTCCGCCACGGGGGCATCCTGCACTACGTGCTGCGGCACATGATGAAGGCGGCGTGAGTGGCAGGCCGGTTCGAGCCTTGCGAGGCCGCGAGGGGCCGCGCGCCGAGCCGCTGGCCAAGGCGTCATTGGCGCCCGCGCGGAAACTGCCGAACACTCGCAGAGCGCTTCAGCTCTGTGCCAATTTGCAGGCGTGATCCTGCAGCTCCTCGCCGCTTGCGCGGTTGCCGGCAGCGAGGTCCGCATGATCGGCGAGGACGATGAATCCAGGTTTTCCGTCGGCAAGGGTTGCGCCCACGACGACCAAGGTCTCACGGCCCATATCGGCGCGGGCACCCTCCTCGCCGTTGGCCAGCAATAAAAATGGATTGGTGCCATCAAGATTCTCGCCCGCAACTGCGATCGCGCCATAGCGATGACCGGCCAGGGGAACCGGAAAGGGTGCCCAGCTCGTGCCAATCTCGCTCATGTGCTGGCGCAGGAGATCGTGCACATCGACACTGATGCAATCGATATGGATATGGAGTTGGTTTTGCGTGCGCCCGACCGCCGAGTTGATCGCCAGGCTAACCCAATCGCGCGGCACGGGGTGTCCGATCCGATTCTCCATGAAGGAGCGCTCGTGCCATGCCGCGGCGAAGTAGTTGGTCGCATCGGGCGCCAGTATCTCCGGGCTTTCAATGCCGTTGATGCGCGCGGTCGGGATCACCAGGAACTGCGTCGCGCCGACGATATCCTTCAGAACCACGTACCCCTTCGCCTCACCCTCCGTCAGATCGGTCTTGGCACAGGGCGCGGGATCGTCGTGCTGGGTTTGATCGGGCACACAGCGGTCGTGTGTGATTTTCCAGAGCGCGTCGGGGTCGGCGGCGTGAGCCGCGAAACTGCCGACCAGCAACAGCGCGAGCAAAAAAGCGCCGCCCCCCAGCCGTGGCCTAAAACCGGCAGCAATGTGCATCTCCTACTCCTCCGCCATGCCAGCCTTGCGCAGTCCGTCCAGCACCGCGTCGGTCAATCGAACCGGGCTCGGATTCTGTTTCAGCTTCGCTATTGTGGCCGCTGGCTCGCGCGCGAGATAGGCGTCGAGCGCGGCCTTCGCTTGCACCGTATCTCCTTGTCGGGCGGCGATGGCGGCAAGCCACAGATTGGGCAGCGCCAGACGCGCATTCGCCTCGCTCGCCTTGTGCAGATCGGCGAGTGCCTCGGCCTCCGCGCCTGTCGCGAACTCGTCGGCTCCCAGCAGGGTGAGCCAGAGGCCGAGCGCGGGATCGCGCGGGCTTAAGCGGATCGCCTGGCGCAGCCGCGGGATGCTTTCGGTCTCCCGGCCGCGCCGATTCTCGATGCCGCCGTAAAGCGCCCAAGCGTCGGCAAGGCTCGGGTCCAGCGTCAGCGCTTGATCGAGCAGCGCGAGGGCGCGCTCGGGCTCGGCGTTGAACATCAGCACTTCCGCCTTGAGAATGAGGGCGCGGCCATCCTCCGGGCGGCGTTCGATCACCCGGGTCAGCAGCTCGTCGGCGCGCTGGACGCGCGCCCGCCGCTCCGCCGTGGGCTTGCCCAGGAAACCTCGGAGTTGGACAAAGGCGAGACCTAGTGATGCTTCGATATTTTGGGGGTCGGCTGCCTGCGCTTTTTCAAACAGCGCCTGCGCTTCGCTCAAGCTGTCGGTCGCGCCGAGGCGATAGGCGGCCTCCCAACCCTGCAGCACCAAATCATCCACCTCCGCGCTCATCGGCGGCGGCAAGGCCTCGGCGGCCCGTTGGATTGCCTCGGGCTTGGCGCCGAGCGCGCCGCCGACAGCAGAGAGCAACTCCGATTCCGCGGTCACGAGTTCCGCGCGTGGGCGATCGACGCGTGTACGCCACGCATTTTCGCCGGTGTGGGTGTCGATCAGCCGTGCCGAAAGGTGAATTCCGCTGTCGTCGCGGCCCGCGGTTCCTTCGAGCACATAGCGCACGTTGAGCTCATCGGCGAGCGCCTTGGGGTCGTTGCCGCGAGCGCGCATTGCCATGGACGTCTCCCGCGCGATCACCAACCCTTCCGGCAGCCGACCCAGCGCGGCGATCAAATGGCGCGTAACACCGTCCGAGAAATAGCGATCCTTGGCGTCGCCGCTCGCAGGGCGAAGCGGCAGCACGACGAGTGAAAAGCGTGGCTCGCCCGCGGCCGGCATCGCTGGCGCGGCCGGTTTCGGAGCCGTTGGTTGGGGCGTGCTCGCGGTGGTCGGCGCGGTGATCGTGGGTGCGGGCGCGCTCGCGGCGGGCGGAGCACCGGCTGTGGGTGCGGTCGGCTGGGACGATGCGGCAGGAGCGCCCGCGGGCGCAGGGCTGGCGGGGGTAACCGCCGGTGCCGTCGCCGCGGACTTTTCGCGCGGTCGCTGCGGCGCGGCGCGGCGCTCATGCGCGAAATACCAATAGGCGCCACCGGCAATCAGAAGAGCGAGCGCGAGCGCGCCTCCAGCGAAGGCGGCGCGGCGGGGCTTCAATCGCATCGACTTGACGGGCTCGGCCACCTCGCCGGGCTGACGCACGCGATAGACCCTGACCGGCCGCTCGATGTTCTTGAGGGAGCGCTGGCCCATATCGTCGAAGATGAAGCTTGCTTCCTCGCGCACATAGTCGCGCACGGTCTGCGAGACCAACACGCCGTCGACCTCGGCGATGCTCTGCAGACGCGCCGCGATGTTGACACCGTCGCCGAATACGTCGCTGCCCTGGTAGATAAGATCGCCGATGTTCACGCCGATACGCAGGCGGAGCTGTTGCTCCTCGGGCAAATCGAGATTGAAGGCGTGCGCGCCGTGCTGAATGACGACCGCGCAGCGCACCGCATCGACCGCGCTCGCGAACTCCGCCAGCAACCCGTCGCCCATGGTCTTGATAACGCGCCCGCGATATTCCGCGATCGCCGGATAAATCACGCCCTGATGGAGCGTGTTGAGCCGCGCCAGCGTGGTTTCTTCGTTGCTGCCCATCAGACGCGAATAGCCCGCCACATCGGTGGCGAGAATCGCCGCCAGGCGGCGTTCGGGTCGGGCTTCGGACATCGATGCGGACCTTGCCGATGAGGCGTATCGTTCTAACTAGTCGGGCGCAGTTGCGACCGCAAAACCATCGCAGAGCTTCACCCCCTTGTGAAGCGAGCTGAGTAGCGCCGAGGTGTGGCGCGCGTCATGATGACCCAATGATTGCCCGTGCCCTCTTTACCTTGCTCTCGGTTGCACTTGCGATTGCCGGTGCCGGCCCTACCCAAGCGGAGGAGAAACTTGACCCTATCGTGGTGGAGCTCTTCACCTCTCAGGGTTGCTCCTCATGCCCGCCCGCTGACGAATTCCTCGGCGACCTTGCGCAACAACCGGGAATCCTCGCCCTGAGCTTTCACGTCGACTACTGGGACTACATCGGCTGGAAGGATCCGTACGCGCTGCACCTCTCGACCCAACGCCAGCGGAAATACGCTCATACCTTCGACATCCCTTACGTGTACACGCCCCAGATGGTGGTGCAAGGGAGCGTGCAAAACGTGGGCTCCGACCGCAGCGACGTCGAATCGGCGATTTCGCAGCTCCGCCAAAAGCCTCCGGCGCATCCTAGTCTGAATCTCGAACGGCGCGACGATGGCAGCCTAACGGTGCGAATTGGCGCCGGGGAGGCCCGGGGAACGGCGACGGTCTGGCTCGTCTGCTTTGACCGTCGCCACGAAACCGAAGTGTCACGCGGCGAGAACGCCGGTACGCGGCTCGTCGATCATCACGTGGTGCGCCGGATCGAGGCGATCGGAACCTGGAAAGGTGAAGCCTTGGAGCTATCGGTGGCCGCATCGGTGGTCGGCGACTATGGCAGCGATGCGGACCGCGAGGTCGCGGCACTGGTCCAGTCCGAAGGAACCGGCCCAATCCTCGTCGCTGCCGTGCTGCAAAGTCGCCATTGAGGGCGACACCACTAACTCCCCCTTAACCACAAGGCGGCCATAGTGCCACTCCGGCTCGGAGCGGCGCGTGACTACAGCGGAGAGAATCGAGGGCGAACAGGCGTGGCCGGCGCTTCGGCTGCTCGGCCGGCCGGTCGGCGTGCTGCTTTTCATCTATGGTGTGCTGTTGTTCGCGGGCGAAAGGCTGCTGCGCGATCCCGACACTTTCTGGCACATCGCCACCGGAAATTGGATTTGGTCACACCATGGCATTCCCACGACCGATCCATTCTCGTTCAGCATGGCGGGTGCGCCGTGGACCGCCCATGAATGGCTCGCCGAGCTGATCCTCGCGGGCGCTTATGACGCACTCGGCTGGACTGGCGTGGTGCTGATAACAGCGCTGGCGATTGCGCTCGCCTTCGCGGTGCTGACGGCGGCCCTGTTGCGCGTCCTCTCGCCGCTGGCGGCGCTCCCGCTCATCGGTGCCGCCTTCTATCTCTCTGCCGGACATCTGACAGCACGGCCTCATGCCTTGGCTCTGCCGATCCTGGTCCTTTGGGCTGCGGCCTTGCTCAAGGCGCGGCGCGAACAATGCGCGCCACCGCTTGCGCTCCTGCCGCTGATGACGCTCTGGGCCAATCTTCACGCTGGTTTCGTGGCGGGGCTTGGGCTCGCCGGTCTATTTGCGGCCGAGGCGTTGCTCATGGCGCCCGGCCGCGCCGAACGCCTTGTTCAGCTACGGCGCTGGTCTTTGTTCGTCACCAGTGCCGCCCTCGCCTCGGTCCTGAATCCGCATGGCCTCGCGCTTTGGCGTTTTCCTCTCGAGCTCATGAGCAATCCGTTTGCCTTGAGCTTCGTTGGTGAATGGCACGCCCCCGACTTTTCACGGATGCAGCCACTCGAATTTTTCCTGCTCGCCCTGCTGGCGTTGCTTGCGACGTTACGGCTACGGCTGCCCTGGTTCAGGCTATTGCTCTTGCTGAGTCTCGTGCACATGGCGCTCGGCCACGCCCGGAACGCGGAACTGCTGGCATTACTGGCACCGCTGCTGCTTGCGGAGCCGATAGCGGCCGCCTGGCCTTTGGGCGCGGTCGTTCCGGCGCCGCCGCGATCACGTGCAATCGCGCTGCCGCTGCTGCTGCTAGCGCTTGCAAGCGGGGTGGCGCTGGCACGCGGCTATCCGCACGACGAGAGCGCGATCGCGCCTCGCCGCGCGCTCGAAGCGGCGGAGCAAGCGGGCCTTGCGGGACCGGTCCTCAATGATTTCGATTTTGGGGGCTATCTCATCTTCGAAGGCGTGCGGCCGCTGGTGGATGGTCGCATCGATCTCTTCGGCGACGCCTTCTTGCGCGACTACGCCGCGGCACTCGCGGCCAACGGCGACGCGCTGCCGCGCATTCTCGACCACTATCACATCACCTGGGCGCTGCTCGAACCCTCGACCCCCGCCGCCGCGGCGCTCGCGCGCATGCCTGATTGGCAGCGTCTTTACGGAGACGATATCGCCGTGGTGTATCGGCAAGGCAGGCCATAAACACGACATCAGCCGGCGGTCGGGGCCAATCCCTTTTCCAGCAGGGATCCAAGCCGGCGTGCGAAGGCAGCGGGGTCGGGAAGCGTCTCGCCTTCGAGTATGCGTGCTTGATCCAGCAACACCCATGCCATCTCCGAGATCGTGTCGGCCGCACCTTCCTTGCCGATCTGGCCCGACAGCCGCTCTATCAGCTTGTGGCGCGGATTGATCTCCAGAATGCGCTTGCTCTCCGCACCCAGGCGCTGGTGCTGGCGCAGCAGGCGCTCGAAGTGGATATCGAGGTCGCCCTCGTCGGCAACCAGGCAGACGGCGCTCTCGGTCAGGCGCTCCGAGAGCCGAACATCCTTGACCGCTTCGCCGAGCGCCAGCTTGAACATCGCGACCAGACTCGTCGCGTTCGTATTGGATTTGGGTTCCTCTTCCTTTTGCTCCTCCTGCCCGGCGATTTTCGCGAGATCGGCAGCGCCCCGGGTCGCGGACTTGAACGGCTTCCCCTGAAAGAGGCCGAGCGCCGGCATCCAGAACTCATCGACGGGGTCGGTGAGCAGCAGCACCGCGACCCCCTTGGCACGAAAGCCCTCGAGCTGCGGACTGCGACGGAGCTGTGCCAGATCGTCTCCGGCGATGGTATAGATCGCATCTTGGCCCGGTTTCATGCGCGCGACATAATCTTCGAGCGAGATCAGACCCTCGCCCGCAGTCGAGCGGAAGCGCGCGAGCGCCAGCAAGGCCTCGCGTTCGGAAGGTTCCTCGTAGAGACCTTCTTTCAGCACGGCGCCGAAGTGATCCCAGAATTTCGCGTAGTCCTCCGCCGCGTCCTTCGCTTTCTTCTGCAATTCGCCCAGCACCCGTTTCACGATCTGGCCGCGCATGCGCACCAGCATCGGGTTCGATTGCAGCATTTCGCGGCTAACGTTGAGCGGCAGGTCCTCGCTGTCGACGATGCCACGCACGAAGCGCAGCCAAGGCGGCAGCAGCGCCTGGCAGTCGTCGGTGATGAAGACCCGGCGCACATAGAGCTTGATCCGGTGCTTGCGCAGGGGATCAAAGAGGTCGAACGGCTTCGCCGAGGGCACGAACAGGAGGCCGGTATATTCAAGGGTGCCTTCCGCGCGCCAATGCAGCGTGAGCCAGGGCGCGTCGCCGGCATGACCGACGTGGTGATAAAACTCGCGATACTGTTCCTCGGTGATCTCGGCCTTGGGCCGGGTCCAGAGCGCGGAGGCCGCGTTGAGCGTTCGCTCCTTGCCGTCCTCGATCAGGACGATCGGGAGGGCGATGTGGTCGGAATAGGTCTTGACGATTCGCTCAATGCGCGGAGGTTCCAAGAACTCGCGCTCCTCGGGGCCAAGATGCAACACAATGGTGGTGCCGCGGCGGTCACGCTCGGCGGGTTCGATCGTGAATTCACCCTTGCCGTCCGAGACCCAGCGCCATGCCTCGGAAGAGCCAGCCTTCCGCGAGATGACCTCTACCTCGCGGGCCACCATGAAGGCGGAATAGAATCCAACGCCGAACTGGCCTATCAGGGTCCGGTCCTTGCGCTCGTCACCCGATAACTGCGACAGGAATTCCGCGGTACCGGACCGCGCAATGGTGCCGAGGTTCTCGATCAGTTCCTGCCGGTCCATGCCGATGCCGGTGTCGGCAACAGTGAGGGTTCCCGCTTTGCTGTCGGGGGTCAGCGTTACCCGATAGTCGGGCTCGCCCGCGAGCAGCCCGGGCTCGGTCAGCGCCTGATAACGCAACCGGTCGCAGGCGTCCGAGGCGTTTGAAATGAGCTCGCGGAGAAAGATCTCCTTTTGGCTATAAAGGGAGTGCGCAACAATATCGAGTAGGCGGCTCACCTCCGCCTGGAAGCTGCGTTTTTCTTGCGCCATGGCCAAAGACCGCCCCGAACGACGAAACTGGCGCAGATATGAGGAATCAGGCGCCGCTCCGCAAGGGCCCACTTGTAACTGGCCGACCGTGGGGCACCGCTCGCGGCGGTTCGATGGTAGGATGCTGGACCGGCGCGAGCTGGCGCCTGAACCCACGAGGGGTGCATGAAATATGTGAGGCGGGTCCTGCTGCCGGGCGAGACCGTGGTCTACGAGACCGGCCTCCACTGGCTCGTCTATTCGCGGGCGATCACGATGCTGGTGTTGGCGGCTGCGATTTTCATCGGCGCGTTCTATGTCGATCCGCGGTACGGGGTGTTCGTTCAGGGCCTGGCCGGGGTTGTTCTGGTGCTGGCATTTCTGGATGCGGTGGGCTGTGCCATCCAGCGCATCAGCACCGAACTCGCCGTCACCGACCAGCGTGTCATCTTCAAGCGCGGCATTCTCGCGCGCCATACCATCGAGATGAACCGCAGCAAGGTCGAGAGCGTCGACGTCGACCAATCGATCATCGGTCGGATTTTTGGTTACGGGACGGTGCTGGTACGCGGCACCGGTGGATCGCTCGAGCCATTCCGCAAGATCGAGGATCCGATCACGTTCCGCAGCTATATCACCGTCGAGTCGGTTCCGGATCGCCGCGAAAAGTGATCGCTGCTAGGGGCGGGGCGTCTCGGTCGGAGGCGTAATCAGGGTGCAATTGGGCGCGGCGTTCTCATCGAAAGTCAGTTGGTTCGCGTGCTGCATGACATTGCGCAAAAATGCGCGCTTGTCGGCGCAGACTGCCAACGCGGCGGCCCGTGTCTTTTCGGGGTCGCGTTCGGCATCGGCGATTGCGCGCTGGAGGATCAAGCGAAGCGCCTCCTTGCGCGCGGACGGCGCCGGACAGACGTCGAGTCGGTGCGAAATGTCCTGGCGGCTGATCGACCCTAGCAGCGGCAGACCGCAGGCGTCGAAAGCGTAGGTCAGCATCACATCCTGATAAAAGCTGAGAGTCTCTTCCTCCGTGGGTTCGTTTCCCGTGGCGTCGGAGGCGGCCGGCGGCGGAGCCCGAACGGCAGCGGTGGCGGACGCCGGCGGTGGCGTCAGAATGGGAGCGGTTGCGGGCGGCGGCACGAGCGGCGCTGGTTGTACGGGTGAAGGCGTCGCCGAAGCCGCCGGCGTGCGGGTCGGCGCGGAGGCCGACTGTGCGTCGGGTTGTGGCAGGAGCACCGCCGAACGGCCCGCAATGGTGGCGTTGGCGGGTGCGGGAGGAGCCGTTGAGGCCTCAGTCGGGGCTTCGTCCGGTTCCGGCATTTCGCCGCGCAGTCCGACCAGATTCTCCACAGTTTCGCAGCCCGTCAACGCCAGTGCCGCCGCCAAGGCCAGGATGACAAACCTGCCCCCATATGTCCGCGGCGATCCCGTTGATCCTTTCATGGGCCTATCCTTGCTCGAACTCCGGCTTCCGTCTTTTCCTGTCTGCGCGCCAGAATCACCTCGATTTCGCGGCGCACGCGGCGGAGGACGCCGTCCCAATCCCTCGATGTCTCCTGGCGGAAGAGGCGGAGAGAGGAGTACCAGGGCGTATCGGCACGTTGTCGCAGCCAGCGCCAGTCCGGCAGGTGCGCCAAAAGGACGAAGGCGGGCCGTCCCAGCGCGCCCGCGAGATGCACGGGTGCGGTGTCGACCGCGACCAGCAGATCGAGGCGCGCCAGCACCGCGGCGCTATCGGCGAAGTCCTTGATCACCGAGCCGAGGTCGTAGATCAGCCCTTCAACGCCGAGTGCCGCGATGTCAGCGGTGCGTGGTCCCTTTTGCAGGCTTATGAGTTGCACGCCCGGAAGATCGGCGAGAGTGAGAAATGTCTCGAGTGGCGCCGAGCGATCGTTGTCATTGCCGTGGACGGGATTGCCCGCCCATACGATCCCGACCGTGAGCCGGGTGTCGGGGGCTCGCGGGATTGGCGGCCCGCTTACGCCCGGCGGCACGAAGAGATAAGGACGCGGCGCCCCGAGATTTTCGAGGGTAACGCCCAAACGATGCGCCAGCGACAGCAGCGGCGCGTGGAAATGCACCTCGCACGGCATCGGAGCGCCGAACACCAGGAGATCGGAGATACCGGGGAAGCCCGCCATGAGCCGCATCATCTCCGGCGGACAGGAAAACAGCACGCGACAGCCGCGCCGGGCCAGCAGCGGCATCAGGCGGCAGAACTGAATGTTGTCGCCGTAGCCCTGCTCGGCGTGTACCAGGATCGCCCGGCCGGCCGGGTCCTCGCCCTGCCACATCGGCATGGTGAAATGCCCGATCACCGTCTCTTTGCGCTGCCAGCGCACCTCGTATTCGGCGAAACCGCGCGCGTAGTCGCCGCTCGCCAGCAGTGCCAGAGCGCGGTTCCAGCGTGTCTCCACATGCCGCGGGCGCCCTATCAGCGCGCGGTCGAATTGCTGGATCGCACCCGGATCGTCGCCGCGGCTGCGCCGGAGCAGGCCGCCGATGAAAAGTGCGTCCGGGTCGTCGGGGCTTATGGCGAGCGCCCGCGAAGCGGCCACCTCGGCCTCGTCGAAGCAGCGCTGTTGGTGCAGGAAAATCGCCAGATTGATCAGCAGAAGCGGTGCCTCCGGACGATGCGTGAGCGCGCGCCGCAAATGGGCGATTGCCGCCGGCACACGTCCCTGCTGCGCAAGCAATACCGCGAGATTGTTGGCCGCCTCGACATGACCGGGACCGAGTTCGAGCGCGAATCGATAGAGCCGTGCCGCTCCTTCGCCGTCGCCGCCCTGAACGCGCTCGAGAGCGGCCGCGAAAGCGCGCTGCGCCTCCACGGGGATTGGAGGTCCCGCTGAAATGCTCGGAGGTGCCGAATGATCCTGCACGAAATACGCGGTGCGCGACGACCGCCGTTTAGGTAGTGCCGAAGGTCTGTGGCGCCGGGCTCACCACCGTTACGCCGGTGCCGTGGAATTCGAGCACGGCGAGCCCGCGCTCCCCGCGCCCATCCTCGCGAAGTCTGAAAATGCCGTCCACGCCCAGAAAACCATTGGGATTGAGCAGGGCGGTCGTCGAGAAGTCCGCGCCGTTGGGGGCGGCTGAGAGTGCGGCGGCAAGCGCGGTCGCATCATAGGCAAGGCTCGAAAGACGGGGCGGCGCATAACCATAGAGCGAGCGAAAGCGCCGCTCGAAATCGGCGCGGCCCGAAGGGTCGGGTGCCGCATACCAGCCGCCCTGAAGCAGGGGCTCGCCAGCGAGCGTCGGATCATCCCACAGCCCGGTACCCAGAAAATGCGCGTGCGCGGCATCGATACCGTTGGTCTGCAGAAGCTGTGTCACGCTCTTGAGCTGCGCGCCGCCCATCGGCAGCATGAGCGCGTCGCCGTCCAGTTGGATTTTGCCGTCCGGGCCCGCGCTGCCGAGCCGGCGGATCGCATCCAGGGGTTGCGGTGTTGCCGGATCGAAGAATATCACCGGACCAAGGTCGATCTTTTGCTCGGTCACGGCATTCTTCAGCGAGTCCGCGATGAGGTGGCCGTAGGCGGTGCTCGGACCCAGGAAGGCGATCCGCTGCACGCCTTTTTCATGGGCGACCGCCACCACGCGGCGCACCTCCTCGTCGGGAAGGAACCCGAAAAGATAAGTCCCGTTGCCGGCGAGCCCCGCCGCGGTCGAGAAAGCGAGGATCGGCACGCTGCGTTCTGCGGCCACCGGCTGCACCGCTTGCACCTCGCCGGCTGTGAGGGGGCCGATCACTATGCTTGCACCCTGGTCCAGCGTCTCGCGTGCCGCGGTCGCGGCACCCTCGGGCGTGCCGCCGGTGTCGCGCGGCAGCAGGGTCAGGCGCGAACCCTTGATGTCGAAGAGCGCCATCTGAGCCGCGTCCAGCATGCCTCGGCCGAGCGGCGCGTTGGCGCCTGAGAGTGGCAGCAGCACGGCCGCACTGGGAGCGCCGGTGGCGGGTGTGGCTGGGCCTGGCGGCGCCGGTAGCGGCTCGACCGCCGTACCGGGCGGCGGCGCGGGCGGCGCTTGCGCGACGGGATGCCTTGCCGGTACCGTCCCGCAACCCGCGAGCAGCAGAACGAAGAGGACACTCCATGCCGCGACGGGAAGGCGGCACAAGCTTCGCATCGAGCGGAACGGGAGTGTCACCGAGCGCCTCCGTGAGAGCGGGCGTGCAGCCTATAGAGGCCACATCTGGATGTAAATCGGCGCCTCGCGCGGCCAAGCCCTTGCCGCCCGGCCTCTATCTGGTTGCGACGCCGATCGGCAATCTCGGCGACATCACGCTCCGCGCTCTCGAAGTCTTGAAACAGGTCGACCTCATCGCCTGCGAGGACACCCGCGTCACCGCCACCCTGTCGCGGCGTTACGGCCTTGATGCCGAACGGACCGCGTACCACGATCACAATGCAGAACACATCAGGCCACGGCTCCTTGCGCGGCTTTCGGCTGGCGCGCGGATCGCATTGGTATCCGACGCCGGTACGCCCCTCATCTCGGATCCCGGCTTTAAGCTGGTACGTGCCGCGATTGAAGCGGGGATCACGGTTAGGGCGATTCCCGGGGCATCGGCACCGCTCGCGGCGCTGATGGTGGCGGGGCTCCCAACCGACCGCTTCCTGTTTCAGGGTTTCTTGCCGCCGAAGCCTGGTGCTCGTCGGCGGGTCATCGAAACGCTGGCGCGGGTGCCGGCCACCCTGGTCTTCTTCGAAACGGCGCCTCGGTTGGTGGGTGCGCTCGGCGAACTCGCGGCCGTATTGGGCAACCGGCCGGCAGCGGTTGCGCGCGAGCTAACCAAGCTCCATGAGGAAGTACGCCGCGACAGCTTGGCGGCGCTGGCAGCCTTTTATCGCGAACATGGGCCACCCAAGGGCGAGATCGTGCTGGTGGTCGGGCCGCCGCGCGAGGCGGACGCGGCCGACGCATTCGACACCGCGGCCCTCGAACAGCGCCTCAGGGCTGCGCTTGAAACCATGAGCATCAGAGAGGCAAGCGCCGCCATCGCCGCGGAAACAGGCCGTCCTCGCCGCGAGGTCTATGCGCTCGCGCTGACCTTGCAGGGAAAACGGGGAGGTTGATGCGCGGGCGCCGCGAGCGCCGCCGCGCCGAGCGGCGCGGACGCTGGGCCGAGACGCTGTCGCTTTGGTGGCTGCGGCTCAAGGGGTATCGGATCCTCGCGCGCGATTTTCGTACCGCCGTCGGCGAGATCGATATTCTCGCGCGTCGCGGCGGGACGCTGGCGGCGGTCGAGGTGAAGGCGCGCCCCGACACCGCAATCGCCGGCGAGGCGCTGCTCCCGAGGCAGCGCCGGCGCATCGAGCGCGCGCTGGCCCATTTCCTCGCCCGCCGCCCGGATCTCCAGGGGCTGGCGTTGCGCTTCGACGTGATGCTCGTGACGCCACGGCGCCTCCCGCGGCATCTTCCCGACGCCTGGCGGCCCGAGCGCGATTGAATTCCGCCGCCAAAACGTCACAGAAGCTCCCGCTTGGCGCCACGGATATGGTGTTCCACAATGGTCTTTGCGCGCACGAGTCGCCCGCCCAGCGTCCGACACAATGACGAGAACCTCCCTTGCCCCACCACCGATCATCTCCTACCCGATTTACGACGCGCTCCCGCCATCGAGGGCTCCGGGTTGCGCTCGTATTGCTCTCGCTCTCGATGCTCTCGGGATGCGTTGCCGCGGTGGCCGCCGGTGGGGTCGCCGGCGGGTATTCGCTGACCCAGGAACGCGGCTTGGAAGACACCGTCAAGGACAGCGCACTCAAGGCGGCGATCGCCCATGAGTTCCAGGTCTACAATCCCGAGATGGCGGAAAATCTCGACTTGGTGGTCTATGAAGGCGATGTCCTGGTGACGGGCCGAATTCCCAATCCCACATGGCGCGATGAGGCGATCAAACGGGTTTGGGCGACCAAAGGCGTCAAGGAAGTCTATAACGAGATCCAGATCGGTCCGTTTACAAGCTCGAGCGCCGATATGGACGACACGTGGATAAGCACCCAGGTGCGCAACGACTTGGTTTGGGACGTCGACATCCGCTCTGTGAACTACATCATCACCACCTCCGACCACGTGGTCTACGTGATGGGGTCGGCGCGCAGCCAAGCGGAGCTCGACCGGGTGACCGGTTATGCCCGCGTCGTACCGGGCGTGAAGCGCGTCGTGTCCTATGCGCAGATTCGCCCGGGCGCGCCAGCAGCGCCCGCGAGCGCGTCCACGGCCGGCCCCGGCACGCCGCCACCGGCACCTGCGAGCGCTCCGTCGGCTGGCAGCGGCGGCGCGATCGAGGTCCAGCCGCTGCAATGAGTGATGATGGTGACCGGGACCCCGAGCTTCGACAGCGACAAGGCTCCCTTTAATGACCGCGCGGGCGCTATCGACTTTTTGCGCAGTCTTGCGTCGCTGGGCGAGCGGCCGCTTCCGATCGCGGAGGCGGCACTTGCATTCGCGTCGCTGGATCGGCCACAGGTCGATCTCGATCGCTACCGCCACCATCTGAGCGAGCTCACGCGCGAGGTTGAGCGCGCCACCGCAGGAGCGTCCACTCTCGATGAACGGGTCCGCGCGCTCGGCGCCGTGCTGGCGGGGAGCTTCGGCTACGACGGCGACCGCCTCAATTACGAGGATCTGCAAAACGCGAACCTGATGCGTGTGATCGATCGGCGCAAGGGATTGCCGGTGACGCTCGGAATACTCTATCTGCACGCAGGTCGTGCGCAGGGTTGGACGATGAACGGCCTCGGATTTCCCGGTCACTTTCTGTTGCGCATGGAAGATCAAAGCGCGCGCGCGGTGCTCGATCCTTTCAACGGCGGTCGGGCTCTCGGTGCAAGCGATCTGCGGCGTTTGCTGAAGTCACACGCCGCGGATGATCGGGAGCTATCGCCCGAGCACTACGCCGCAGTCTCCGACCGTGACGTGCTGCTGCGCTTACAAAACAACCTGAAGCTCCGCCTCAAGGGAATGGGCGCGCACGAGCGGGCGCACGAAATCCTCGAACGGATGCGGCTCTTGGCGCCCGAGAGCGCCGAGCTCGCGCGTGAATCAGGATTGCTGCTCGCCGAGACCGGCCAGCTCGGTGCTGCTCTCCGCGCGCTAGAGGAGGCACTCGCCCTCGAGCCCGAGTCGCGGCGCCGATTCGCCACCGCAGCCCTAATCCAGGAGCTGAAAGCGCGCTTGCAGTGACGGGATCACCCGTCCCCCGAAGCGCGAGGTCCGTGCGCAAGAGCCGCATTACTTCGATCCACTGACTTGCATCGAATACCTCGAAAAGCCGCATGAAATCTGGGTTTCTCGCGGCTCGTCCCGAGATTCATTTGCACTCTCCTAACCGGGCTTTCACCGCCACATGCGGTCCTGTTTGCCGCTGCGGCGGTAGGGGACGCGAAACTGACCTTTCTTATTTCTTGTCAAGCCATTTTTCTGTATAGTGATGCTTCCTGCAACCTACATGGAATCAGATCCATGCCTATGAAAAAGCGTCGTAAGACCCGCTCGATGGCGGCTGCGAAGTCGTCAGCCACGAAGAAGGCGAAGCGGAAGACCGCGAAGAAGAAGACCGCGAAGAAGAAGAAGAAGTAAGTAGCCCATATTGCCCCGGCCGCGTTCATCGGCCGGGACTCAGAAAGAAAGGGCTTGGCCGCCCGAGCGCGGCCAAGCCCTTTTCAGTCGCGGCAGCAGGGCTTCGGAGATCAGCCCGTCAGGACGTCGCCGAACGTTTCCCAGATGGTGCCGCTGAAGCGCTCCAGCTGCAGTTGCTTGATCGGGGCAAAATCGTCCGATCCGGTATTGACGGAGATGCCCGGCAGCAACATGCCCAGTTGCAGGTTCTTGATATTCGCGGCTTCGCGCATGATGTTCTCGCGCGAGAGATTGTTGCCGCACTGCTTCAGCGCCTGTTCCAAGGTCTGCGCCACCAGGTAGCCGTAGACGTTGAAGCTGTCGCCGATATTGGCGTCGGGGTTGTACTTCTTCATCCAGTCTGCGTACTCGAGGAAGGCCTTGTCGTCCTTCCACTTGGGATCGGTCGGGTCCTTGTAGTAGGCGACGCTGATCAGGCCAGTCGACTTGTCGAGGCCCGCCGGCTGCAGCACCGCGGAGACCGAGATCGATACGTTGTTGAGGTAGTGGACGGGCTTCCAGCCGATGTCATAGGCCTTGCGGATCGCCTGCGCCGCGAATTTCGGCGTGGTGATGTTGAAGAACGTGTCGGCGCCCGAGGCCTGCAGGGTGACGACCTGCGAATCGACGGTCGGGTCGGTCACCTCGTAAGAGACCTCCTTCACCACCATCTTGTCGTATTTGTCGCCGAGACCCTGCTTCAAGCCGGTCACGTAGTCCTTACCGTAGTCATCGTTCTGATAGAGGATGCCGACCTTGGCATCAGGCTTGGTCGAGAGCAGGTGCTTTGAATAGATGTGCGACTCGGTCTGGTAGTTCGGCTGCCAGCCCATCGTCCACGGAAAATGCTTCGGGTCGTTCCACATGGTAGCGCCGGTCGCGACGAAGAGCTGCGGCACCTTGTGGTCGTTCATGTACTTGTGAATCGCCGCGTTGCAGGGCGTGCCGAGGCTCTGGAAGATGAAGGCCACTTGTTCCTGCTCTACCAAGCGGCGGATTTGTTCCACGGTCTTGGGTGGCGAATAGCCGTCGTCGACGCTCAGCAGATTGATCATGCGGCCGTTGATCCCGCCCTTGTCATTGAGCATCTTGAAGTAGGCGAGTTCGGCCTTGCCGATGGCGCTGTAGGCCGACGCTGGTCCGCTATAGGGATTGGTTTGGCCGATCTTGATTTCCTTGTCCGTCACCCCCGGCGCATTGTCGGCCAATGCCGGGAGCGTGCGCGTCGCGAGTGCAGCCGCCGAGGCCGCCGTGGTTTGCAACAATCTCCGTCTTGAAATCATGGTCTCCTCCTTCCGTTGATTCGCGGCTGCGATCGCAGACGCATGACTCGAACCTTTCGCATTTCTTCAATTGCGTACCGCAGAGCGCGCGATGCGTGCACCGAGCGACTTTATGAGGCCGATCACGCCCGTGGGCATCAGATACATGCAGGCGATCAGCATCACACCGAACATCGCCCAAGGCAATGCCTTGGCGCGGTCGCCGAATAGATCGGTAAGCTGATCCGCATAGATCGGGACGAACTCGATGAACAATGCGCCGAAGAACACCCCGGCAATCGAGGCGAGGCCACCCACGACGATCCCGACCAGCAGATAGAGAGACAACAGAATCTGGAAGCTGTCCGGCGCGACGAATCCCGTGACCAGGCCGCCGAGCGCACCTGCAACGCCCGTGAATGCCGCGCTCACGCCAAAAGTCAGCGATTTGTAAACGGCGGTATTGACCCCCATGGTCTCTGCCGCGATCGGATGATCGCGAATTGCGACGATCGCGCGGCCGACCCGGCCGCGGATCAGGTTCCGTCCCATCCAGAACACCGGAATGAGGCAGACGAGGGTGAAAAGGTAGAGCCACTGATCGCCGTCGAGCGGAAGACCGAAGGGCGCGTCGGGCTTGTCGATATTGATGCCTTGCACCCCGCCGGTCCACGCCTCGAGCTTCTTGAATTTGAGGATCTGCGGCGTCGATAGCGCGAGCGCGAAGGTCGCGAGCGCCAGATAAAGCCCTTCGAGGCGAAGTGCGGGAAGACCAAAAAGGAACCCGGTCACGAGGCAGATCAGGCCCGCGACCGGTATGGTCGCCCAATAGGGAACGCCCAGCTTCACGATCAGGATCGCTGCCGTATAAGCGCCGATCGCATAAAAGGCACCGTGGCCCAAGGAGATCTGGCCGTTATAACCCGTGAGCAGGTTGAGCCCGAGCAGCGCGATCGCGTAAATCAGGACTTGCGTGAACTGGAACGTGTGATAACCGCTCGCGACGAACGGAATCGCCACCGCCAGCACGAGCGCCGCGGCGAGACCGAGCCGGCGCCACAGAACCATGCTGAGCCCCGCGACTCTCGCCGCCTTCGATCGCGTCCCATTCGCGGCTTCGCTGACGCTCGTCATCCGCTCAAACTCGCGTCACGAGCGGACGGCCGAAAAGGCCTGATGGCCGCATGACCAGCACGCCCACGATGATCACCAGCGCCACGGTGAGCTTGAGGTCGGCGCCGACCACGTAGGTGCCCGCCAGATTCTCGAGCACGCCCACCATGAAGCCGCCGAGAACGGCGCCCCAGGGATTGTCGATCCCGCCCAGGAGCGCTCCAGCGAAGCCATAGAGCAAGATCCCTCCCATCATGTTCGGTTCCAGATAGACGATCGGCGCCGCCATCATTCCGGCGACAGCGCCGGTGGCGGCGGCGAGCCCCCAGCCGAGCGCCAGCATCCAACCGACGCGGATGCCGACCAGGCGGCTCGAAACCGGATTTTGCGCCGCCGCGCGCATAGCGAGACCGAGCGGCGTGAAGCGAAAAAACGCATAGACCAATGCAAGGACGGCGATGGTCACGACCATCTCCCCGACTTCGTGCGGCGACATATAAACGGAGCCGTACCAGGCGTGCTCGGGAAATGGGCTCGGGAAGGGCTGAATGGTGTAGGTGTAGATGAAGCCCGCAAGACTGTTGATGATCGCGAGCAGACCGATGAAGACGCAGACCGAGGCCAGTACCGGCGCCGAGGCGAAGGGCCGGATGATGACGCGCTCGATCGCGACCGCCGCCACGAATGAAATCGCCAGCGTCAGGAAGAACGCGACCCAATAGGGAATGCCGGCGCCGATCAACGACCACGCGATATATGTGGCAAACATTGCCATCTCGCCCTGGGCGAAGTTCACGAGATGGGTCGCCTGGTAGATCATCACCAGCGCGAGGGCGACGCTCGCATAAATGCCGCCGCTGGCGAGCCCCGAGAAGAATTGATGCAGAAACTCGTTCATTGCCTCAGTATCCGAGATAGGCGCGGCGCACGGTTTCGTCGCCGCGAATGCGCTCCGCCGTCCCGCTCATGACGACTTGCCCGGTCTCCAGCAGATATGCGTGATCGGCGAGCTCAAGCGCGAGATTGGCGTTCTGCTCCACCAGCAGCAGGCTCACCTGCTCGTCCGTGTTGATGGTGCGCAGGATGTGGAAGATGTCGCGCACCACCAGCGGCGCCAGTCCGAATGATGGCTCGTCAAGCAGCAGCAGGCGCGGCCGCAGCATCAGCGCCCGCGCGATTGCCAACATCTGTTGCTCGCCACCCGAAAGCGTGCCGGCTTGTTGGCGTCGCCGCTCTCCCAATCGCGGAAAGTAGCCATAGACGCGCTCATAGTCGCGGTCGACTTCGCGCTTTGCGCGGCGCACGTAAGCGCCAAGGCGCAAATTCTCCTCGACCGTCAGGTGCACGAAGGTGCCGCGGCCGTCCGGCACATGCGCGATGCCGAGCCGCACCACGTCCTCGGTCGCGAGCTGATTGAGCGCCTGCCCCTCGAAGCGGATCTGTCCTTCGGTGCGCACCATCGAGGTGAGCGCGCGCAAGAGCGTGGTCTTGCCCGCGCCATTGGCACCCAAAAGCGCCGTAATGCCTCCGCTCTCGACGGCGAGATCGACCCCGTAAAGCACTTGAGTAGGCCCGTAAAAAGCCTTGAGCTGCTCGGTCTCCAGCAGCAAAGTCATCAAGCGGCCTCGCCCAGATATGCGCGAATTACATCCGGATGACGCTGCACTTCCGCCGGCGGGCCGTCGGCGATTTTGCGGCCGAAATCGAGCGCCACCACTTTGTCGGAGACCTTCATCACCAGGTTCATGTGGTGCTCGACCAAGAGCACGGTGATGCCGCGGTGGTCGCGCAACGCCCGAATCTCGCCGCGAAGATGATCGACCTCCTCGTGATTGAGGCCGCCGGCAGGCTCGTCCAGCAGCAGCAGTTCCGGCTCGGACGCGAGTGCGCGGGCGAGTTCGACCCGCTTCTGCGTTCCGAAGGAAAGCTCGCTCACCGGCGTGTCCGCGACCTCGGCCAGCCCAAGCTCCTGCACCAGCGCTTCGGCGCGCGCGTGCATCAAACGTTCCTCGCGGCGGGTCTCCGGCAGCCCCAACGCATTCACCAGGAAGCCGCCCTGGCTGCGGCAATGCGTTCCGATCAACACATTGGCAAGCACGCTCATGCTGCGGAAGAGCGCCAAGTTCTGGAATGTCCGGCCGATCCCGAGTGCCGCTATCCGATGCCGGGGCACGTCGAACAGCGATCGCCCCTTGAATAGGATGCGGCCGCGTTCGGCGTGGTAAAGGCGCGAGAGGCAGTTGAATAAGGTGGTTTTGCCAGCGCCGTTGGGACCGATTAGCCCGCAAATCTGCCCTTCGGCCACATCGAACGAAACGCCGTCGAGCGCCACGATGCCACCAAAGCGCACCGATACTTCATCGACGGACAAAAGCGCCGGTGCCGTCATGCCACAGCCGCGCATCGGGGATGCTTCACCCGCAAAACCACGCCTCCCAGAGACTCCCGTTATCGCCGACCCGCGTCTTCACGACCGATCGAACGCTTGTTTGGCCTTCCAGAGCCGCCCAAAGGTACGATAAAAATTTCGAAACTAGAAGCACACAAAACTGTGTATAGGCCCGACCGAGATGCGAGGAGCGCCAGAATCGGTGTTCTCATGGACGGGTAGTGCCGGCAGCCCGTCCTGTTCCCGTGCTTGCCTCGCCGGGGCGTCGCCCCGATACTCGCGACGCTGCGGATTTCCCTTGTTTGGTCGTATTTTCCGCTCTGCGCCAGTAACCGCCTCATTGGTAAGTGCTTGACCCCCGCTACGGAGGACGAGACGCATGGGCCTAGTCGTCGCCATACAGATGGACCCGATCGAGAGCATCAACATCGATGCGGATTCGACCTTCGTGCTCGCACTGGAGGCGCAGGCGCGCGGCCATGCGATCTATCACTACCTACCGCGGCAACTGACCTTGCGCGGCCGCCGCGTCACCGCCAAGGGTCGGCGCCTTGAGGTACGACGCGAGCGCGGCCGGCACCACAGTTTCGGTCCGGTCGAGACGCTCGACCTGGCGGCGGTCGACGTGGTGCTGATGCGGCAGGACCCGCCTTTCGACATGGGCTATATCACGGCAACGCACATCCTCGAGCATCTCAGCGAAACGACGCTTGTCGTCAACGACCCCATAAGCGTGCGCAACGCGCCCGAGAAGCTGTTTGCGACGCACTTTTCGTCCTTGATGCCGCCAACCATCGTGACCTCCGACCGGGACGAGATCGTGGCCTTCCGCCGCGAGCACGGCGAAATCATCCTGAAGCCGCTCTTTGGCAACGGGGGCGCCGGCGTGTTCCATCTGCGCCCCGAAGACGACAATTTGAATGCGCTTTTGGAGATGTTCACGACCTTCTACCGCGAACCGATCATGGTGCAGCGCTATCTCCCGCAAGTACGCGAGGGTGACAAGCGGATCATCCTGGTCGACGGTGTGGCCGCGGGCGGTGTGCTGCGCGTGCCGCCGCCGGGCGAGGCGCGCGCCAATCTGCACGTGGGCGGCAGCGCCCAAAAGACGATCCTCAGCAAGCGCGAGCTCGAAATCTGCGCGGCGCTCGGCCCCGCGCTCCGGGAACAGGGGCTGGTTTTCGTAGGCATCGACGTGATCGGCGAATACCTGACCGAAATCAACGTGACCTCGCCCACCGGCTTGCAGGAGATCAACCGTCTCGACGGCAAGCATCTGGAGGCACAGATTTGGGACGCGATCGAGGCGCGGCTTCAATCGCGGGGCATCAAGAGTTCCGCATGACTGTCGAGAACCTGAGCGCGGCGGCGGTCGGTCCGCCGGAGTTTGCGCTGCCGGCGCCCTCGGGAGACGCGCCGCCCCGCGTCTTCGACCTCTCCTCGCATCGGCGGGCCCGGGAAGCGCTCGCCTTCGCCCTGGCGGTGCCGCGACTCGGCTACAACGTGTTCGTGCTCGGCGAGGATCGCAGCGGCCGCATGACCGCGACCCTGGAGCTGTTGGAAAAACACGCACAGGGCCTGCCGCCGGCGGCCGACTGGCTGTATCTGCCGAATTTGCGTCACCCAAGAGAGCCTCGCCCCTGCCGACTGCCGGCGGGAGTGGGACGCCAATTCCGCGACCGGCTTGGGGAATTGCTGGCGGCGCTCGGCCCGGCGCTCCGACGCGCCTTCGAGGCGGCGGAGTTCGCGAGCCGTATCGAGCAGGCGCGCGCGGCAGCGCAGCAGAGCATCGGCACCGCCTTTGGCGCCCTCAATCAATACGCGGCCGAGCGCGGTCTGGCGATCGATCAAGGCGAGAAAGGGATGTCGCTTCGCGCGCTGCCAGGCAACGAACCGCAGGCCATAGACCAACTTTCCCAGGCGGAACGGGAGCAGCGGCTCAAGGGCTTCGACGAGGTGCGCCAGCGCGTCGTCGCTTTCGTGCAGCAGACGCACCAAAGCGAGCTTGCCTTTGCCGAGGCGGTGAGCAACGCACGCCGCGAAGCAGCGGATGCCGCCTTGGGTCCGCTCATCGATCCGATCGCCGGCGAGTACGGCAGCTACAGTGGACTCGGGCGCTGGTTGGTCGAGCTGCGCGTCGATCTGCTCGATCACCTCGACTTGTTGGCGGCGAGCCAAGAGACGACTGACGGCGGGGTGAACCTTCCGGCGGAGGAGCGCTATCAGGTCAATCTGCTGGTGGATCACGGCGACGACGGTCACGCTTCCGTGGTGGTGGAGCCCAATCCCAGCTACGAGCGGTTGTTCGGGAGCTTCGATCTGCGGATCGAGAACGGCGTCGCCGTCACCGACTACCGGCTGATCCGTGCGGGATCCTTGCATCGCGCCAATGGCGGAATACTGGTGGTGCGCGCGGAGGCGATCGCGGCCGAGCCTATGGTTTGGAACTTCCTCAAGGGCGCCCTGCGCGACCGCTGCATCCGCATCGAGCCGCCGCGCGGTCCGATGCAGCCGGTCTCAGGCGCGCCTTACGCGCCCGCAATCCCACTGGAAGTCAAGGTGGTGATGATCGGCGCGCCCCGCTGGTACTACACCTTCTTCTCGTTGGACCCCGACTTCGCCACTTATTTCAAGATGAAGGCCGATATCGATGCGGACATGCCGGCCGATGACGACAATCTGAGGGTCTACGCTGATATGATTCGCCACATGGCGCGCCAGCACGCGCCCGAGGGCGCGAGTGACGATGCCGTGGCGCGAACGCTTGCCGAGGCAGCGCGTTGGGCGCAGCACCGCGGCAAGCTTTCGGCGCAATTCGAGCGCGTCGAGGACCTCGTCATCGAGGCGGCGACGCTGGCTGAACGGGATTGCGCGCCGAGAATCGGTGTCGAGCAAGTCCGACGCGCGTTGGCGCTCCGCCGCGAGCACCGCGCCCGCGTCGAGGACAGGAGCCAAGAAGCGATCCGCGACGGCGTCATCCTCATCGACACGTCCGGGACACGGGTCGGCCAGGTGAATGGGCTCACCGTGCGCGACCTGGGCGATCACAGCTTCGGACTACCGGTGCGTGTCTCGGCGCGCGTTCATGCCGGGCGCTTGGGCATCGCCAATATCGAGCGTGCGACGGAGATGGGAGGCCCGATCCAGCAGAAAGGCGTTTATATCATTGGCGGCTACTTGAGCGGCCTGTTCGCGGGGCGGCTGCCGCTGTCGTTTTCGGCCAGCGTCACCTTCGAGCAGAGTTATGGCGGCGTCGAGGGGGACAGCGCCTCCATGGGCGAGTTGGTGGCGGTGCTGTCGGCGCTCGGCGAGGCACCCATCCGACAGGAGATTGCGATTACCGGCTCGGTCAACCAGGCCGGGGAGAGTCAGCCGATCGGCGGGGCGATCGAGAAGGTCGAGGGCTTCTACCGGGTCTGTGCCGGGCGCGGACTCACGGGAACGCAGGGTGTTTTGGTGCCGCAGAGCAACCGGCAGCACCTCGTTCTTTCGGAAGAAGTAACCGAAGCGATCGCCGCCGGCCGCTTCCATCTCTGGACCATGGCCAATGTGGAAGACGCCATTCGCCTGTTGACCGGCCTCGAGCCCGGCCGCGCCGGCGCCGATGGACGCTTTCCCGCGGGTTCGCTGTTTCAACGCGTCGAAGCGACGCTCGACCGCTTCGACCGTCTGCTTGCCGCGCGCACGGCACCGCTAAGGTAATCCCAGTCGCTTCAGTCCCGTGGGCGCGGCACGCCACCCATCATCGCCACGCGCAGCGCCAGGAAAAGAACCAGCACCAACATCATCACGATGAGGCTTTGCGCCAAACCCAGCAGCGGGACAAAGAATGCGCCGTAGGTCTTTGCCACGGAAATGTACAGCGGTCCCATGAACAGCGCGCTCGCGACATACACCAACACGATCCCGATCAAGTGTGCGGTGATGTAAGCCGCCACCTCGGGCGCGGTCGTCCATTGCTTTTCCGGCATGACGCCCCCTTACAAGTTTTATCCACGAAATGAATAGCGGTTGGACGCGCAAAGCGCGAGCAACGGCACTGGCGCCCTGGTCGTTCGATCCTTAAACTCGCACATTTGTAGAAGGATGGACGCGAGGGCACCTTGGTTGCGCGGGTAAAGACGGTGGCGTTTTCGGGCATTGAGGTGCTCGAGGTCGAATCGCAAGTGACGATCAACTCAGGGAACCCGATCTTCAACGTGGTCGGACTTCCCGACAAGGCGGTTGCCGAATCCCGCGAGCGCGTGCGTGCAGCGCTCAACGCGCTGGGCCTGGCGCTTCCGCCCCGGCGCATCACCGTCAATCTGGCGCCGGCCGACATCACCAAGGAGGGAAGCCACTACGACCTGCCGATCGCGCTCGGACTGCTCGCGGCGCTGGACGTGCTGCCGGCCGACGAAGTCGC
>Ga0187765_10000089_pt1 | contig 31464 bp, 32 predicted proteins | sample 0216_QUI02_MP05__3_FD_133018 | JGI IMG/M metagenome (GOLD analysis project Ga0187765, IMG submission 133018) | Tropical peat soil microbial communities from peatlands in Department of Meta, Colombia - 0216_QUI02_MP05_10_MG | ecosystem: Environmental > Terrestrial > Soil > Wetlands > Peat ...
GATTGATTATCGGTTCGCAGGCGGAAGCGCGGAAAATATCCGCATGATGGCAAAGGAATTGGTAGCGGCCGCGCCGGACTTAATCGTTGCGCGCTCTAATGTGTCGATCGTGTCGCTAAAGCAGGCGACGACCGCCATCCCCATCGTTTTCGTACAAGTGTCTGACCCGGTCGGCAGTGGTCTTGTCGCGAGTTTGGCGCGCCCAGGCGGAAATATCACGGGGTTCCAAGGCTACGAACCCGCGATCGGTGGAAAATGGCTGGAGATACTGAAGGAGATCGCGCCAACAGTGCGCCGGGTCGCAGTCATCCTCAATCCGAATGTGGCCGCAAATGTCGCTTTCCTGCATGCTGCCGAAAAGGCTGCAGCGTCGTTGGGGGTGACGGTGACGGCAGCAGGCGTGCGCGACGCTGCCGACATTGAACGCAGCTTGACGGCATTTGCGCAGGAGCCGAATGGCGGCGTCATCGTGACGCCAAGTCCTCTCACCAATACTGAAGACAAAAGTAAGCTGATCATGTCGCTGGCTGCCCAACTGCATCTGCCGACGATCTATCCGTACCGGTTGCCCGCGACGAGTAGTGGTTTGATTTCCTACTCGTATGACGCAATTGCACAGTGGCAAGGGAGCGCGTCCTACGTGGATCGCATCCTGCGTGGTGCGAAGCCCTCCGAACTTCCGGTGCAGGCGCCGAACAAGTACGAAATGGTCATCAACCTCAAGACCGCGAAGGTGCTCGGCCTCACCGTGCCGCCACAGCTCATCGCTCGTGCCGACGAGGTGATCGAATGAGGCGGCGCGAGTTCATCACGCTTGTAGGAGGTGCTGCGGCGGCGTGGCCGCGCGCGACGCACGCGCAGCAATCCAACCGGGTGCGACGGATCGGCCTGTTGCTTCCCTTCAGCGCAGATGTTGCTGAATTGCAGGCCGAGCTCGCGATCTTCAAGAAGGGTCTGCAACAGGCGGGCTGGACTGAGGGCCGTAACGTTCGACTTGAACTCCGTTACACCGACGCGAGCGCCGAACAAATCCGCATTGCGGCCGCGGAACTGGTCGCGACCGCGCCGGATGCGATCTTTGCTTATGGCAATCCGACGGTGGCGGCGCTGCGGCCGATCACGCAAACCATCCCGATCGTCTTCAATAACGTCTCCGATCCGGTCGGCAGCGGCTTCGTCACGAACCTGACGCGCCCGGGCGCCAATATCACTGGATTTCACAATTTCGAACCCGCGATCGGCAGCAAGTGGCTGGAAACCCTTAAACGCATCGCGCCGGAGATGCGCCGGACATTATTCGTCTACCATCCGGACGTAGCCGCCAACGTCGGGTTCTTTCGCGCCGCCGAAGCCGCTGCGGACTCTTTGGGAGTGAAAGTGACAGGAGCCGGCCTGCGCACCGCCGCCGAAATCGAGCCTGCGCTGACGGCTTTCGCGGGCGATCCCAATGGCGGCCTTGTCGTGGCGCCGTACCCACTCGTCATTGCCAATCGCGACCGGATCATCGCGTTGGCCGCCCGGCTGCGCCTGCCGGCCATTTATGCGTTCCGTTACTTTCCAACCTATGGCGGCTTGGTCGCCTATACCTCGAATCGGTTCGAGCAGTGGCGGGGAGCCGCATCCTATATCGACCGCATTCTGCGCGGGACAAGTCCGGGTGAACTTCCGATACAACTGCCGACCAAGTACGAGCTGGTCATCAATCTCAAGACCGCGAAGGCGCTCGGACTAACCGTGCCGCCGACGCTGCTTGCCCTCGCCGACGAGGTGATCGAATGAGACGGCGCACTTTCATCAAGCTCTTCAGCGGTGCGGCGCTGGCCTGGCCGTTCTCAGCGCGCGCGCAACAAGCCAATCGCATTCGACAAGTCGGCATGCTTCTGTCGAGCACGGCGGACGATGCGGTATTCCAGACCTGGGTCGGCGCGTTCTTACAGGGGCTGGCCCAATCAGGCTGGATCGTTGGCCGCAATGTCCGGATCGAGACGCGCTGGGCGGGATCTAACGCCGATGACATTCGCAGGCACGCGCAGGAATTGGCCGCGCTCGCGCCAGACGTGATCCTGGCGCCAGGTGGTTCGACAGTGAGGCCGTTGCTGCAGTCGACTCGCAGCATACCGATTGTGTTTACGATCCTCACCGATCCAGTCGGCAACGGGTACGTCGAGAGTTTGGCGCGGTCCGGCCGCAACGCGACGGGGTTCATGGCCAACGAATACAGTCTGAACGCGAAACTTCCGGAGCTACTCAAAGAAATTGCGCCGGGGATCGCGCGAGTGGCCGTCCTCCGGGATGCCAGCCAAGGGGCGAGCACCGGCGATTTTGCCGTCATCCAGGCCATCGGCCCATTGCTCAGGATGCAGGTAAACGCGATCGACTTGCGCGAAGCTGGTGAGATCAAAAGCGCTGTAGCGGCCTTCGCGCGCTCTCCCAATGGCGGTCTGATCATGCCGGGGAGTGCAGCCGGAAGGCGCTACCGCGATCTTGTCATTGCCCTCGCAGCGCAGCACAAGTTGCCCGCGGTCTACTTCGAACGCTCCTTCGTCGCTGCTGGCGGCCTGGTCTCCTATGGTCCTGATTTCGTCGACCAGTTCCGACAGGCGGCCGGCTACGTCGATCGCATCCTCAAGGGTGCAAAGCCCGCCGATCTGCCGGTGCAGGCGCCGACGAAATACGAACTAGTGATCAATCTCAAGACCGCCAAGGCGCTCGGCCTCGCCGTGCCGCCACAGCTCATCGCTCGCGCCGACGCGGTGATCGAATGAAACGGCGCGAGTTCATCACACTGCTCGGCTCGACTGCCGCGTGGCCGCTCGCGGCGCGCGCCGAACAGGCCAATCGCATTCGGCGCGTCGGCATGCTCGTTGCCGTCGATGATCCGGATATGAAGGCGTTCCGGGAGGAACTCGAAAAGCGCGGATGGAAGGAGGGCAACAACATTCAGATCGACTTTCGCGTTACGCCCGCCGGACCGCAAATGCAGACGCTTGCGAAAGAACTGGTGGCCCTGAAACCTGACGTGATTTTTGCGATGTCGCGGCCGGCCACCGCCGCCTTGCAGAAAGAGACCCGCACGATCCCGGTCGTGTTCACCTACGTCATCGATCCGATCGGCGCTGGTTTCATTGATAGCTTTACGCGCCCCGGCGGCAATCTCACCGGATTGATGGCTTACGAGCCAAGTGTCGTGGGCAAATGGCTGCAGATGCTCAAGGAGATCGCACCAAAGACGAAGCGCGTGGCGCTCCTGGGAAATCCAAAAACCGCCCCCTACTACGATTATCTGCTGCAGGCGGCCCAGGCCGCCGCGCCGTCGCTCGGAATCGAGGCGGTCCCCGGCCGCATCGAGAATGATGCCGCCGACATCGAGCGCGCAATCGCCGCCGTTGCCGGCGCGCCAAACAGTGCCGTGATCGTATTGCCAGAAAATGCAACTGCCACCCATTACAAACTCATCATCACGCTCACGGCGCGCAACCGCCTGCCGGCGGTTCACAATTTCAAGTATCACGTCCGCGCGGGCGGCCTGATGTCCTACGGGATCGTCTCTGCCGACCACTATCGGCAGGCAGCGTACTACGTCGATCGAATCCTCCGTGGCGCCAAGCCGGCCGACCTGCCGGTTCAGACTCCAGCGAGATACGAGACCACTCTCAATCTTAAAACGGCCAAAGCTCTCGGATTGACCCCGCCCGCCGGCTTGCTCGTCGCCGCCGACGAGGTGATCGAATGAGACGGCGCGAGTTCATCAAAGCGATCGGGGGCACGGCGGCGGCATGGCCGCTTGCAACACGCGCGCAGCAACCAGGCAAACTCTTTCGGATCGGCTTTCTCGGCCCATCCATCGCCAATCCGTCGTCATCGATGGTCGGTCTATATCAAACCTTCCTGGCAGAGTTGCGCGCGCTCGGATTCAAGGAAGGACAAAATCTCGTCGTCACATATGGAGCCGTGGAAGATCCACGCGGGCTATCCGTCGTTGCGGCCGAATTGATGCGCGCGCAGCCGGAATTGGTTGTCGTCAGCGGTACCGAAGCCATGCTGCAAGCGGTCTTGGCCCCCAATCGCGGCATTCCAATCGTGTTGATAGCCGTCAATTTCGATCCGATCGCGCGCGGCTATATCGCGAGTCTTGTGCGGCCGGGCGGAAACATAACGGGTGTCGTCTTTCAGCAATTAGAATTGGCGCAGAAGCAGGTCGAGATATTGACGCAGGCATTTCCGGGAAGGTCTCGATTGGCATCTCTCTATGATGCGCAGACGGCCGATCAATTCAACGCCGCGGAGCGGGCCGCGAAATCGCTGAATTTGCAAATTCAAGGGCATAAACTCGAAAAGCTTCCGTATGATTTCGATGCGGCGTTCCGGAGCGTGGCGGCGGGCGGAGCGCAGATGATACTCGTGCAGTCCAGTCCTCTCTTCGTTCAATATCAATCCCGGATCGGTGAGCTGGCAAAAACCCACCGCCTGCCCACCATGTTCCTCTTCCGGGCTTACGTCGAGGCCGGCGGCCTCATGTCCTATGGCGTCGATTTCCTGCCGATGTACCGCAAGATTGGCGACTATGTGGCTAAAATTCTCAGAGGCGCGAAGCCCGCTGATCTGCCGGTCGAGCAGCCGACTAAATTCGAGATGGTCATCAATCTCAGAACCGCCAAGGCGATCGGCATCGAATTGCCGACGTCGGTCCTGTTGCGCGCCGACCAGGTGATCGAATAACGACCAATAACGCAGTCTGGGGAGACCAAACATGAATCGACGACCGCTTTGGCTTTCGGCTTTGAGCTGTTTGATCTGCATGAGCGCCCAACCTGCTCTGAGTCAGTGTTGGGAGGCCTGCAGCACGTACTGCGACATGTACAACCAAGGCACCTGCACCGCCTACAGGCGAACATGCGAACAAAGGTGCGGCCCCTCCGGCTCTGCTTCGGCCCAATCGTATGGCGCGATCGCCTACAGCCCGGGCACCGGCGGATATGGTTACTCTTATAAATACGCCAACCGGACCGAGGCCGAGAGCCGAGCCATCAAGGAGTGCGGCAAGAGCGACTGCAAAGTGGCAACATGGTTCTTCAACAATTGCGGTGCGTTGGCGACCAGCAGCGACGGTGCTTGGGGCGGCGGGCACGCCGACAGCGAACGGGGAGCGCAGGTCGCCGCCCAGACGCGCTGCGCCAAGGAAGGCGGCACGCACTGCGAGATCAAGTTCACCCAGTGCTCGCGATAATCAAAACGCCGCCGAGCCGGGCGGCCGAAGACGCGGCGACGACCGATCCACTGCTCATGCCCGACCTGCCTTGGATCGATTGACACGGTTCCTGAGCGCATATTTTATGTCGCCAGTCGGCATGTATAAAATTGTGTCGCGATGAAAAGTTAGGGAGGCATGATCTATGCGCGAGCCCAATCCGGACAGACTCAACGAACTCGTCGGCAAGTTAGTGGGCGATCTCGGAGCGGCCATTGCGGGCGCCAGCATCCTCCTCGGCGATCGTCTCGGGATCTACAAGGCGATGGCGGACGGCGTTCCGCTGACGTCGGCCGAGCTGGCGAAGAAGACCGGTCTGCACGAACGATATTTGCGCGAATGGCTGTCCGGTCAGGCCGCTTCCGGCTACGTGACGTATCATTCCGACCAGAACAAGTTTTCACTGTCTCCCGAACAGGCGATGGCCTTTGCCGAGGAAGGCTCGCCGGCATTTTTTGCCGGCGCCTTCGACGTGGCGCAATCCACCTATCTGGACGAGCCCAAAGTCGCCGAGGCCTTTCGGACCGGAAAGGGCGTCGGTTGGCACGAACATTCCAAATGCCTTTTTTCGGGGACCGAACGTTTCTTCCGGCCCGGCTATAATGCCAACCTGGTTTCGAATTGGATTCCGGCTCTGGAAGGCGTCGACGCGAAGCTCAAGGCCGGCGCGAAAGTCGCCGATGTCGGCTGTGGCCACGGCGCCTCCACGATTGTCATGGCCCAGGCCTATCCGAAGTCCGAGTTCTTCGGCTTCGACTATCATATGCCTTCGATTGAGCGTGCCAAGAAGGCGGCGGCCGAAGCCGGTGTGGCCAAGCGCATTACATTTGCGCAAGCGCACGCCAAGGATTTTCCGGCAAGAAACTATGACCTCGTGGCGTTTTTCGACTGCCTGCACGACATGGGCGATCCGGTGGGTGCCGGCAAGCATGTCAAGGAAACCTTGGCCAAGGACGGAACGTGGATGATCGTCGAGCCGTTCGCGCACGACAATTTGAAAGATAATCTCAACCCGGTCGGACGGGTTTATTATGGAGCTTCCACTTTCATCTGCACGCCGGCGTCGCTCTCACAGGAAGTGGCGCTCGGACTCGGCGCGCAGGCCGGCGAACGGCGATTGCGGCAAGTCGCGACTGAGGCCGGCTTCACCCGGTTTCGCCGCGCAACTGAAACGCCATTCAATATGATTTTCGAAGCACGTCCGTAACCGATTGCTCAGGCCGTTCGCTTGAACCAGCAATCGGGGGAACCGCCTCACACACCAAGGCGTTACAAATCTGTCACAGGCCGAAACTTCTTCTGTGCCGAACGCTCACACACGCGATCGTTACCGCTTTCTCCGCTTTCTCGCTCTTTAGTATGGGGCCTCACTGGGGGGGTGGAAAATGAACAAGCTATTGGTAACGGGACTGGCATCGATGGTGGGCTGGTTGTCGGCCGACTCGGCGGCTTTTGCGCAAGAGGTGCAAGAGAGGGCTGCCGTGTCGAGGAGCGATGCGTGCAGGACGGACTGCCGCGCCGGCCATACCCATGGGCTGTATCGCCCGTACAATCAGGCTGATCCGAACCTCATATCCCCGGAGGGGCGCAAGATGTATGCGGAATGTGTCCGCTTATGCCTTGCGCCGTTGCCGACCGACTATTTCCAAAAATCCATCATCGAATCCGGCGGTTCCTGGTTCGGGAAGTTCAAGGCAGATTGTCTGGGTTGCCACGCGCCGGGAGAATCCAAGGGGCGCTCGGCCGGCGTGATCATGCTTCCGGAGTACCTCAAGAGGGATCAATATCAATAGGTCATCACCATTATCGTGTTGGCGGGTCATGATTGCATTGGCGTGAATGCGAATCGGAAGCTTCTGTTTTCACAGCGTAATTTTATGACAATTCCTTGAATGATCTGGCTCAATACGGGCTTCACTTGAATATGCGCCATTTGCGTCACCTTCTTTCGGTGCACGCGCATGAAATCAGCGATTGTCGAACAAATCGGGCAGACCGAGGTGCTGCTACCTTCGCTCATCGCCGCGGGTCTCGCTGCGAATGACAGAGTGAAGGGCCGGCTCAGCATTCTGCAGGCCGCGCTGCGGCACGCGCGGCGACCGGCAACCCGTTTCGACCTGATCGATGAATGTCGCAGTGCCGTGATCGACCCCGTGGCCATGGAAAGTCTGGTCACGCGTGCAAGCCTGTTCGGTGATGAACAAATCACAGCGCCGGGTCTTGCCGATCTGCTGATGGCGATCTGGGACGACATGGCGGCCATGATCCGCGCGGTCGAGGCCGGCGACGCGCCGGCCGGAAAATCCGCCGGCGAACGGCTCGCCAAGGTCAAAGAGACGATCGCGGCGGTTGGATCGGACAATATCGAGATTTCGAAAATTGCCTTGCTGACCAGGATCGGCACTCCTGATGACGACAGCCTGCATCGGCTGATCATGGACCTGCACAAGAGCCTCAATCGGCTGGCTGCATCGCACGCCGAAGAGGTGCTCGCCGGTGCGCATGCCTATGGGCTCTTGCCCGAGGATCGCCCCGCCGTCGAGGCGTTCATGCGCGGCGTCGACTCGACACGCAAACTGAAATTCAACCATCCGGGCCTTGCCACCATCGCGACGCGCTCAGACGCGCGCCTGATAGTTCAGAACGATATCGGCGAAACCGACGCCCATGTGGTCGTGATCGGTGTTGAACAGAATATCGTCACCGTCACCTACACCGACGTCCACCTGCCGCGCGCGAAGTTTTTCACCAACCTGTTGCGCGGCTTCGCGGTGCAGTGGAGCGGGCTTGAACGCAAGAGCGCGGCCGAGCTCGGCGACGACGGCGTCTTCTATCTCGTGACCGGACGTTATGCGGCGGAGCGCAGCGAACCGCGCGATGCGTTCTTGGAAGCGCTCGGCGCATCGCTGGTTTTCCTGATCGACTGGAACAAGGCCCGCAAGGCGCTGCGCGCCTGGGTTTCCAAGGGCGATGCCGTGACCATCCTCGATTGGGCGGCACGGCATCGTTTCGGGCATCGCGGCTTGCTCGAACTAGGCGGCGGCGAATTCATCGCGTCGGCGGTGCGGCACGCGGCATCGACCCGGATCGGGTTCGGCGAGCGGCTCGACCAGGCGCTTGGGCGTGAGGCCTCGGTCGATTTTCTCAAAAACGGCGCTGCGGATTTCGGCAGAAGCGCTGCTGCAGGGAAGTTCGGTGCGGCTTGCCCGTGATCAGATCGAAGCCGACCTTGTCCGTCATCTGCAGCGCGTCGAGCGCATGCTGCTCGCGATCGTCATCCGCCAGGCCGGCCTGGCGCGCGAGCTCGCCGCCGGCATTGCTCAATTCGTCGGCGAGCGGCGCGCCGGCAGACCGTTCGATTGCGCTGCATTCGCACGCCGCGCACGGCAGATCGAGGAAAAAGCCGACCGCATTGCGATCGATGCGCGCGCGCAGATTGCGCGCTTTGAGGCCGACGCGCGCATCGAACACCTGGTCAACCTCATTGAGGATGCGATTGACGAGCTCGAGCAGGCGGCCTTCGTCGCTTCACTGGTTCCTGCGGAAATCGCCCCCACGCTGCTCGATCCGCTGGTGGAGCTGTGCGAGGCGGCGGTGCACGGCGCCGAAGCCGCGGCGATCGGCGTGGCCGCCGCGGCGGAGGTTCCCGAAGGCCACAGGGTGGATTCCGAAGACGCATTGGCCGCCGTCGGCCGGCTGATCGACGCCGAGCACAAGGCCGACGCCGCGGAGCGCGCTGTTACGGCGAAAATTCTGTCCGGCGACTTCGATCTGAAATCCGCGCTATCGGTGCTGGAGCTTGCGCGGGCGCTTGAGCGCTCCACCGACCGGTTGGCCGGCTTCGGTCACGTATTGCGCGCCCATGTGCTCGCGGATCTTTCCGCCTAGGAGCCGGTCATGCAGATCGTTTGTATCGGCGACGGTGTGGCGCAACGGCATTCCCCCGAAGACGTCGGCTCCAAGGCGGCCAATCTCGCTCACATGGCTGCCATCGGGCTGCCGGTGCCGCCGGCTTTCGTGCTTCCGGTTGCGCTCTGCGACGCGATCGTGCAGCGCGATCCTCGCGCCCGGGAACACCTTGCGGAAGGGGTGATGGAGGGAATTTCATTTCTTGAGAAGGCGACGGGCAGGCTGTTCGGCGACCGGCGGCGCCCGCTGCTGGTGTCGGTGCGCTCGGGCGCGGCGCGCTCGATGCCGGGCATGCTTGACACCGTTCTCAACGTCGGGTGCACGCCGGCTGCGGCGCGCGGTCTGCTGCGCATGACCGGTCACCAGCGCTTCGCCTGCGACTGCCGCCGCCGTTTTCTTGAAAGTTTCGGCAGCGTCGTGCTCGGGCTTGATCCGGCGCAGTTCGTGCGGCGGCTTGACGGAATGGTCGCGGCCGAGGGCGTTGAAAATGCTCAGGCCCTCGACAGCGAAGCACTCGAGCGGCTGGCGCTCGCCTATCAGGAGGAGATCGAGGACCATCATCTGCTTGCCGACGATCCGATGGAACAGCTCAGGGCGGCGGCGGAAGCGGTCTATCGGTCGTGGGGCAGCGATCGCGCCACGACCTATCGCAAGGTCGAGCATCTTGAGGATCTGCGCGGCACCGCGGTGACGGTGCAAGCCATGGTTTTCGGCAACAGCGGTCAATCGTCGGGCGCAGGCGTTGCGTTCTCCCGCGATCCCTCGACCGGCGCAGCGGAGCCGGTCATCGACGTCCTGTTCGATTCGCAGGGCGAAGACGTGGTATCCGGACGGCGCAATCCCGATACCGAGCAGGTGTTGGCGCGGCGGCTGCCCGAGGTTGCCGCGCAATTGCGGGCGGCGCTCATGCGTCTCGAGTACGAATTCGGGGACGTCCAGGACATCGAATTCACGATCGAGGACGGAAAGCTCTGGATTCTGCAGACGCGCACGGCCAAGCGGACGCCGCAGGCCGCGCTCCGGTTCGCGATCGACTTCGTCAAGGAGGGACTCATCGCGCCGAAAGAGGCCTTGCGGCGGCTCGACGGCGTCAATCTCGACAGGCTTGTGAGCCAAAGACTGGCGGACACCGGAGTGGCGCTGGTGCACGGGATTGGCGCGTCCGCAGGAGTTGCTGTCGGACGCGCGGCTTTCGATTCCGCAAACGCGACGCGGCTGGCGGCGAGCGGCGAACCTGTCATTCTAATTCGGCCCGACACCAGTACGGCCGACGTCGCCGGATTTGCCGCATCCGAGGGCATCGTGACGGTCGTCGGGGCTCGCACCGCGCATGCAGCTCTGGTCGCACGGCAGATGGGGAAGCCCTGCATCGTTGGCTGCAGTGAACTTTCGATCGACCTGGCACGCCGTTCGGCCCAGCTTTCGCGCATGCCTATCAAGGAAGGTGATTGGCTTTCGATCGACGGCGAAGCCGGCACCGTCTATCTCGGCCGCGGCAAAATCATCGAGCAGCGGCCGGAGACGGAACTGGCGCAGATTGCCCGCTGGCGAGCTCAGCCGCCTGAAGCGGCCAGAGTGCGGAGCGCGTGATTGGTGCGGGCCGGTTTGCGGATTGAATTGACTTAAAAAAAACAAAACGGCCGGATTTTCATCCGGCCGCTTGAGCGAAGCAGGGGCTTCGCCAACGTTGGACCGACGCGATCGCCAAAGCTTCGCGGCGGACCGCGTTGTTACGCGGGTTTCTTCTTCTTTGGCTTTTTCGGTTTGGACTTTTTCTTCATGGCCATGGCCGTCAGTCTCCTTGATGATCGATCAATCGGCGAGAGCACGGGATGTGAGCTTATTGAAACTCTGTCCTCTTCGAACGCAATCTCCCTCACCAGACTTCGCACATAGTGCATTTGACTGCGCTCGGCAATTGGATTTCCAGAGAAATCTGATGGAATATCCGTCATTTAATCGAAGATCACAGGAGCTGGTTGCCAATCGGTAAAATGAATGGGCATTCATCGCGTTCGCCGCGCTGCGATGGTGGTTGGCAGCACGGGATTGGCCGCCGCTTTCGCTCGCATCAGGGCTGCCTCGCTGTTGTGGCTGGCCCGCGCTCGGCATGAATTCCGCCGCTGAATTGACCCGGAGAAGCGCGCGGGCTACCACACCGCCACGGTCAGAATGCCATGTCGTTCAATACCTTCGGCCATATGTTTCGGGTCACGACCTTCGGCGAAAGCCACGGGCCCGCGCTCGGCTGTGTGGTCGACGGCTGTCCGCCCCGCATCCCTCTGACCGAAGCCGACATCCAGCCCTATCTGGACAAGCGCCGGCCCGGCCAGTCGCGCCACACCACGCAGCGGCAGGAGCCGGATAAGGTCCGCATTCTGTCCGGCGTGTTCGCCGACGAGGCCACCGGCGGCCAGCTCACCACCGGCACGCCGATTGCGCTCGTGATCGAGAACGTCGATGCGCGCTCGAAGGACTACTCCGACATCAAGGACAAATACCGGCCGGCGCATGCCGATTACACCTACGACGCCAAATACGGCATTCGCGATTATCGCGGCGGCGGCCGCCAGTCCGCACGCGAGACCGCGGCGCGCGTCGCGGCCGGCGCCATCGCCCGCAAGATCGTGCCGGGACTGAACGTGCGCGGCGCGCTGGTGCAGATGGGCAAGCGCAGCATCGACCGTAAACGCTGGGATTGGAATGAGGTCGAGAACAATCCCTTCTTCTGCCCCGACGCCAAACTGGCGCAGGAGCTGGTGGATTATCTCGACGGCGTGCGCAAGGCCGGCTCCTCGGTCGGCGCCGTCATCGAGATCGTGGCCGATGGCGTCCCGCCGGGTCTCGGCGCGCCGGTCTACGGCAAGCTCGACGGCGACCTGGCCGCGGCGTTGATGGGCATCAATGCCGTCAAAGCCGTGGAGATCGGCGCGGGTTTTGCCGCCGCCGCGATGTCCGGCGAGGAGAATGCCGACGAAATGCGCATGGGCAATGACGGCAAGCCGCGGTTTTTGTCGAACAATGCTGGCGGCATACTCGGCGGGATTTCCACCGGTCAGCCGGTGGTGGCGCGCTTTGCGGTCAAGCCGACCTCGTCGATCTTGAGCCCGCGCAAGACCGTCGACCGTTATGGCCGGGACACCGAGATCGTGACCAAAGGCCGCCATGATCCTTGCGTCGGCATCCGTGCGGTCCCGATCGGCGAGGCCATGGTTGCCTGCGTGATCGCGGATCACTATCTGCGTCATCGCGGCCAGGTCGGCGAAAGCCCCAAATGGCCGTTTCCACGAGCATGATCCCGAAAAGTGGGAACCGGTTTTCGGATAAGATCATGCTCAAACGAAAGAGCATGATCCGGTTTTCGGATAAGATCATGCTCCAGCGATAGGATTATCAGTGGACGACCATCAACGCGTCGAAGCCACCGTCGCCGCCTTTGCGCGCGGCGAAATCATCGTGGTCACCGACGACGACGACCGCGAAAACGAAGGCGACCTGTTCGTCGCCGCCTCGCTCTGCACGCCGGAGAAGATGGCGTTCATCATCCGCAATACCTCGGGCATTGTCTGCGCGCCGCTCGGCGCCGACGATGCCAAGCGCCTGCACCTCGACCCCATGGTGGCGCTCAACGACGCCCCGCTCGGCACCGCCTTCACCGTTTCGGTCGACTGCCGCCACGGCCTGACCACCGGCATCTCGGCCGAGGAGCGCTCCAACACCGTGCGCGCGCTTGCCAACGGCAACAGCGGCGCCGCCGATTTCGTGCGGCCCGGCCACATCTTCCCGCTGGTCGCGCGCGAGGGCGGCGTGCTGATGCGCTCCGGCCATACCGAGGCTTGCGTCGATCTCTGTCGGCTTGCCGGCCTGCCGGCTGTCGGCGTGCTGGCGGAACTGATGAACGACAACGGCACCGTGATGCGCGGGCCCGATGTCAGCCAGTTTGCCGACCGTCACAAGCTCCAGCGCATTTCGATCGCGGAGCTCATCGCCTACCGGCAGGTGCGCGAGAAGCTCGTCGACCGCGTGGGTGAATTTCCGGTCGAGTCCGAGATCGGAACCTTGCAGGGCTACGCCTACATGACGCCGTACGACAAGGTGCAGCACATGGCGTTCGTGCACGGCCGCATCGGCGACGGCAAGAACGTGCTGGCGCGCCTGCATCGCGCCGACATCATTCGCGACGTTTTCGGCGGGGCAAAAACCGTGCACGCCGCGCTCCGCCGCTTCAGGCAGGACGGCCGCGGTGTCATCGTATTCCTCCGCGACGGCGCGGCCGGCGTGCCCACCCACGCCATTCCCTCGGGCGATACCGGCTCCGACGCCGCCCGCATTCGTCAATGGCGCGAAATCGGTTTGGGCGCACAGATTCTGAAAGACCTTGGTATTGCCTCAATCCGTCTGCTGACTTCGACCAAGTTTACCTACGTTGGGCTTGCCGGGTTCGGGATCGAGATCACCGCCACCGAGGCTTTGGACGGCTGAAGAATTAGGCTGAAGACGTCCCCTGAAAGCCGTTGACCCGCTTCTCCCGGTGCGTCGCCTGTGTCAGCATTGCCGCTCGCTGTGACGGAGATTTCCGATGCGCGCCCGCCTGTCGCTGATCGCCCTCTGCGCCGTACCCGCGGCCGCCGCGATGGCCGGGCTGGGCGGCGGATTTGCCGCTTCGATCGCCCCGCTCCGGTTCGCCGACTCAAGCCCGAACGCGACGCCGGTGGACGTGGAGCTCGTGCTCGCCGTCGACGTGTCCTATTCCATGGATCCCGAGGAGCAGGCGCTGCAGCGCGAAGGTTACATCGAGGCCATCCGCTCGCGCGAGTTCATGCAGGCCTTGAAGCAGGGCATGAACGCCAAGGTCGCCGTCACCTATTTCGAATGGGCCGGCGCGCAGGACCAGAAGATCATCCTGCCCTGGCGGCTGATCTCCGGGCCTGAATCGGCCGATGCGGTCGCCGACGAAATTGCGCGCGCGCCGTACCGCCGCGCTTCGCGCACCTCGATTTCCGGCGCGCTGCAGTTCGCCATGCCGCTGTTCGAGGGCTCGGGCTATCGCGGCATCCGCAAGGTGATCGACGTGTCCGGCGACGGCGTCAACAACAACGGCATGCCGGTGGCGCTGATCCGCGACGAAGTGCTCGCCAAGGGCATCACCATCAACGGCCTGCCGATCATGCTCAAGCGCCCCAATCTCGGCGGCATGGATATCGAGAACCTCGACGTGTACTACGAGGATTGCGTGATCGGCGGCCCCGGCGCCTTCGTGATTTCGATCAAGGAGCGCTCGAAATTCCGCGAGGCGATCCGCACCAAGCTGATTTTGGAAGTTGCCGGCCGCACGCCCGCCGCGCGCGTCGTCCCGGCCGCGGCCGACAAGCCGCGCATTTCCTGCACCATCGGCGAGCGCATCTGGCAGCAGCGCTGGGGGAATTGAGCCCTAATCGCGATCGTTGTAAAAACAGCACGCTCGGCTTTTCCTTGCCAGGGCTGGCGCCTAGGACTTGATCCCTGAAAGCGTCCCGGTGAACACTCTCGGATAAGTTGAGTCAGCCGGCGAAAAATGTCGGTGACAGTGTGAGGCCCGCTGTCTCGTGTGAGTTGTGAGTTCGGGGCGGGTCATGAATTACCCAGACGCTCGAAACCGAGCGGAGTTTTGCGCGTATTTTGGTGAGCACTGCCGGCGGCTATCGTCCGCGCCGCCCTATCTCCGCAAAGCCTCAATCCCGGCCGCTTTGGCCGCAGCCGTCGGAATTGCTCTTTCCGCCTGCAGCCTCGTTCCCGTTGCCGATCCGGCCGCCCGAGGTCCAAGCATCGAGCAGGTCGTCGCGCGCGTGAAGTGCGATCTGAAGGATGCCGTTAAGGACTATCTTCTGCGCCAAGACTATCCCTGGTTCCAGACCTGGACCGCGCAGGTCAATCTGAACTTCATTGTCAACGATCAGTCGTCGCTGACACCTGGCGTCAGTTTCATCCAGCCGTTGACGACGGACTCGATACCGTTTCGGGTGACTAACGGTTCCCGCTCGGCAACACTGGGGCTTGGCGCCGGCTTCAACAATACCGCGACGCGCAACGAGACTCTCACTTTCTCAATGTCGCTGCAGGACATCGTCGACGATTACACCATCTACAAGGACTCGCCCCATCGTCTGCTGGACTGCAGTCGATCCGACATCATGGACATCAACAGCGAACTCGGCCTCAGGCAGTGGATGGCGGATGCGTTCAGCCCTATTAACGATACATTCTTGGTGTCAGGCCATCACAAATCATCACGCGGTGGCGGAAGCGCACCGTCTGTAGCTGGGGGTGGCGGAAGAGGCGCAGGTGCTTTTTTAATAGCGCAATCAAGTGTGAACCTAATGGTGCAGAAATCTTCGCCCACCACCGGGCTTTTGGACAACTGCCCAAGTAGCGCAAATTCTAATCTACCGACATGGTGCCAAAATATTAAAAAGGACCTGTGTGTCCTTGCGAATTTCGAAATCGATGACCCAACGGACACCACCCCCCCCTCAAGGTAAGGGGTTTGTAGACACACCACCATGTACAGCTGACAGCGGATACGTCATTCCCGACCCCAAGGAAGACGGGCCTGATCCGCAACATTCCGGCCAAAACAAACCCGGAGCATATCACAAAAAAATCTTGCCCTACGTTGACCGAAAATCAATTGGCATTTGGGTTGATCAAGCACTGAAAGATACACGCAAAGCCATGGCCGCTCTTAAAAAGTTTTTACAGAAAAAATCAGGAGTTGACCTTGCGAACAATCATCCCCAACCAAGCGATGACTGGAATTCAGCCAACAAATTGCTTCAAGGACTCAAGGCAATTGAAGACGCACTTTTACCAATGGAGTTGGACCCGCCGATCGACACTATTTCGCATCAGGTCCAATTCGTCATCGGATTTAGCGGCAATATTTCGCCGAGCTGGACGCTGCTGCATTTCAAAGGACCGACGACCGGCAGCACTTTCGCGACCGCCTCGAAGTCGCTCACGCACACGCTCAATATTGCGATCGGGCCGCCGAACAGCCCAGATACGGCCGCCGCGCTCAACGCTTTGGTCACCGGGACTGCAATCGGCAACGCCGTTGGCACCACAAACATTACCTTGCCCCGATGAATGCCATTCTTCAATTTCTGGGTCACTCCGTGCAGCTGGAGGTGGCCGCGTATGAATTGAGTCGTTAGACACAAACCGCGAATCAGCTAAGGTCGCCGGCTCGGGAGCAGCGCGGTGACAGGCAGTTCGACGGAATTGATCGAGTTGGGCGAGGCGACGCTGGCGCGACTGGCGCAGGAGGCGTCGGCCGACCTCAGCCTTTTGCGCTGCCAGCTGGTTGCGTCGCCGTTCTTCGATGCGCTCATGCGCGATCTCGACGGCCGCCGGCAGGCTGCCGTGCCCCGTTTGCGCCGCGCCGCCGATCGCAACGCGTCGTTGCTGGTCGCCGAGCTTCGCTCCGTGCTGGCGATGCTGCGCGCCGGCGCGAATCCCGCCGGGCCGTCGCCCGAGCGGCCGGTGCTGCGGGTCATTGCCGGCGGACGCGCCTAAGCGTTCAGCCGGCCTTGCGCATTCGCTTGGGTTTTGCCGGCGCCTTGGCCGGGCGCGCCTTCTTCCGTTCCGCCTTGCCGCCCGACTCCCGCTCGTCCTTGACGCTGCGTCGCAGCGCATCCATCAGGTTGATGACCTTCGCCGAAGTCTCCCGCCTCGGCGCCTCGATCGGCTTGCCTTCGGCTTTTCGCTTCAGCAGCTCCTTGAGCGCATTCTCGTAGTGATCCTCGAATTTTTCAGGATCAAAATGCCCGGACTTGGTTTTGACGATATGCTTGGCCAGATCGAGCATGTCCTTGGTGATCTTCTCGTCCGGAATCTCGTCGAAGAATTCCTTCTCGTCGCGCACCTCGTAAGGATAGCGCAACGTGATGCCGACCAGCCCCTTGCCGCGCGGCTCGATCGCGATCACGTGCTCGCGGGTCGTCAGCACGACGCGGCCGAGCGCGACCATTCCTTCCTTCTTGATCGCCTCCCGGATGACCGCGTAGGCCTGCGCGCCCGCTTCGCCGTCCGGCACCAGGAAATACGGATTGTTCAAATAGAGCTCGTCGATTTCGGCGCGCGGTACGAACTTGTCGATTTCGATCGTATGGGTGCCTTCGAGCGCGACCGCTTCCAGCTCCTCCTTGGTGACGTCGACGTACTGATCGTCCGCGATCTCGAAACCCTTCACCACGTCCTCGTATTCGACCGGCTCGCCGGTCTCGGCGTCGATCCGCTGCATCTTGATGCGATTGCCGGTCTTGCAGTTGATCTGATGGAAGCGGGTCTTTTCGGCCGACGATGTGGCCGGGAACAGCATCACCGGGCATGAAACCAGCGACAGACGCAGATAACCCTTCCAATTGGCTCTCGGGGCCATGACGCAACTCCTGATGCAGACGCCTACGCGACGCCAACGTCACCCGGGAAGCTACGTTCCCGCTTGCGCCAGCTCAAGTTGCCGATGCTGGCCGATTCCCGGTTCGTTCCTCGGAAATTTGCATATCACGTAAATGCGCCCCTACCGCTCGAACCGTCCCACGATCTCGACGTGGAAGCTGTAGCGGAACTGGTCGAGCGGCGTGACGCGGGTGAGCCGATATCCGCCGTCCACCAGCAGCCGCGCATCGCGCGCGAACGTGCTGCGGTTGCACGACACCGCGACGACCAGCGGCACACCGCTTGCCGCCAGCTGGCGCGCCTGCGCTTCGGCGCCCTGGCGCGGCGGATCGAACACCACCGCGTCGTAGCGCTTGAGCTCGGCTGCCGCCAACGGCCGGCGGAACAGGTCGCGCGCGTCCGCCTCGACCGGCTTGAGGCCGCTTGTGGCTTGCGCCGCCTTCTTCAGCGCGCCGATCGCCAGCGCGTCGATATCGAACGCGCTCATGCGCGCGCCCTCGGCCAGCCGCAGCGCGAACGGTCCGACGCCGCAGAACAGATCCGCGATGCTTGCCGCCTTGCCGGTGTGCATGCAGACAAGCCGCGCGAGTTCCATCTCTCCCGCCGCGGTCGCCTGCAGAAACGCCCCGGGCGGCAGCGTCACGCGTGCGCGCCCCATGGTGAGCGTCGGCGCCGCGCGCTGCGCGATCAGTTCGCCGTGCCGCGTCAGCCGCGCGAGCTTCGCCATTTCGGCGACACGCGCGAGCTTGGCCGCGCGCACCGTCGTCAGCTCGCCCGAGCCGCGCACGTCGATATCGAGCCCCGGTTCGGTTGCCGTCACCTGGATGTCGAGCGGCTTGCGCTCGGCTTTGAGTTCCTCCGCGACCGCCCACGCCGCCTGGATCGCGCCGGCGAGCGGCGGCGCCAGGATCGGGCAGGCATCGATCCCGATCACATGATGCGAGCGCGCCGCGGTATATCCGACCTCGAGCACGTCGTTGGCGGCGCGCCGCGCGTGCAACGTGGCGCGCCGCCGGCCCTCGCCATGGGCGTCGATCAATGCGTCGACCGCTGCATCGAGGCCCGCCTGCGCCAGCGCTTCCGCCACCAGCCCGCGCTTCCAAGCGCGATAGGGCTCCGTCGCCCAATGCTGGATCGCGCAGCCGCCGCACGTTCCGAAATGCCGGCAGATCGGCGCGATCCGTTGCGCGCTCCCTGCCACCACTTCGAGCAGATGCCGCCGATCCGGATGGCCCGCGATCGCTTCCGCATCCACGGTCTCGCCCGGCAATGCGAACGGAATGTAGATCGTCCCCGCGTCCGTGTCGGCGATACCATCGCCGCGATTGCCGAGGCGCGTTATCGCAAGCCGTTCCACCATTGCCGTTTCCCGGAACCTGTGCACGTATGGACCGTTACACCCATGGGTGAAACGGTCTCTGCCGTCACCTTGTCTCACTATCGAATGAGGTCGCGCAATGGCACGGAGATATTCCCGCAGCGTTTCAAAGGACGTCGAACGTGCGATGAAGAAGCGCAAACGCGGCACGCTCAGAAGCGGCCGCAGCGGCCGCAAGGTCAAGAGCCGCAAGCAGGCGATCGCCATCGGACTGTCGGAAGCGCGCGCGAAAGGCAAGAAGGTGCCGAAAACAGCGCGCCGCTAGTTGCCACATGTTCAGTGCGCTCCCTCTCCCCATTGGGGAGAGGGTTGGGATGAGGGGGTCTCGGATTCTCGATATATCGTAGCCCCTCACCCGACCGCCTTCGGCGGCCGACCTCTCCCCATGGGAGAGGTGAAGATTAGGCGAGCTTCACGCTCTCCACCGCCACGTCCTTGCCGAGCGCCTCGAACACCTTGGCCACGATGCCCTTGGCGTCGAGGCCGGCGCGCGCGTACATCGCCGCGGGCGAATCCTGGTCGATGAACGCATCCGGCAGCGCCATGGTGCGCACCTTCAGGCCGCGGTCGAGCGCGCCGTGTTCGGCGAGCGCCGTCAGCACGAACGAGCCGAAGCCGCCGATCGCGCCTTCCTCGATCGTCACCAGCACTTCGTGGTTGCGCGCAAGCCGCATGACGAGATCGATGTCCAACGGCTTGGCAAAGCGCGCGTCGGCGACGGTCGCGGACAGACCGAGCGCGGCAAGCTCGTCGGCGGCGTTGAGGCATTCGGCAAGCCGCGCGCCGAACGACAGCAGCGCCACCTTGCTGCCCTCGCGCAGGATCCGGCCCTTGCCGATTTCGAGCGGCCTGCCTTCCTTCGGCATCGCGACGCCCATGCCTTCGCCGCGCGGATAACGGATTGCGCTCGGCCGGTCGTCGATCGCGGCCGCGGTCGCGATCATGTGCACGAGTTCGGCCTCGTCGCCTGCGGCCATGACGACAAAGCCCGGCAGGCAGCCGAGATAGGCGACGTCGAATGCGCCCGCATGCGTCGGCCCGTCCGCGCCGACCAGGCCCGCGCGGTCGATGGCAAAGCGCACCGGCAGCGATTGGATCGCCACGTCGTGCACCACCTGGTCGTAGGCGCGCTGCAGGAACGTCGAATAGATCGCCGCGAACGGCTTGAACCCTTCGGTCGCCAGCCCGGCCGCGAACGTCACCGCGTGCTGCTCGGCAATGCCCACGTCGAAGCAGCGGTTCGGAAATTCCGCCGCGAACAGATCGAGCCCCGTGCCCGACGGCATGGCCGCGGTCACCGCGACGATCTTGTCGTCTTTCTTGGCCTCGTTGATCAGGCTTTCGGCGAACACCTTGGTGTAGGCCGGCGCGTGCGTCTTCGATTTCGCCTGCGCGCCGGTCGCCACATCGAATTTCACCACGCCGTGATATTTGTCCGCCGAGATTTCCGCCGGCGGATAGCCTTTGCCCTTCTGCGTCACCACATGGACGAGCACCGGCCCGCGCTTGGCCTCGCGCACGTTCTTGAGCACGGGCAGGAGGTGGTCGAGATTGTGCCCGTCGATCGGGCCGATGTAGTAGAAGCCGAGTTCCTCGAACAGCGTGCCGCCGGTCCAGAACTCACGGGTATATTTTTCCGCGCGCTCGGCCGAATATTCGATGAACTTCGGCAGCCGCTGCGCGAGCTGCCGGCTGATGTCGCGGATCTTCAGATAGGTCTTGCCCGACACGAGCCGCGCCAGATAGGCCGACATGCCGCCGACCGGCGGCGCAATCGACATGTCGTTGTCGTTGAGAACGACGATCAGCCGCTCGTTGCGCGCGCCCGCGTTGTTCATCGCCTCGTACGCCATGCCGGCCGACATCGCGCCGTCGCCGATCACGCAGACCACATTGTGCGGCTTGCCTTCGAGGTCGCGCGCCACCGCCATGCCGAGCCCGGCCGAGATCGAGGTCGACGAGTGCGCGGCGCCGAACGGATCGTATTCGCTCTCCGCGCGCTTGGTGAAGCCGGACAATCCGCCGCCCTGGCGGATGGTGCGGATGCGGTCGCGCCGTCCGGTCAGCACCTTGTGCGGATAGGCCTGATGGCCGACGTCCCACACCAGGCGGTCGCGCGGCGTGTCGAAGACGTAGTGCAGCGCCACCGTCAGCTCGACCACGCCGAGTCCCGCGCCGAGATGCCCGCCGGTCACCGCCACCGCGTCGATCGTTTCCGCGCGCAGCTCCTCGGCCACTTGCTTGAGCGCGCCAACATCGAGGCGGCGGAGGTCTTCGGGGGTATGGATGCGGTCGAGCAGGGGCGTCTTCGAGGATTGTGACAACTTCGTCTCCACAACGAGCCTGCAACATGAGCCCATCGGGCTCAGGCCTGGTGCGTCGAGGCTTTACACCAGATCGGTTGCAGCGCGCAATTCGGCCCATGTTCGTCCGGCTTCGCGGCGCAAAAACGGCACCGCCGCGGCCCGGCTGCGGCCGAAACGCGGATGAAAATGCGCAATGCCCCGTAGCAATATTCGTTAACTCCGGGTATTGCCGACAGGGCCTCGACCGGGATGCTGGACGAACACGCATACATGGCCCCAGTAAATCATATTGTGATCGACGGCCGGCGCATCGCCTATCGCGAGGCGGGGAACGGGCCCGCGATCTTTTTCCTCCATGGCCTCGGCGGCAATTCCGCGTCCTGGGAGCCGCAATTCACCGCCTTCTCGACTCGGTATCGCACGGTGGCGTGGGACATGCCGGGATTCGGCAATTCGGAGGTGCTGCAGACCCGGCCCGCGACGACGCGTGATTATTCCCGTCTCGCGCAACGGCTCATGGACGCGCTCGGTATCGATCGTGCCCATGTGGTCGGTACCTCCTACGGCACGGTGATTGTCGCCGACCTGGCACGGTCAAGCTCGCGCCGCGTCGCCAGCATCATCTTCGCCTGCGGCGTGACCGGAATGGGCCATCTCGATCCTCAAGAACGCGCCCGCCTGCGATCTGTCCGCCGATCCGAAATCGAAAGCATGGGACAGCGCAAGTTCGCCGAAATGCGCAATTCGACCTACGTGGCCAAGGGCCTGTCTGCCGAGCTCGTCGAACGCGTCGTTGACCTGGCGGGCTCGGCCGACCCGGAAGGCTATCTGCAGGCCTACGGCGCGCTGACCGAGTCGAATATTTTTCCCTTGCTGGCCGGCATCGATGTGCCCGCGCTTGTGGTCTCGGGCGCCGACGATCCGATCGCGCCGGCGCGAGATTGCGAGCGGGTCGCGCGCGCCTTGGCGAAGGCCGACTATCACTGCATCCAGAACTCGGGACATTACGTGAACTTGGAGCAGACCGCGCTATTCAATCGGCTGCTCGAGGATTTTCTTGCGCGCGTCGAGCAGCCTGCCTCCAAATCACTCGGCTGAAATATTAGCCGCCTTCACCAGTTTCGCGTTGAGTTCGAGCTCCTTCACCAGGAACGCCTGGAATTGGTCGCGGCTCATCGTCATCGGCTCGGCGCCGAGAGCGGTGAGACGTTTTTTTATGTCAGGATTCTCCAAAGCCTTGCGGGTCTCGTCGAACACGCGGGCCAGGATCGGCTGCGGCGTGGCCGCGGGCATGAACACGCCAATCCAGAAATTATATTCGGAATCGGCATAGCCTGCCTGCACGGTCGTCGGAACATCCGGCAGCAGCGACGACCGGCTGGAACTGCTCACCGCCAGCGCGTCGACTTTTTTCTCGCGGATCAGCCCCAGCGCCGGCACGACCGGCGTAAAGAAGAAATCCACCCGCCCGGCCGCGAGATCGCGCACCGCCTCGGGCGATCCTTTGAACGGCACATGCAAGGCCTTAAAACCTGCGCTGATCGCCAATCGCTCCGCGCTCAGATGCCCGGTGCTGCCGGGGCCGATCGATGCGTAGGTCAGCGCGTCGGGTTTGGCTTTAGCCGCGGCGACGAGGTCGCCGATGGATTTGAAGCGGCCGGCCGGAGCCAGCATGACGTTCGTCAAGTTGCCGAGCGGGATCACCGCGGCAAGCTCGCGAAGCGTATCGTAGGGTAGGTTCTTGTGCGTGTACGGCGCGATCGCGATCGCTGACGTGGTCACCAGGATGGTGTAGCCGTCCGGTTCGGCTTTGGCCACGGCTGCGATGCCGACGGTATTCGCCGCTCCCGCGCGGTTCTCCACCACGACGGGCTGCCCGATTTGATGCGATACCTGTTCGAACACGACGCGAGCCGTGATATCGAGGGCGCTGCCCGGCGTATTGGTGACGACAACGCGGACCGGCTGTTTTGCCGGCCAGTCCTGCGCCACGGCCGCGCCGTGGATTGCCGTGAGCGCGATCAAACTCAAGAGCAGCCGCTTGCGCATTTTTTTCTCTCCTTGCACCAACCCTGTAATCCATTTGTCTCCTGGCTTTCCGAATCCGGTCGGGAAGCCTGGCGGTGTCACCCGCTTGATTTCTTCAGAGCATGCGCGCGCATGGCTCCGATAAGCGCCTTGCACGCGGGAGCGGACTCGCCGGTTCGATGGATGAATGCAAGCACCGTTTCCGGCACGATGTTCGACGCGATTGGCTTGAACACGACGTTCGGCATGCGGCAGTTGGACAATTCTTCCGGAACGGCCGCAATGCCGTATCCGCTCGAGACATAGGTCAGCACCGTGGTCAGGTCTTCGGCCCGTTTGCGAACTTTCGGTGTAAATCCCCCGATATTGCCGACGTACTCGGCATGCCGTTTGAAGGCGAGGTCGAATTCAATCGAGGTGCTCACGAATGGCTCTTCCGCCAGCGCCTTGGGCGGGACCGGGCCGCGCGCATGGGCGAGCGGGTGCGTAGCGGGAACCGCGAGCATGATGGGCTGGCGATAGATCGTAAAGCCGCTCAGTCCCGACGGGTATTGCGTCGGCACCCGCGTGAATCCGGCGTCGATCTCATTCGACAGGATGGCGTTGAATTGCTTCACGGTCGAGAGCTGCTGATACGTGATGTCGACCGCCGGATATTGCTTTTGAAAATTGCCGATCAGTCGTTGAATCAGGCCGGAATAGGCGGCCGTGATCATATAGCCGATTTCGATCCGGCCGATTTCTCCGCGCGCGGTACGGCGTGCCGACAGTTCGGCTTCGTCCGCCTGATGCAGCACGTTGCGTGCGCTTTCCAGAAAACTCGTGCCGGCCCGGGTGAGCCGGATTTTCGTTTTTTTACCGCGGTCCAGGAGCCGGACGGCGAGGTCCTTCTCCAGTTTTTGAATCTGATGCGTCAGCGTCGGCGGCGTGATCTTCAGTCGCTCGGCGGCCCGTGCGTAGTTTCGCTCCTCGCAGAGCGCCACGAAATAGCGGTAGAGACGAAGCTCGATATTGCCCGTCATTGCCCGACAGTCTTGCTGACGACGGGCGTTCCCGACACCGGACGCCCGGCGGTGAATTCATTCGACGGCGGCGACCGCCAAAACGGTCGCGCGGCTGTCCGTCTCGAACCGCTGCTTTGAGAATTCGAGGCACGCCATCTTGAGCAGATACGAGCCGAGATCGAACCCCTCTTGTTCGGCCAGTTCCGCAAGCTCGCTGCATCTGTTGGCAAAATAATCCGCATCGGCTGCTTTGCGCTTTTTTCTCATAACACAACCCCCCATGCGCCACTTGGCGCCCGGCCCATTCTAAACTGGAAACTGTAGCGATGGGCAACAACAACTTATGGGCAACTGCGGCCGCGGCACGGCGTGGTGCGGGCCGGCCGCCATATTTCGCCTGCGGATGACGAGAAGGCGCGGCATCCGGCCGCGCCGGCGCCGACGATCAGTTCACGTCCAGCGGCTCGGTGCCGATCGGCTTGCCGGTCGCGTCGAGCGAGATCTTCTCCACCCGCGCTTCCGCCTGCTTGAGCAGTTCCTCGCAGCGGCGCTTGAGGATTTCGCCGCGCTCGTAGATCGCGACCGATTCTTCGAGCGGCACCTTGCCTTCCTCGAGCCGCTTGACGATCGACTCCAGCTCCTCGATCGCGCGTTCGAACGGCAATCGTTTCACGTCGGCATTGGTGTTGTCGGCCATGCGGGCCTCCTCTGCGCGAGGCGAGTCGCTACCCGCCGCATTATACATGACGCGGATCAGCCCTGCATCAGCGCGCCCACATGGGCCGCGACCGATTGCGACAGGCCTTCCAGATCGTAGCCGCCCTCCAGCAGAGAGACGATGCGTCCCTGCGCGCTCTTGTCGGCCACCTCCATCAGCTTGCGCGTGACCCAGTCGAAATCCGCCTCCACCAGGTTGAGGTTGGCGAGCGGATCGCGCATATGCGCGTCGAACCCGGCCGAAATGACGATCAGCTCCGGCTTGAACGCATTGAGCCGCGGCAGGATGCGCTGCTCGAACGCCGCCCTAAATTTCCTGCCGTCGTCGCCCGCCGACAACGGCGCGTTGACGATGGTGTCGAATTCGCCGCTCTCCGACACCGCGCCGGTGCCCGGATAGAGCGGCATCTCGTGCGTCGAGCAATACATCACGCTCGCATCCGACCAGAAGATTTCCTGCGAGCCGTTGCCGTGGTGCACGTCGAAATCCACGATCGCCGCCCGCTCGATCTTGTGCTGCCGCTGCGCATAGCGCGCCGCGATCGCCGCGCTGTTGAACAGGCAGAAGCCCATGGCGCGCGCGGTCTCCGCGTGATGGCCGGGCGGCCGCATCGCGCAGAACGCATTGGCGGCCTTCTTGCCGATCACCTCGTCGACCGCGTGCAGCGCGCCGCCGATCGCGCGCAGGCCCGCCTCCAGGCTGCCCGGCGACATCGACGTGTCGGCGTCGATGCGCACCAGGCCCTTTGTCGGGCTGGCGTCGCAGATGGCGTCGATGTAGCCCTTGGGATGGCAGAGCGCGACTGTCTCCAGCGCCGCCTTCGGCGCCTGCACGCGCGCGAGGTTCTGGAATTTTTCCGCCTCCAGCACCCGTTCGATCGCGCGCAGCCGGTCCGGCCGCTCGGGATGACCCGGCGGCGTGAGATGATCGAGGCAGGCCGGATGGGTGATCAGGAGCGTCGACATTTCACTTACATAGCGTCATTGCGGGGCGCGGGCGATAGCCTGCGCGCCGGGACTGACGAGTGTGCAGACCGAATCGCCGCGAAGGAAGGCGCTCACGCCCATCTTTCCCCGCTGATGACGACGCCGGGCGGCGGCGCGGGCTCCTCGGGCACGAAGAACGTCGGCGCGAGCGGCTGGCTCGGATCCACGCGGTACGGCTCGAAATCCGTGACGCCTTCGCCCGCCAGGAATGTATCGTCGATCAGGAACCGGCCGCTGAAGCTGTGCGCGGGTTTGAGGAAAATGCGATAGGCCGCCTCCGCCACGATCTCCGGCGTGCGTGACATCGCCATCACGCGCTCGCCGCCGAGCAGGTTCTTGATCGCCGCGGTCGCGATCGTGGTGCGCGGCCACAGCGCGTTGACCGCGATCCGTCCGCGCAGCTCGCCGGCGAGCCCGAGCACCACCATGCTCATGCCAAACTTCGCCATCGCATAGCCGGTCGCGCCCGAAAACCATTTCTCCCGCATGTCGAGCGGCGGCGCGTTCATCAGGATATGCGGGTTGGCGGCGCGTTCGAGATGGGGGATGGCGTATTTCGACACCATGAACGTGCCGCGCGCGTTGATCGCGTGCATGAGGTCGAAGCGCTTCATGTCGGTGTCGGCGACCGGCGTGCGCGACACCGCGCTCGCGTTGTTGACCACGATGTCGAGGGAGCCGAACGTGGCGACCGTCTTGTCGATCGCGGCTTTGACCGCCGCCTCATCGCGCACGTCGCAGGGGATCGCGAGCGCCCGGCCGCCGGCCTGCTCGATCTGCGCCGCGGCGGTGTGGATGGTGCCCGGCAGCTTCGGATGCGGCGTCTCGGTCTTGGCCGCGATCGCGATCTGGGCGCCGTCGCGCGCCGCCCGCAGCGCGATCGCGAGCCCGATCCCGCGCGACGCGCCGGTGATGAACAGCGTTTTGCCTTTGAGCGACATGAGCTTCCTCCTCGCCGGCCGCACCATTGCCCAGCCGCGACGGCGATGCAAACGCGCGTCCTTCGCCGCGCTCCCGCGCGCTTAACCATCGCGCCGGAATGCTGTGAAAGCACGCCCGCTTTCGCTCCCGCCGCGCGCGTGGGCGCGCTACCATGGCCCATCGCGCCGATTTCGCCGCGATGTTTTGCAGCGTTGATTTGATGCCGAAAACCTTGCCAGTGCGCCCGATGAGGCCGCGCGTTCCGCCCGCCCGCTACGTCGCCTATGCGGCGTTCTTCGCGATTCTGGCGGTCGCGGTCTACGAATTCAGGCACGGACAGTCCGAGGGAATGCTGCCGCGGCTTGCGGCCGCGCTGTCGCAGAACGGCGCATCGGTGGCCGGCCCCGGCGCCGATCGTGCCGCCGCGCCCGCCGCGCCCGACGCCTCCAAGCTGCCGACCGTCATCAAGCTCGGCTCCAAACCGTCCGCTCCGCTGGCCGCGCCGGCGGGAGCGAACCTGCCGACCGTGGTCAGGCTCGGCACCGGCGCGTCGGCCGCGGCGGGCGCCGCGCACGGCATCGAAGTCGTCGACGGCGACACCTTCCGCGTCGCGGGGCAGTCCTACCGGCTCGTCGGCATCGATACGCCCGAGAGCGCGCCGCGCGCCCGCTGCCTGAACGAGCGCGAGCTGGCGACCCGCGCCACCCGCCGACTGCGCGAGCTCGTCGCCGGTCGAAACGTCCTGCTCGAGCGCGTGCCTTGCAGCTGTCCGGCCGGCACCGAGGGCACGCCGGCGTGCAATTACGGCCGGCTCTGCGGCGCGCTGTGGTCGGACAACCGCAACGTCGGTCAGATCCTGATCGACGAAGGCCTGGCGAAAAAATACGACTGTTCCGGCGGCACATGCCCGCCCAAGCCGAACTGGTGCTGAGCGGCGGCGGCAAGCGCCGGTCCTACTGGTTGCCGAGCGTATAGCCTTTTTCGATCATGCACTGCTCGGGCGATTCCTGGGTCTTGCACGCCGCCCAATCGGCCTCGAATTCCTGATGGCTGTAGCCGACCTTGGTCCACATGGTGGGCGTGGAGCTGCACGCGCCGAGCAGGAGTGCAAAAGCCGGAAACAGGATGCCGCGTTTCATGGTTGCGTCCGTTGCGCTGGGGCCGATTCGGGATCGCGTCTGCAACGTAGCGGTTTTCGCGCCATAAATCCCGGGCGGTCTGGGGCGGAAACAGCGTAAGATTGGGTTGAGCGAAACGAAACCCATCATGGTGCGGACAGATTATTGCGATGGGTTTCGCCGCGCACGATCCATCCAACGCGCTGGCATCCTACCGTTGGAAATATCGGTGGCAATATGGAGATAGAAAACGTCGAAGGCAAAAAAGCGAAAGGCTTTGGCGTCTGCATCTACTGCGGCTGCGACGGCAAGGAACGCAAACTATTCAGCGAACACACAATGCCATATTCGTTGGGTGGTAGCACCGAAATCTTAGAAGCCAGTTGCGATATGTGTGGAGCAGAAACGAGCTACGTCGACGGCTATTTGGCTGGTGCGGTATTCAACCATTTCCGTGTTCATCTTGGCCTTCAAACGAGATCAGGCCATCCAGAGGTTTTACCCGCCACGATAGGATTACCAGAGGGACAGAGGATCGTTGATCTATCGCCAGTAGAACATCCATATTTTTTGAACATGCCGATATGGGATCCACCAGGGATCATACGCACTGGCGGCAAAATCGAAGATGGATTTAGTAACTCTCACACCCATGTGTTTTGGCACGTACCTCAAAACATCCGACAAACTCTAGGCTTGAGTGACGAGGTGAGTGCTGAAATCGTAAACAATATAAAACCTCATAATTTCAGTACCTTTGCTCGCGGCATCGCCAAAATTGCTTATTGCACTGCCTTGATTAAATACGGCCTCGATGGTTTCCGTCCACTTTTTACGCCTGACATCATCCTCGGCAATTACCCACATATCCCATATTTTATAGGCGCATTGCCCGGTCCACATGGACCACCAGCGCCACGCGGTCGGCAGCACGTCATTGAGTTTGGCACTCTCACTTTTGAACGCCTTAAACTGATGTGGGCTAACGTTAGATTGTTTGCAGATAGCAGTGCCCCAGAAGGCGGCATGCCACGCTACATGGTGATTATTGGCGTCGAAGGAAAGCGCAAAATTATTCCAAAACGCGCCTTACTAAATCCCCGTCGTGCAATATTGCTATGACGCACAGCCGTAGCCCGTAGGGTGGGTTAGGCGCGCAGCGCCGTAACCCACCATCAAAGTTTTATGGCGCTTTAGGCGCTTTTTCATTCGAACAGCACGACGCATCGTTCTTGCCTCACCTCGTATGCTGCTCATAGTACCGCCGCAGGATGGCGTTGATGCGCGTCTGATAGCCTTTGCCCTGCGCGCGAAACCATTCGAGCATGTCGGCGTCGAGTCGCAACGTCATGTGCGCCTTGTGGCGCGGCTTCGGCAGCTCGGTCGTGAGCCAGTTGATTTCCTCCATCGCGTCGTCGGCATCGCGGCCCGAGGGCAGGGGTTTCCTGGCCGCCTCCTTCCAGTCGGTCTTGACCGCGCCCCGCCGCTGCATCGCGCGCAGCTCACCGGCCGTGCGCCTGACGATATGTCCTGATTTCCTGCTCATGTGCTCGCCTCATTGAGATTACACGGACGGTGGTCTCTCGCCACGTCCATACGATCGTGAAGAACCCGCCTTCGATCATCGCCGTGGTTTTCCATCTCTCCTCGTCATGTCGCGGCGTCGGCTGATGGATTGCAGGCCGCCCATCGAAGAACAGCGGAGCCGACGCAAAATCGAGCGCACGCTCCCGAATGATGCGCGCTCGCTTGCGTTCGTCCCATTCGAAATCCATGCCGCATGGATATAGCATATGTGCATACATATCGCACATACAATAAATTAAGTCCGCCGTTTCTCCGGCGTCCCGCGCGCGGCGTTTGCACCGCGCGCACCGGTCTCGGGCTGGCCCGAGCCCTAACCGTCGCCGTTTGGCCGCCGCGCGCCGGTTCAACCGGCAAAGTCGCAATACATCTTGTAATTGTATTAATATATGTTAACATGCAAAAGTTGTATACGAGATTTCCGCATCCTGCCCGGGGACGGGGCAGGGCACTTCAAATCCGCTGACCATCATCCGCTGACCATCACCGTCGTCACGCGCGTCACTCCAAGGGAGGAGTCCATGAACCGAAGCCTGTGTGTTGCAGTCATCATGTCGTTCGCCGTTGCCTCGCCGGCGCTCGCCGATCTCAAGTGCGGCGACGGCAAACGCTCGTCGCCGTTCGCCTTCCGGCCAAACGAGCTGGTCACCACCTGGGCCGGACCGATTCCGCAAAAGGCCAAGGTCAAGATCACCACCAGCACGCCGTTCGACGTGGCGTCCCGCAGCCTGGGGCCCGAATTCCCGAGCGGCTATCCGGCCAAATACCTGCAGAACCTCAAGCAGGTGGACATTTTCAACCAGACCATCGCGGTCGGCACCCAGCAGCTGATCGACGTGCAGAAACGCCACGGCATGATCATCGACGCGAGCGACGACGCGCTGCCGATCTTCGAGAAATACGCCAAGGCGAACCACGACTTCATCTTCGTGCTGGTGCAGCATCCCGCGACCGCGAGCCCGTCGGCGGGCTTCACCAGCTGCAGCGTCGTGCTCCAGCGCGGCGTGATCGAATACGCCGACGGCAATCAGACGCTCTACCTGCGCTCGTACTTCCACAGCACAAACGGGAAGGGCGAATTTGTGAATTTCACGCCCAAGGGCGGCCTCGAGATTTCGTTTGCCTCGCCCGACATCTGGTTTCCCTTGAGCCTGACCAAGGTCATTCCCGAGCCGGCGTCCTTCGTCGTGCTCGACATTCTCACGCCAAGACCGCTGGACGCGCGCCAGGTGCCGGCGCCGTTCAATGCCGCCACCCAGTCGCGCGAGCTCGGCTTCGACGGCCGGCGGCTTTTCGGCACGCGCATCATGGCAAAATTCGAATCCGGCAAGGATTTGGAGGATTTTCGCTTGAAACCCTGAACACGTAGAGCGGCGTGCACCTATCCGGCGCGGTGCCGTAGGCCGCGCTGGATTTTTTTGCCTTAGGCTTTAAGACTGCAGCGCCGCGTCGCAGGCGGTGACGCTGTCCGCGCCTTCGGTCACCGCGCGTTCGAGGCCTCCCGACTGCACCGCCAGGTTCTCGGCGAAGAACCGCGCGATGCCGATCCGCCCGGCCGCCGCGCCGTTCCCGAGCCGCACCGCCGCGAGCGCTTCCTCCGCCAGCATGCAGCCGCCAGCCGCCTGGCCGAACAGCCGCAGGTACGGCGTCGCCCCGGCGAGCGCCGCCTCCGGCCGCTTGTCGAGCTGCGCGCGCAGCCATTGCGTCGCCCGCCCCAGGCTCTCGACCGCCTCCGCGAGCCGCGCCCCGGTCGCGCCGAAGGCCGGATCGTTCGCCGCCTGCACCGCCCCCACCTTGCCCCGCAGCACGTCGAGATAGGCGGCCA
>Ga0187765_10000090_pt1 | contig 31426 bp, 23 predicted proteins | sample 0216_QUI02_MP05__3_FD_133018 | JGI IMG/M metagenome (GOLD analysis project Ga0187765, IMG submission 133018) | Tropical peat soil microbial communities from peatlands in Department of Meta, Colombia - 0216_QUI02_MP05_10_MG | ecosystem: Environmental > Terrestrial > Soil > Wetlands > Peat ...
GGTGAGATCCTGTACGCTGTTGCGCAGCTCTGCCAGGGCTTTTTCCGATGCGTCCGCCCGCGCACGCGCCTCAGCCGCATTGGCGGCGACCTCGTCGCTGCGCTTGTTGATTGCGGTAAGCGCTATGCCGAGCGACTTCAATGCATTGTCGGCGGCGGATAACCGTTCCGACGTGCCCTGATCGCTGGCGGGAAGTTTTGCGATCGACGATTCAATTTTTGTTAGTCGTTGATTTAGCGCGGCGACCGATGCCGGATCCGCGATCGCCGCCCCGGTGTCGCGCGAAGGCACCAGTCCGGCAAACCAAACGCCAAGCAGCACAGCCGTCATGATTCCGGCGCCCGCAAATCCCGCGATAAAAATTTGCCAGACGGCCGCCGCGGTCCGCGTTGAGCCGTCGCGCAATCCGGGCTCGGGATCGTGGGCGGCACCGGCTCCGACATGGGCCGCAGACGGCTCAGGCGCCCCTGAGGAGGGCGTATCGGCACCGACCTGTGGCTGCTCGACGGCGTCGGCCTCCGGCACTTCGGTTGCCGTGAGGTCGATAGTGGGCGCGGGGCGCTTGCGGCGGCGAGCACCTTCGGCAGGGTCCGGTGTTGTGCGCTTATCGGCCATGTACTTTTCCTTGGCGAATCGGCTCAACCCCGCAAGCAGCAAATAACGCAAATGGCGCGGACGCGCCAATTATCAAGCCGTCGGCACCTGCAAAAGCTCGATCAGCGCGGCCTCGTCGGGGCGCGCCGCGATCGTAACCTTGCCGGCGCCGGCAAGCGGCTCTGCAGCCTGCGCCGACAGGCAGAGGTGGCGTACTGCGAGCGCTGGACCGGCGATACCGGCCTGCCTGGCGCCGGCTGCATAGGTTTCGGCACTGCGCCGTGAAAAATGCAATACGGCATCGACCTCACCGGCCTTGATGGCTTCAATCAGCGCCAGTGGAAACGGTGCAGCCACCGCGCGATAGACGACCCGCATCTCGGCGGCAATGCCGAACGCCGACAATTCGCCAACCAGATCGGCCGCGCGGTCTTCGCCGGCAAGATACAGAAGCGGGGCTTTGTCATCCGGACGTTGCGTCCTGAGCGTGCGTACCAGGTCGCGCACGTCGCCACCCGCCGATGTGACATTTGTGAAACCGGCTTCCTGTGCCGCCGCGGCGCTGCGTTGACCGACGGCAAACAGCGGCAGCTTGATCAGCGTGCTCTTCGCGGCGTTGTCGGCAATCGCAATTGGCGCGTTCGCGCTGGTAATGATGACCGCACCCCAGTGTCCGGACAGGTCAGCCGAAACGTTTTGTACTTTCATGAGGGGCGCGACCAGGACCTCATGCCCATGCGCGCGCAACGCCGTGGCGGTGCGTTTGCCATCGGGTTCGGGGCGAGTGACGACGACGCGCATGGGGGTTCAGTCTAATCGAAGAAACCGGGGCCGGCACGGTGCTTGAGTTCGCGTCCGGCATCAGCGCCGATCATCGCCGCATCTTTGCGATTGCCCGTTCCGCCGACGTCGTGTGCGGCGGTGCCATCCGGCCGCGCGATCAATCCACGAAACTGCACCGCGTCGCCGGAAATCGTCGCGTGTCCGGCGATCGGTGTTTTGCATGAACCATCGAGCGCGGCGAGAAAAGCCCGCTCACAGACGACTGCGGTTGACGTATCGGCGTGATCGATGCGCGCGAGAACATCGCGCAAGCGCACGTCAGCGGCGCGCGCTTCAATTCCGATGGCGCCCTGTGCAACTGCCGGCAGAAATTCTTCTGCACTCATGATGTGGGTGGCGTGCTTGACCAGATCCAGACGTTTAAGGCCTGCGAGCGCAAGCAAGGTGGCATCGACATCGCCATCGTCGAGCTTGCGCAGCCGCGTCTCGACATTGCCACGCAAAGGCACGATGTTGAGGTCAGGCCTTATACGTTTGGCGATTGCCTGCCGGCGCGGCGATGTTGTGCCGAGGCTCGCACCGCGCGGCAATTCGGCCAGCCTGCCGGCCTTGCGGCTGATGAAGACATCGCGCGGGTCTTCGCGCTCGAGGCAGGCGGCCAATATCAGGCCCTCTGGTAGAATGGTCGGCATGTCCTTTGCCGAATGCACGGCTATATCCACGCGCTGCTCCAGGAGTGCTTCTTCAATCTCCTTGGTGAAAAGGCCCTTGCCACCCTCCTCCGCCAGCGCCCGGTCCTGGATGATGTCGCCGGTCGTACGAATGATGACAAGCTCAATCGTGTCTTCCTTCAGGCCGGCGGCAGCCGCAAGCCGCGATCGCACGGTCCTCGCCTGCACCAGGGCAAGCGGGCTTCCGCGCGTGCCAATACGCAACGGGGCTGTGGATTGCGCCATATGACCTCACGATGCTAGGCGGAACCGGGATCGGCTCTTTGGTCAGGACTAGCTATTATTTGGGCCGCCGTCACCTCGCCGGGGGCGGGGTGCAATGCGCACAAGGGCAAATGAGGAACCATGATCGTCCTTGGCATCGAGACGACCTGCGATGAGACCGCGGCGGCGTTGGTCGAACGTTTCGAGGATGGCCGGGGCAAGATTCTGTCCGATGTCGTTCTTTCGCAGGTGAGCGAACACGCGGCGTTCGGCGGTGTGGTGCCGGAAATCGCCGCGCGGGCGCACGTGGAAGCGATCGATTTTGTCATCGCAAATGCCATGACGCAGGCGGGCTGCGACTTTGAGTCAATCGATGGCGTCGCCGCGGCGGCCGGGCCCGGACTGATCGGCGGTGTCATTGTCGGGCTTACCACCGCCAAGGCGATCGCCCTCGTCAGGAAGAAGCCGCTCATCGCAATCAATCACCTTGAGGCGCACGCACTGACCGCACGGCTGACCGACAACGCGTCGTTCCCTTACTGCCTCTTTCTCGCGTCGGGCGGTCACACCCAGATTCTGGCGGTGCGCGGCGTCGGAGATTATGTGCGCCTCGGCACCACGCAAGATGACGCCATCGGCGAAGCCTTCGACAAGACCGCCAAGCTGCTTGGCCTTGGCTATCCTGGCGGCCCGCAGGTCGAGAAGGAAGCCATGCGGGGCGATCCCGCGCGTTTCGCATTGCCGCGGCCGATGCATGGCCGCAAGGAAGCCGATTTTTCGCTATCCGGTCTTAAGACAGCTCTGCGCCTGGAAGCGGAGAAAATCGCGCCGCTCAGCGACCAGGATGTCGCCGATCTGTGTGCCGGCTTCCAGCAAGCAATCGTCGACGTTGTGTTTGATCGGTTGCGCGCGGGCCTGACGTTGTTTCGCGCGCGCTTTGGAGCGCCGAGCGCACTCGTCGCCGCGGGCGGTGTTGCCGCCAATCAGGCCATCCGCAAAGTGCTCAATCGCCTTGCCTTTGAGGTCGGCACCACGCTGGTCGCGCCGCCACTTGAATTGTGTACCGATAACGGCGCCATGATCGCATGGGCCGGTTGTGAGCGGCTTGTTCTGGGTCTGACGGATCCGCTCGACGTGGCGCCCCGCGCGCGCTGGCCGCTCGATGAAATTGCCGCCGCCGAGGGCGCGCGACGGCGGACGGCGGCGTATAAGTAGGTCGGGTAGCGGGTCGAGCAACATGACAATCCAGCGGATCGCGGTGCTTGGTGGCGGCGCCTGGGGGACGGCCCTGGCGTTGACCTGCGCGCGCGCCGGGCGTCAGGTCACCATGTGGGAGCACGAGCCGAATAACGCTGCCCACCTCGAACAGAAGCGCGAAAGCAAATTCCTGCCGGGTGTGCGAATCGACAACGCGATCAGGGTGACGCGCGATATTGCCGAAGCATCCGCAAGCGAAGCCATACTTCTTGTCGTGCCGGCGCAGGCCCTGCGATCGGTCGCAGGATTACTGACATCGACAATTGCCGCCGGGACACCTTTGATCGCCTGCGCCAAAGGCATCGAACACGGCACCCACAAGTTCATGACGGAGATTATCGCCGAGTGCGCACCCAGGGCGATGCCAGCGATTTTATCGGGGCCGAGTTTTGCCGCCGATGTGGCGCGCGGGCTGCCGACGGCCGTTACGATCGCGGCAACTGATGCAACAACAGCAGCTGACCTGGCGCACGCCCTCAACGCGGGCACGTTCCGTCCCTATCATTCCAACGACGTGCGCGGCGTCGAAATCGGCGGCGCGGTCAAGAACGTCCTCGCCATTGCCGCCGGCATCGTCACCGGCAGGGGGCTTGGCGCCAGCGCTTCGGCAGCGCTCACCACGCGCGGCTTTGCCGAATTGGTGCGCTTCGGCAAAGCATGCGGCGCCAAAACGGAAACGATGATGGGACTTTCGGGTCTCGGCGATCTTATTCTGACATGCTCGACGCCGCAGTCGCGCAACTTCTCGTGCGGTGTCGCGTTGGGCAAAGGCGAAAAACCGGACACCGCGGCGCATGGCAAACTCGCGGAGGGCGTATTTACCGCGCCCGTGCTGCTCGAGATGGCACGCGAGAAAGGTGTCGAGATGCCGATTTCGAGCGCCGTCGCGGCGATGCTGTCGGGGAAAATGAGCGTCGATCAGGCAATCGAGTCGCTGCTAACGCGGCCGCTCAAATCGGAAGCGTGACATGGCGTATTGGCTGATGAAATCCGAGCCCGGCAGCTGGTCATGGGATCAGCAAGCCGCGAAAGGTGCCAAGGGTGAAGCCTGGTCGGGCGTGCGTAACCATCAGGCCAAGCTGAACCTGATGAAGATGAAGAAAGGCGACCGCGCCTTTTTCTATCATTCCAATGTCGGCAAAGAGATCGTCGGCATCGTTGCGATCATCCGTGAGGCGCATCCTGATCCGACCGCCAAGGCCGGCGAGCCATGGGTTGTGGTGGACGTTAAAGCACTTGAGCCCATGCCGAAGCCCGTATCGATCGACACGATCAAGAGCGAGCCGAAGCTGAAGGCGATGGTGTTGATCAATAACACGCGGCTGTCGGTGCAACCGGTGACCGCCGACGAATGGAAGACGGTTTGCAAAATGGGCGGCTTGTAAGGCCGGTCGGAGAAATGCACATGGCACAGCTACAAAATTTGCATGCTCTGCCGATCATCCTCTCCGCTGTCGCGGCCTGGATTTTCGGGGCGGTGTATTACGGCATCCTCGGGCCCAAATGGATGGAGGCGCAGGGCAAGACGATCGAGCAGTGCAAGGCGGAAAATGCCGCCAAGTCCACTGCGGTCAAGGTCACGCCCTTTGTGCTGTCCTTCGTTGCCGAGATTGGGATGGCGGCCGCGCTCTCGGGCATCATGTTCCACATCGGTATTTATACGATTGTCGCCGGCGTATTCTCAGGCTTCATGTGCTGGCTCGGCTTTGTGCTGACCACCGTCGCGGTCAATAACGCCTACACGTTCCGCAGGCTCTCGCTGACCGTAATTGACGCCGGCCATTGGCTCGGCGTGCTGGTCATTATCGGCGCGATCCTGGGCTGGTTTGGCGCCTAACTGCCGGTAAAATCGCGATAATCCACGACCAAAGTGGCAGAGCGCCCGCCTTGTCGCAAATCAAAGCGTCGTCGCATAATGGCCGGCAAATGAAGTCTCCCGCGGGGTCAAGGCGGGGACGGGAGGAAGCCAATGTCCGACGAAAAGACCTATGACGTTCCGGCTGACTGGCGCAAACGGGCCTACGCCGATGACGCAAAGTACCAGGAGATGTACGCGCGCTCGATCAAGGACCCGAACGGTTTCTGGGGCGAACAGGCCAAGCGCATCGACTGGATCAAGCCATTCAGCAAGGTCAAGAACAGCTCCTACGATCCGCACAACGTCTCGATCAAATGGTTCGAGGATGGCACCCTGAACGCCTGCTACAATTGTGTCGATCGCCATCTTGCCAAGCGCGGCGACCAGACCGCCATCCTTTGGGAAGGCGATGATCCGAAAGACGACAGAAAACTTACCTACAAGCAATTGCACGCCGAGGTCTGCCGTTTCGCCAATGTTCTGAAAGCGCGCGGCGTGAAGAAGGGCGACCGCGTCACGATCTACATGCCGATGATTCCGGAGGCGGCCGTTTCGATTCTCGCCTGCGCACGCATCGGCGCGATCCATTCGGTGATATTCGGCGGATTTTCACCCGACTCGATTGCCGGACGCATCGAGGATTGCAAATCGACGGTGGTCGTGACAGCCGACGAAGGCGTGCGTGGCGGCCGCAAGATTCCCCTCAAAGCCAATGTCGATGCGGCCTGCGACAAGGTTGGCGGGGTGGCGACCGTGATTGTGGTCAAGCGGACCAACGGCGCCGTCAACATGAAATCCGGGCGCGACGTCTTTTATGACGACATCGCCAAGACAGTCCCGGCCGAGTGCCCGTGCGAGGAAATGAGCGCAGAGGACCCGCTGTTCATCCTTTACACGTCAGGCTCGACCGGAAAGCCGAAAGGCGTGCTGCATACGACCGGCGGTTATCTGGTCTACACATCGATCACGCACCAATATGTCTTCGATTATCACGATGGCGATATTTATTGGTGCACGGCCGACGTCGGCTGGGTGACCGGCCATAGCTACATCGTCTATGGCCCGCTCTCGAATGGCGCGATCTCGATGATGTTCGAAGGCGTGCCGAACTATCCGACCACGTCGCGGTTCTGGGAGGTGTGCGACAAGCACAAAGTAAGCATCATCTACACAGCGCCGACTGCGATCCGCGCCTTGATGCAGGGCGGCAATGATCCGGTGAAGAAGATGTCACGCAAATCACTGCGTTTGCTGGGAACCGTCGGCGAGCCGATCAATCCGGAAGCGTGGGAATGGTATTACCACGTGGTCGGCGAGGACCGCTGCCCGATTGTCGACACCTGGTGGCAGACCGAAACAGGCGGCATTCTCATTACGCCGCTGCCGGGCGCAACCAGGCTCAAGCCCGGCTCGGCGACGCGGCCGTTTTTCGGCGTGCAGCCGGAGATCGTCGACGCCGAAGGCAAGGTGCAAAACGGGGCCACCACCGGCAACCTGTGCATTTCCGACTCCTGGCCCGGGCAGATGCGCACCGTCTATGGCGATCATCAGCGTTTCGTCGAAACGTACTTCAAGACCTATCCCGGCAAATATTTCACCGGTGACGGCTGCCGTCGTGACGAAGACGGCTACTACTGGATCACGGGCAGGGTCGACGATGTCATCAACGTCGCCGGTCACCGGCTGGGCACGGCAGAAGTTGAGAGCGCGCTGGTCGCCCATCCGAAAGTCTCGGAGGCCGCCGTTGTCGGATATCCGCACGACATCAAGGGTCAGGGTATCTACGCTTATGTAACCCTGATGGCCGGCGAAAAGCCTACCGAAGACCTGCGCAAGGAGCTTGTCGGCTGGGTGCGCAAGGAAATCGGCCCGATTGCATCCCCCGACTTGATCCAGTTTGCGCCCGGCCTGCCCAAGACCCGGTCAGGCAAGATCATGCGGCGAATCCTGCGCAAGATCGCCGAAGATGAGTACGGCAATCTCGGCGACACTTCGACGCTGGCCGATCCGGCGGTGGTAGACGACCTGGTCAGCAATCGCCAGAACAAAAGGGCCGCGAAAGCTGGAGCGTGAACGCGACGCTTTGAAGACGGGGCCGGCAAAGATGTTTTTGCCGGCCTTGCGCACTTGAACCAAATCGCCACTACTTGATTTTCGGGCGCCAATAGCCGCCCGGCGCCTGCGTCTTATTCTTCATTTACATTATTTCGAGCTTTCGCCCGCGCCGGCCGCGCAGCGGCTTAATATTGCGACGGCTTATTCCCAAGGGACAGGCATCATGAAGCCGGTGCTACGTCGTACAGCGCTCATTCTGACCATGGCGGTCGCCATTGCCTGCCCGTCCGGCGCGCGCGCCGGCGCGCAAAATGTCGTTGCTTTCTCGGGTTTCGCACCTGGCACGATTGTGGTGAAGACCGGCGAACGCCGGCTCTATTTTGTCATCGACGGCGACCGTGCATTGCGCTTTCCGGTAGGCGTTGGCCGCGCCGGCATGACGTGGACCGGCAGCGCGCGCGTGGAAGGCAAGTTCATCCGTCCGGCCTGGTCACCCCCCGACATGATTCGTCATGAAAACCCGAGATTGCCCGAGGTGATTCCCGGCGGCGCCGCCAACAACCCGATGGGCGATGCCGCACTGACATTGCGCGGCGGCGAATATGCCATCCACGGTACAAACCGGCCGTCTTCCATCGGCGGCTTCGTCTCTCATGGCTGCATCCGCATGTATAACAGCGATATCCGCGCACTCTTTCGCCTGGTTAGCGTCGGCACACCGGTGGTCGTCGAGCAGTAGCGCGCGGCCCTTTCCGCATTTCCCGCCTGTACAATCTTTCGTTGCACTGTTAAGCGACGCAATCGAAACGGCGATCCGGCCGGCCAAACCTGTGTGCGGATGAAGTTTTTTCCCGAAGCTTCGCGACCTGGACACAATTTATGGGCAACTATCCAGGTATGGCGCGCCCGCGCACTTCCCCCCAGCCGGAAGTTCCCGGCCTCGCCGCTCGAAGAATTGCCGCCGATATTCTCGACGGCGTTCTGCGGCGGCGAATTGCGCTCGACGATCTCCTCTCCGGGAAAAATGCCCATCCTGGCCTTCCTGCACTGGCCGACCGCGATCGCGCGTTGACACGCCGGCTGGTCGCTACCGTGCTGCGGCGGCTCGGCACCTTGCGTCATATCGTCGGCGGATTTCTGGAAAAAGGATTTCCCGCCGATGCGCCGCGAACCGAAACCATTCTCTTACTTGGCGCTGCGCAAATTCTGTGGCTCGAAGTGCCCGATCACGCCGCGGTTGATCTGTCGGTGCGGCTTGCACAGGCCGATCGCCGCGCCGGGCGTTATGCCGGTCTCGTCAATGCTGTGCTGCGCCGCGTGACGCAGGCCTCATCCGCGCAAGCCGGTGATGTCTCACGCGACACGCCGTCGTGGTTGATCGAACGCTGGAGCAAAACCTACGGATCAAAAACCGCGCGCGCGATCGCGGCGGCCAACGGCCACGAGCCCGCACTCGATCTCACCGTCAAAAGTGACGCCGAGTCGTGGGCGGAGCGGCTGCGTGGCCGCGTTCTGCCCACCGGAACTGTGCGCACATTGACACATGGTGCGATCTCGTTGCTGCCGGGATTTTCCGAAGGCGCCTGGTGGGTGCAGGATGCGGCCGCGGCATTGCCGGCACGATTGCTGGGCGATGTACGGGGCAAGACGGTGGCCGACTTATGCGCGGCGCCGGGCGGCAAGACCGCGCAACTTGCGCACGCCGGCGCTCAGGTGACCGCCGTTGACCGATCGCCTACGCGCCTCAACCGGCTGCGTGAAAACCTCGCCCGGCTTTCTCTCGAGGCCGAGACCGTTGTTGCCGACGCCATGGAATGGCAAGCAGGACCCTTCGATGCGGTTCTGCTCGATGCGCCGTGTTCCTCCACCGGCACGATCCGACGCCACCCGGACATTCCGTGGCTCAAAAACGAAGGCGACATTCCGGTGCTCACGTCAATGCAGCAGCGCCTCCTCGACCGGGCAATCGATTTGCTCAAGCCAGGCGCCACATGCATCTACTGCGTCTGCTCGCTCGAGCCCGAAGAGGGCGAAAACCAGGTCGCGGCCTTGTTGGCCCGAGACCCGCGCGTCGAACGCAGCCCTGTTTCGCCACGGGACGTATTTGGCCACTCCGAGTTCATGACCGCCGAGGGCGACCTGCGGACGTTGCCATTTCATCTTCCTGATTCGGATGCGCGCTGGGGCGGCCTGGATGGCTTTTATGCGGCCCGGTTGACCCGAAAAATGGCCTAATCCACGGTCAGGATTGGCGTATTGGCCCTACCCCGGCCCTTCGCTATCGTGTGGCCAGCGCGTATGCACGGGACCGCGCGACAGGGGACGAGCGATCTGATGATGCGGGTTTCGGTCGCGGAGCGAGCCAGACTCTCCGTGCTCATCGGGCGCCGCGCATTCCGCAGCCTGCTTGGTCGTCTCAAGGTGCATCCGCTGCTGCGCTGGCAATTCGGCGCGACCAAGACCGACCGTCTGGTCATCGCGCCCCAGGACTTGCGCACTGCCGACGCCACGCGCGCCAGCGAAATCTACGCCGGGCGTTTTGCCTTCGCCGGCAAAGTCGTGATCAGCGACCGCCGATCGCCCTTCGAAATGAGTCCGCCATCCGAAGAATGGGCCGTGACCTTGCTTGGATTCGTCTGGTTGCGCCACCTGCGTGCCGCCGATTCCGCCATCACGCGCGCCAATGCCCGTTCGTTGATCGACGACTGGATCAATGTGCAAGGAGGTTGGCACGCAACCGGCTGGCGCACCGATATTCTATCGCGCCGAATCATCTGCTGGCTCAGCCAGGCGCCATTCATATTGCAGGACGCGGATGCGCGTTTCTACCGACGCTTCATCCGCAGTCTGTCGCGGCAAGTACGCTATCTGCGGCGAAGCCTCAATGAATCGCGCGATGGCCTGCCACGCCTGCAAGCGGTGATCGCGCTGGCCTATGCCACGCTTTGTATGCAGGGGCAGTCGGGCCATCTTCGCACAAGCGTGCGGCGTCTGATCGATGAACTGCGCAAACAGATCCTGCCGGACGGCGGACACGTGAGCCGCAACCCAGGTGCGCTGATTGAATTGCTGGCCGACCTGCTGCCGCTGCGGCAATTATTCTCGGCACGGCAACTGCAATCGCCACAGGCGCTTAACAATGCCATCGATCGCATCATGCCGATGATGCGGTTCTTCCGGCACGGCGACGGAAATTTTGCGCAATTCAACGGCATGGGACCGACCCCGGTCGATCTGCTTGCCACGGTGCTCGCCTATGACGACGCGCGCGGCACGCCGGTATCGAATGCGCCGCATTCCGGCTATCAGCGCATCGATGCAGGTCAAACTGCGCTCTTGATGGATACTGGCAGGCCGCCACCTGTGGTCCTGAGCCAGGAAGCGCACGCCGGCTGCCTGTCGTTTGAATTGTCGTGGAAACTCCACCGGCTCGTCATTAATTGCGGATTGCCGGCGGTGAACAAGGAAAACTGGCGGCAGGTTGCGCGCGCGACACCTGCGCATTCGACGGTGACGCTCAACGAGCGGTCGTCCTGTCGATTTCTGGAATCGAACACTGCACGGCGGCTGCTGGGCGGTATACCGATCGTCGCCGGCCCGCGCAATGTGCCTGTCGAACGTGAAACGCTGCCAGGCGCCGTGATGTTGCGTGCTTCCCATGACGGCTACGCCGGTGACTGCGGCATCGTTCATACCAGGGCGATCCGGCTCAGCGCCGACGGCCGCACGCTCGATGGGGAAGACAGCTTTACGCCGGCCGCCGGCGGTACATTTTCCGGGCGCGGCGGCGATGAGTACGCCATCCGGTTTCATTTGCATCCGGCAATCAAGGCAAGCCGGCTGGCCGACGGCCGCGGCGTGATCCTGCTGCTCGGTGACCGCGAGCTGTGGACCTTTGCCACCCTGGCCGATGCCGTTCAGCTCGAGGAAAGCGTCTACCTTGCGGGAACCGATGGGCCACGCCGGACGGTGCAAATCGTGATCTATGGCCAGGTGGCCAGTCAGTCCACGGTGCGGTGGAGCTTCCGCCATACGCCACCTGCAACGCCGGGTGCACGTCCCGACCGGGCCTATGAGCCGGAATTGCCGCTTTAGCATCGATGCTTGTGGATGCCCTGCTCCGAGGCAGCATTCACGAATACACTTTCGCCCGCTTGATATGCTAGCCCGTGCAGCATGAGCAGCCATCCGCGCCGCATCACCCGAGCCCTGCTGTCGGTATCCGACAAGGCCGGGTTGATTGATTTTGCAAAGCAGCTTGCCGGCTATGGGGTCGAACTCGTGTCCACCGGCGGGACGGCCAAGACCCTGAACGATGCCGGGCTCGACGTCATTGACGTCTCGCAACTCACCGGATTTCCCGAAATGATGGATGGGCGCGTCAAGACGCTGCACCCCAAGGTGCACGGGGGGTTGCTCGCGATCCGCGGCAACAAGGAGCATGCTGCCGCGATGGAGCAGCACAAGATCAAGCCGATCGATCTGCTGGTGGTGAATCTCTATCCGTTCGAGGCAACCGTCGCGAAAGGCGCCGCGTTCGATGATTGCGTCGAAAACATCGATATCGGCGGTCCTGCGATGATCCGCGCCGCCGCCAAAAACCACGGCGACGTGACTGTCGTGGTCGAGCCGACTGACTACGAAAAGGTGCTCGACGAAATGGCGCGGCACAAAGGCATGGTATCGCTGGAGCTGCGGCAACGGCTTGCAGCCAAGGCCTATGCGCGCACCGCCGCCTACGACGCTGCCATCTCGAACTGGTTTGCCGAAACGCTGCGCGACGAGGCGCCGGACTATCGAGCCTTCGGCGGCAAGTTGATCCAGCCCTTGCGCTATGGCGAGAACCCGCACCAGAGCGCCGCATTTTATCGGGCGCCGGGCGAGCGCTTTGGCGTTGCATCGGCACGCCAGCTGCAGGGCAAAGAGCTGTCGTATAACAACATCAATGATACCGATGCCGCCTACGAATGCGTGGCCGAATTCGACCCCAGGCGAACGGCTGCCTGCGTGATCGTGAAGCACGCCAATCCTTGCGGCGTGGCTGAAGGCGCAGATCTCGTTGATGCCTATCGCAAGGCGCTCGCTTGCGATTCAACGTCGGCTTTCGGCGGCATCGTCGCGCTCAATCAAAAACTCGATGCCGAAGCCGCCAAGGCCATCACCGAGATTTTTACGGAGGTAATCATCGCGCCGGAAGCAACCGATGACGCCATCAAGATCGTGGCCGCGAAAAAGAATCTTCGGCTTCTCATCACCGGCGGCCTGCCCGATCCGCGCGCAAAAGGTCTTACCGTAAAATCCGTCGCCGGCGGACTTCTGGTGCAGTCGCGCGACAATGCCGTGGTAGACGATATGCAGCTCAAGACTGTCACGAAACGTGCGCCGAGCGCCGCCGAACTCGCCGATTTACGTTTCGCTTTCCGCGTCGCCAAGCACGTGAAGTCGAACACCATCGTCTATGCCAAAGACCGCGCGACGGTCGGCATTGGCGCCGGGCAGATGAGCCGGGTCGACGCCGCGCGCATTGCCGCACGCAAGGCGGAGGATGCGGCGCGCGAACTGAAGTTGGCGGCCCCGCTCACCAAAGGCTCGGTGGTCGCGTCTGACGCCTTCTTCCCGTTCCCCGATGGCTTGTTGGTCACGATCGAGGCCGGCGCAACCGCGGTTATTCAGCCCGGCGGGTCAGTGAATGATCAGAAGGTGATCGATGCCGCCGACGAGCACAACATCGCGATGGTGCTCACCGGCACGCGGCACTTCAGGCATTAGTATCAGTGCCCCCGCTCGTCCCCGCGCAAGCGGGGACCCAGTGTTGGAACGAGCGGAGAATCATCCCCTCGCTAAGTCGCCCAGCAGGCTCGCCGCGACCGACAGCTTAGACAATGTAAGCCCTGACCCAGCAATCTCGTGGATGGCCGAACGGATCCGTTCGACTTCAGCCTGTCGCGGGCGAACCCATTCTTCCACCGCGCCCGCCCCGGCATGGCCATTGCCGACCATCGCGGCGGTCAACCGGCGCTCGGCATCACCAATTGAGTCGAGTGCGCGATCGAGCGCCAGCCGGTCAAAGTAATCCGACACCACGATGGTTGGTACGGCACTCGCAACCCGGTCAAGCTGGAAGAATGCTTCTGTCGCAAAATAAGTCGCGGTCACCTCGTTGACCGGCTTGCCAGCGCGATCGGCCACCAGAACAATATCGGGCGCTGCCTTCAACACCGGCAGACTCGCAATCCGATGCGCCAGCACTTCCGGAACGCCAGCCCTGACAAGTTCGGCAACGCGTGTTTCACGCGCGGCCCCGGCGGGCTTTGATAGTGCACCATCCAGCGCCGCCGTGACCTGGGTAATGCCTGCTCGGTAATGGCCGATGATTTTCTCCAGGCCCTGGGCCAGGTCCACATTGCGCAGGAACCAGACCAGCCGATCGAGCAGCAGATCCTGCACGGCGGTATAAAGATCGAGCTGCACCTTGCCGGCGATCTTGTTGTCGAGGCTGTCGATTTCGCCGTTGAGCGCAATGAGATCGTAGCTGTTGCGAACCGCCGCGAATGCAGCCGCGATCGACGCGGATGCAGCCCCGGTCTGATCCGCGATGCGAACGATCAGGGTCGCACCGCCGCGGTTGATCATGGAATTCGTCAATTGAGTCGCAATGATCTCGCGCCGCAGCCGGTGCGTATGCAGGGCATCCGGGTAGCGTTCCGACATTTCCTTCGGAAAATAGCGATCCAGTTCGCGGCCGAGATAAGGATCGTCCGGCATCTTGCTGTCGAGCAATTCGTTGTAGAGCGAGAGCTTGGCGTAAGCGAGCAGCACCGCGAGTTCGGGCCGCGTCAGGCCGGCATTGCGCTTGCGGCGCTCGACAATTGCCATCTCGTCCGGCAAGAACTCCACGCCACGATCGAGCTCGCCACGCACCTCCAGCGTCTGCATCAGTCTCTGCTGGAAACCCAGATCTTCGAGACCGCGGCGCTGCGCCATCGAGAGAGCGAGCGTCTGCTGGTAATTGTTGCGCAAGACCAGCCGCGCGACCTCGTCGGTCATTTCGGCAAGCAAGGCATTACGCGCATCGATCGTCAGCGCGCCCGAGCGCACAGGGCCGCTGAGCGCGATCTTGATGTTGACCTCGACGTCGGAGGTATTGACGCCCGCGGAATTATCGATGGCGTCGGTATTGAGCCGGATGCCACGCTGGGCCGCCTCGATGCGCCCACGCTGGGTCATACCGAGATTGGCGCCTTCGCCAATCACCTTGCAATTGACGTCCGCGCCGGTGATGCGAATAGAATCATTGGCGCGATCGCCTGCCGCTTCGTCGCCTTCATTCGACGCACGAATGTAAGTGCCGATGCCACCAAAAAACAAAAGATCGACTTTCGCCTTCAGGATTGCCTTCATCAGCTCCTGCGGCGTCACCGCTTCCGCAACGCCGAACAGCTTGCGCGCTTCGGCGCTCAGCCGGATTTCCTTCGACGAGCGCGGGTAAACTCCGCCGCCTTTGGAAATCAGCCCCTTGTCGTAGTCCTGCCAGCTCGAACGGGGCAGCGCGAACATCCGCTTGCGTTCCGCGAAGCTCGCTTTTGGTTCAGGATCAGGGTCGATAAAAATATCGCGATGATCGAAAGCGGCCAGCAGCCGGATCGTATCCTCACGCATCATCCCGTTGCCGAAAACATCGCCCGACATGTCACCGACGCCAACGACGTTGAACGGCGTCGTGCCGATATTGACGTCCATCTCACGAAAGTGACGTTTCACGGCCTCCCATGCGCCGCGCGCGGTGATGCCCATGGCCTTGTGATCGTAGCCCGCGGATCCGCCCGATGCGAAGGCGTCGCCAAGCCAATAGTCGTGTTCGATCGAAATCGAATTGGCGATATCGGAGAAAGTGGCGGTGCCTTTATCGGCGGCCACCACCAGATACGGATCGTTGCCTTCGTGGCGCACGACATTCGCTGGCGGAAGAATGGCGCCGTCGGGCGCGAAATTGTCGGTAATGTCAAGCAGCGACGAGATGAATAGCTTGTAGGTCGCGACGCCTTCGGCCTGCACGACCTCGCGTGTTGCGCCCTTCGGCATGAGCTTCGGCACGAAGCCGCCTTTGGCGCCGACCGGCACGATCACCGCGTTCTTGACCTGCTGCGCCTTCACCAACCCGAGAATCTCTGTACGGAAATCCTGCGGCCGGTCGGACCAGCGGATCCCGCCGCGTGCAACCTTGCCGAAGCGCATATGCACGCCTTCCACGCGCGGCGAATAGACAAAAATTTCGTATAGCGGCCGCGGAAGCGGCAAGTCAGCCAGCTTGCGGCTTTCGAACTTGACCGAAATCAGCGGTTTCGGCTGGCCGTCCTTGTCGGTCTGGTAGTAATTTGTGCGGATCGCCGATTGCACGGCATTGATGAAACGGCGAAGGATACGATCCTCATCCAGACTTTCGACGGCCTGCAATTTTTCTTCGATCTGCGCGACGATTGCGCTCTGCTGTTCCTCCCGGCCGGCATCAGCGCGCGGATCGAAGCGGGCATGGAACAGGTCGACGATTTTTGCGGCAATGCCGGCATGCTTCACCAGCGTCGTCCACATATAGTCCTGCGAATAGGGCACGCGAATCTGCCGCAAAAATCGCGACAGCGTGCGGATCAGCGCAACATCCCGCCAGGCCAGGCCGCCGTGCAGCGTGAGCGCGTTGTAACCATCATTCTCGGCCGCGCCCCGCATCACCATCAGGAACGCGGTTTCCAGCCGCGCCTTCCCCTCGTCGAGCGCGATCACTTCGCCATCGGCACGCTCGAGCAGCATGTCATGGAACCAGACCCCGGCGCTGCCTTGCGGCTCGATGTGGTAGGTCCGTTCATCCACCACCCGAAAACCCATGTTTTCCAGGACCGGAACGCGCTCGGAAAGCGGCAACGGGCGCGCAAAGGTCCACACTTTCAGGCCGGCCGACCGCTGGTCTTCTTCCTGGCGATGGAGAAAGTCGACACCCAATGGGCGCTGTTCGGACAGTCCTTCAATTACGCGAATGTCGCTCGCTGCCACCGCGGGCGCATAGGCCTCGTGGAAGCCTTCCGAGAACGCGTCGCGGTAACGGCCGAACAGCGCGCGCGCCTTGTCCGGTGAGTTGGCCAGAGCCAGCGCCTGGTTTAGCCCATCGCCCCATGTGCGGATGATTGACGCAACTTCATTCTCCAGCACGCTGCGATCGATTGCGGGGGTTGCGCCGCCTGAACGGCCGATAATGAAGTGCACGCGCACCATCGGACCTTCATCGGGAAAATACGGATAGAACGCCGAAACTCGCCCGATAAATGCGCGCGCAAGGTATGTGCCTATCTTTACGCGGATATGGCTGTCGTAGCGCTCACGCGGCACGAACACGAGAACCGACACGAATCTGTCGAAGCGGTCGCGCCGCGCCAGCACGCGCACACGCGGCCGCTCGTCAAGTTGAAGTATCGCGAGCGCGAAACTGTAAAGCGTGTCCTCATCTATCTGGAAGAGTTCGTCGCGCGGATAGTGTTCCAGCACATTGGCCAATGCCTTGCCCGAGTGCGTGTTCGGATCGAACCCCGCGCGTTCCTCTACCGCCGCGATCTTGCGGCGCAAATACGGAATGCTGTGGGCTGTGCGCGTATAGGCGGTCGACGTGAACAGACCGATGATGCGGTGTTCCCCGACCAGGTTACCCGAAGCGTCGAATCGCTTGATACCGATATAATCGAGATAAACACGACGATGCACACGGGCATGGATGTTGGCTTTGGCAACAATCAGCGGTCGCGGTTCCTTCAGGAACGCCATGATCTCCGGCGTGAATTCGAGAAGCTCCGTGCCGCGCCTGAGCACGCGCAGCTCGCGTGACCGCATAATGCCGAGCGCACTCTCGAACTCCGGGTTTAGCGCCTGCCCGTCAACAACATAGTCGCGCACACCGAGGAACGTGAAATTATCGGCAAGCAGCCATTGCAGGAACTGGATCGCTTCGGCGATTTCGTCCACTGGCAGCGGCGGCGGATTCGTTTTCAGCTCGGTCACGATGCCGCTGACGCGGTCGCGCATGGCGCGCCAGTCCTGCACCGCCAGCCGCACCTCGCCCAGAACGACCTGCAATGCGCGGACAAGTTCTTCGCGCGCGGCCTCATCGGCAATCGGCGCAAGATGAATGCTGATAAGACTCTCGCGCTTGCCGCCGGCATCAGGACCTTCGAGCGCCGTCAACTTATCGCCGTCACGACGCACGCTGAATATCGGATGCGTGACCAGACGAACATCGAGACGGCGTTCCGCAATTTCCCCCATCACGGAATCAACCAGGAACGGCATGTCGTCATTGACGATTTCGATCAGCGAAACCGATTTGCGTTCGCCGGAAGCCGTCAGCGGCACCGTCTCGCAATGAATCTTCGCCGCGCCTGCTTCCCGCTTGGTCATGAATTCGTATGCATGCTCGGCCAGCGCGGCGAGATCGTCGGCGCCGTAACGCACCAGATCCTCGGGTACCGAGCGGCTGTAGAGCTGTGCGACGAAGGCCGCCGGAATTTCCGGCCGGCTCCGCCGCAACGTCTTGGCGGCCTGCTCGATCAAGGCGCGGGCGGCGCGTTCTTCCTCATTGCCGGAAAGCTCAGCGGGCATGGAACCTCGTGCGCTTGGCATTGGCGCAACACCCCTTCCGAACGCCGTTCGTCACTTTTCGGGATCTTGCGCGAGAGAGAATCGGTCGAGGCGAAATTGGAGTTTTCACGTTCTACGAAGGGGCGTCGAGAGGAACTCATCATTTGGTGACGCGCCGGTGACAATCGAGCGTGGCAGGGCTCGATTTGGCTCATTAACTGTCTGATATAAAAGGTGAAAGCCCGGTGCGCGGCTCGTATCGCGAAGGCGCATAACATTGTACTCTGGCTCTGGGTGAGCAGTGAATTAAGGGACGGGGAAATGCCCAAGGCCAATAAATCAGCCAAAACCGCCGCCAAAGCGGCGGCTACCAAACCAAATAAAGGCAAGCCGATGCTGCATGCCATCAAGGGTGGCAAAGCGGCGCCCGTGAAAGCAATTTTGGCAAAACCCACCCCGGCCAAAACGACGCACAGCAAGATCGCTGCAAAGCCGATCCCGCTCAAGCCGGCCCCGGCCGCGCCCGATGATGTGCCGGTGATCGGGCTTAATCTGGAACCGGTGAAATTGTCGCCGGCAATGGCAGCCTATTTCCGGAAATGCCAAGACAGGCTCGGTTTCGTGCCAAATGTGCTCGCCGCCTATGCCTTCGACATGGCAAAGCTCGAAACGTTTGTCGCCATGTACAACGACCTGATGCTTGGCGACTCCGGCCTTTCCAAGCTCGAGCGCGAAATGATCGCGGTGGCGGTGTCATCGCAGAACCGCTGCTACTATTGCCTGACCGCGCATGGCGCGGCAGTCCGGCAATATTCCGGCAATCCGCTGCTCGGCGAACACCTCGTGATGAATTATCGCGTCGCGCGGCTGAACAAACGCCAGCGCGCCATGCTTGATTTCGCGGTCAAGCTGACGGCGTCGCCCTGGAGCGTCGAAGAAGGCGACCGCGAGCGGCTGCGGCGAGTCGGGTTCACGGACCGCGAGATATGGGATATTTCCGCCGTTGCGGGTTTCTTCAATATGTCGAACCGCGTGGCATCGGCGACCGACATGCGGCCCAACATGGTCTATCACGGCCAGTCGCGATAACGTTTTTTTGCACTAGAGGTCATTCGTCCGCTCATTCCCGCGTAAGCAGGAATCCCGCTATACAATCGATGCCAAGGTGCAACCGGGTCCCCGTGTTCGCGGGGACGAGCGGAATAAAGTTCATGGCTCGAATTTTTCTCACGTTCGTTGCTCTTGTCTTCACCGCCCTCGCCTCAGCGCAGGTCGCGCCGGTGTCGCGCGCGCCGGCAATCGCGCCGGCGCAGACGGTTCTTGCGCATAACGGCGTGGTGGTCGCCCAGGAGCAGCGAGCGGCTCGCATCGGCATCGAGATTCTTGATCGTGGTGGCAATGCGGTTGATGCCGCGGTCGCAACAGGTTTTGCACTTGCAGTAACTTATCCGCGCGCGGGCAATATCGGCGGCGGTGGCTTCATGATGATCCACCTTGCCAAGGATGATCGTGATGTCGCGATCGACTACCGTGAGGCAGCACCCGCGGCGGCGAGCAGCACAATGTTTCTCGACGCAGAGGGAAATGCGGACCCGGCAAAGTCGCGTGACAGCGCGCTCTCCGTCGGCGTTCCCGGCACCGTCGCCGGCCTGGCGATGGCGCACCAAAAATACGGTTCGGGAAAATTCACGCTCGCCGAGCTGATAGCGCCGGCCATCTATCTCGCGCAGAACGGCTTCCTGGTTGAAGACGACACCGCCGACTCGCTCCCCATGGCGCGCGAGCGCCTTGCACGTTGGCCGGCGACAAAAAATATATTCTTCAATGGAGACCGGCCGGTTGGCGAAGGCGAGCGGCTGCTGCAGTTCGACCTCGCCGACACGCTGCGCGCTATCGCCAAAGACGGTCCGCGCGCATTTTATCAGGGCCGCACCGCGGACCAGATTGCGGCGGCTGTCACCAGGGCCGGCGGAATCATGACTAAAGATGATCTGGCATCCTATCGTCCGATCGAACGCGCCGTCGTGCATGGCCGTTATCGTGGCTATGACGTCATCTCGGTCCCTCCGCCATCATCCGGCGGCGTGCATCTGATCGAGATGCTCAACATCCTCGAGGGCTACGATCTCACCAAATTGAGCCGCGAGCAGTCGTTGCATGACATGATCGAAGCCATGAAAAGGGCTTACGCCGACCGCGCAGCCTTCATGGGCGACCCGGACGCCGTGAAAATGCCGATTGCCGGCCTGTTATCGAAGCCGTACGCCGCGGCCTTGCGCGCGGAGATCGGTGAGCACGCGACGCCGGCAGCCGACATTCGTCCGGGCAAACCTGGCGACTTCGAAGGCCGTAATACGACGCATTTTTCCGTGATCGACCGCGAAGGCAATGCCGTCTCGAACACCTACACGCTGAATTTTTCCTACGGGCTCGGTCTTGTCGCCGACGGCACCGGCGTGCTGCTGAACAACGAGCTCGACGATTTCACCGCCAAGCCCGGCACGGCGAATGCCTATGGCCTCATCGGCTACAACGCCAACCTGCCGGGACCCGGCAAGCGCCCCCTGTCTTCAATGACGCCGGCCATTGTCCTGAAGGACGGCAAGCCGTTCCTGATTACAGGCTCGCCGGGCGGCAGCCGGATCATCAGCACGGTCCTGCAAGTCATTGTGAATGTAATCGACTTCCATTTGCCAATCGGTGAAGCGGTGAGCGCGCCTCGCCTGCATCAGCAGTGGCAACCGGAAGACGTTTATGTCGAGCCGGGCTTTGCTCCGGACGTGCTCGACGCTTTGGCCGCACGTGGTCACAAGATTACACCGACCCAGTCGTTTTCATCCGCCAATTCGATCGAAATAACCGCAAGCGGCTACATCGGCGCGGCCGACAGGCGGACGCGCGGCTCCCTCGCCGCCGGATATTGAGGCGCCCGGATATATTTCAGTTCTTGATCACCAGCCCGAGTTTCTTGATGACCGCCTGCCACTTGCCTTCTTCGCGCTGGATGTTCTGCGCGTATTCGGCGGGGGTACTGGCGAGCGGATCGCCCCCGGCATCGAGCAGACGTTTCTTCATGTCGTCCGAGCTCACGATCTTGCGCAGTTCCTTGTTCAGCCGGTCGATGATCGGCTGCGGCGTGCCGGCGGGCGCGACGAGCCCGTAATACTGCACGATCTCGAGGCCCGGCAGGCCGGCCTCGGCGATAGTCGGAACATTGGGGATCGCGGCCATGCGCGCCGGTGAGCCGACGGCGATGGCGCGCAGTGTGCCGGCCTGGATATTGCCGATCGCCGGCGGCAGCGTATTGAAGGCGATCATCACGTGACCGCCGACAAGATCGTTGGTGAGCGGTCCGGTCCCCTTGTAGGTCACGATCGTGATTTTGGTGCCGGTCATCGCCTTGAATTGCTCGGCGCCGAAGTAATTCAGCGTCGGCGCCGGCGGCGTGCCAACCGTAACCTTGTCGCCATCCTTTTTGGCCAGCGCGATCACTTCAGCGAGCGATTTTGCCGGCACCGACGGATTGGACATGATCACGATCGGAACCGATGCAATCAGGCCGATCGGTGCAAAATCCTTTCCCATATCGTAGCCGGGTTCTTCCGGAAGGCCAGCGCCCGTCACCAGCATCAACAGCGTATAGCCATCAGGCTGTGCTCTGGCGACGTCGCGTGTGCCGATGACAGAACCAGCGCCCGGACGGTTGACGACGATCACCTGCTGACCGAGCGCTTCGGTGAGCTTCTGCGCAACGACACGACCCACAGTGTCGACACCACCGCCCGCGGGGAATGCCACGACCAGCGATACAGTGCGCGTGGGATAGTCTTCGGCGGCGGCGGGCCGCGGCGCTGCAAGCGCCGCTGCCAATGCAAAAGCGAAGGCCGCACTTTTCAAGTGTATAGCGAGCACCGCCCTGGTCATGTTTGCGTTCCCCGATTGTTAGGCGCCGGCGTGAAGCCCTACATCATATTATGATTGAAAAACGCGGCCGGAATCCAGCGCGATATCGCCGTCTAATCAACGCGGGCTTTTTTGAGCGTTTGGCGCCAGACGGTCACGTACAAGATTGATATGGCTTTGCAGCGTGTACAACATACTTGCATAAGCTGTCGGCAGCGCGAGCCGATTGGCGCGCTGGCCCAGGTCTTCAAGTTTTTCATCGATGGCGGCGACATTATTTCCGGGTTGAGATTCCATCTCGCTCTCGATTGCACGCATCTCATCATAGAGACGCCTGATTTTCGACTGCATGGCCCAGTCGTAAATTTTCGGTAGGAACTTGAATATTGGATACAGAACGGCCACTAGCGGCAAAAACACGACCAGTATTCTTTCGATCAGGGTCGCGATCCAGAACGGAAGATAGTTCTGGAGGAACGGCAGTCCTCGCTTGTAGAATCGCTGTGCTTCATCGCTGAGCGGAAGATCAATCGATTCGGCGGCGGGAAATTGCCCCGCCTTCTGAAAAATCCCGGGTGGCGAATGAATCTGCTGGGCGGCTGTCAGCAACAAATGCTGGATAGCGGGGTTCAGATCCGCGCGCACGGCGATGCTCGCTTTCGGCGCCATCAACACGACATCGGCCGGCGGACGATTGTTCAGGAGGTCGCTGACGCCAGCGGGCAGCACGAGCTTATTGAGGAAGGGATAATGTGCAATGTAGGCATCCGCGCGCAGGATGCTTGCGAGTGCAATGCCTTTGGCATCGAGGAGCTGCTGGACAACCGGCGAATCCCAGGCGGTTATTATAAACGCAGCGTCAATATCGCCCGCAATGAGTTTATCGGCGGCCACCTGCGGCGGAAATCCCGATATTTCCCCGATGACGCTATCGAGCTTGAACTTCTTTATGAGTTCGAGCGCGAGCGCACGCGTGCCACTCCCTACGGGGCCGATCGAAATCCGGCGGCCGCGAAGCCCGCGGATATCCTCACCGGGTTCGCCCCGGAAGAAAAACCACAGCGGCTCGTAAAATACGGTGCCGAGTGACTCGACATTCGGCGAGTCCCTTTCGGTGGTTGTGCCGCCCTGAATGAATCCGACATCGACCCCGGACTTCGCGTCTTTTAGCAACGCCAGGTTTTCCAGTCCTCCGCTTGTCGGTACCAGCCGCAATCTGACTCCGGAGCGCGCCAGAATATCGGCGTAACGAAGACCCAGCTGGTAGTTGGCGCCGCCCTCCGCGCCAGTAGCCATCACGACTGTCCGGGGCGGCATTGTCATCACAATAAAGACGCTGGCGGCCAGAACAATTGCGGCCAGCCCTGCAGCCGTTAAAACTGGCCAGGATTTTTGCAGACGGTCCGTATCTATCATCGCTTTTTTTCCCGGTTTCGTTTTCGATCCGGTTTGCCATCCCCGAGCTCTTGCGTGACCAGCCTTGCGATCAGGATTGCGGGATAAAGCTGGCCAATGATGGATTCCAGGTTGCAGAGGCTGCGCGCGATGGGGTGCGCCGGCACCACATCGCCATAGCCGGTCGAAGTCAGCGTCACGAAGCTGAAATAGATCAGATTGCTGGCAAGCGCCGAGCTGTCGTCGACCGCAATTCCCGAAAACGCCTTCGGGATCAGCTGGCCGACCAATGCGAACAATGCCACGAATACCAGCGAAATCAGAAAATAGAGAAGGATCGCGCCGATAATCCGGTGATATGTCACCCGTCCCGGTGCAAAGACCTGGCGAGCAACGACCCAGCCAAGCGTGACCGCCAGAATCAACCACGCGCCCGATACCAGATAAACATCGAGCGCAGACGGTGCGCTCAACCTGTGCACAGCCGCCACAAGGTTCATGCCAAATGCAATCAACATCGCAATAAGCGCGGCCGTGCTGCCTGACATAAAGAGCGCGCCGGTAATAATCGCCAGCGCCACGAAAAATCCGATGGCCTGAAAAGCGATGTGTCCGGCTGCCTGAAGTGGCGCGACAACGAACATCATCACTACAAGAAGAGCTGTCAGAACCGTGAGGACTGGATCGTTGAATTGCTCCCGAAGATTTCGGAGCCCGCTTTTGAAATCTGCAGTCATTGCACCCCATCCATCTTTGAATTGAACACGTCGGATGCCGCCATGAGTCGAGATCCTGTCAATGGGCCTTGCCAAGGACAGCGCGCACGGTCGGATGCGCCAGCAGCGTGTCGGTGCCTGCCTCGATCACCAGATCGACCGCCTCCTCGGGCAAATGAAAACTGGTGGGCACCTGGTCGAGCCTTGCAGCACGCACCGGATCCATTTGCGCAAACGAGATCTCCACCACGTCAAAGCTGATGTTGCTGCAACGCCAGTCACCCGAAGCGCCCAGCTTTGCAGCTTCGGCCCGCGACAGACTGCAACGCCACTTGCGCGTCGCGTCTTCCCAGTTCCTGACGGTCAGCCGGAATGCATCGAAGCCGCTGCGCACCGCGGAGTTGATAGCGGTGTCAGTCAGCGCGCCGATCATTTCCTTTCCCGTTGGGCCTTCCACGGTTTGCGCCCAGGCGCCTTGCGGACCCAATCCGGAATTGACCACGATGAAGACAAGATGGCGCAATTGAACGGCGCGGTCGCGACTCAATGGCGCGTATGGCATTCCCGCGGCCTCGCGGGCAATAGTGACGCCGGAGAGACCGAAATTATCGGTGATGCCGCCATCGGCCAGCTTTACAAACCGAACTTGTGACGGATCACGATAACGCTTGAGCGCCTGTGCGAACGCCCGGACCTGCGCCCCGGCATTGTGGTCGGCGAGAACGCGATCGACCCACGGCGGCAGCGGTGTGTCACATGAACCGGCGAAGCTGGCGAGCACGATCGGAACGAAGGCGACCGGAACGGCCGCGGAAGCCGCGACCGCCTGCGAAATCGGATATTTCCGCGGGTCGCTGCACAAAGCTTCGAAGGTCACCGGAGAAAACAGGAATGGCGTGCGATTGTAGAGATCCGAAGCATTGATCCAGACGATCGGCTTACCCGGCTGGTAAAGATCGGCGAAGGTGGCCCCGTCATACAGATTCTGATCGAGCCAGCCTGCCAGCCGCGAGGCATCGTTGACGCCCCCTCCCAGACCCTTGGCCACGTTCACGACGCTGACCCTGGTGCTGAGTTCTTCCTCGGCGTTTCTCAAGAGAAATCGCTCGCGAAAATCAGCGAGCGCAGCACGACCTTTCAGGCCGAAGTAGCCGGCCGCAACCGAACCTCCCGACACGCCGGAAATAAAGATGACGCGGTCGAGATACGTACCGCGACCTTTGGCCGGCAAGCGGTCGAGCCCACGCATGGCGCCATAAGCAAACGCCGCCGCCCGCGTGCCGCCGCCGGAAAACGCCAGCGCTACGACCGTGTCCCCGCCGACGTTTGGCGGCGTCAAAGCCGGGACGATTCCGGCGTTGGATGCCACCGGCAGATTGATTGGTTCATTGAATGTGGCCCCGCACGCGCCAAGCGTCAGCGCGAGCGCGGCGAGCGCGGCTCGATATGCCATTTCGCACATTCTGATCATCCCGACATGGCAGTGCCGCGCGACGCTATTGACCCGGACGATAGCGCGTTTTGCTGCAGATCAATATGGCCCAGCCCTATTCAGCCGTGCCGCTTTGCAAAATAGGATGATCGCAAGCCACTTTAGCCCTGTAATATCGCTTTCAGCTGCTGATATTGCGCTGGCGTGATTTCGCCACGCGCCAAGCCGTCTTCCAACATTTCTATTGTACTCTTGCGCGGCGTGGAGTGGCCCATATGACGCATCATAAGAAACATCATTCCGGCGCAAAACGCCATGAACAGAAACATCATAAGCGGCATGAACATCCACGGCACCGGCCCGTAGTAGGCGTCGTTCCACCACCACATGTTAGCCTCCTATGGATTTTGTTTGAGGCTGCTTCACAGCTTTTATAACCGCATTGACTCAAATCAACATTCTAGGCCCGGGCTCCTTTTGATATTTCAGCCAATATTGAAATATTTCTTGACTGTGACAATCATTTCAATTGTCATTGAAACATGAAAAAACATGACGCTGTCGCCACTTTGGCGGCGCTCGCGCAAGCAAATCGTCTGGATGTTTTTCGGCTATTGGTAGAAGCCGGGCCTGAAGGAATGCCCGCTGGCCACATAGCTGCAAGCCTTCGATTGCCCCCCAGCGCCTTATCGTTCCATCTGGATCGATTGCGCGATGCTGGCCTGGTTACAGTCCGCCGCGAAGGGCGTTCCATGATTTACGCGGCACAGTTCGACGCGATGAATTCGCTTGTTTCATATTTAACGGATCAATGCTGCCAAGGCCGTCCAGAACTTTGTAGGCCAAAATCGAAACTGCCACGGCGAAAAGCTGCAACGGTCTAGCGAGGGTTCCCATGACCGAAAGTCCTTTCAGCGTTCTATTTCTGTGCACTGGCAATTCGGCACGCTCAATAATCGCCGAGGCAATCTTAAACAAGGTCGGCCACGGGAAATTCCGGGCTTACAGCGCGGGAAGCCAGCCCAAGGGCAAAGTCAACCCCAATACGATCCGACTGCTGGAAGGGCTTGGATACGATACGTCCGACTTCCGTTCGAAATCGTGGGCTGAGTTTGCGAAACCCGGCGCACTACCGCTCGATTTCGTTTTCACAGTTTGCGACAACGCGGCGGGCGAAACGTGTCCGCTATGGCCGGGCCAACCAATGACGGCGCATTGGGGCGTGCCTGATCCCGCTGAAGCGACGGGTTCGCAAGCGGAAGTTGCGATGGCTTTCAAGGACGCCTACCGGATGCTTCATCAACGCATCGGAATATTCACGGCGTTGCCGATACGAAGCCTTGATAAATTAAGTTTGCAAAACAAGCTTCGCGAAATTGGTCGTCTAACCGACGCGGTAGCCAAAGAGCCAACCTAATGCCCTCAGCGGCACAACGCGCCGTCGCAGAAGCATTGGGAACGGCGTTCTTGCTTGCGACCGTGATCGGTTCGGGGATCATGGCGCAACGTCTATCGGGTGGTAATGATGCGCTTGCTCTGTTGTGCAACACGCTTCCAACCGGGGCGATCTTAACCGTCCTTATCTTGATCTTTGGTCCCGTGTCGGGCGCTCATTTTAATCCTGCCGTGACGCTCGCGTTCGCATTGCGTGGCGAGCTTAATTGGCGAGTTGCTGTCACTTATTTGATCGTTCAAATCTTTGGCGCAGTTATTGGCGTGTGGATGGCACACGCCATGTTCGAATTGCAGATTTGGCAGGTTTCGACTCACGTTCGTACCGGGCCGGGGCAATGGCTCGCGGAAGCGGTCGCCACGTTTGGTCTTCTATTAACAATATTTGGCTGCATTGCCCGCACACCTGCAGCGGTCGCTTATGCAGTCGGTCTCTACATTACAGCGGCGTATTGGTTCACCGCGTCGACTTCGTTCGCTAACCCGGCCGTTACGCTGGCACGTGCGTTGTCGGACACTTTTGCCGGTATTGCGCCGACCGGAGTGCTCGCTTTCATTGGCGGACAATTGGTGGGGGCTACTCTGGCAGTTGCCTTGGCGCAATGGCTATGGAGCGGTAAAGAAACGCATGCCCGAAAAATATCGGCGTCCACACAGCCACGAACGCGTCACCCAAAGTAGACATCGACTTCGGGCTAAAATCGCGCAGTGATTCCGAACACTGGGCCGTACAACGTGTTGTCGTACTCGTAATGCGAAAGGCCGCTCCCTTTCGAATAGTCGACGAAAAGCGCCTTGTAGCCGACCATCCAATTCCAGGCGACCGCTTTGGATCGGGCAAACTCGTGATCGACTGTGGCAAGGGCCTGCCACGAAAACTTGCTGCCGGCACCAAAACCGCCGACGTCGCCGCTAATGGCCAAATTCCATCCCGGCGCAAATTGATGACGCAAGCGCGCGCCGACCAAGGGATCAACCCAGGTTACATCGCCCTTTGCGGAGAGGACGCCGGATCTGCTGAACGTCAGGTCGGAAATGTTCACTGTGCCAGAAATTGCAATTTGCCCGTCGGCGTGCTGCCACCACAGCCGGCCCCCAGCATAAAGATCAAATGCAGTACTGGATTTAGGTGACGTTAGCCCGCTCCACTGCGCGATTTCATATGCGGCTGCCATTTCCGCGATAATCATCTGAACGGTCAAACCGGCCGATGCACCGACCGAAAATCCAAGTTCGTCAACCTGGCGCGACCGTTCCAGGCTGGCGCCTAGCCCTAGTTTTAAATAGGTGAAGTCCGTGAGTAGACCGAAGCGGCCATACCTTGCCTCGCCAAAGGCTGCGAGCTGAAGCAAACCTTTTGGGAATTGGGTGTGTTCGAGGATGTCAAAAAATCCCGCGTCAACGTCGACTGTGCGTCCCCTTACGGTCGTCGAACCGGTGAGCGATGTCGCCCAGAAGTAGGGCGTGAAGCTAAACGTCCATGTCTGGATGGCCGGCTGCGCAAGAGGCGCTTTGGCGGGCATTGCCACGTCTGCGGCGATTGCGCCGGCGCTGATGTGAAATCCCGCTATCAATGCAACAAGACAAAGGGCCTTGCGCCGCATCGGAAAACCCCCGTTACTGTTCCGGTGACGACCGAAATGTGTCACCGCCTCATGCAATCGTCAAAATACCATTGATACGAGCGGTTCCGCTGAGCCGCACCGCGCGCAGTCCCAACGCCTGCGCCAACTGCCGCCCCTATTCCTGCGCCTCTGCCAGCATTGCCGGCTATTGCGCCGCCGATGGCGCCTCCGGCTGCGCCGCGCGCCGCACCGCGCAATGGTCCGGTCGTGGTTGGCGTCGAACGCGCAGCTTGACGGGCATAAGCTGAACACCTTTCCGCTCTGGTTTGCGCCAAAGCGGCGTCGCTCGTCGCGAAAAAAGTAAGAGCGAGCGCGACAAGAACGCTGGGCTTCAAAAATGCCTCCTTTAACTGCTCAACAATGTTCGGTGCAGCTGGACTATTCCGCAATCGGCTGACGCACATCCCGCGCCTCGTATGGGTCTTCCTTCGCGGCGACCGCAATGCCCTTGGTGCCAGGCATGATTTCAAAACGCGGATCAAAGGTGACCATGGCAGACGCGAGTTGCTTCAGGATGCTTGCATCGCCTTGCACCTTTGCGCTCCCGTCTGCAATCTGGGCCTCGAGCGTTTTTGCTCCCGTCATTGTCAGCTCCAGATCGGAGCGATTGATGGTGAGGGTCAGGTCGGGTCTGCTGGCCTGAAAACCCTTGATGTTCGTGAGCGTGGCGTTTTCCAGCTCGACGATGAATTTTTCGCCGTTATCCGGTGTAATCAGGTTAATCGTGAAGCGCATCCCTTCGGCCTTGGTGCTGTCCATGCGAATGCCGAGAAAGTTGAGGAAGAGTTCGGTGGACATCGCACGGATAATGTCGGGACTGCTTGAGCTCGCAGTTTCCCCCTGCGGAATGCCGGTGCGAAGTTCGTAGGCTCCGGCGAGGAAGCTGTTCCGAAGGCCGGGATTTTCCTGCTGATAGCCGATCTGCTCGAAAACATCCGCGAGCAAATCCTTGGCGGCCTGGTTCTGCGGCTGCGCTTGTACGAGCTTGTTCATGATCTCCGAGGCGAGCAGATAGCTCCCCTCGTCATGCAGTTGTCGTCCTCGCGCCATGATCTTATCGGCGCCACCCATCATCTCAACATAGAGAGGCGCTGAGTCGCGTGGCGACAGTGGAATGAGAGTGGTCGGGTTGCAGTCCCAGAAGCCAAGGTAGCGTTGGATGACACCGCGGCTGTTGTGTTCCGGAGACCCGTGATAGCCGCGGCAGAACCACTTGTTCTGCAAACCTTTCGGTACCTCATAAACGTTGTGAATTTCACTGATCGTTACGCCTTGGTTGGCGAGGTGCAGGACCTGATTGTTCATGTGGGCATAGAGATCACGCTGCCCGCGGAGAACTTCCTGTATTCTGGCATTGCCCCAACGCGGCCAATGATGGGAGGCGAACATCACCTCTGCTTCCAGACCGAACCGTTGAAGCGCCTCGCCGATATACTTTGACCAGTTCAACGGATCGCGCACCGGTGCGCCGCGCAAGGTGTAGATATTGTGCAAAGACGCGATGACGTTTTCGGCCATCCACAACGCCTTCATGTCCGGGATGTACGTGTTCATCTCCCGAGGTGCCTCGGTGTTCGGCGTGTTCTGGAAGATCATCCTGAGGCCGTCGACCTCGAATTCCTCGATCGGTTTTTCGACGTAGCGAGTCGGTGCTATCAGGCCCGTTGCGCCGGCTGACACAGCCTGGCCGAGTCCTTGACCGACGTAACCATGCGGAGCAGCGGGCAACAGAAGCCCATATTGGAAAAACAGACGCCGGTTCATGGCGTTTCCGGCATAGACGTTTTCGGAAACCGTAAACTGCATGAAGTCGACCGGCGCGATGATAGGAACCTTGCCTGACCTGACATCAGCTTCGTCAACGATGCCGCGCACGCCACCCCAGTGGTCGCCATGTGTGTGAGAATAGATGACCGCCGAAACGGGAAGCCCCTGGCCAACATGTTGCTGGAACAGTTTCCATGCTGCGCGCACAGGTTCTTTGGACACCAAAGGGTCAAAGACGATCCAGCCGGTCTTGCCGCGGATGAAGGTGATGTCAGACAGGTCGAAGCCGCGGACCTGATAAATGCCCGGGATCACTTCGTAGAGCCCGTAGTTGTTGTTCAACTTGGACTGGCGCAGCAGCGACGGGTGAATGCTGTCGAAGTCGTCTTGCTTGTCCAGAAATTGAAACCGCTCCATGTCCCAGGCGACGTGGCCAGCGTCAGCCATAATCTTGCGGTCCTGCATGGGGGCAATAAGCCCCTTCTTCTGCTCGTCAAAATCTCTTGTGTCGCCGAACGGCAGACCGCCGCGCGCCTGCTTAAGTACATCCAAAGTAAATTTTGAAGGCGCCTTGCCCTTGGGATGGAAGTGCCCAGCCAAAGGAGCCGCCACTCCTTGAGCCTGCGCGGGGCTGTCATCCAACACGAGGTGACCGCCGACCGCGAACGCCGTCCCTACTGCCGGAAGCGCTTGTACAAACGCTCGTCTAGTTGTCATGGATCTCTTCTCCCGAAAATTGTATTCACCAGCAGCGTACGCGTCCCCAGCTGTCACGCCAGCAGCGACGACAATGCAAACGACCCCAGCGATCACGCCAACAGCGGCGCCATTGCACATCCGTGAGATTATCGAGACCAGCTGTGAGACCTGTGGGAAGTGCCGCAACCGGCGCGGCTTGAGTAGTCCCGGAAACGGCCGCAAAAATCAGGCCTGCAATCCCGATCGCCACTAAAGCTCGCAGCACATGCGCCTCCGTTGGTTTTTTGAAGCTTCGTCTTTCGCTCGAACAAAAACAGCTAATTGAACGGTAGTCGGAC
>Ga0187765_10000091_pt1 | contig 30414 bp, 29 predicted proteins | sample 0216_QUI02_MP05__3_FD_133018 | JGI IMG/M metagenome (GOLD analysis project Ga0187765, IMG submission 133018) | Tropical peat soil microbial communities from peatlands in Department of Meta, Colombia - 0216_QUI02_MP05_10_MG | ecosystem: Environmental > Terrestrial > Soil > Wetlands > Peat ...
CGAAAAGGGCATCACGGTCGCGATGCGCGACGGCGTGAAGCTTTCGCTCTGCGTGTACCGGCCGGACGCGGAGGGCCGCTTTCCGACGCTGTTCGCTGCCTCGCCCTATCAATACGAGATGGACGAGGTGCCGGCCTATCCGTTGTTTCTGTGGCGCGAGACCGGGCCGGTCGCATGGTACGTCGGCAAAGGCTACGCCTATGTGCACGTGGACGTGCGCGGCTCCGGCCGCTCGGAGGGCGAATTCTCGTTCATGGGCAAGCCTGAGCAGGACGACTACTGCGAGGTGATCGGCTGGATCGTGAAGCAGGCCTGGTGCAACGGCAAAGTGGGCGGCATCGGGCAGTCCTATTACGCCATGGCGCAATGGCTGATGGCGACGCGGAACCCGCCCGGGCTCGCCTGCATCGTGCCCTATGACGGGCTGGTCGATCAGTATCGCTGCTCGAATTACCACGGCGGGATTTTCTGCAGCTATCGCTCGTGGTGGTACACGGTTTTGCGCGCGGATAATTTTCAGCGGCCGCTCAGCAAGCAGGCGCGCGCGCCGATGAGGTTCGACCTCGCGGGCGCGCTCACCGAGCACATGCTCGACGACGAATTCTGGCGCGAGCGCTCGCCGTACTGGCGGCTCGGCGACATCAAGGTGCCGACTTTGTCGATCGGGCATTGGGGCAAGATGGGTCTGCATCTGCGCGGCAACATCCTCGGCTACGAGGAGCTGCGCGCGCCGAAGAAGCTCGTGGTCACCGGCGCGCGCAACACGTTCGAAGCGCACCACATGTTCGACCAGATCGAATTCCACGAGAAAGAATGCCTGCCGTTCTACGAGCACTATCTCAAAGGCATCGACAACGGCCTCATGGACGGCGCGCCGGTGAAAATTTTCGTGCGCGGCGCAAATGTATGGCGGGAGGAGAAAGAGTGGCCGCTGCCGCGCGCGCGCTACGTGCCCTATTATTTGCGCAAAGGACCATCGGGCAGCGTGACGTCGCTCAACGACGGCGCGCTGTCGACCGAGAAGCCGGCGGCGGACGAGGCGGCGACGAGCTACTCATATCCCGACTGGGAATGGGTCAACGGCGTGGTGGCGAACGATCCGAACGGGCGGCCCGATCCGGTGCGGCGCGTGCTCACCTTCACCAGCGCGCCGATGACGGCGGATCTCGAAGTGACCGGGCCGATCGTGCTGAAGCTCTATGCGTCATCGACCGCGATCGACACGCATTTCATCGTGAAGCTGTCGGACCAGCACCCGCAGGATGAGGCCACGCGCAAAAAGGGCGAGCAGCCCGGTTTCACGCCGGTGGCCAAGGGCTGGATGAAGGCGTCGCACCGCGAGAAGGATGCCAAACGCTCGACGAAATTGCGCCCGTTCTACACCCACACCAATCCGCAACCGCTCAAGCCCGGCGAGGTGTACGCGTTCGACATCGAGGTGCTGCCGATCTCCTATGTGTTCAGGCGAGGCCACCGCATCCGGCTGGAGATCGCCAATTCGGATTCACCTGTGACCGACGGCGTGTTCATGCACCCGTATCACCCGACCCAAATGGGCACCGACACGATCCATTGCGCGGGCGCGCAGGCCTCGCACCTGTTGCTGCCGGTGGTGAGAGGCGGCTGAAGCCGGCGGCGATGCATCGGCTTCAAAAGGACAATGATCCTGACGTAAATCGCTTGATGAAAAATTTTGCACCGACACGCTTGGGACTCCAGACACAGGTGCGGCAATTTGGTCTTTGCCAATGCGAACCAATTGACGGATCGTTTCCCAACCTTGCCGGGGGGCGGAGGGGTGGGACTGTAGGCGGTTGGGGGACTTTTATCGCTTCGCTGCCTGACACGGCGACGAGGCCGCGCTGATTGTTATCGACAAAAGAAGCGGCGAACGGACGTACGGATGAACAGTCCGTCAACCGTCGATAACCGGAACATCCAGAGGGAAAACGCCATGCTCAAACGTGTACTGTCGACACTCGCCGTCGCATCCGCGATCGGTCTTGCAAGTTCAGCCGCCTGGTCCGAGCCTAAGGATATCCGCTGGGGAACCGGCCCGGTCGGCTCCGTCGGTCACAAGGCGCTGGTGGTGCTGGCCGATTTCCTGAACAAGGAAATGCCGAACTATCGCATCACCGTTCTGCCGATGCCCGGCGCCGTGATGACGGTGAAGGGCTTCGCCACCAACGAGATCGACGCCTTCTACGGTTCCGACGACTCGTTGAGGGAGTTCGCCGCGGACACCGGCCGCTTCAAGGGCTTCAAGGCGAGCGTGAAGCGCCAGCCGGTGCAGTCGATGTGGATATTCACGCTCGACGTGGGACTCGCCATCAAGGCCAGCAACAGCGACAAGATCAAGAATTGGGGCGACCTCACGGGGAAGAAGGTCTTCACCGGACCGTTGCCGTTCGATACCCGCCTGCATCTCGAGACCGCGCTGGCCGACGTCGGCGTCAAGCACGTCTATTCGCAGGTGGACCTGTCCAATGCCGGCTCGCAGCTCAACTCCGGCACGATCGAGGGCATGATCGTCTACTATACCGGCGGCGTGGTGCCGGCGCCATGGCTCACGGAAGCCTCGCTGGCGTGCGACTGGGCCGGGCTCAACCCGAGCGCGGATGAGCTCGCCAAGCTGAAAGCGAAAAACATTGCCGTCGAGGAAGTCGACGCCGACAAGATCAGCAAGAAGGACATTCACGTCAAGAAGCTGACGCTGCTGCCGTTCTACTGGGGCTTCGACATCGGCATGAACATGCCGGCCGAGGACGTCTACAAGATGCTGAGCACGATCGACAAGCATGCCGACGAACTGGCCAAGCTCGACGGCGACTTCGCGCAGATCGCCGGCGGCAAGCTGGCCGATTTCCAGGTCAAGGCGCTGGCACAGACCGCGGATCTGGTGCCAATCCATCCGGGTCTGGCGAAGTTCTTGAAGGAAAAGGGCAAGTGGGACCCGAAGTGGGATTCCAAGATCGCCTCAATGTGATCGTGCATGCGATGTGAATGCAAACGGGGCGGGCGCGGCGACGCGCCCGCCTTTATTCGATTGGTCCAGTCAGCATAGGCCCGTCATGACCGACGCCACTTCCACACGACCGCGCATGGTCCTCGATACCATTTACTACACAGTCGCGATCGCGGTGTTCGTGTCCATCTTCGTCTACTACTGGACCGATATGGGCGGACCGACGCTCTTGGCGATGACCTTGATCCCGATCATCTTCGTTTTGTTCACGCTGCAGGCGCTGCGCGACGACGACTTCTATCCAGCGCTGCCGGTGAGCTGGAATTACGCGATCGCGTTCGTGTACTGCGCTTTCTCGCTCTACTGCTCCTACTACATGAACACCGAATACATGGCGCTCGGGCTCGAGCGTGCCGGCGCCTGGAACGCCGCCGACCTGACCGTGGGCGGCATCATGGCGGCGCTGATCATGGAATATGCGCGCAAACGCCACATGCCGCTGTTCATCCTCAACATCGTTCTGATCATCTATGCGGTGTACGGCAACTATGTGCCGGGCATGTTCTATCACTCCGGTATGAGCTGGCAGCGCGTGATCACGGCGAGCAGCGTGGAAATCGCAACCGGTATCTTCTCCAGCCTGCCGCAGATCGCCCTCACCATCGTCGGATCGTTCCTGCTGGTGTTAAGCCTGCTGCGCGGATTCGGCTGCATCCAATCGCTGCTGCGCGCGACCAAGCGAGTCGCGTTCAGATCGCCGCACGCGATCCCGCAGTCGGCGGTGGTCGGCTCGATGTGCGTCGGCATGGTGAGCGGCAGCGGCGCCGCCAACGCCATCACCATAGGCTCGGCCACCATCCCGGCGATGATCGCCTCCAATATTCCCCCCGCGACCGCGGCGGCGATCGAGTCGGCCTCCTCGCTCGGCGGGCAGCTGATGCCGCCGGTGATGGGGATCGCCGCCTTCCTGATGGCCGAATTCCTCGGCGTCGATTATTTCGAGGTGGTGGCGCGCGGCTGGGTGCCGGCGCTGATCTACTACGCCACGGTCGCCACTTCGGTGTATCTGCTGGCCATTACCTTCCGCACCCGCATCGTCATCACCAAGCTCGACGGGCTTGGCTGGCGCGATATCGTCAATCTGATCGCCTTCGCCTCGACGGTCGGCGGCTTGGTCGGACTGATGGCGATCTGGTACCTCTCGCCGACATTCTCCGCGCTCTATGTGTTCTGCACGATCGGCGGCATCATGGTCACCATCCATGTGGCCGACCTGCTGGGCACGCGGCAATGGAGCTTCGCCAAATTCATCGCTCCGCTGCGGAGCTTCCTCGATTCCTACATGGACATGCTGTGCGATCTCGCCTTGCTGCTGGCGACGCTGTCGATCATGACCGGCGCGCTGGTGATCACCGGCGTGCCGACCAAGCTCGGCGCGCTGCTGATCACGGCCGCCGGCATCAATCTCGCCGCCATGGTGCTGATGGCCTTCATCTTCGGCGCCATCCTCGGCACCGGCCTGCCGCCGGCGCCGACCTATATCCTGGTGGCGATCGTGATCGCGCCGCCGATGATCCAGGCCGGCGTCAATCCCTGGGTGGTGCATTTCTTCGCGTTCTTCCTCGCCTGCTTCGGCGAGCTCACGCCGCCGACCTCGCTGGTCGCCGCCGTCACCGCCAAGATCGCCAACGCCAATTTCTATTCGGTGCTGAACCGCGCGCTGCAGATTTGCGTGTCGCTGTTCACGCTGATGGTGGCCGTGTTCGTGCATCCGGAGCTGGTGGTTCAGCCCGGCTTCCAGCAGATCGGCGCGGCCTTGCTGGTCGGCATTGCGACGATCGGCATCTCGTTCAGCATCCAGGCGCACTATTCCGAGGTGAAGTCGGTGGACTATGCGGTGCGCGCGGTGATTGCGGCCTTTGCGCTGGTCGCGCTGTTCGTGCCGGATTACACCATCGCCTCGGCGGCCTGCGTTCCGGTGCTCACTATCATCGGCTACTGGCTGGTGTATCGCCGCAAGCTCGAGGCCGGCGAGCCCGAGGTGGTCGAGATGGATACGAAAGTTCTCGAGACGTCAGCCGCCAGCAGCGGCGCGCTCGGCACGATGAGCTGACCGGATGGCGTCAAACGAAAAGCCGCCGGTGCATGCCGGCGGCTTTTTAGCGTTCAGCGATCGCGATTGACGCTGCGCGTCAATTGCTCTCGTTCTCAGAATGACGCTCGCGCTTAAACCAGAAATGCCGGCCTTCGCCGCTGACGTCAAACTTGGCGGCGAAGCGCTGCTTCTGGCCCTCGTCGAGGCTCTTGTAGAGCGGATCGAGCGCGGCAGCGAGCCGCTTTTGATCGGCTTCCGCCGCCGCCTTGAAATCGGCGCGGGCGCGCGGCTGGGCGGCGTTGTCCTCACGGGACTTACGGAACTGCTCGAAGCGCGCGTCGCGGGCCTTGGCCGTGTCACGCAGAGCAGCTTCGAATGCCGACCAGTTTTTCTCCTGCGCGGCGGTGAGATGCAGATCCGCCTTCAGATCGGAAATGCGCGCGTCGGTGAACGCGGCCCGCTCCTCAGCGGTGCGCGGATGGTGTTGCTCGGTCGCGCCGCCTGCGCGCCGCGGCGTATTGTCCTGGGCGTAGACCAGGGAACCGCCGATCAGCGTCAGTGCGGTTGTTCCTGCAAGTATTGCTTTCCACATTGTTTGCCTCCAAGGGCGTTGTTGATGATGGGAATGATGTGGGCATCAATTGCTCGTGCACAAATTAAGTTTCGGCAATGTTACTATTGACGCGCTGCGAAAAATGAAAATCCGTTCAGCGCGACGTGAAAGATTATTCAGTCGGTGAAACGCAATGGGAAACGAAACGCCGGCACGCGGGATTACCGATACCGGCTATTCGCCGAGCCGGGTTTCCAGGCTGCCAGGCAGAGGCGATGCCGTCGCGTTCGGTTCGTAGCACTGCGCGTAAAGCACGGCGTCGGCGCCGGAGACCGATCCAATACACGCGTTTTTCATCCGGCTGAGTTTGTAGCCATGGGCGGCCATGCAAAGCCAAACATAGGTCTGCCGGTCGGCCGCAGGCCAAACCGAGTCCGGATAGTCGCTTTCGGCGCCGAACACGCAACGGGCGAGTTGCTGCTGTGGTTGCGGTTGCTGCGCGGCCGCCTGGCCGATAATCGGCAACGCGATCAGTAAGTACGCATATCGCTTCATTCGTTGCGCCCGGCCCCGCACGAATGCCGCATATTTTGAATGCCGCCATGATACTCCGCCGGCGCAAGATTGAACAGGGTTACCGGCCTGTCGCGGCCGGGCCTTCCCAAACCTCTGGGCCGATCCCACATAACGTCGAACCCCCTCCCCCCATCTAAGTGGACAACATGCTGGGTACTTCCCTGGCCTATGTGCTCGACGGCAGCCCGGCCGAGAGCACGGCACTGCACAGCCCTCCCGCCGTGGCGACGCCGGCCGACGCCGGCCGCGACGACGAGCGGGCCTATTTCGACGCCTATTCGGAAGCCGTGTCGTCGGTGGTCGAGAAGGTCGGCCCGGCCGTGGTGCGGGTCGATACGCGCGAGAAAGGCGGCAATTCCGGCCGCGGCGGCACCGGCTCGGGCGTGGTGATCTCGCCCGACGGGCTCGTGCTGACCAACGCGCACGTGGTCAACGGCGCGCACCTGATCCGCCTCTCCGACACCGAAGGACGCACGACCGAGGCGCGGTCGCTCGGCATCGACCCGGACACCGATCTGGCGCTGCTGCGCGCCGATGCGCCACGGAGCCTAGCGTTCGCGCCGCTCGGGAACTCCAAGCTGCTGCGGCGCGGTCAAATCGCGATCGCCATCGGCAATCCGCTCGGCTTCGAGTCGACGGTGACGGCCGGCGTGATCTCGGCGCTCGGACGGTCGTTGCGCGCGATCTCGGGCCGCATGATCGAGGACGTGATCCAGACCGATGCCGCGCTCAATCCTGGCAATTCGGGCGGGCCGCTGGTGTCCTCGCGCGGCGAGGTGATCGGCATCAACACCGCGGTGATCATGGGCGCGCAGGGCATCTGCTTTGCGGTCGCGAGCAACACCGCCAATCATGTGTTGAGCGAGATCATCATGCACGGCCGGGTGCGGCGCGCCTATATCGGCGTTGCGGCGCAGACCATCCCGGTGCCGCGGCGGCATGCGAACTTCAACAGCATCGAGAACAAGTTCGGCGCCATGCTGTCGGCGGTCGAACAGGGCGGGCCGGCGGACAAGGCCGGGCTGATGTCGCACGATCTCGTGGTGCGGCTCGACGGCGAGCCGGTGACCGGCGCCGACGATCTGATCCGGCTGCTGGACCGCAACCGCATCGGCAAGGCGATCTCGATCGACGTGCTGCGGCTTGGGCATCTGCGGACGTTTGAGCTGACGCCGACCGAGCGTGCGGCGACCAACGCTGCGTGATCAACAACCTACTGCAATGAACGCGAAACGCGCGATTGCCGGACAGGCAGTCGCCCGTTCGCTTTACAGCCTTCGGGCAGCTCCCTATCATCCGCAGTAATTCTTGTTGCAACAAAGAAACCCGGCCTGAATTGGCGGATGCTTGGATATGCGCACAATTTGCAGCATTGCGGCGTTGGCATTGTTGGTCACGCTTTTCGTCGGCAAGCCGGTGCGGGCGGAGAACTGGGTTAAGCCGCTCGCGAATGACGCCTATTGGTGGGTCGACCTCGACAGCGCGCGGCGCGACGCAAACGGTATGCAAATATTCAAGCTGCATATGGGAGCGAATCCGAAGGGACGCCCCGATCCGATGATGAACTACACGCAATGGGCGGCGGTGGAGTGTTCCTCGGCGAGCCTTTTTCACTACAACGAGGCGAGCAAGACCTGGGATAACGCGAAAGACGGCGGCTATCTTGGCCGCGCAATCGTTCCGTTGGTCTGCCGCTGAATTGCATCTTGGGCTGCGCCGACGCCGCCTGCCCCCTTTCGCAGGCGCCGCGCGACCTATATCGTCACGGGCCATGTATCGCTGGTGGGCCGAGCGTCGCGGTGGATCGAGGCATGTTTGGCGGCGGGCTGCCGTCATTGCCCTCAGCTACGTCTTCGTCATTCAAAGTCTGCTCATCGGCGTGGTCGGCTCACAGATCGCCGCCAACCCGGACATCGGGTCGGGCGGCTATGTGCTCTGCCTCGGCGCCGGCGAAGGCGGCCAGCACGCGCCGTCGCATGCACCGGATCGGCATACCCTCGGCCATTGCATCTTCTGCTTTGCCGCCGCCCATGATGCGGCATTGGCTCTGGCGCAATCCGGCGGTGCGCTCTGGATTGCCGGCAACGGCCAGCGCCACGTTTCGCCGACAGGCTGGCAGCTTCCTCATTTCGCACACTACACCAGTGCACGACCTCGGGGACCTCCGATCAGCGCGTGATGCGATGCGGCCGAACGGCCGCGCTCAAAGCCTTCACGTCCTGAACAAGAGGAACCTCCCATGTTTCGCGTTTCGTTGCGTGCGGCCGCAATCGCGGCCGTCACGGCATTTCTGCCTTTCTCGACCGCCTCGGCGCACTGCTTCGTCGGCGGACGTTTTCTGCCGGCGACTCTCAACGTCGACGACCCGTGCGTCGCCGACGAGTTATCGCTGCCGACGGTTTCGAGCTTCAAAACCGGCGACGACCCGTCGGCGCGCCAGCTCGACATTTCCGCGGAATATTCCAAGCGGATCACCGAGACGTTCGGGATCTCCATCGGATCGACCTGGAGCCAGATCAGCGCGCCGGGCATGCCGAAGGTCAGCGGCTTCCAGAATCTGGAGACGACCTTCAAGTGGCAGCTTCTGACCTTGCCGCAGCAAGAGCTGGTGATGTCAGTCGGCCTCAGCATCGAATGGGGCGGCAGCGGCGCGCAAGGCGTCGGGGCCGACTCGTTCACGACCTACACACCGACGATCTATATCGGCAAAGGATTCGGCGATCTGCCGAGCAGCCTGAATTGGCTGAGACCCTTCGCCGTGACCGGCCAATTCGGCTACGCCATCCCGGGGCGCAGCGCCACCGCCACCTTCGGTGTCGACGATACCGGCGCGCCAACGACCGACGTCGAGTTCAATCCGCGCGTGTTCACCTGGGGCGGATCGATCCAGTACAGCATGCCGTATCTCAAATCGAGCGTCGTCGATCTCAGCCTGCCGGAGTTCTTCAATCACCTGATCCCGATTGTCGAGGCACAATTGAGCACGCCGGTGGCGAATACGCTGACATCCGGCACGGTGACGACCGGCACGATCAACCCCGGCGTCATCTGGGTCGGGAATTACTATCAAGTCGGGGTGCAGGCGATTGTCCCGGTCAACCGCGCAAGCGGAACCGCGGTCGGCGCGATGGCACAATTGCATCTCTATCTCGACGACATGTTCCCAAGGTCGATCGGCAAGCCAATATTCGGCGCCGCCATGGCGCCACGGCTGCCGTTCGGGAGGTGAGCATGAAACGCCTATCCATCGTGCTGTTTTTGCCGCTATTGGTTTTCGGCGCTGGCGCGGCCCAGGGCCATGCCTTGCTCGATCACGCAAGCCCGCTGGTCGGCAGTACTGTCCGTACGGCGCCGCGCAGCCTGACGCTCTGGTTCACGCAAAAGCTCGAGCCGGCATTCAGCCATGTCGAGGTGCGAGACGCCAGCGGTGCGCGTGTCGATGCCGGCAAGGCCGCGGTCGATCGGACCGATCCGGCGGTGATGCGGATCGGGCTCAAGCCGCTGAAGAATGGAACGTACCACGTGCATTGGCGCGTTCTCTCGGTCGACACGCATACGACCGAGGGCAGTTTCAGCTTCAGCGTCGGGCCATAGTCGGAAGCGACGAAGCGCTCGGAGGACCCATTGGATGATCCACTGATCTGGATTCGCGCCGTCCATCTTGCTTCAACGGTGATGGCGTCGGGTCTGGCTGTTTTCGTGCTGGTTGTGGCTGAGCCCGCGCTGAGATCGGTCGGCGCGCCATTTCCGCCGTCCTTTCGGCGGCAGGCGGCGTGGAACTTCCACGCGAGCCTTGCGGTAGCGGCGGTGTCCGGCGTTGCGTGGTTTTGGTTGCTGGCGGCGCGGATCGCGGGCGCGCCAGCGTCGGAGGTCTTCACCGACGACACCGCTTGGGTCCTGTTGACGGAAACCCAATTCGGCTGGGCGTGCCTTGTGCGGCTCGGGTGTGCGGCGGCACTCGCCGCGACATTTTCATCGGGCAGTCGCGTTGCTTGGCGCCGAACGATTGCGCTCATGTCGAGCGCATTGTTTCTCGGCGGGCTCGCCTGGATGGGGCATGGCGGCGCAACGCCGGGCGCCGAGGGCTATGTCCATCTCGGCGCGGATTTTCTGCATCTTTTGGCAGTCGGCGCCTGGCTCGGCGGTCTTGTCCCGCTGCTGTTGATCTTGCGCTGCCTGAGCCTCGCCGCCGACCGCATCTCCGCGGCGGCGATCTACGGCGTGTCGCAACAATTTTCCGATTTCGCTTTTGTCGCCGTGGTCGTGCTGGCGGCGACAGGCTTGGTCAATTCCTGGTTTCTGGTGGGAAATATTCAGGCGCTGACCGGCTCCGACTACGGCCGGCTGCTGCTGCTGAAAGTCGGACTCTTCGTTGCGATGTTGGCTTTTGCCACGGCAAACCGGCTGGTGCTGTTGCCGCGGCTTTCGCTTCGTGAAACCGCCCCGGATCAGGCGGCAATCCGCAGGCTGCAACACAGCATCGTTGCAGAAATCTGCCTCGGCCTTGCGGTGGTCGCCGTTGTCGCAGCCTTAGGGATCATGATGCCGGCGGCGCAGGTGGCGTCGCATCACCATTGAACGCTTGGCGGCAACCGACCGCAAAGCTGCAAATCAGTCAAACGTCGATTTGCGCGCTTCGCCCGTGGCGATCATTGACATCCCGGCGATCAGGATTATCGGGATCCAGAATAAGAACGGCATGGCCAACCTCTTTGAGGGTTCCCGCGGCCAAATCAGCAACGGAAGGGTTGAGGACGCCGCGGAACATCTTTTGGAAAATATCGCTCAAATTTTCCAAGATCGGCTTATGCGCGTCATTACATCTCTATTTAAATTGTAACGAATCGGTCCGCGGCGGCTTGAGCGCCAAAGCGGCGGCGGCAACAGGGCGCGGCCGCAAAACGCCTCAGCTCGCGAGCCGCGTTTTCTCGGCCGCGAATTTGCTCAAGCCCAGCCATTCGTGCATGGAGCGTGCGAGCGATTTGTCGCCGCTCAATTCGATGTTGCCGGCGTCGATCTCCTTCTTCAGCGTCGCATGACCCATCCAAACCGCGGTCATGCTGCGCAGCTTGCTGATGACGTAGAGATCGACCTCGTAACCCGGATCGACGCCGCACAAGTCGACGTTACCGTTGTCGACCACGAGCCACCAGGATCTCCGCCCGGCGCTCATCTCCGGATAGTCGAATTTGATGGTGCAACGCTTGCGACTGGGCAGCGTGAACGGCGCCAGGTTTCGGCGCATGTCCCACATCAATAACGACGGGTCGAGATTTTTCAGCGACAGCGACGACTCGACCCAGCGTTGGCCCCAAACGCCAAGCGACATGATGGTGTCGCGCAGGTCCTCGCCGGCCTTGGTCAGCCTGTACTCGACCGCGCCCGAATGACGCGCCGGCCGTATGCTGATGACGCCCGCGCCCGCCAGTTCCTTCAACCGTTTCGACAGAAGGGTCGGCGACATGCGCGGCACGCCGCGCCTGATATCGTTGAAGCGGGTGGAGCCGCACAGCAGCTCGCGCAGCACGAGCGGGGTCCATCGTGAGCAGACGATTTCGGCCGCCATCGCGACGGGGCAAAACTGTCCGTAGCTGCCGCGCTCGGCTTGATCACTCATCGGGCCCTCCCTGAAGGCGAAACATCTCAGTCGGCAAATAGCGTCCGGCGATCGATAGTACAGATCAGAAGACCGCGCCTAGTACAGAAAGTGTAGCACCAAATCTCCGTCCGTCCGGCAGGCCGGCAAATAAGCGAGCATCGACAGCGATTTACGCCGGCGACGGAGCCGCGATCGCGCCTGCACTCCAGTTCGTGAACTGGAATGGACTGTAACTTTCCGGCGACATTCGGCGAACCGAAGTCTCCAGAAGTCTGCAAATGAAAAGGAAAGTACCATGAGCACGATCGAAGCTACTGCCGGTACGACCAAGGAGCGCACAACGCATTACGCCGGACGCTGCTTTTGCGGCGCGGTCAAACTCGAATGCGTCGGGTCGCCGGAGGCGATGGGCTATTGCCATTGCAGCTCCTGCCGGTCGTGGTCCGCGGCGCCGGTGACCGCCTTCACGCTGTGGAAGCCGGAGGCGGTTCGCATCACGGTGGGCAAAGAGCAGGTCGCGACGTTCAGCAAAACCAAATTCAGCCAGCGCCAGTACTGCACGAAATGCGGCGGGCACCTGCTGAACAATCATCCGACGATCGGACTCGTGGACGTGTATGCGGCGACGATCCCGACGCTCGCATTCACGCCGGGCGTTCACATCAACTACGCCGAGACTGTGCTGCCCATGAAGGACGGCCTGCCCAAGCTCAAAGACTTCCCGAAGGAGTTCGGCGGCAGCGGCCAAGCCGTTCCTGAATGACGGTCCAGGCAGCAATCCCAACAGCGAAGGAACAAGACCATGAATATTCAAACCGCGATTCCTCCCACCATCGATCTCGCGACGGTGAAGAGCCGTCAGCAAGCCGCCTGGGGCACCGGCGACTACGCCCGGATCGGGACCACGCTGCAGATCGTCGGCGAGATGCTCTGCGAGGCCGTCGATCTGCGCAGCAATCAGCGCGTCCTCGATGTCGCGGCCGGCAACGGCAACGCCACACTCGCCGCCGCCCGCCGCTTTGCCGAGGTGGTGTCGACCGACTATGTCCGCGCCCTCCTCGAACGCGGGCGCGAACGGGCAGACGCTGAGCGCCTCCCGGTCATGTTTCAGGAGGCCGACGCGGAAGCCCTGCCCTTCCCGGATGCCAGTTTCGATGTCGTGCTTTCGACCTTCGGCGTCATGTTCACGCCGAACCAGCAGTTGGCGGCGAACGAATTGATACGGGTCTGCCGGCCGGGCGGGAAAATCGGCCTGGCGAACTGGACGCCGGCGAGCTTTATCGGCCAGCTGTTCAAGACCCTGGGCAAATACGTTCCGCCGGCCCCCGGCGCGAAATCGCCGGCGCTGTGGGGCGACAAGGCGCATCTTGACGCTCTGTTCGGTCCGCAGGGAACCGTCGCGGCCACGAGCAGGAACTTCATGTTCCGCTACAAGTCGCCCAGACATTGGGTCGAGATGTTCCGCACCTACTATGGCCCGGTCATGAAGGCGTTCGCGGCGATCGACGCGAAGGCGCAGCACGCGCTGGAGACCGACATTTACGCCCTCATCGACAAATTCGACACCGCGAAGGACGGCACATTCGTCGTGCCCGGCGAATATCTCGAGGTGGTCATCACCAAAAGGAGCTGATCTGAACGCATGCACAGCGGCATGGGATACGCCAAGCATTACGCCACGTTTCTGGCCCGGCACTATTCCTGGATGGCGGGCCCGCTTGCCGAGAAGGTGCCGGGCGAAATAGCGCGATTGAAGGAGCTCGGCATTGGCGCGGCAGGCGGCGGCAGACTCGCGGTCGATCTGGGCTGCGGACCGGGCTACCAAGCCTTGGCGCTCGCCGAGCTGGGATTTCAGCGCGTGATGGCGCTCGATACGAGCAAGGATCTTCTCGGCGAGCTCGAGGCGAATATCAGCGGCCGTGCCATAGAGCCGGTGTGCATGGATATTCTTCGACTGGGAGAACTGGTCGAAGCCAGTTCAGTCGATTGCGTGACCTGCATGGGCGATACGCTGACGCATCTCGCTTCCCGCGAAGACGTGACGGCTCTCTTCCGCGCAGTTCATGCGGCGCTCGTGCCAGGGGGCGCTTTCGTCCTGAGCTTTCGCGACCTGACCCAGCCGCGCAGCGGGGCGGATCGATTTCTGATGTCGCGCGCCGATCGCGATCGCATCCTCAGCTGCTTCCTTGACTATGTGGACGATGATTTCGTGTGCGTGCACGACATCCTGCATCTGCGGGATGGGGATCAATGGACCCTGCGCGTCAGCGCCTATCGCAAGCTCCGGCTCGCCGCCGGTTGGGTCGTGAAACAGCTCCGCGGCCTTGGGTTTGACGCCGTTGAGGCGCAGCCCGGCGCTGCGGGCTGGACCGTGCTCAAGGCCACGCGCCGCGCGCTCAAGCATTCAGAAAGCTGATCGCCAGCCACCAAACGCGCGCAACAATACGCGACACGCGCAATGTTCCCATGGACGCTAGGATTCGGGTTTTGGTCACGGTCACGCCGTGAACGATCCGCGGCGATATCGTTGACAGCGCCGGATCAGCCTTTCAGCAATTCCCTCACCTTGGCGCTCGCCTTGGCGAAGTCGAGCTTGCCGGTGAAGCGCTCCTTCAGCGCGGCCATGACGCGGCCCATGTCCTTCATGCCCTGGGCGTTGATCTCCTGCACGATCGAGGAGATGGCGGCGCCGGCTTCCACATCTGACATTTGCTTGGGCAGGTAGGCCGTGATGATCTCGATCTCCTCGCGCTCCTGTTTGGCGAGTTCGGCGCGGCCGCCCTTTTCGTAAATATCGGCCGATTCGTGCCGTTGCTTGATCATCTTCTGGAGGATGGCCAGCAGGGCATCGTCGGCGAGCGCCGGTTTGCCCAGGCCGCCGGCCTCGATATCGGCGCTCTGGATGGCCGAATTGATCAGGCGTAGCGTGGAAACCCGGCGCTGATCACGCGCTTTCATCGCATCTTTCAGAGCGGCGTTGATCTCGTCGCGCAACACAGGATAAACCCTTTCTGCGACAGCGCCCCATTGCCGCCGCGAATCGCCAATTTTTAGGCCTTGCATGAACGAGACACAACCGGCCTCCACGCTCTGGGCTGAGCCCAAGACGACCGCCCTCCTGGTGCTGGCCGACGGAACCGTGCTCGAAGGCCTCGGGCTCGGGGCCACCGGACATGCGGTCGGGGAAGTGTGCTTCAATACCGCCATGACCGGCTATCAGGAGATCCTGACCGATCCCTCTTATGCCGGCCAGATCATTACGTTCACTTTTCCGCATATCGGCAACGTCGGAACCAACGACGAGGATATCGAAACCGTCAATCTCGCGGCGACGCCAGGGGCGCGCGGCGTGGTGCTGCACTCGCCGATCACCAATCCGTCGAACTACCGCGCAAGCCGCCACCTCGACGCCTGGCTCAAGGCGCGCGGCATCATCGGGCTGAGCGGAATAGACACGCGCGCGCTCACGGCGCGCATCCGCGAACAAGGCATGCCGAACGCGGTGATCGCCCACGAACCATCGGGCCGGTTCGATCTGGCGGCGTTGAAGAAGGAAGCGCGCGAGTGGCCGGGGCTGGTCGGCATGGATCTGGTGCCGATGGTCACGAGCGGGCAACGTTTCACCTGGGATGAGCTGCCCTGGGTCTGGGGCAAGGGCTACGCCCGGCAGCAAAATTCGAAAATGCACGTGGTCGCGATCGACTACGGAATAAAGCGCAACATCTTGCGTCAACTGGCGGGCACGGGTGCCAAGGTGACCGTGGTTCCGGCCAAAACCTCGGCGGACGATATTTTCGCGCTCAAGCCCGATGGCGTTTTTCTCTCCAACGGCCCCGGCGATCCGGCTGCCACCGGCGTATACGCGGTGCCGGTGATCAAGAAACTCGTCGACAGCGGCATTCCGACGTTCGGGATTTGCCTCGGTCATCAGATGCTCGGCATCGCGGTGGGCGGCAAAACCATGAAGATGCATCAGGGCCACCACGGCGCGAACCACCCGGTCAAGGATCTGGTGACCGGCAAGGTCGAAATCACGTCGATGAACCACGGCTTTGCGCTGGACGCAAAATCGCTGCCCGCGAACGCCACCGAAACACATGTGTCGCTGTTCGACGGCTCGAACTGCGGGATAGCGCTGAAAGACAAGCTGGTGTTCTCGGTGCAGTACCACCCCGAGGCCTCGCCCGGCCCGCGCGACAGCCATTATCTGTTCGAGCGCTTCGTCGCCATGATCCGCAAGGCCAAGACAAGCGCGGCCTAACGCGCCGCGCTTGCCGTTTACTTCTCGTTTACCTTCCGTGGACCCGCCAAATAGCGGCTCCCGAAAATAAATTGGTAAACTTTTTATTGTCATACCATTCGCATGACGGCCGTGAGATCGCCTGCGCCAGAAGCCGTGAAGTTCACCGACGACGGTTCGGTGCCGAACAATCCGACATTGCCGTTCGTCCTCTATCGCAGCGCCATCGACTTGACCGGCACGCCCAATCCGGAGGACGTCATCGAGCGCGTGTTTCGCGCGAACGGCTGGCGCGATATCTGGCGCAACGGCATCTACGAATACATGCACTATCATTCGATGATTCATGAGGCGATGGGCATCGCACGCGGCCGCGCCAAGGTGTTGTTCGGCGGCGCCCAGGGGCGCGAAGTCGACCTCTACCAGGGCGACGTGGTGGTGCTGCCGGCGGGCACCGGCCACCAGGGCCTGTGGGTCAGTCCCGACCTCGTGGTGATCGGGGCCTATCCGGCGTCCGGCCGCTACGATCTCTGCCGCGGCAGCAAGGTGGAATATTCCAAGGCGGTCGAGACAATCCGGCTCGTGCCGCTGCCGGAGACCGATCCCGCCTATGGGGCGGAGGGGCCGCTGTTGCGGCTTTGGCGAGGCTGATCCACAGCAATATGACCGCGCGCTCTTGTGGTACGCACTGCGCAGCGCAGGATGGGCAGCGCCGCACAGGGCATCCGGGCTCCGCGGTTGCGGCTTGGCTCGGGCCCTTGCATTAACTCCCCGACGGGGAAGAGCAGGCAGAGACGACAAATGGGCGACTGGATCGCCTTCTGGGACTCCGCACACTCGATCTATGTCAACGCCCGGCATCGCGATGTGCATTATCTCCTTATTGCCGAGGATATGGCGCGCTACGTGCCCAAGGGGGGCGTGGTGCTGGATTACGGCTGCGGAGACGCCTTGCACGCCAATATACCGGCGGAAATCGCGAGCCGGCTCTATCTTTGCGAAGCGGCACCGAAACTGCGTGCCACGTTGGCCGAACGCTTTGCGGGTGATGCAAAGATCGTGGTGTCAGCGCCGGAGGAGATCGCGGCGCTGCCCAATGGGACGTTCGACCTGATCGTCATGCATTCGGTCGCGCAGTATCTGACGCAGGAGGAATTCGGCAAGCTGCTCGCCCTGTTCCATCGCCTGCTGAAGCCGGACGGTCATCTGGTGCTCGGCGATATCATCCCGCCCAACATATCGGCGGCAACGGACGCGCGGGCGCTCTTGCGGCTCGCCGCAGGAAATCGCTTCTTCTTCGCGGCGCTGTTTGGGCTCGTACGGACGGTGCTCTCCAATTACTGGGACTTGCGCTCGGAGCTCGGACTCACCCGTTACAGCAAGGAGGACATGCTCGAAAAGCTGACCCACGCCGGGTTCTGGGGCCGCATCGCGCATACCAATATCGGGCACAATCAGGCGCGCGTGACGTACGTGGTGCGGCTTGCCTGATGCTGGCCGCCTCCGGCGATCTCAACTCGATTCGATCCGCGCTAGTCGGTCTCCCGCGGCTCGTCGATGACGCTGTTGAGCCGCGATGTTTCGGCGAGCGCGATCTGCAGCCGTTCGGCCTCGCCTTCCATGCCGATCCAGCGCAATTTGCGGATCAGCTTTATGATTTCGTTTGACGCGCGCTGCTCCGCCGAAACGTCAGGGGGCTCCTGCGTTTGCATGAGGATTTCCATGAACGTTCTCCCTACGCATTTTTTTGGTTCTTACGCCTCTTCTCTAACCGTTTTATGTCCTACGCTTTGATAACTCGGTCACTGTAACACGCTTTGAACAAAAATTGATTGACGGCTCGACGTCACACAATGTGCGCGAACTCGCACTCAGAATTAACCTATACTCTTCGCCGATTGCGCGGCCCCATCAGGTGCCGGAACCGTTGGTGGTTGAGCCGTTCATGAAAAAACGGGTGCCGAGCTGAAAGAACTTCTGGCTGTCGGCCAAGAGCCGGCGGCTGTCTTCTGCCAACATGTCCAAACGCTTGCCCATGCATTCCTGGTAAGCGGTGGTAGTTTCCGGAACGGAACGCGCGGAGGTCAGCTTGCTCACCAATTCGGAGGCGATCGTCGCTTCCGATTTGGCGCGCGAAAACCACGCCTGGTTGATCTCTTCAATGGTGGCGAGAAGCTCTTTCTGCATTTCCACCATCACTTCGAGCCGCTTCTTTCCGATTTCGGCAATTTCCGTAGGAACAAAGTTCATGAACGGCGGTGCGTCACGCGATTCTTGGTTGCTTCCAATTTGATATGCCATGATGTGGCTCCATCACACGCGTTGATACATGCCCTGGAACACACCTGACGTGAGCGGGCTAGACGCCAACCAGTCCGGCAAGTTCTCCGTGCAGTGGTGGTATCGTAGCGCCATTTCCGATTGCGGCGGAAGGCCCGGCAACGGGATGCACGGCGTTGTGAACCGAAATCTGTTGGAAAAAGTAGCGGAGGAAATCCTGTTTTCCTGCACATTGGCGTTAATGATCTGTCACACGAAAACGAAAGCGGCCGACCAGAATCAGCCGGGATCGCCCGCTAAGTGGCCTTTTCTTCAGGGCGATTCTGGTCTAAGCAGCCCACGCGCGGGGCCTGGAATGCCCCCTGCGCCGGGGTTTTGGGGACGCGCGCGAGGCGCGCCCTTTTTTTGTGTCCAGCCGGGAGCTCAATGCCCAAACGCACCGACATATCCTCGATCTTGATCATCGGTGCCGGCCCGATCGTCATCGGGCAAGCCTGCGAATTCGACTATTCGGGCACGCAAGCCTGCAAGGCGCTCAAGGCCGAGGGCTATCGCGTCGTTCTGGTCAATTCCAATCCGGCCACGATCATGACGGACCCGGAGCTTGCGGATGCCACCTATGTCGAGCCGATCACGCCGGAGATCGTGGCGAAGATCGTCGAAAAGGAGCGGCCGGACGCATTGCTTCCGACTATGGGGGGACAGACCGCACTGAACACCGCGCTTTCGCTGCGCCGCATGGGGGTGCTGGACCGGTTCAACGTGACGATGATCGGCGCCACGGCCGACGCCATCGACAAGGCCGAGGACCGAAAACTCTTCCGCCAGGCCATGACGCGGATCGGACTCGAGACGCCGCGCTCGCATCAGATCAAGACGCTGGTGCAGGCGCTGGAAGTGTTCGACGACATCGGACTGCCGGCGGTGATCCGGCCTTCCTTCACCTTGGGCGGCACGGGCGGCGGCATCGCCTACAACAAGGCAGAGTTCATCGACATCGTCGAACGCGGGATCGATGCCTCTCCGACCAGCGAAGTGCTGATCGAAGAGTCGGTGCTGGGGTGGAAGGAATTCGAGATGGAGGTGGTGCGCGACAAGCGCGACAATTGCATCATCATCTGCTCGATCGAAAATCTCGATCCGATGGGTGTCCATACCGGGGATTCCATCACCATCGCGCCGGCGCTCACGCTTACCGACAAGGAATATCAGATCATGCGCGACGCCTCGATCGCGGTCTTGCGCGAGATCGGGGTGGAGACCGGCGGCTCGAACGTGCAGTTCGCCATCAACCCGGCGGACGGACGGCTGGTGGTGATCGAGATGAATCCGCGGGTGTCGCGCTCCTCGGCGCTGGCCTCGAAGGCGACCGGTTTTCCGATCGCGAAAGTCGCGGCCAAGCTCGCGGTCGGATACACGCTCGACGAAATCGCCAATGACATCACCGGCGGCGCCACGCCGGCCTCGTTCGAGCCGACCATCGACTACGTGGTGACGAAAATCCCGCGCTTTGCGTTCGAGAAATTCCCCGGCGCCGAGCCGGTGCTGACGACATCGATGAAATCGGTGGGCGAAGCCATGGCGATCGGGCGCACGTTCCAGGAAAGCCTGCAAAAGGCGCTGCGCTCGCTCGAGACCGGGCTGACCGGGCTCGACGAAATCGCCATCGAAGGACTCGGCCACGGCGACGACAAGAACGCGATCCGCGCGGCGCTCAGCACGCCCTCGCCGGACGGAATCCTGAAAGTGGCGCAGGCGATGCGACTCGGGTTCAGCGACGCCGACATCCACGCGGCCTGCAAGATCGACCCGTGGTTCCTGGCGCAAGTGCGTGAAGTGATCGACATGGAAGCCGAAATCCGCCGCAAGGGCCTGCCGCCGAGCGCGGCGACGTTCCGCCGGCTCAAGGCCATGGGATTTTCGGACGCGCGGCTCGGCAAGCTCACCGGCCAGTCGGGGGAAACGGTGACCAGGAAACGGCACGCGCTCGAGGTGCGGCCGAGCTTCAAGCGCATCGATACCTGCGCGGCCGAATTCGCCTCGCCCACGGCGTACATGTATTCGACCTACGAGCCGCCATTCGCGGGCGCGCCGGCGAGCGAGGCCAAACCGTCGAACCGGAAAAAAGTCGTGATCCTGGGCGGCGGGCCGAACCGCATCGGGCAAGGCATCGAGTTCGACTACTGCTGCTGCCATGCCGCCTTCGCGCTGAAAGAGGCGGGCTTCGAGACCATCATGGTCAATTGCAATCCGGAGACGGTGTCGACCGATTACGACACCTCGGACCGGCTTTATTTCGAGCCGCTCACCGCCGAAGACGTGATCGAAATCATCGACATGGAGCGCGCCAACGGGACGCTGCACGGCGTCATTGTGCAATTCGGCGGCCAGACGCCGCTCAAACTCGCCGACCCGCTGGAGCGGGCGAAGGTGCCGATCCTCGGCACCTCGCCGGACGCCATCGATCTTGCCGAGGACCGCGACCGCTTCAACAAGCTGATCCGCAAGCTCGGGCTAAAGCAGCCGGAGAGCGGCATCGCGCGCAGCCCGGCGGAGGCGCGCAAGATCGCCGAGAAAATAAGCTTCCCGATCGTGATCCGGCCCTCGTATGTGCTCGGTGGCCGCGCCATGGAGATCGTGCACGAGACCGGCCAGCTCGACCGCTATCTCGCCCGGCTGGCCGCCGATCTCGACCGGCCCTCCGAGCTCGCGGTCTCCGACAAGCGGCCGCTGTTGATCGACCGCTATCTCTCCGACGCGACGGAAGTGGACGTGGATTGCCTGTGCGACGGCAAGGACACCTATATCGCCGGCATCATGGAGCATATCGAAGAAGCCGGAATTCACTCGGGAGATTCCGCCTGTTCGCTGCCGCCGCATTCGCTCGACGGCGAGACAATCTCCGAGCTCGGGCGGCAAACGCGTTCGCTCGCGCTGGCGCTCAACGTGGGCGGGCTGATGAACGTGCAATATGCCATCAAGGGCAACGACATTTACGTGCTCGAGGTCAATCCGCGCGCCTCGCGCACGGTGCCGTTCGTCGCCAAGGTGATCGGATTGCCGGTGGCGAAGATCGCCGCGCGGATCATGGCCGGGGAGACGCTCAAGAGCTTCAACCTCAAACCCGGACGGCCCGGCCATATCGGGGTCAAGGAGGCGGTGTTTCCGTTCGCCCGTTTTCCCGGGGTCGATACCGTGCTCGGGCCGGAGATGAAATCCACCGGCGAGGTGATGGGGATCGACAAGTCCTTCGCCATTGCCTTCGCCAAGAGCCAGATCGGGGGCGGCTCGCGGCTGCCGCGGGAGGGCACCCTGTTCGTCTCGGTGCGCGATGCGGACAAGCCGAGGATTCTGGAAGCGGTGCGGCTGTTGCACGAGCTGAATTTCAAGGTCATCGCCACGTCCGGAACCCAGCGTTTTCTGGCCGAAAACAACATTCCGGCGGCCAAAATCAACAAGCAGCTCGAGGGTCGCCCCCATATCGTCGATGCCATCAAAAACGGCCAGGTTCAGTTGGTTTTCAACACCACCGAAGGGGCCCAGGCGCTGGCCGACAGCCGGTCCCTGCGCCGTGCTGCCCTCTTGCATAAAGTGCCGTACTACACCACTCTTTCAGGTGCCGTTGCGGCGGCGCAGGGCATCAAAGCCTATCTTGGAGGCGATCTAGAGGTCCGGGCGCTGCAAAGTTATTTCGGCCAAAACTAGCGTCGGGCCGGTCACAGTCGACGGTTTGAGTGGGACAGAGTTCCGATTGCGGGCCCGAGGCGTTCGGCCCGCGATCTGATTTTTTGTCCAATGCGTGGAGGAACGACAATGATGGAAAAGCTTCCCATGACAGCCGCGGGTTACGCCGTGCTGGAACAGGAGCTCAAGCACCGCCAGCAGATCGAGCGGCCGCGCATCATTCAACAAATCACCGATGCGCGTACGCACGGCGATCTATCCGAGAACGCGGAGTATCACGCCGCGAAGGAGCAGCAATCGCTCAACGAGGGGCACATCGCCGAGCTCGAGGACAAGCTCGCGCGGGCGGAAGTCATCGACGTGTCGAAACTGTCCGGCGACACCGTCAAGTTCGGCGCGACCGTCACGCTGATCGACGAGGACACCGACAAGAAGCAGGTCTGGCAAATCGTGGGCGAGCCCGAAGCGGATGCCAAATCGGGAAAGATCTCGATCACCTCGCCGCTCGCGCGCGCGCTGATCAACAAGAAGAAGGGCGACACGGTGGAAGTGGTCACGCCCGGCGGCGCCAAGGCCTACGAGATCACCAAGGTGGATTGGCGGTGACGCGCCATCGGCGCTGACCGCCAGACCATGGCCGTTTTGTCTTAAGCCAATCGCCGTTCGCTCCCGCGAAAGCGGGAGTCCAGTTCTTCGAACAAGAATGCCGGGTCCCCGCTTTCGCGGGGACGAACGGCGTTTCAATCTAAATCTAACCCGCTCTAAGCGCGCGGCGGCCGGCGGCGCTCGTGGAACCAGGCGCGATATTTCGTCATCTTCGCGCGCTGCGCCGCCGGGGCAAACCGCTTGCATGTGGACGCCTCCTCGGTCTTCTCCGAGGCGCCCCACCGCAGTTCGACGCAGTCGTTCGGGTTGTACGCCATCTCAAGCAAACCCGCGCGGTCGATCACGTCCTTGAGCGTCAGCGTCCATGCGGAGCCGTCGCTGCGGGTATATGAAAACTTGCGCGCCGGAAGCTCCGACGTCAGCACGCTTTCCAACTCGGCCTTCACGTCCGCGACGCTCTTGTCCTTCGGCATCGCGTAGCACTCGGGCCGGCGGGCGACGCGATCGGGAAACCCGCGCACCACGTCGATCGCGATCAACAGACGCAGATCGCGCGCAGGCGTCGAGAAGTCTTCCCACGCGCCGACCGTTTCGAAGATCGCCGCGCCGTCCGGCATCTCGGCGTTGCCACGCCCGCTGTTCTGGAACTTCCGTCCGTTTTCAACCGACGTCACGCGCACCTTCACCTGTTCCTCGAGCGAGGTGATCGCCTCCTTCATCGCGCGCACGGGATCGAGCGGCTCAGGCGACATCACGTCATCCATGCGGTCGTAAAAATCTTCGACCCCAAGCTTCGTCTGCTCGAGCGAGAAATCCCCGTACTGCGGGTTTTTCGCGATTTCGTCGTTGGTCAGCCGCCGCAAGGCCCCGCTCTTGTCGCGCACGATCGGGCGGAAGCGCTTGAACCCGGGGCTGCCGAGCGCGGGATCCTGCGCGAACAGGAAATTACCGCGCCAGAAGCGCTTGCGCGCGACCGTGCCGTCGGGCTGACCGTCGACCGCGAGTATGACACCTGCGGCGTCGTCCGACTGCGGCAGGCGCCGCACGATCATCAGAACGTGTCCGTAGGGATCGGCGTATACGGTGCCCGGGCGCAGCGTCTCCCGACTGAGCGGCACGGGATAGTAATCGGTGTTGCTGTCGCTCGCGAGCGTGCGCGCGGACCCGGAATGGACGCCGTTGGCGAGGTTCGGCAGATAGCGAGCGAACGACGCGGCGAGGCCGAGACGTTGATCCGGAAACGCGCTCGGCTGCCCGGAGAGTTGGCGCAGCGTTTCCGATGAGATGCGGGATGCGTTGTCGGCTTCGGGCGGAGAGGGACTCGCTTCCGCGACGTGCTGGATGCTCGACCACGTCGGGCACCTGGGCGCCGCGCCGCCGCCGCCGCGCGTACAGATCGAATATCCGAACGGCAGCCCCATCTTGAACGCGAAATAGGCGCGCAAAAAGTAAGGAAGGTCGGCGCAGTCTGGGCGGAGGACGATCCCCATCTGGTCTTCGCCGAGGCCCAAATGGTTGAACAGGAAATTGCGCGATTGATCGCGCAGCACTTCATGCAGCGCCGGCCACGACGGCGCAGCATCCAGGGGGTCGTCGAACAGCTTCTCGACCCACGCCGAGAACAGGTTTTCCGTCTCGCGGTTCCACGAATTTCGCAGCGGCCAGACGCTCCCCGCCGTCGCGCCCGGCCGCGGCGGCGGGTCGGCGCGCACGACGATGTCGCGCGTGATCATGCTGCATCCGGCCGGCGCGTGATCGCGGCTGAGCGTCGCGCGCCATGTGCCGGCGGCAGGCGACGCGACCTCGGCGAACCAGAAATACGGCGGCCCGCTGTGCCGCTCATGCGAGGCGGCCGCGACCTTTCCGTCCGGCGCGATCAGCGAAAGCTCGCCTTCGAGCGGCTTCTCGGCGACCAAGATGACGCGCAAAGGCGCGCCCTTCCACGGCGCGATCGGCGAGGGCAGGATTGCGAGATCGGACGCATCTTCGCAGCTGCCGGGGGAACCTTCGGCCCGCAAGTCGACTGCCGAGCAAAAGAGGACGGCCAATGCACCCGCAATCAACAGCGATGCCGTCAGGGCAGCGGCGGCAAGCTCGCGTGCACGAGACAATTGAGCCTCCTTGGTATGCCTCAATCGCAGCTCAACAATGATTGCGAAATCTCGGCTGAATTATAGCAAAAATCCATCGCCAGGCGTTCACCTCAACTGCAGCAACACGAACCATTTCTTGTCGTTGAGCGAGCATTTGACGGATGCGTGCGGCGTCTGCATCGGAGATTGGGGCAACGTCCAGGCGCCGGCGCCGCCGCAATGGCCTTTTTGCACGGCCGAGACCTTCAGGTCGCCGCGCAGGTTCATCTTCCTGGCGCTGACGGCCTGATTGACGTTGCCGCCGATGGTGTACAGCTTGCGCGCTCCTGAATCGACGGAGACCACCACCTCGCAATGGGTGCGCCGGATTGAGCGCGCCTCGGCGCTGCCGCCAAGCTCTGCCCGGATGCGCTCGCGCACCGCCGCGTCGCTCGCGTCGGCGAGCGCAGGCTCGCGCACCGCGCAGATCAGATCGCCCGCGCGCGGCCGGGTTGTGAGCGGACAGGCCCGATAGATCCGCTCGTCCGGCTGTTTCGCCAGCTCGGCCGCGCTCGTTGCGAACGCGTCGTAGATATAGCCGCGATGGGCGTTGGCGAACCGGAACGCGTTCGCCGAAACGCCCGACTGCCGTATCACGTAGCTGACGAAAGCCGCCGACCACGGGGTATCGATGATGGCCGCGCGCAAGGCTGCCTCGCGCAGGATTTCGCGCGCCGCCGGATCCGTCACGCCGTCGGCGTCGTGCAGGAGCCGGGCGGCACTCGCATCCAAGAGCGTCGCGGCCTCCGTGTCCTGCGTCGCGCTTGAAGCGTCGCGATAGCCGCGCGCCTCGAGCATGGATAAGGTGTCCTCGCCGTACAGCGCCCGCCAGTATTTCATCACCCGCCACCAGCCGAGGCGGCCGAGGGTCGCTTGCGGGCCGCCGACCTCCTCCTCCCCATGCTCCGCCTCGGTCAGGCCGAAGCGGAACAGCCGTCCGTTGGAATCGATCCGATGGCCGTCGAACAGGCTGAACTCACCGATCGCCGTCTGCGCGATGCGCCGGCCAAGCTCGCCTGCCGGCTTCGCCGCGGTGGCGTTGCAGGTGGCTTGCACGGATTTCCAGAATGCTGCCGGAGTGCGGTCGGCCTGCGCGAAGGCCGGATGCGCGGCCAGGCCGATCGCCACGACAATGGCGCAGACAGGGGCACGCATGATCCCTCCTTGGCAGGTGAGCGGCACGCCGCAGTATAGCTCGTCGCAGCCCGCCGGCGTGACGAGCCCTAATCCAGCGGCACGATGGCCGCGTCCTTGGAGTTATGCAGGGTGAGCGCGGTCTTGACGTTGCGCACGTGCGGGGCGGCGGTGAGTTCGGCGACGAAGGCCTGAAAGGTCTTCATGTCGGGCGCCACGCATTTGAGGATGAAGTCGATCTCGCCGGACAGCATCCAGCACTCGCGCACCAGCGGCTCCTTGCGCACGAAATCCTCGAACGCCTTGAGGTCGGCGTCGGCCTGGCTCGTGAGGTTCACCAGCGCGAACACCGTCACCTCGTAGCCGAGCAGCTTCTCGTCGAGCAGGGCGCGATAGCCGCGCACGTAGCCGGCCTCCTCCAGCGCCCGGACGCGGCGCAGGCATGGGGGGGCTGAAATGCCTATGCGGCGCGCAAGCTCCACATTGGTGATCCGGCCGTCGTCCTGCAGTTCTTTGAGGATTTTGCGGTCGATGGCGTCGAGACGAGCGGACAAAAGGGCCTCCTTTGGCCCTACATAGCGCCGAATTTGCCCGAGCGCGCAACTTTATTGCGCATTTACCGTATGACCGGAGAGTGACAATGTCAGACCTTAGAATAAGGGTTGCGTCTCTTGCATAGCTCGGACGAGGGGCTACATTGGGCTTCCAGTTCCCCCAATCACCCGCGACGCGCGGCTTCGACCAGCCATCGAGGTTCTGATGCCAAAGACCACCCATGCCAAGGTTGTCATCATCGGCTCGGGACCGGCCGGCTATACGGCTGCGATCTATGCGGCGCGCGCGATGCTCGAGCCGATCCTGATCCAGGGCATGCAGGCCGGCGGCCAGCTCACCATCACCACCGACGTGGAAAATTACCCCGGCTTCGCGGACGTCATCCAGGGTCCGTGGCTGATGGAGCAGATGCAGAAGCAGGCGGCGCATGTCGGCACCAAGCTCGTCACCGATCATGTGACCAAGCTCGATCTGTCGCGGCGGCCGTTCAGGCTCGAATGCGATTCCGGCGACGTGTACTTTGCCGATGCCCTCGTGCTCGCAACCGGCGCGCAGGCGCGCTGGCTCGATCTTCCCTCGGAGCAGAAATTCAAGGGCTACGGCGTGTCGGCCTGCGCGACCTGCGACGGCTTCTTCTACAAGAACAAGGACGTCATCGTCGTCGGCGGCGGCAACACGGCGGTCGAAGAGGCGCTGTTTCTCACCAATTTCGCCAGCAAAGTGACGGTCGTGCACCGCCGCGATGCGTTCCGCGCGGAGAAGATCCTGCAGGACCGGCTGTTCAAGCATCCGAAGATCGACGTGATCTGGGACACGGTGCTCGACGACGTGATCGGCAGCGACAACCCGCTCAAGGTGAAAGGCGTCGTGCTGCGCAATCTCAAAACCAATGCCAAGACCGAACGGACGGCCGACGGCGTGTTCATCGCGATCGGCCATTCGCCAGCAACCGAGCTGGTGGTCGGCCAGCTTGAAATGAAACCGTCCGGTTATGTGAAAACCGCGCCGCATTCGACTGCAACATCGGTGCCGGGCGTGTTCGCGGCCGGCGACGTCACCGACGACGTCTATCGGCAGGCGGTGACCGCCGCCGGGCTCGGCTGCATGGCCGCGCTCGAGGCGGAGAAATTCCTGGCCGCCCATGCCGAGCGGCGGGCCGCAGCGGAATGACGATACCCCTCCCCCTTGAAGGGAGGGAGAAGGCTTGAGGATGGACTGGGACAAGTTGAAGGTTTTTCATGCTGCGGCAGACGCCGGCAGCTTCACGCACGCGGGCGAGCAGCTCGGGCTTTCACAGTCGGCGGTGTCGCGGCAGGTGAGCGCGCTCGAACAGGAGCTTTCGGTCTCGCTGTTCCACCGCCATGCGCGCGGACTGATCCTGACCGAACAGGGCGAAATGCTCTACCGCACCGCGCATGACGTGTTCCTGAAACTGGAAGCGGCGCGCACCAAGCTGACCGACAGCCGGGAACGGCCGCACGGCGAACTCAAAGTCACGACCGCCCAGGGCATCGGCAACCACTGGCTGACCCCGCGGCTTGGCGAATTCATCGACCTGTTTCCCGACATCAGGGTCACGCTGATCACCACCGACGAAGAGCTCGATCTCGCCATGCGCGAGGCGGACGTTGCGATCCGGCTGCGGCAGCCGACGCAGCCGGACCTGATCCAGCGCAAGCTGTTTTCCGTGCACTTTCACGCCTACGCTTCGCCGGAGTACCTCAAGCGATTTGGCACGCCGAAAGAGTTTGCGCAGCTCGATCAGCACCGTATCGTGCTGTTGGGCGGCTCGATCGTGCCGCCCTATCTGCAAAACCGAAACTGGCTCGTGGAAGTTGCCCGCAACGGCAAGGATCTGCGCATGCCGCAAATCACCATCAGCAATATTCTCGGCGTGTTACGGGCCTGCCAGCGGGGCTTGGGCATCGCGCTGCTGCCGGATTATCTAGTCGAGGAAAACGGCGGACTGGTGCAATTGTTCGGCGAGGAGAATGCACCGACACTCGATGCCTTCTTCGTCTATCCGGAGGAACTTAAGAATGTCGCGCGCGTGCAGGCGTTCCGCGATTTTCTGGTGAGCAAAGCGCAGCGGTGGAATTTCTGACCACGCGCGATACGTCCCGTGAAATGTATTATTATACGTGCGACGCAAGCATGGCTGACATGCGAGGCTTCCTGTTGTGTCATATGCGATCTCGCCGCATAGTTTTTTCAAGCTGATGCACCGTGTTGTCGCATCCCCCCAGATTAAGCAGCACGATGCAGTCAGCGGTTCCCCTCTGGAAGGTGAGTGTCGGCGCTTAGCGTCGACAACTTTAAGCCGGGCCCTCACGGGCCCGGCTTTTTGTTTGAATCCGGACCCTCACGGGTCCGGCTTTTTGTTTGAAGCCGGGCCCTTGCGGGCCCGGCTTGTTGTTTACGACTTTAGTCTCAAGCTTCACGATTGCGGCGAGGCAAGAAATTCACGCCCACAGCCGCTCGTTCTCGAGACCTTTGTAAATGCCGGCGACGAAATCGCCGTAGCCGTTGAACAAGAGGGTCGGCCGGCGCTCGCCGGTGCCGATCAGCTCTTCCATGGCCTGGCTCCAGCGCGGATGCGGCACCATCGGGTTGACGTTGGCCCAGAAGCCGTATTCGGAGGATTGCAATTCCTCCCAATAGCTCTTCGGCCGCTGGTCGGTGAACGAGAAGCGCACGATCGACTTGATCGACTTGAAACCGTATTTCCACGGCACCGCGAGGCGGATCGGCGAGCCGTGCACCTTGGCGACCGGCTTGCCGTAAGCGCCGGTGGCCATGAAGGCGAGCTCGTTGGTGGCCTCGGCCATGGTGAGGCCTTCGATATAGGGCCAGGGCAAATAGCCTGTGCGCTGGCCCGGGGCGACCGCCTTGTCGAGGAAGGTCTCCATGCGGACGTATTTCGCCGAGGACAGCGGCTTTGAGAATTCGACCAGCTTTGCCATCGGAAAGCCGGACCATGGAATCGCCATGCTCCAGGTCTCCACGCAGCGGTGCCGGTAAAGCCGTTCCTCGACGGTCAACTTGCGGACGAGATCGTCGATGTCGACGGTCATCTCCTTTTCCACCATGCCGTCGATCTTGACGGTCCACGGACGGATTTTCAGCGCCTCCGCCGCGCGGGCGACGCTCTTCGATTGGCCGAATTCGTAAAAGTTGTTGTAGTTGCCGTTGATCTTCTCGTCGGTGATCGGCCGGTCGAGGACATATTTCTCGTTGCGCTTGGCGGGATAGAGATTGGCGGTGGGAACCGGCAAATCGGCAACGCGCTGGGCACGCGCCATGCCGGGCACGATCGAAGCCGCACCAAGACCGGCGGCGGCGGTCATGAAGGCGCGGCGATCGAAAAACAAATGCTCGGGCGTCGCCTGATGTTCGGGGATTTCCCAGCCGCGGCGGCGGATGACATGCATGGAATCGCTCCGACGTTCGTTCAAGCCAGAACTATGGCCCGGCCGGTTCACAGGCAAATCACAGCTGCGGGACTGGCGGACCAATCGTTAATGATTGATTCGCGCGAACGGCCGTAAAGGTTACGCCGCCGCTGCCGCCTTTCTTGCCGCGACAATTTGCTCGGCGGTCTTGCCGGTCAGCTCGGCCATGTGGTCGAACTTGAACGAGAAGCTGCCGACGCCCGCGGTCGCCGAGCGCACCTCGATGATGAGGTCGCCGATCTCCGATTCCGGCATCTTGGCGCGCACCATATCCCAGCCGGTCCAGCCCTCGCGGGTGTCGAAGCCGAGAATCTGGCCGCGCCGGCCGGAGAGGATCGCGTTCATCTTGGCGGTCGCTTCGGTCGGGCAGACGATCTCGACGGAATGGATCGGCTCGAGCAGAACCGGCGCGCATTGCGGCAGTCCTTCGACGATGCCGATGCGGCCGGCCGTGCGGAATGCCTGATCCGATGAATCGACGGTGTGGTAGGAGCCGTCGACCAGCGCGACCTGCACGTCGACCACCTGGAAGCCGAGCGGGCC
>Ga0187765_10000092_pt1 | contig 30013 bp, 30 predicted proteins | sample 0216_QUI02_MP05__3_FD_133018 | JGI IMG/M metagenome (GOLD analysis project Ga0187765, IMG submission 133018) | Tropical peat soil microbial communities from peatlands in Department of Meta, Colombia - 0216_QUI02_MP05_10_MG | ecosystem: Environmental > Terrestrial > Soil > Wetlands > Peat ...
CATCCGCCGTTTCGATCAAGCGCGCGACGGCCGCATCCACATGCGCCCGATAGGCGGCGACCTCCGCAGCGTTCGGCCGCGTGATGAGCCCGCGCCGCGGCCGCGCGTGCCGCGGTCCAGCCGCGACGTAATAGGAATTGAACAGATAGGAAAAGCGCTCGTCGAACACGCGGTGGTCGCTGGCGTTCGGCCCCAACAGGAACTGTTCGAAGAACCACGTCGTATGCGCGCGATGCCACTTGGTCGGACTCGCGTCCGGCATCGACTGTACCGCCTGATCTTCGGCCGACAGCGGCGCCGCCCGCCGTTCGGTCTCCGCCCGCACCGCGCGAAACGATTGCGCCCACGCCGTCCGCAGATTGTCCGTACTCGAGGCATGCGTCTCGTCCCGCGACTTGAGGGACACAGCAACGTCCGACATCAATATCTCCGGAGTGTGAAGCAACGAGTGAACACGCCGATAGAAAAATGCTGGCGCGGCGGGATTGTTCCACCCCGCTGCCCCCATAGGCAACCGTTATCCCGGCGTTATCAAGAATGTGATCGCCGCCAAGCGCACGAATTGTGGGCAAGGCCACGCCCAAATTGATCAGCGACATGACAAAAGGGTAATGCAACCGGATGAAAACTGCCGAAATCAAGCTGCTCAGCACGACTGCGCTCAAGACCAGCGTGGACGATCTCACCGCCCAATTCGAACGAGAGCGAGGATGCAGGCTCCTCGCCGCCTACGCGCCATCCACCCAAATCGCCAAGCGGGTGGGCGAAGGCGAATTCGCCGATGTGGCGATTTCGACCAACGCACGCATCGACGATCTCATCCGCAAGGGTCGCATCGTTGCCGGCACGCGCGTTGATATCGCCCGCTCCGAAATCGGCGTCGCGGTGCGGCCCGGTACGCCGCGGCCCGACGTTTCATCGGCCGCGGCGTTCAAGCAGGCGCTGCTTGCGGCAAAATCCATCGGCATGAGCAATCCGGACGGCGGCGGCGCGAGCGGCATTCATCTGTGGAGCGTGTTCGAGCGGCTCGGCATCGCCAACCGGCTGAAACCGAAAACCACATTCGGCCCGGGCGGCCCCGCCGGTCTGATCGGATTCTATCTCTTGCGTGGTGAAGTCGAGATTGGACTGCAGCAGATGCCCGAATTGATGGCGGTTGCAGGCATCGACATCGTCGGCCCGGTGCCCGGAGAATTTCAGAACGTCACCGTGTTCTCCGCGGGGATTCCAACCATCGCCAAGGACGCCGAAGGCGGCAAGGCCTTGGCGAAATTTCTCACCACGCCGGTCGCCGCAGCGGTGATCAAATCCAAAGGCATGCAGCCGGCTTAAAGCAGACTCATTTCCCGGTAAACGCCGGGCTCTTGGTCATCTCCGCCCATTTGGCGATTTCGTGTTTCAGAAACATCCCGAGCTTTTCGGGCGGGCCGCCGACAAAGCGATAGCCGAGCTGCGCTTCGCGCTCTTTCATGTCCGGCTGCGCGAGAATTTTCTCGATGTCGCGGTTGACCTTGTCGATGATCGGCCGCGGCGTGCCCTTGGGCGCGAAGAACGCGTACCAGCTCGACTCCTCCTCCATCTTGACGCCGACTTCCGTCAGTGTCGGGATGTTGGGCAGGAGTTTCGCCCGTGCCGACCCCGACACCGCGAGCGCGCGCACCTTGCCGGACTGGATATGCGGCAGCGAGCCGCCGAGCGTGGTGAACCAGATTTCCGTGCGCCCCGAGATGACGTCGGTCGCCGCCTGCGACAGCTGCGTATAGGGCACGTGCTGCATCTTGATGCCGGCGATGTTGCAGAACAGCGACGTTGCCAGATGCGCGCTCGAACCGACGCCGATCGAGGCATAGTTCAGCTTTCCCGGATTGGCCTTGGCATAGTCGATCACATCCTTGACCGAATGGAACGGCGTGGAGTTCGCGACCATGAAGACCTCTTGCGAAGTCGCCACCAGGATAATCGGGTCGAAACTGTTGACCGGATCGAACGCCGTGCTCGGCGCCAGCGAGACATTGACGCCGAGCGTCTGCGCGCCGAAGTGCAGGGTGTAGCCATCGGGCGCCGCCTGCGCCGCCGCCGCCGCGCCGATGTTGCCGCCTGCGCCGGGGCGATTTTCCACCACCACCTGCTGCCCCCAGATTTCGGACAGCTTCTGCGCCAACAGACGTCCGAGCACATCGATTGCGCCTGCCGGGGGGAAAGCGATGATGATCTTCACCGGCCTGTCGGGATAGCCTTGCGCCGACACCGGCGTGAGCAGGGCGGCCATTATCGCCAGAACGGCGCCGAACGATTTCATGAGTCCCACGCGACCCTCCCATGCACCATGACGTTTGCCATGCAGCATGGCGGGGACAATGCGTGAAATCAATGTGCTTGCGTGAATTCGCGCGAGCGCGTCCGGTCCGGACCGTTGTTGCGGCGAGCCGCAACGTCCGATACTTTCAACCACGACTTATTATTGGAGCACCCCATGGCCGAATGGTTCGTCGCCAAGGCGTCCGAGATGCGCGATGGCGACCGCCGCATTGTCACTGCGGGTAAACGCGAAATTGGCGTGTTCCACAGAGACGGCGCCTATTACGCCTACAGCAACGTCTGCCTGCATCAGGGCGGCCCCGCCTGCGAAGGCATGATCACGCCGAACGTGGTCGACGTGTTCGCCAAGGATCGCACCTATCAAGGGCAGGTGTTCGGCGACGAGACGCACTTCGTCTGCCCCTGGCATGGCTACGAATACGACATGAAGACCGGCGAGTGCATCGGCAATCGCACGCAAAAGCTTCGCAAGTTCGAAGTGGTCAAGCGCGGCGAAGACATTTACGTCGTCGCCTAAGAGCACGATCCCGAAAAGTGGGAACCGGTTTTCGGATAAGATCATGCTCAAACGAAAAAGTTAGGGAGAGCATCCATGGACATGCCGCGCAACGACGTTCGACCCGTCGATCTCGATGTCTATTCGCAGCCGAAGCATCTGGAACACGCCAGCGAACAGGCGCGCGCCCGCAACTATCAGGATTTCCTCATCGTCGACGTGGACTCGCATCACTACGAGAACGAGTCCTACATGGAAGTGTTCGAATATATCGAAAGCCCGGTGATCCGCCGCGAAGCCATCGAAGGCGCCTCGCGCCGCACCGGCATGCTCAATTCGCAGGTCGGCTACCAGAACACCGGCGGCCGCATCCATCGCCAGAAATTCCGCGGCCGCGAGAAAGTCCCGTCCGGCTATAAACACAAGGACATCGCCCAGACCATCGAGTGGATGGATGCGATGGGCGTCGACTATTGCTGCCTGTTTCCGACCCCGATGCTGTTCCTCGGGCTGCACCCGCAGGTCGAAGTCGAGACCGCCATGTGCCGCGCCTACAACCGCTGGCTCTGCGAACGCATCATGGCGCACGAGCCGCGCATCGTCTCGATGCTTTATCTGCCGTTCAACGATCCCGACGCCGCCTACCGCACCGTGAAGGATTTTGCCGACAAGAAGGGCGTCGTCGGCTTCATGGTGACCTCGCCGCGCTACAAACCGGTGCACGACAATGCCTACATCAAGACCTATTCGCTGCTGGAGGAAATCGGCAAGCCGATCGCATTCCACGCCGCCTACAGTTGGGACGATCGCGCACTGCAGATGACCAACCGCTTCATCTCGGTGCACGCGCTCGGCTTCATGTGGTTCAACATGATTCACATGACCAACTGGGTCATCAACGGCCTGCCCGAGCGCTTCCCGAAGCTCAAAACCATGTGGATCGAGAGCGGCCTGACCTGGGCCTATTCGCTCATGCAGCGGCTCGATCATTCCTACATGATGCGCACCTCGGACGCGCCGACGCTCAAGGAGAAACCGAGCCATTACATGCGGCAGATGTATTTCTCCTCGCAGCCGATGGAGAAGCCCGACGATCTTTCGCTGCTGCAGGCCACCTTCAAGCAGATCAACGCCGAGACCCAGCTCGTCTGGTCGTCGGATTACCCGCATTGGGACTTCGACCTGCCGAGCGTGATCTACGACCTGCCGTTCCTGAACGAGACCGCCAAACGCAACATCCTCGGCGGCAACGCCGCGCGGCTGTTCGGGCTCGATCACAAGCCCGTTAAAAAAATTCCATAGTAGCGCGCCAGATTGCGCGGCAAAGGCAGTTCCGGGGACTGCAGTCCATGTCGCGTCTCGCCATCAAAACGCTCGCCGCGGCCCTCGTCCTGGTCACCGCCACGGCGTCGCGCTCAGGTTTGCACGCCCAGCAGCCGGTCCAATCTTTTGCCTTTGGCGTATTCGGCGATCATGCCTACAAGCCGGAGCAGGAGCCGCAGCTCGAGAATTTGCTGGTCGATATCAATCGCATCAATCGCGCCACGCCTTTGGCCTTTGTCGTGAACATCGGCGATCTCGGTTCGCCAAAACATAAATCGTGCACGAACGAATTCATGCAGAGGCGATACAGACAATTCCAAACTTTGGAGCCTCCGTTCATCTACACCCCGGGCGACAACGACTGGACGGATTGCCACGGGTCGGACGTCGAGAGCGAAGGCAGCCCGCGCGATCGCCTCGACGCGCTACGCAAGATCTTTTTTGCGGACGAAGGAAGCCCCGGCCATTCCGCCATCGCGCTGACGCGACAGAGTCAAGGTCAAGACAAGAGTTCGCCATTCGCCAAGTATCGCGAGAATGCGCGCTGGGATTTCGGCGGCATTACTTTTTTCACGCTGCATGTGGTCGGCAGCAACAATGGCCGCGGACAGGACAAGGCCGCTCACGACGAATTCAACGAGCGCAACAAGGCAAATTTGGCCTGGCTGCATGAGGCATTTACCCACGCCGCGACAGTCCAAAGCCGCGCCGTCGTCATTTTCCAGCAAGCCAATATGTATCCGGAATTCACCCCGTTCACCGGCGAAGGAAAAAAGCAAACCGCAAAGACGCCGCCTACCGGCTATGCCGACATGCGGCAAACGCTTGAAGCGGAAGCCAAAGAATTCAAGAATCCCGTTGTCCTTGTGCACGGCGACAGCCACTACTTCCGCGTCGACCGGCCCTACATGTGGCGCAAACACCCTGATGGATATCCGGTGATTGAGAACGTGACGCGCGTCGAGACGTTCGGCGAGCCCTATCATCACTGGGTCTCCGCCGTCGCAGACCTCGCCGACCCGAACGTCTTTACGTTCCGGCCTCGTATCGTGGAGGCCAACCGCGGATTGGCGAAATAAGTCATGAGCCTCGCAAGCGGCTTGCGCGGGCCGCGCCTTCATCCGAAACTCGACCAACGCCTTCGGCCCGACACCTCGAACCCGACATCCCAAAGTGAGTCCCATGGCATCAAGATTCTTGAGCTCGACTATGTCCGCCCTGCTGTCGCTCGGTCTCGCGCAAGCGGCGGTCGCGGAAACCCTGAAGATCGCTTCGCCGCAGCGCGGCAGTTGGGAAGGCGCGATCCCCGAACTCGGCAAGCAGCAGGGCATCTTTCAGAAACACGGGCTCGATCTCGACATCGTCTACACCTCCGGCGGCGGCGAGACGCTGCAGATCGTCATCGGCAATTCAGTCGACATCGGCTTGAGCGCGGGCACTTCCAGCGTGTTCGGCGCCTACGCCAAGAACGCGCCGGTGCGCATCGTCGCGGCGAGCTCGACCGGCTCGGCCGAGCTGTTCTGGTACGTCGTGGCAAAATCGTCGATCAAATCGATGCGCGAGGCCAACGGCGCGACGCTCGCCTATTCGACCACCGGCGCCTCCACGCACATCGCGGTCATGCGTTTCATCAAGGACTACAATTTGCTCGCCAAGCCGGTCGCGACCGGCAATCCGTCCGCCACCTTCACGCAAGTCCTGTCCGGCCAGGTGAACGTCGGCTGGGCCGTGGCGCCGTTCGCGCTCGACGCCCTCAATCAGGGCCAGCTGCGCCTGGTCGCGCGCGCGAGCGACCTCGACGCCATTCGCGCACAGACCATCCGCGTACAGATCGTCAACGCGCAAACGCTTGCCGCCAAGCAGGATGCGATCTCCCGCTACCTGCGCGCCTATCGTGAGACGGTTGATTGGATGTATTCAAGCCCGGACGCGATCGCGCGCTATATCGAGTTCTCCAAATTCTCCGCTCACGCCGTGGAGCAGATGCTCAAGGACTTCATCCCGAAGGAGAGCCTGCAGACCACCCAGATCAGCGGCATCAAGCAAGGCATGGACGACGCGGTGCAGTTCAAGTTCCTCGGCGCGCCGCTGAGCGAGCAGCAGCTTGCCGAACTGATCCAGATTCCGCAGAACTGACGCGGCTGCCGAGCTACTCCGAGCCGGCGATGCCGGCTTTCTTCACCACATCGGCCCAGCGCACGATTTCGCTCTGCACGAATTTTTTCAATTCGTCCGGGCTGGGTGACACCTGCGGGATCGCGCCGTCGTCGCTCAGGAGCTTCTGCACGTCAGCTTCGCTCATGATCGCGCGGATTTCGCCCGCGAGCTTGTCGATGATCGGCTTGGGCACGCCGGCCGTGGTCGTGATCGTGTGCCACGACGACGCGTCGTAATTCGGAATTCCGACTTCCGCGAGCGGCGGAATGTTCGGCACCGCCGCCACCCGTTGCGCTGTCGTCACGCCGAGCGCGCGCACCTTGCCCGACTCGATCAGCGATTTCGCCGGCGGGACGTCGCAGAACATCATCTGGATATGGCCGGCCACGAGATCGGTGAGCGCCGGCGCCGAACCCTTGTAGGGCACGTGCACGAGCTGCAATCCGAACATGCTCCTGAACATCTCGGCGTTGAGGTGATGGAACGTTCCCGGGCCCGGCGTTCCGTACGAAACCTTGCCGGGATTTGCCTTCGCATATTTGACGAGATCGTCGACCGACTTGATCGGCAGGTCGGGATTGACCAGCAGCACGAACGGCACGCGCGCGAGCAGCGCGATCGGCGCCAGGTCCTTCATCGGATCATAGGCGAGATTCTTGCGCACGCTCACGTTGATCGCGAGCACCGTCGACGACGCCATCATGATGGTGTAGCCGTCGGGCGTGCCGTGCGCGACCGCGGTCGCCGCCGTCACGCCGCCGCCGCCCGGCCGGTGCTCGACCACGAACGGCTTGCCGAGGCGCTGCTCGAGCTTCTGCCCAGCCAGCCGCGCGAACAGCCCGGTCACTCCGCCGGGCGCGAACGGCACGATGAACGTCACCGGACGGCTCGGATATTGCTCGGCCGTCTCCTGCGCAAAGACGTTCCCGGCCGCGCCGGCAACCAGCGCGAGCCCGACCGCGACCATCATTCGCACTGTTTGCATGCGTCCCCGCGCGCTCGGAATTCACTCCCCCACCAGCGATACATGCCTCCGCCGTGGCTGCCAATCCCCCGAACGCACGCCGGCGCCTGGCGCGCATTATGCCGCAGCGTCAGGCCATCGCTTGAAAATGTTGTCGATCAACCGGCCATAGATTCCCTTCGGCCCGTGACAGGTAATGATCTTCTGCGTCCCATCATGCGAAGTGGATTCAAAAAACGGAACACCAATCAAACGTTGCTCAATGATCCTTGGCTTATCATTTTCGAGGACTACATACGTGCGCCATACTGACCCGCCGCTTGTACCTGCAATACTTTCTGGGACCATCAGGGTCGGATCGCCCATAATTATGTATCTGTCCAGATCGAACTCTTTTTCCTCAGCGGAAATCAGCATTGCTTGCCACATTGCCGAATAAAATAGCTTGTGCCGGGTGCGGGGATTGTTACTAGGTGCATCGGAGGTGAATGACTGAACTGTCCCCGTGAGCGTATCGGAGCGATATTGACTGGGTGCTCTGCCCGCTAGGACATCATCGCGCCGCCTCGTCAAATTGTAGAAGCTGTATTTGGCGGCAAGCCATCCGATATTTTCATCTGGAAGCTTCAGGAAGGCGAGATCAGGGCCATCAGGACCAAACGTGTCGCCGCGCAGGATAACAGGCGGCTCAGTGTGCTCCATTCTAATTGTAGGTTTTTGATATTGGTGTGGGGCTTCCAAGTGAGTGATGATCCCGACCCTGCCCTGCGGCGGAAGCGCGTCCAACACGTGTGCAGCAGTAAGTATCCCATGCAGTTTTCCCACCATGACCAGCGTGCCGGAACCTGCGGAAGCAGCGTCGTCAATACCGTTGTTGTTGAGGAACTCCATTGCAAAACCAATGTTGACCCTCGAAACGTACCTGCACGTATCCTCGGTACTAATCCGCATTGGCATCTGCTGCATGACTTATTCCAATCTTCTTTGTTGTAATAGACCAAGACAATTCACCAACTCAGATAGTCACCAGCGAGGCCTTGGCAACCACGCCTCATTAGGAATCGTCACAAACAGACGTTCGACACGACACAGCCCCGTTGAGCACCTGGAAGCTCGTTTGGTCAGGGGTTCTTGCGAATTCAAAGCCCTGCCTCGTTGGCACGAGTCGGGGCTTTCGATTTTCGAAAGTTCACGACATCGCATGCGTCCTACGCAACGCGGTGCTTCGAGTGTCACAACCTGTGTCGCAGTGAAGCGCCAGTCGCTGGTTGCCAATGGTTTGAAATGAAAAACGTGTACCTTGAAAACGCCGATAAATATGGTCTTGAGAGTGGTAGCGGGGGCCAGATTCGAACTGGCGACCTCCGGATTATGATTCCGCTGCTCTAACCAACTGAGCTACCCCGCCGTACCAACTGCGCATTCCGCTGACGATTGTGCAGGAATGAAACCGATATAGGAAGCGCCGGGAAAATCTGTCAAGGCGCGGCCGATCGGCCCCTTCGCGCGCTTGCCTCAGCCTGCGCGCGCCCGGCGGCGCCCGCCGCCGTCTTGGCAAACCGCACCAGCGAGAACTGCCGCAACAGCGGCATCGGCCGCCGTTCGACCAGGCGCATGTCCTCGCGCGCCGCCGCCCAGCGCGCGAGCCTTGCCCAGGGAAACTCCGGCCGCCAGCCGAGCCTGCGCGCCATCGGCGAGAACCATCGCTCGAAGGCGCGCCACAGGCCCTGCTCGGCGCCGATGTGGTTGACCAGCACGATCTCCCCGCCGGGCTTGAGCACGCGCGCGAATTCGTCGAGCGTCGCCTCCGGATCCGGCACCGCGGTGATGACATATTGCGCCACCACCACGTCGAACGACGCGTCGGGGAAACCGAGCCGCGCCGCATCCATCACCGCCAGCGCTTCCACATTGTCGAGCCGATGCTCGGCCACGCGCTCCTGCGCCTTGCGCAGCATCGGCTCCGAAATGTCGACGCCGACCAGGCGATTGTGCCGCGCGTAATCGGGCAGTGAGCTGCCGGTTCCCACGCCGACTTCCAGGATGCGCCCGCCGATGCGTTCCGCCGCCGCGATCGCAATTCTGCGGCCGCGTTCGAACACCGGCCCGAACACGAGGTCGTAGACCGGCGCCCAGCGCGCATAGGCCTTGACCACGGTTTGCTTGTCGAGCTTGTCGAGATATCCGTCCTGCATTGCCCCCTCAACCCGCCGCCTGCTCCGTCGCGCGCTTGACGGCTGCGCAACTTACCCGCGCGCCGCAGCCTTGAGAATGTCCTCGCCGCGCGCCGGCACGAACTCCGGCGTGGCCGCCGCACTGACGATGAATCCGCCGCCCAGCACGCGGGCCTGACCCTCGGCCGCATCGTAGAAAACGCAGGCCTGGCCGGGCGAAACGCCGTCCTCGCCCGCCACCAGTTCGACCTCGTATCCGCCCGCGGCGGCTGCGAGCAATGCCGGCTGTGGCGGCCGCGTCGAGCGCACCTTGACGAAGACGTCGAGCCGCCCGCCCGCCAGCGTGTCATCAATCGCGCCCTCGCCGATCCAATTGACGTCGCGCAGTTTTATGCGTCGCGTGCGCAACGCCTCGCGCGGGCCGACCACCACGCGCCGCGTCGCCGCGTCGAGCCGCACCACATAGAGCGGCGTGCCGGTCGCGATCTTCAAGCCGCGCCGCTGTCCGACGGTGAAATGAATGATGCCGTCATGCCGGCCGAGCACGTGACCGTCGAGATCGACGATGTCGCCCGCGACCGCAGCTCCCGGCTTCAGCCGTTCGATCACTTCCGTGTAGCGGCCCGACGGCACGAAGCAGATATCCTGACTGTCGTGCTTGTCGGCGACCGCAAGCCCGAAGCGGCGCGCCAACTCCCGCGTCTCGCTCTTCGCCATATCACCGAGCGGAAAGCGCAGGAGATCGAGTTGCGCGCGCGTGGTGCCAAACAGGAAATAGCTCTGATCGCGTTCCTCCTCGCGCGCACGGTAGAACGCGCGGCCGCCGTCCGGCTGATGGCGCGAAGCCACGTAATGGCCGGTCGCCAACACCTTGGCGCCGAGCTCGCGCGCGGTGCCGAGCAGATCGTGGAACTTGATCGCCATGTTGCAATCGACGCACGGCACCGGCGTCTCGCCGTGCACGTAGCTCTCGGCAAAGCGATCGATCACCGCCTCCTTGAAGCGACGCTCGTAGTCGAGCACGTAATGCGGAATGCCGATGCGGTCGGCTACCGCGCGCGCGTCGTGGATGTCCTGGCCGGCGCAGCAGGCGCCCTTGCGATGGGTCGCCGCGCCGTGGTCGTAGAGCTGCAGCGTGACGCCGACCACGTCGTAGCCTTCGGCCTTGAGCAGCGCCGCCGTCACCGACGAATCGACGCCGCCCGACATGGCCACCACCACGCGGGTTTGTTCCGGCGGACCCTCAAGGTCCAGGCTGTTTCGCATCGCTGTCACGGCTAGGCCGCGCTCCGAATTTTGGCTCTGGCGCAGGGTGTACTATAGGCCCCGTCCCTCGTCGTGCAATCAGACGGCCCAGTAGAAATGGCCCTGATGGCGCGGAAATGTGAGGGTGCTCGGCATATTTTGCCGGCCCCCCAGCAGAGGCTGCCGGGACACGGTCGGGCGACCCTGACGGCCGCCTCATAACTCATTGAATTATAACAATATTTTTTGTATCGCCCTGGCCCGGGGCTTGCAACCAAATGAAGGTCGCAGTTCGTGTTGGTGAGGGTTTCGTGTCCGGCGTTGCGTTGAGTGCGAGCACTGTTGCGTCCGTTCGCCCGATTGAACCGCCGCGCGGCCCGTCGGCCGCCGACAAGACCGAAAACCCGACGCCCTTCGCCATGCTGCTCGATTCCAACGCGGACTCGCCCGCCCCCATTACGGATCGCTCATCGCCGCCACCGGCGAAGCCGGAATGCGGCAAGAGCACAGCGCCCTCCGACGATCGGAAGGCCAGCGACCCTTCCCCGACTGCATCCCAGACGAGCGACACCGCGACCACCACTGACGCGAATTCAACTGCCGACACGGTGACCGACGCGGTTGTCGGCGGCTTGAAAGCGAGCGGAAAAGCCTGCATCGATAAGGACGAGGCTTGCGCCCTCAAGGACGACTGCGACGCGACCACGCCGGTCAACGATAGCGACGGTGCAGATCAGAAAACCGCTGCCGGCGCCGAAGCCGGTGCGCAGCCGGCAATCCCGTTGCTGGTCGCAGCTCCGGCAATTGCACCCATCGCAATCCAGAACGACTGCACAACACCGCAACCCGCCAATACGAATAAAACGGCGACAACGCCGCAGACCCTGCCCGTTCCGCAAACACCGTTCATCGCAACGCTCAACGTGCAATCGCCGCCGGCCGATGCCGTCGATCCGACGAAAGCCGTGCCTGCAACGAACCCTGACGGCGTGGCCGATCCCGTCGCCCAAGTGGTCGCGCCCGAGTCGCAGCCAGAATTGCCGAAGCAAATCGCAGCCGCATGTCTCGCCGTGCACGCCGATGACGCCAAGGTACCGCCGGCCGATCCCAAGATCGTCGTCCCGACGCCTGCCGCCACGGCCCCGACCGCGCCTACCGCCACGATCACACCGCCGACGCCGACCATTGCTGCCGCGCAAATCGATGGCCCCGTGCTTGCCGATCAGACCGAAGCGCCCGACCCTGTCGATGTGAAATCAGCGACTGCCCGCCTGATCACGGTCCCGGTCAAGATCGCGCCGAAGCCCGCTTCGCCCGGAAACGCGGCGGCCGACTTGTTCGGCACGGCTCAGCCGCAGGGCATCGCACTCAAGGACACCGATGCAAAGCTTGCGAGCGCCAATGCCAACGCAAATCCGGTAAATCCCGCGCACTATCAACCCGACAAAGGACCCAGCAAGCCCGACGAGACCGCGAGCCCCAGCGCGCATCATCCGGCCGGCGAAACCAAGCTCAGCGCCGAGCAGGTTTTCGATGTCTCCAGCCGGCCCGCGGATTCCGCCGGCATCAAGTCGAGCGCCGACACGACACAGCCCGCCACGCCATCGATTCCCGCACCGCAGATACTCACCGCGCCGGCAGCGCCTGCCGCAACCACCGCGCTCGCCGCCGCGACCAACGGCATCGCCCTCTCCGCATTGCCGATCGAGATTGCGGCCCGCGCCAAGGACGGCAAGAACAGCTTCTCGATCCGCCTCGATCCGCCGGAGCTCGGCCGCATCGACGTGCGGCTCGACATCGACCGCACCGGCCACGTCACCTCCCGGCTCATAGCCGAGCGTCCCGATACGCTCGATCTGTTGCGCCGCGACGCGCCGCAAATCGAACGCGCGCTGCAGGATGCCGGCCTGAAGACCAGCGACAACGGCCTGCAATTCTCGCTGCGCGATCAATCCTTCGCCAATCAGACCGACGACACGCCGTCCGCGGCGAGCCTCGTCGTCACGCAAGACGAGTCCATTCCGCCGGCCGTGATCCGGCAGGGCTACGGCCAGCTGCTTGGGCTCGGCAGCGGCATCGATATTCGGGTGTGAGGAGCATCACATGGCGGCCAGCATCGTTCCCGGCATCAATCCTGCGGCGACCGCGACCATCAGTTCGGCGACATCGCCGACCGCAAGCGCGCTCGGAGTCGACCAGCAAACCATCGCCGGCAATTTCCAGACGTTTCTCACGCTGCTGACCACGCAACTGCAGAACCAGAATCCGCTCGATCCGCTTGACACCAATCAGTTCACCCAGCAGCTCGTTTCCTTTGCCCAGGTCGAGCAGCAGCTCCGGGAGAACGACCAGCTTGCCACGCTGGTGTCGCTGCAGCAGACCGCGCAATCGACCGCCGCGCTCAATTTCGTCGGTCAGACCGTCGTGGTCGACGGCGCGACCGCGCAGCTTGCGAACAACCAGGCGACCTGGACTTTCACCAGCCCGAAACCCGCGACCGCCACCATCACCATTCAGGACGCAAGCGGTCAGACCGCCTACACCGGCAGCTACACGCTGCAAGCGGGCCCGCAGAGTTTCGTCTGGGACGGCAAGGGCAACGACGGCACGCAATGGCCGCCCGGCGCCTACAAGATGTCGATCACCTCGAAGGATGCCGGCGGGCAAGCCGTCGCGATTTCGACCGAGGTGCAAGGCGTCGTCGATTCAGTCGACCTCACTCAAAATCCGCCAGTGCTCTCGATCGGCGGACAGAATTTCACCATCAACCAGATCAAGCGCATCGTGCGCAGCTGAAGCGCGCGCGAGGCCCATGTTCAAATTCCTCGCGCTAACGTTTCGTTCATTTCTGCCGCCCTGATCGCATTAACGCGTAATCGCCGCGCGCGCCGGCGGATCGCCTGAAAACCCGCGTCGTTGCTGGACAATTTCGCCTTCGGCAACATTTACCTCGTGGCATGCTTCGCTTAGGCAATTTTTAAGTCGCAACCGATAGGCTCGCGCTCAGTTAGTCAGTAGTTTGCGAGAGTTGCAATGACAGAACCCCATCGCCCGAGGGTCAAGTATGTGATCGGGCCTGATGGCAGTCCGCTCACCATCGCGGATTTGCCGCCGCCGAGCACGAAACGCTGGGTCATCCGCCGCAAAGCGGAAGTGGTCGCGGCTGTCCGCGGCGGCTTGCTGTCGCTCGAGGAAGCCTGCGCCCGCTATACGCTGACCGTCGAGGAATTCCTCTCCTGGCAGGCCTCGATCGATCAGCACGGGCTCGCCGGCCTTCGCACCACGCGCATTCAGCAGTACCGGCAGTAACATCTTTGCCGGCGTGGTGACCGTTTCGTCGCCGGATTTGTTTGAACTCGACGCAAGCGTCTCAACTCTTACCAAATCGTTGACGGTACCGGCCTTCGTCCGCCGGCCTTGCCGTTTTTGCACGCACGCCTCGCGATCGCTCCGGCACCGCGCGGATGCGGCTGCCTCCACCTGTTCGGACCAGAATTGCCTTTGTCCATTAACGGGATAGAAACCATATTCTAGGCAAGATTTGCCGGGTCCGGCGTTCGCGCGCTTGTGACAGAGGAGTCCCGTGCAAGCCTTCGGCGAGTTCCTAAAATCGATCGGACCAGGACGCATCCTGGCAATGGGCGCGGTGACCATCGCGCTCGTTGGTTTTTTTGCCTACCTGATTCTGCGCGTCACCTCGCCGACGATGACGACCCTGTTCACCGACCTTTCGGCCGAGGATTCGGCTGCCATCATCAAGGACCTCGAGCGCCAGGGCATCGATTACGAAACGCGCAACGAAGGCTCAATCGTGCTGGTGCCCAAGGACAAAGTCACGCGCCTGCGCATGAAGCTCGCCGAAGGCGGCCTGCCCAAGGGCGGCGGCGTCGGCTACGAGATTTTCGACAAGACCGACGTGCTCGGCGCCACCAGTTTCGTGCAGAACATCAATCATCTTCGGGCGCTCGAAGGCGAGCTCGCGCGCACGATCCGCGCCATCGACCGCGTGCAGGCCGCGCGTGTCCATCTCGTTCTCCCCGAACGTGTGCTGTTCTCGCGCGACAAGGCCGAACCGTCCGCCTCGATCGTGCTGCGCGTGCGCGGTCAGCTCGAGATGCAGCAAGTACGCGCCATCCGTCATCTCATCGCCTCCGCGGTCAACGGGCTCAAACCCGAGCGCGTGTCGATCGTCGACGAATCCGGCCGTTTGCTCGCCGACGGCAGTGCGAGCGACGATCCCAACGGCATCAGCGTGCAGGCCGATGAACGCAAAGTGGCATTCGAGCGCCGCCTGCGCGAGCAGGTCGAGGCGATTGTCACGTCGGTGGTCGGTCCCGGCCGCTCCCACGTCCAGCTCACCGCCGATTTCGACTTCAACCGCATCACGCAGACCTCCGATCGCTTCGATCCGGAAGGCCGCGTGGTGCGTTCGAGCCAAAGCCGCGAGGAAGTGAGCGGCACCGACGGCGGCCGCGAAGGTCCGGTCAGCGTCGGCAACGAATTGCCGGGCGCCAATCAGCGCACCAACGAGGCGGCCGCCAGCCGCGAGCAGAACCGCAAGACCGAGGAAGTGGTCAATTACGAGATTTCGCGCACGACCAAGACCGAGGTGATCGAGGGCGGGCGGGTCAATCGCATTTCCGTGGCCGTTGTGGTCGACGGTAATTACACCAAGAACGATAAAGGCGAGTTGGTCTACCAGCCGCGCAGCAAGGAGGAGATCGACCGCATCGCCGCGCTCGTGCGTTCGGCCATCGGCTTCGACGCCAAGCGCGGCGACCAGGTCGAGGTCGCCAATCTGCGGCTGGCGGAACTGCCGTCCAACCCGATCATCGAGCCCACCGGCTGGATGAGCATGCTGCATTTCACCAAGGACGACATCATGCGCGCCATCGAGCTCGTCATGATGTCCCTGCTCGGCATCGTTGTTCTCTTGCTGGTCGTGCGGCCGATGCTCAAACGCATCCTCGGTCCGCAGATTCCCATGGCCGCGGCCCCCGTTTCGGAAGACGGCACGCCCGTCGTAACAACCGCCGCCGCACCCGCCCCCATCGCCATCCCGCCCAGCAAGACCGCGAAGATGATCGACATCGCCCAGGTGCAAGGCCAGGTGCACGCCCAGTCGGTGCAGAAAGTGGGGGAGCTCGCCGATAAAAATCCGAACGAAACAGTCTCCATCATCCGCACGTGGCTGCACGAAGACGCCGCCTGATCGACCGCTGAGCGACCATGAACGTTCCCGCTGACACAAAGAAACAGGCCGAAGTCGCCAATCTGGTTGCGGCCATGGCCAACAAGCCGCCCGAGCCGACGGGCCCGCGCAAGCTTTCCGGGCCCGAGCGCGCCGCCATACTGATGCTTTCGCTCGGCGAGCAATATGGCGCAAAGATTTGGAGCATGCTCGACGACGACGAGCTGCGCCAGCTTTCGGTCGTCATGTCGTCGCTCGGCATGATCGAGGCCGAGATGGTCGAAAGGCTGATGATCGAATTCGTCAGCCGGCTTTCGGCATCCGGCGCGGTGATGGGTGATTACGACGCCACCGAGCGGCTGTTGCAGCAATACCTGCCGCCCGAACGCGTCGGCGGCATCATGGACGAGATCCGCGGGCCCGCAGGCCGCAACATGTGGGAAAAGCTGTCCAACGTGCCGGAAGAGGTGCTGGCCAACTACCTCAAGAACGAATACCCGCAGACCGTCGCCGTGGTGATTTCGAAGCTGCGGCCCGAGCATGCCGCGCGCGTGCTCGCCATTCTGCCCGAGGACCTCTCGCTCGACGTGGTCAACCGCATGCTGCGCATGGAGGCGGTGCAGAAGGAGGTCATCGAGCGCCTGGAACAGACCCTGCGGACCGAGTTCATGTCGAACATCGCGCAGACCCGCCGCCGCGACGCCCACGAGGTGATGGCGGAGATCTTCAACAATTTCGACCGCCAGACCGAGACTCGCTTCATCACCGCGCTCGAAGAGGACAACCGCGAAAGCGCCGAACGCATCAAGGCGCTGATGTTCACCTTCGACGACCTCGTGCGGCTCGACACCGCGTCTGCGCAGACGCTCATGCGCCACGTCGACAAGGACAAACTCGCCATTGCCCTCAAGGGCGCTTCCGAGCCGGTACGGCAGTTCTTCCTCAGCAACATGTCGACGCGCGCCGCCAAGATGCTGGTCGACGACATGCAGGCCATGGGTCCCGTGCGCCTGCGCGACGTCGACGAGGCGCAGGTGCTGCTGGTCAATCTCGCCAAGGATCTCGCCGCCAAGGGCGAAATCATTCTGTCGAAATCGCGTGACGACGAACTGGTCTACTGAGGACGCATATGGCGGCACCGGCAAAATTTCTCTTCAACGCGGATTTCGCGCCCAACTCCGGGGCGGAACGGCCGCTCACGCCGGCCGAACTCGCCGCCAAGTTCGCCGAAGTCGAGGCGAACGGTTTCCGCAAGGGCGCGGCCGCCGCCGAAGCCGAAGCCAGCGCCGAGGCGCGCCGCCGCAGCACGGCCGCCCTGGAAAGCATCGGCGCCGCCACGGCCGCGCTGGCAAAATCTCTCGACGCCCTCGAGGTCCGGCTCGAAACCGAAGCCGTCGAGGTCGCCGTCGCGGTCGGCCGCAAGCTCGCCGGCGAGCTGATCGCACGCGAACCGATGGCTGAAATCGCCGCGCTTGCCACCGATTGCTTCAAGCAGCTCGTCGCGGCACCGCACGTCGTCGTGCGCGTCAACGACTCGCTGCATGAATTTGCCAGCACCCGGCTCAACGAGATCGCCCGCAACCGCGGCTTCGAAGGCCGCCTGGTGGTGCTGGCCGAGCCCGAGATCGCGCCCGGCGACTGCCGCATCGAATGGGCCGACGGCGGGCTGTCCCGCGACAAGGCCGCGGTCGACGCGCTGATCGCCGACGTGGTCGCGCGCTACATCGCTGCCCGTAAAACGCAGACAAACTGAGCTTCGGGAGAACGATTCGATGAGTGAGAACGAAAGCAAGGTGCCGCTCCCCAATCTCGAAACCAGCGGCACGCCGCCGCCTTCGCCGGATGTCGCCTCGGTCACCCCCGGCGCCGGCGCCGATGCCGGCGCGGATCGCAGCGCCGAAGATCTCGAAGCGGTGTTCGATGTCCCGGTGCAGGTGTCCGCCATTCTCGGCCGCGCCCGCATGCAGGTCGGCGATTTGCTCAAGCTCGGGCCCGGCACTGTGCTCGAGCTTGACCGCAAGGTCGGCGAGGCCATCGACATCTATGTCAACAACCGCCTCGTCGCCCGCGGCGAAGTCGTGCTGGTCGAGGACAAGCTCGGCGTGACCATGACGGAAGTCATCAAGGCCGAGAAGAATTGAAGAACGAACGCGCATGCTCCCCGAAAAGCGGGAACCGGTTTTCGGACGGATCATGCGCCAAACGAAAAACTAAGAGGAGTTAGCCATGCGTCTCCTGATCGTCGGCACACTCAAGGGCCAGCTCACCACCGCGACCAAGCTCGCGATGGACAAGGGCGCTACCGTCACGCATGCCGAACACACCGCACAGGCGCTCGCCGTGCTCCGTTCCGGCCGCGGTGCCGATCTGCTCATGGTGGATGTGGCGGTCGACATCCGCGATCTGGTCCTTCAGCTCGAGGCCGAGCACATCCACGTGCCGATCGTGGCCTGCGGCACCGACAACAACGCCCGCGCCGCAGTCGACGCCATTCATGCCGGCGCCAAGGAATACATCCCGTTGCCGCCCGATCCGGAGCTGATCGCTGCGGTGCTCGCGGTCGTCGCCGACGACACGCGTGAACTTGTCTATCGCGACGATGCCATGGCGCAGGTCGTGAAGCTCGCCCAGCAGATCGCAACCTCCGAGGCCTCCGTGCTGATCACCGGCGAATCCGGCACCGGCAAGGAAGTGCTGGCGCGCTACGTGCACGCGCGCTCGAACCGTTCGAAGAAGCCGTTCATCTCGATCAACTGCGCGGCGATCCCTGAAAACCTGCTGGAATCCGAGCTTTTCGGCCACGAGAAAGGCGCTTTCACCGGCGCCGTCGGCCGCCGCATCGGAAAATTCGAGGAAGCCTCCGGCGGCACGCTGCTGCTCGACGAGATTTCCGAAATGGACGTGCGCCTGCAGGCCAAACTGCTGCGCGCCATCCAGGAGCGCGTGATCGATCGCGTCGGCGGCACCAGGCCCGTGCCGATCGACATCCGCATTATCGCAACCTCAAACCGCAACCTCGCCGAGGCCGCCCGCGACGGCAAATTCCGCGAGGATCTGCTGTTCCGCCTCAACGTGGTGAATCTGAAGATCCCGCCGCTGCGCGAGCGCCCGGCGGATGTCATCGAGCTCGCGCAATTCTTCGTGCGCAAATATGCCGAGCTGAACGGCGTGCCGGTCCGCCCGCTGTCGGCCGACGCGCGACGCGCGCTCAGCGTGCATCGCTGGCCGGGCAACGTGCGCGAACTGGAAAACACCATCCACCGCGCGGTGCTGCTTGCCACCGGCCCCGAAATCGGCGTCGACGGAATTCTCACCCCCGACGGCGCGCGGCTCGACCAGGCGCGCGGATCGAGCGCGGTCACGCACGCCACGCAAGTCGCCGAGCAGGTGACGCGCTCGTTCGTCGGTCGCACCGTCGCCGATGTCGAGCGCGATCTGATCATCGAGACGTTGAAACACTGTTTCGGCAATCGGACCCACGCCGCCAACATCCTCGGGATTTCGATCCGCACGTTGCGCAACAAGCTCAACGAATATGCCGCCGACGGCACGCCCGTGCCGCCGCCCGGCGGCAGCGATTTGCGTGGCGCGGCCTGATCGGCGGCGCGCTGACGAAAATTTGCGCACTCCTAAATCCACAGCAGCGCGATCATCGCCTTGCTTTGCCGCGCGTTCCAATCATAAATTTGCCTCGGGACAATCGAGGGAGACGGACATTGCGCAACGTATTGTTGGCAGCCTTGGCGATTACGTTCGTGACCGCCACGTTGATCGAAACCGCCGCTGCGAAAAGCCGGGCGTCTTGCACGCGGATCGTCAAAGGCAAGGACAAGTACCTGACCCCCGGCGGACGCTGCGGTGAGGAGTGCCGGACTGCGATCGATCTGTGCGTGCACGGCAAGAAAGTCTGACGGCCACAATCGTTATTTTCACGCCATTGCAGGCCACCCGATCGACGGGTGAATGAATTAGCACGTCGCGGGATTCCGCGCGTGAAGCAGGCTGGCGGCTTTTCACGTCCTTTACAAAAGTAAATTCCGCGGTCCGGCGGACCGCGATTTACGTTAACGCGCTCAAATTCATCTGTTCGGATTGCCGCGGCAACGCCGCAGGATAAAGTGATTGCATTCGTATTCTTGATTGACGCAAATGATAAAAATTTCATCCCGGCATTGCCTGATTGCTCTTGCGCTCGGTCTTGAGATCGCCGGCAGTTATTTCGTCTACGATCGCTTCGCTTCGCAAGCGGCCCCCGATGTGACCTCCCAAATCCGCAACATCGAAGACATCGCGCCCGAAAAATTCGCCGATTTCAAACGCCGCGTCCTCGGTCCGAAGGTGCACAGCATCTGCATGAGCCAGCTTGAAAATCAGCTGGGGACGAACGGAGAAGTGATCCAATATGCGAGCAGCTTTTGCAATTGCTATGTCGACCAGGTCACCTAAGTCTTGACCAAAAGCGACATGACTTATCTGGAGCGGTTCAAGGAGCCGTCGCCCGACATGGAAGCGCGCATGCAAGACGCCAGGCAATCGGCGCGCCGCCACTGCACCTGACAATCCCGCAGTTTCAGTCTATTCCAACCATAGTGACCGCCATCTACAAGATCTGCACCGCCACCGAATGGCGCGCGGCCGAGCGCGCCGGCATCTACCAAGGCTCGGCCGTAGACCAGCGCGACGGCTTCATTCATTTCTCGACCGCCGGACAGGCGCCCGAGACCGCCGCCAGGCACTTTGCCGGCCAGCGCGACCTCGTGCTCGTGACCGTGGATTCCGCGTTTCTTGGCAGCCGCCTGAAATGGGAGCCCTCGCGCGGCGGCGCCCTGTTCCCTCACCTCTACGGCGCTCTCACGCTCGATGCCGTCCTGCGCGTCGACCCGCTCCCGCTCGATAGCGCCGGACGTCACGTTTTCCCCGGTCCGCCCTGGCAAACTGCGCCAAATTAACCCCCTGCTAACCACACATGCGGCAAAATTTGCCCATCAGCAGGCGCGAGGGATTTCACCCGCGCCAGCCGGTCAGTATTCACCGATTTCACTTCAGCGACAGGGAAACTGCGCGATCCAATGTCCGACGTGACCGCCGCAGCCGGCGCCGCTACCGCCGCCCCCCTGCGCATCGCCGACCTGACGCGTTCGAAGCTGGCCGATATCGGCGCGCTGCTCCGGCGCGGCGACATCGCGCTCGCCATCGGCGTTCTCACGATTCTCGTCGTCCTGATTCTGCCGCTGCCGCCGCTGCTGCTCGACCTTTCGCTTGCGATCTCGATCACGCTCTCCGTGCTGATCCTGATGACGGCACTGTTCATTCATGCCCCGCTCGAGTTCTCCGCCTTCCCGACCGTGCTGCTGATCGCGACCATGCTGCGCCTTGCGCTCAACCTCGCGTCCACGCGCCTGATCCTCGCGCACGGCCACGAAGGCACCGATGCCGCCGGCCACGTCATCGAAGCCTTCGGCAACTTCGTCATGAGCGGCAATTTCGTCATCGGCATCATCGTGTTCACGATCCTGATCATCGTGAACTTCGTGGTGATCACCAAAGGTTCCGGCCGCATCGCCGAAGTCGCAGCGCGTTTCCACCTCGACGCCATGCCCGGAAAGCAGATGGCGATCGACGCCGATCTCTCCGCCGGGCTGATCAATGAGACCGAGGCAAAGAAGCGCCGCAAAATACTGGAGGACGATAGCGGCTTCTTCGGCGCCATGGACGGCGCCTCGAAATTCGTGCGCGGCGACGCCATCGCCGGTCTGCTCGTCGTTTTCATCAACGTCATCGGCGGCATGGTCATCGGCATCGCGCAGCAGGGCCTCACGTTTGCCGATGCGGCGCGCACCTACACGCTGCTTACCGTCGGCGACGGCCTGGTCACGCAAGTCCCCGCGCTGATCGTTTCGACCGCCGCCGGCCTGCTGGTGTCCAAGGCCGGCGTCGTTGGCGCTGCCGATAAAGCCTTGCTCGCTCAGCTCTCCGGCTATCCCAAGGCGCTCGGCATGTCCGGCGCGGTGATGATGGTCATGTCGCTGCTGCCGGGCATTCCGATGCTGCCGTTTCTGCTGCTGGGCGGCGGCGCAGCCACGCTCGCCTATGTCATCGATAAGCGCCAGAAGGCCGTGGCCGCAACCGAAGTGAAGAAAGCCGATGCCGCCAAGGCCGCTCCCGTCGATGAGCCGATCAGCGCCGCGCTGAAGATCGACGAGCTCAAGATCGAGCTCGGCTATGCGCTCCTGCCCCTGGTCGGTTCCGCCAACGGAAACGATCGTCTCACCGAACAGATCAAGGCGCTGCGCCGTTCGCTGGCGATCGAAATGGGCTTCGTGATGCCGTCCGTGCGCATTCTCGACAACGTCCAGCTCGAGGCGAACACCTATCTCATCAAGATCAAGGAGGTGGAAGCCGGCACCGGCCGCATCTGGCCGAACCAGTACATGGTGATGGACCCGGCCGGCGGGCAGGTGAATCTGCCCGGCCTGCACGTTACCGAGCCGACCTTCGGGCTCCCCGCCACCTGGATCGATGCCGCGCAGAAGGAAGAGGCCGCGCTCAAGGGCTACACCGTGGTCGACGCCGCGACCGTGCTCTCGACCCATCTGACCGAGCTGCTCAAGTCCAACATGTCGGAGATTCTCTCCTACGCCGAAGTGCACAAGCTGCTGAAGGAAATGCCGAAAGAGCAGGCCGAATTGTTGAAAGACATCTCGCCCACCCACATCAGCACATCCGGCATTCAACGCGTATTGCAGACGCTGTTGGCCGAGCGCATCTCGATCCGCGATCTCGCGACCATCCTCGAAGGCATCGCCGACGCGGTCTCCTTCACCCGCAACCCCACCATGATCGCCGAGCACGTGCGCGTGCGGTTGGCGCGGCAGATTTGCGCGCAGCACACGAATTCGGCCGGCTACCTGCCGCTGATATCGCTCTCCGCCAAATGGGAGCAGAATTTCGCCGAATCCATCGTCGGTCAGGGCGAAGAGAAGAGCCTCGCCATGCAGCCCTCGCGCCTGACGGAATTCATCAACCTCGTGCGTGAGCGCTTCGAAGAAGCTGCCCGCGAGGGCGAGGCCCCCGTGCTGGTGACCTCCCCCGCCGTTCGGCCTTTCGTACGCGGGATCGTCGAACGCTTCCGCACGCAGACCTCCGTGCTCTCGCAATCGGAAATCCACCCGCGCGCGCGCCTCAAAACCGTCGGCAGCATCTAGCGCATGACCCCCAAAAGCGGGGCAGCCATGCTGGGATAAGACCGCGCCTCGCCCGTTCACCATACGGGCGAGTACGGTCGACAATTCGGTAAATCGGAGGCCCGATCGTTAGACTTCGTGAACCTTTTGGGCGGCATAGTCCCCGGCGTTGAGTTTGTACCTGTTCCGAGTGTTCACGCTATGACGAACTACACGCTGCCGCGGGCGGACCGCGGAACCCATCTCAAAATCATCGCAATCTCTTTGATCGCAGGGTTTCTGGTCGTCAGCGTCGGCTTTGCCGCGCGCGGGCCGGTCACCAACGATTTGGCCCATTCCGACAACGGAATTGCGCTCAAGGCCGGCCAGCCAATGAGCTGGAGCAGCCGCGAGACCGCGACCGTCCGTTAATCCAACATTTACCGTATTGTCGCCGCCGGGCGCTGCCGGCGTTTATATCGCCGCACTGTTGCGCGCGCGCATCACGCCGACCGCATCGAGCTCGGCCTGCTCATGGGCGCTTTCGGCAGCGCGTTCGCGCGCCTGATCGCGCTCGTCAAGCAACTCGACTTTTTTGAGTTCCTCGAACGCCTCGCCGAGCGCCGCCTTGGCGTCGTCGAGCTGGCCTTTGAGCTCGCCCGCAGAGCGCTTGAGATTTTCGCGCCGCGTGATCGCGGCCTTGGCGTAAGTCGGATAGGCAAAATGCGCCGGATCGTGAATGCCGGCCCGCTCTTGCTCAGCCTTGATTTCGCGCTCGAGATCGGTGGCCATGCGCTCGAACTCGGCGATCATGGCTTCGATCTGCGCGACCCTGCGGCGCTTCTCGTCGACCTGAAACTTCTTCAGACGAATGAGCGTTTCGCGTGACTTCATTGACTCTAACTCCCCAGAAGCCGCCGGAAACTGGCCGCGTTTGAACGACCGGCCAGCACGCGCTGACGCAAATTTCCGCAGCGACGATCTGGGGATTATGGCGCGATACCGTTAGTTTTCGGTTTCCGCCCGCGCTTCTTTTGCCAGGATCTGCTCAAGCCGGCGGTAGCCCTCCGCCATACTGGTTGATTCTTCCTTACTTTGAGCGAGGAAGGCTTCCAGCGGTCCATGCAGGCGGATCGCCTCATCCACCTCCGCGCTGGCACCGGGCCGATAGGCGCCGAGCCGGATCAGTTCCTCCATGTCGGAATAGGTCGCCATCACCTGCCGCGCGCGCGCGAGCACCGGCAGGTAGGCCGGATCGGCGGCCCGCGGCATGGCGCGCGAGACCGATTTGAGCACGTCGATCGCCGGATAGCGGCCGCGTTCCGCGATCGACCGCTCCATCACGATATGGCCGTCGAGAATGGCCCGCACCGCGTCGGATATCGGCTCGTTGTGATCGTCCCCCTCCACCAGCACGCTGAACAGGCCCGTGATCGTGCCCTTGCCGGTTCCGGTGCCGGCCCGCTCCAAAAGCCGCGGCAGTTCGGAAAAGACCGTTGGTGTGAAGCCCTTGGCGGTGGGCGGCTCGCCGGTGGAAAGCCCGATTTCGCGCTGCGCCACCGCAAACCGCGTGATCGAGTCCATCAGCAGCAGCACGTCTTTGCCCTCGTCGCGAAAATATTCGGCGATCGCGAGCGTCAGATAGGCCGCCTGCCGTCGCATCAGCGCCGGCTCATCGGAAGTCGCGACCACCACCACCGAACGGGCAAGGCCGGCGGCGCCGAGGTCGTCCTGCAGGAACTCCTGGACCTCGCGGCCGCGCTCGCCGATCAGCCCGACCACGGCGACATCCGCGCCCACATTGCGCGCCAGCATGCCGAGCAGCACCGATTTGCCGACGCCCGAGCCTGAGAAAATGCCCATGCGCTGGCCGCGGCAGCACGTGACGAACGTATTGAGCGCGCGCACACCGAGATCGAGCGGTTTGCCGATCCGCGCCCGCGCATGCGCGGGTGGCGGCGCATTCCGGAAAGGATAGGAAACGGGGCCCAGCGGCAGCGATCCCTTCTCGTCGATCGGCTGGCCCATGGCGTCGACCACCCGCCCGAGCCAGCCTCGCGATGGCCGCACCGTCGCCGCCGAGGACACCACGGCCCGGCATCCGCGCCGTACCCCGTCGAGCGCCGCAAACGGCATCAGCAATGCGTTGCGGCCGGTGAAACCGACGACCTCGCAGGCAATGGGCTGCGTCGGCGTCTCGATCAGCACCCGCGCGCCGACCGACATGGCATCGATCGGACCCGCGACCTCGACCATGAGACCGCGCACGCCGATCACGCGGCCGTAGATCTCCACTCCGCCGAGTTCATTGATCTGCTCGGCCAGCGCCTTCATCGGCGATCTCCTAACAGCCGAGCCCCAGCTTTAACCCTGTATTTACCCGCGTCGTTAATCATTGCGTCACCGTCATTGGGATTGCGGCACGCGCCGCCCGGTCAGGACGGAGGGCGAGTCCAGCGAGTCGGTTGCGATGGACTCTTAAAGTGTAACATGAGCACTGCCGTGTCAAAAAAATCACTCCCCGGCAATATCTTACGTCGATTCGGGGAAATCTGCCTACCGGATACTTGCATCCTGGAATCATGTTTTGTTAACCATCCCGGGTTAGCGTCTCGAATCGGTTTGTCCCAAGGCGTTTTCACTAGCCGCCTCTGCGGCATCGCAACATTCGGCCCGCAGCGGCGAAGAAGGGGATTGGCATGCGCGTCTTGCTAATCGAGGACGACGGCGCCACAGCACAGTCGATCGAACTGATGCTCAAATCCGAGAGCTTCAACGTCTACACGACGGATCTCGGCGAGGAGGGTGTCGATCTCGGCAAACTCTACGACTACGACATCATCCTGCTCGACCTGAATCTGCCGGACATGTCCGGGTTCGAGGTGCTCCGCAGTCTGCGCGTCTCCAAGGTCAAGACGCCGATCCTGATCCTCTCCGGCCTCGCCGGCATCGAGGACAAGGTCAAGGGTCTCGGCTTCGGCGCCGACGACTACATGACCAAGCCCTTTCACAAGGATGAGCTGATCGCCCGCATCCACGCCATCGTGCGCCGTTCGAAGGGCCATGCCCAATCGGTCATCAACACCGGCGATCTCACGGTCAATCTCGACCAGAAGACCGTCGAAGTGGCCGGCTCGCGTGTGCACCTGACCGGCAAGGAATATCAGATGCTGGAGCTGCTCTCGCTCCGCAAAGGCACCACGCTCACCAAGGAGATGTTCCTCAACCATCTCTACGGCGGCATGGACGAGCCCGAACTCAAGATCATCGACGTGTTCATCTGCAAGCTGCGCAAGAAGCTTGCGAATGCCAGTAACGGCAAGAACTACATCGAGACCGTCTGGGGCCGCGGCTATGTGCTGCGCGAGCCGTCCGACGACGAGGCCAGAATTCCAGCGTGATGCGGCGGACCTGAGGCCAGGCTTCCGATCCGAAGGAAAACCCCGCCGCGAGGCGGGGTTTTTGCTTAAGTCAGGCACCTTTTCGAAGGCGAGATCAGCGCAAGCCGGCGGCCACGGCCGCGCGAGAAGCCGGAAAATCAATGACGTTGCCCGGCGGCTTCGCGAGGGTAAGGTGGGGAGCATAAAGCCCGCGCTTGTCTGCGACCGGCTTGAACGAATTGGTCAATCCGACCACCGTCTCCGCCGCGCCGAGCGAAAGATAGCCGTCGTGCGCGATGATTTGCGCGATTCGATCGAGCACGTCGATCTTGGTCTGGTTATCGAAATAGATCAGCACGTTGCGGCAGAACACGACGTCGAACCGGCCGAGCGGCGAAAGATCCTGCAACAGATTGTGCTTCTTGAACTGCACCATGCTGCGCAATTCCGGCCTGACCTGCCACAGTTCGCCGACTTGCGTGAAATACTTGACCAGCATCAGGATGGGTAGCCCGCGCTGCACTTCGAATTGGCTGTAGATTCCGCTCTTGGCCTTTTCCAGCGCTTCGCTCGAAATATCGGTGGCGACGAGTTCCACTTGCCAGCCCGCGAGCATCCTGCCCATTTCCTTCAAGCAAATGGCCAGCGTGTAAGGTTCCTGCCCGGTTGCAGCCGCCGCGCACCAGATCCGGATTTTGCGCTCGCGCGCCCGCGCTGCGATCAGTCCCGACATGATGGTTTCGCGGAAATGATCGAATGGAATCCTGTCGCGGAAGAAGAATGTCTCGTTGGTCGTCATCGCCTCGACGACTTCGACGGTCAGCGGCTCGGCGTTGCCGTTCTTCAGCTTGGCCACGAGCGTGGCGAGGTCGCCGAACCCGGCCTTGCGCGCGACCGGCAACAGCCGACTCTCGATCAGGTAATGCTTGTCGGCCCCCAGCACGAGACCCGAGTGCGCCTTCAGCAGATTGCGCAGAAAATCATAATCCACGGGGGTCATGGCCGCCCCCCTTGCAGCAATTGCACGGCGGTGGGAGCCATCTGGTCGAGCGCCAGGACCGCCGAGCACAGACCGGCCTCCGCTACGGCTCCGGGCATGCCCCAGATCACGCTGGTTGCCTCGTCCTGCGCGATCACGCTGCCGCCGGACGCCACGATGTCGGCCGCGCCGCGAGCGCCGTCCTTCCCCATGCCGGTCAGCACGAGCGCCAGATTCCAGGAGCCCCACACTTCGGCGGCCGACGCGAACAGCGGATCGACCGCCGGCTTGCAGAAATTGATCGGCGGCCCGTCGTCGAGCACGATCACGGCCGAACCCGAGCGCCGCGCGACCCGCATGTGCCGGCCGCCGGGCGCGAGATAGATCGTGCCGGTCAGCACCGGCTCGCCGTTCACGGCCTCATGCACGGGCCGGCCGCAGCCGCGCGAAAGATGCTCGGCGAGAATGATGGTGAACGTCGGCGGCATATGCTGGGTGATCAGGATCGGCACGTTTTCCGCCACTCCGTTCAGCTTTGGCAGAATTTCCATGAGCGCCTGGGGTCCGCCGGTCGAGGCGCCGATCAACAGCACCCGCGGTGTCACGGCGGGGAACGGCCGGAGCATGATTTGCGTCTGCGACCCGCCGTTCGACGTGATCCGCGTCTTGTTGTGCTTTGGCGCGTTGTTGGCGGTCATCACGCGCGATGCCGTCGCCGGCTCGTTCGGTGTCGGCACGGCATGCGCGTGCGGAGTGCGCCGGCTGCCCAGGGCACGAATCTTTTCGATCAGATCGCGCTGGAAATTCGCCGAGGTCATGATGCCGCCCTCGTTTTCAGGTTTCGGGATATAGTCGAGGGCACCGAGTGAAAGCGCCTTCAGGCTTATCTCCGCGTTGTGACGCGTGAGCGACGAAGCCATGATTACGACGAGATCGCGTTTCTTTTCGAGCAATATCGGCAGCGTCGAAATGCCGTCGAGCTCCGGCATGTCGATATCGAGGACGACGACATCGGGATTCACGCGATCGAATTCGTTGACCGCTTCGCGGCCGTTACGAAGAACCGCGGCTATTTCAAGATCCGGCGTCTCCGTCACCCAGCGCGAGACCAGGCTCCGCACGACGATCGCGTCGTCCACCACCATGACCCGGATCGGAGCCGGCGTGGAACCAGGCGCAACAGACAAAGCCGGTGAAACGTTCATCACGACGCGATACCAAATGTGCGCGGCCGAACAATAAAACCGCCGGGTTCAGAGCAGTCCGACTTCCTGGAATTTCGCCTCGACGATCTCCTTGTCGAACGGCTTCATGATGTATTCGTTGGCGCCGGCATGAAGGGCACGCGCGATGTGAGCCACGTCGTTTTCCGTGGTGCAGAACACGACCTTCGGACGGTCGCCGCCGGGTAAACGGCGCAACGCTTTCAGGAACTCGTAGCCGTCCATCTTCGGCATGTTCCAATCGAGCAGCACGCCGTCCGGCAGCTCGCGCTGACACGCGCCGAGCGCCTGTTCGCCGTCCTCGGCTTCGATGATCTGGAAATCCAACCCTTCGAGAATTCGCCGCGCCACTTTGCGAATGACGCTCGAATCATCAACCACCAAACACGTTTTCATAACGACCTCACTTCCGTTCCGCGTAAAACCGCCTCACGCGGCGAGGCTCTCCGGGGACATATCGAAAATGCGGTCGACGTCCAGCACCACGAGAAGCTGACCGTCCAGCCGATACACACCCGCTGTGACTTCTGCGAGCCGCGCATCGATGTTGGCGGGTTTTGCCTCGCAAAGATCCTTCGCGAGCTTCATCACCTCTCCCACCGCATCGACCAGCAAACCGTAGGACTCGCCCTTGAGCTCGATGCCGACCGCGATCGCCGGCACCTTGTCTTGACGCGCCGGCAGACCGAGCCGGCAGCGCATATCGATTGCCGTGACGATGCGGCCGCGCAGATTGAGTACGCCCGCGATCTGCGGAGGCGCCAGCGGTACCCGCGTCAAACGATCCGGCACGAACACGTCTTGCACGCGCGAAATCGGCAGACCGAACAGCTGATCGTCAAGCGTCACGGTGACGTATTCGATGAAACCCGCATCAGAATTGTGTTTGCCCGTTGCCATGTCGATCCTCTACGCCGCTTGATGCAGGTCGGTGGCCTGCTCCTTGAGCGCGGCAACGAGACTCTGGCGATCGAACTTGGCGACGAAATCGTGGAACCCGACCTGCCTTCCGCGCTCGATGGCCTCCGGCGAGCCATAGGCCGACAAGGCAATGATCGGCATCTCGGCCCAGCGCGCTTCCTTGCGCACGGCTTCGGCGAGTGAAAACCCGTCCATGCCCGGCATGTCGAGGTCGGTGACCAGGACGTCGAACCGCCGGCCGCTGCGCATCAGAGCCAGCGCTTCCTGGCCGCTCGCGACCGCCGTAACCGCGTAACCGGAGGCCCTCAGCACCGGCGTCAGCATGTTGCGGAAGAACGCCGAGTCATCGACGAACAGCAGCGATTGCGACGCGGTGGAGATTTTTTTCTCCTTGCGCCGGAACCAGTCCTCGAAGGCAAGCGGCAGATAATGACCGATGTCGATGATTTCCGTCGCCTGGCCGCGCACCACCGCTGAG
>Ga0187765_10000093_pt1 | contig 29720 bp, 25 predicted proteins | sample 0216_QUI02_MP05__3_FD_133018 | JGI IMG/M metagenome (GOLD analysis project Ga0187765, IMG submission 133018) | Tropical peat soil microbial communities from peatlands in Department of Meta, Colombia - 0216_QUI02_MP05_10_MG | ecosystem: Environmental > Terrestrial > Soil > Wetlands > Peat ...
AGCACCACCGAGCAGGAGCGCACCGTGTGGTGCGCCGGATCGACGCCAGGCGGCATGATGTTCTTGTCGACGAGCGCCTTGGCCGCGCGCATCAGCCGATGGCGCGCCATGATGATGCCGTTGTCGGTCGAGACCAGATTTTCTTTGGTGCGATCGCAGATCGGCCCCATGCTTTCCTGCAGCGACGCATCTTGCATGGCGAAGCCCGCAACCCCGCTGAATGTTTTGCCGGCCTTCTGCGCGGCGCGATCGATCAGGTAGTCATTGTCCTTGTTGGCGAGCGGTCGATAGGTCCCCGGGACGTATTTGCAGTGGACGCCGGCGCCATCCTTCATGGCGTCGACCTCAGCCGTGGTCAGCGCCCGGACCGGGTGGAAATCATAGGACCACGCCCAGCAGTTTTCGTCGTCAAGCGGGACCCAGAAATGACCGTGGATCGGATGATCGCCGCGCGGCGGAATCATCGTGAAGCACGGCATCACCCACGGCGTGATCCGCCAATAATATTGACCGTTCTCGGCGTTGCGCCGCGCCCCGATGAAAAGCCCGCCGGGTTGCTCGACCACCTCGAAATGCGGCTGCATGTCGGACAGATTGTATTGATTGCCTTTGGCGCCCTTGAACAGCGGATCAGAGCCCAAGTCGCCACGATGCAGGAACGAGACGTGACTCGAATCGATTCCCCCTTCCATGGCTTGCAGCCAGTTGCACTCCTGGGAGCGCTTGGAGACGAATGTTTGTTTCGGCGGCACCAGGGCAAATTCCCATTCCGGCAGCGGCGGCTTTTGCTCGGCCGGGCCCATATAGGTCCACAGCACGTCGCCGCGTCTCACCAGCGGATAGGACGTGAGCTTGATCTTCCTGCAGAAGCCGCTTTCCACCGGCTCTGACGGGACCTCGATACATTGGCCGGTCACGTCGTATTTCCAGCCATGATAGGGACAGCGCAAGCCGCCCTCTTCGTTGCGACCGAACCAGAGCGACACGCCGCGATGGGCGCAGAACTCATCGACCAGGCCGTAGCGGCCTTCGGAGTCGCGAAACGCCAGAAGCCGTTCCGACAGCAATTTCACCCGCACCGGCGGGCAGTCGTTTTCGGGAAGTTCCTCGGCCAAAAGCGCCGGCAGCCAATAGCAGCGAAACAGCGTGCCCATTGGGGTGCCGGGACCGGTCTGCGTCAGAAGTTCATTTTGTTCTTTTCTGAGCATGACACTGTCCTAGTGGAGCGGATTTGACATTCGCTACCCCTTTGCGGCTCACTCGTAAAGCGAATGTCAAATCCAAAGCTCCACTAGCTATTTATACTTGCTAGTGGTCCTTTGATTCAAACATTCGCACAAGGTGTATGCCGAAACGGGATGCGAATGTTTGAATCGGACCACTAGATGGCGGTTGTCACAGAAAGAGTAAGGATTCGCAGGGAGCCGAGCAAGGCGCGCCGGTGCGTTCACAGGACACGAACGTCCAGTAAAATCGCATGCAGGACTGCGGTTGCTCTGTCTGCGCAATTACGCTAAGTCCGCGCTCAAGCATGAACCCGAAAAATCGGCGTATCGACTTTTCGTGGATCGTGCTCGGATAAGTTAAGGTGCCGTTTGGAGATGGGAATGGCCGATCACGCCGAAGTCCAATATGCGAACGCACTGGGTAATGATTATCCCGCTCACGAACAGATGTATCGCAATTTTGTCACGCTGGTGAAAGTGTCGCTGGCGGTCATCGTCGTGATACTCATTCTTATGGGATATTTCCTCACCTGATCTGAGGCTAGGCGGGCAGCCGGTGACTGCACGGGCCGCGCGGTCGGAGGATTTATGAAGGTTGCGGTGATTGCCGAGACCGATGCGGACGAGCCGCGGGTCGCCGCAACCCCCGAAACCGTCAAGAAGATGGTTGCGCTCGGAGCTACGGTTGCCGTGCAAACGGGCGCGGGCGTCAAATCCGGCGTGCTCGATGCGGATTATACGGCCGCCGGGGCTAGCGTTGCGGCCGATCCCGTCAATGACGCTGACATTGTGCTTCAGGTCCGCCGCCCGGAAGCACCGCAATTGTTGCGCCTGAAGAAAGGCGCCATCGTCATCGGCATCATGGATCCGTATGGCCACGACGATGCCGTGCGAGCGATGGCGGAGGCCGGCATTGTCGCATTTGCGATGGAGCTCTTGCCGCGCATCACCCGTGCCCAAGTCATGGATGTGTTGTCGAGCCAAGCCAATTTGGCGGGCTATCGCGCGGTGATCGACGCCGCCGCTGAATTCGGCCGCGCGCTGCCGATGATGATGACAGCGGCCGGTACGGTTCCCGCCACCCGGGTTTTCGTGATGGGCGCGGGTGTCGCCGGACTCCAGGCCATTGCGACTGCGCGCCGGCTTGGCGCGATCGTCAGCGCGACCGACGTGCGGCCAGCCGCCAAGGAGCAAGTCGAAAGCCTCGGCGCGAAATTTATCGCCGTCGAGGACGAGGAGTTCAAGGCCGCCGAGACGGCCGGCGGCTATGCCAAGGAAATGTCCAAAGACTATCAAGCCAAGCAGGCGGCCCTCGTCGCTGAACACATCAAGAAACAGGACATCGTGATCACGACTGCGCTCATTCCCGGCCGACCGGCGCCGCGGCTCATCAGCAAAAACATGGTGGCGTCGATGCGGCCCGGCTCGGTGATCGTGGACCTGGCCGTCGAACGCGGCGGCAATGTCGAGGGCGTGAAGCCCGACGCCGTGACAGAGATCAATGGCGTCAAGATCGTCGGCTACCGCAATGTCCCGGGCCGGCTCGCCGCGACAGCCTCGAGTCTCTATGCCAAGAACGTTTTTGCTTTCTTCGAGCTCCTGATCGACAAAAAGACCAAAGCCCTCGCTGTCAATTGGGACGATGAAATCATCAAAGCCACGGCGCTCACGCGCGACGGCGCGGTCGTACATCCAAGTTTTCGACCAAAGAGCGCGGCGTAACGAACAGCTAAGAAAGATCTAACTAGATGATCACACTCTCCGTGCTCGGCCAGCTCGATCTGATCGCCGCTGCGACGGGCAACGCGCCGGTGGCGCCGAGCGAGGCCGGCGATCCGTTCGTGTTTCGCCTATCGATTTTCGTGCTCGCGGTTTTCGTCGGCTATTACGTGGTCTGGTCGGTAACGCCGGCGCTGCATACGCCGTTGATGTCGGTGACCAATGCGATCTCCTCGGTGATCGTCGTCGGGGCGCTGCTTGCGGTGGGCGTCGCACTCGTTGCCAACGATGCGGGTCCGCTCTGGGCGCGGGCGCTTGGCTTCGTCGCGCTGGTCTTTGCCTCGATCAATATTTTCGGCGGTTTTCTAGTGACGCAGCGCATGCTCGGCATGTTCCAAAAGAGACAGAAGTGAGGCATGAGCGCTAACCTCGCCGCGCTTTGCTATCTCCTTGCGGGCGCGCTTTTCATTCTGGCGCTGCGCGGGCTGTCGAATCCGGAAACGAGCCGTCGCGGCAATTTGTTCGGCATGATCGGCATGGCGATCGCGATCGCCACGACGCTCGCCTCGCACCCGCCGGCAAGCTCCACCGCGTGGGCGCTGGTCGGGATTGGCATGGCGCTTGGCGGCGGCACCGGCGCGGTGATCGCGCGGCGCGTGCCGATGACCTCGATGCCGGAATTGGTGGCGGCCTTCCATTCGCTGGTCGGCATGGCGGCGGTACTAGTGGCCGCGGGTGCGCTCTACGCGCCGTCGGCCTTCGGCATCGGCGCCGAGGGCGCGATCCACGGCCAGAGCCTGATCGAAATGTCGCTTGGCGTCGCCATCGGCGCCGTCACTTTCACCGGCTCGGTGATCGCCTTTCTCAAGCTCTCCGGACGTATGAGCGGCAAACCGATCCTTCTACCGGCGCGGCATGCGATCAATATCGCGCTGGGGCTCGGATTGGTCGCGCTGATCGTCTGGTTTTTTGAAGCGCAGCAACATCTCACCTTCTGGCTGATCGCGGCGGTCTCGTTTTTGATCGGCATCTTGATCATCGTTCCGATCGGGGGCGCCGATATGCCGGTCGTGATCTCGATGCTCAATTCTTATTCCGGCTGGGCGGCAGCCGGCATCGGCTTCACGCTGGGCAATTCGGCGCTGATCATCACCGGAGCGCTGGTCGGCTCCTCGGGCGCGATCCTGTCCTACATCATGTGCAAGGGCATGAACCGCTCGTTCATCTCCGTCATTCTCGGCGGCTTCGGCGGCGAGGTCGCGGGTCCTGCCGCGCATGCTGGCGACCGCCCGGTCAAGATCGGCTCGGCCGAAGATGCGGCTTTCATCCTCAAGAATGCGGGCAAGGTCATCATCGTGCCGGGTTACGGCATGGCGGTCGCTCAGGCACAGCATGCGCTGCGGGAAATGGCCGACAAATTAAAGGCCGAAGGCGTCGAAGTGAAATACGCCATTCATCCGGTTGCCGGCCGCATGCCGGGCCACATGAACGTGCTGTTGGCCGAAGCGAACGTGCCTTACGACGAAGTTTTCGAACTCGAAAATATCAATTCGGAATTCCCGCAGGCGGATGTCGCCTACGTGATCGGCGCCAATGACGTCACCAACCCCGCGGCCGAAGAGGATCCGAAGTCGCCGATCTATGGCATGCCGGTGTTGCAGGTTTGGAAAGCCGGCACCGTGATGTTCAACAAGCGCTCGCTCGCATCCGGCTATGCCGGCATCGACAATCCGCTATTTTATCGCGACAACACCATGATGCTGCTCGGCGACGCCAAGAAAATGACGGAAGAGATCGTCAAGGCGATTTGAACCACACGCCACGACGACCGCAGCGCCCCCCGGGCTCGTCTGAACAGGCGCGCGAGCCATGTCGCACGAAGATTCGCCACAGACCTCTTCATCCGGCCCGACCGGCGAGCCGGCGCCGCAACTGCCGGTCCGCGCCCGACGCTCCCGACGGCCGCTTCGCTTGATCGCGATTCCGCTCATCGGCATCGTCGCTGGCCTGCTTTACTACGCGCTGCACGACCACTTTTTTCTCCCCGAATGCGACTCCAATCGCGCCAAGCGCACGCTCGAAGACATCCTCAGGCAGCTCAAGCTCGAGCCCAGCCGTTACGAACCGATCACGACCGTGTCGAGCAGCAAAACGCAGGTCGTGTGCAATGCAGTCTTGCCCCTGCCGGATGGCGGCAATGTCGAGGTCGATTACACTTTTTACTGGCAGGGCAGCCAGGCCAACATGCGATATTCGGTGAGGCGGAAGTAGCGGAAGTGAAATTTGCGGCATATCAGGACGCTGGCTCGCCATAGCCGCCCGCGGTCGGCGTCTGGATGATAATCGCTTCACCGGCATCGATGACGGTCGCGTCGCAACCTTGTAATCGTTCCATGCGGCCGTCATTTCGGCGCACCCAGTTCTCGCCGATCTGCCCGTCGCCGCCGCCCGCCAGCCCGAAGGGCGGCACGCGGCGATGGCTCGAGAGAATGGTGCACTCCATTTTTTCCAAGAACCGGATCGTGCGGCGGATGCCGTCGCCGGCTTTCCATTGCCCGCGCCCGCCGGAATCTTTTCGGATGTGGAAGTCCTCCAACAGCACCGGATAGCGGAATTCCAGCACTTCCGGATCGGTCAGCCGTGTGTTGGTCATATGCGTGTGCACGGCGTCGGTGCCGGGGAAACCGGGCCCTGCCGGCGAGCCCGAGCAGATCGTTTCGTAATACTGGTATTGCGCGTTGCCGAAATTGAGATTGTTCATGGTGCCCTGCGCCGCAGCCATCGCATTGAGCGCGCCGAACAGACAATTGGTGACCTCCTGCGAGGTTTCGACATTGCCGGCCACCACTGCGGCGGGATATTGCGGCGACAGCAACGACCTTTTTGGAATAATAATTCGGATCGGGCGAAGGCAACCGCCGTTCATCGGGATGTCGTCGTCGACCATCACGCGAAACACGTAAAGCACGGCGGCGCGCGTCACCGGCTCCGGCGCATTGAAGTTGCTTGTCTGCTGCGGGCTCGTGCCGGTGAAGTCGACGGTCGCCTCGCGGCGGTCCTTGTCGACCGCGATCCGCACCGCAATCGTGTTGCCCTGATCGGTCTCGACGGCAAAGGCGCTGTCGTGCAGGCGATCGATGACGCGACGCACGCTTTCCGCGGCATTGTCCTGCACGTGCCGCATATAGGCGCGCACTACCGGAAGCGTAAAATAGCGGACCATCTTGCGCAGCTCGCGCACGCCCATCTCGTTGGCGGCGATTTGCGCCTTGATGTCGTTGACGTTCTGCAGCGGATTGCGCGCCGGATATTTGCCGCCGGTGAGGAGCGCGTAGAGTTCCTTTTCGCGGAAGCGGCCGCAGTCGATCAGCTTGAAATTGTCGATATAGATGCCCTCCTGCTCGATGGTGGTGGCGTTCGGCGACATCGAACCGGGCGAGATGCCGCCGACATCGGCGTGATGTCCGCGTGAGGCGACCCAAAACAGAATTTTTTTGCCCTCGAAGACGGGCGTGCAGATTGTGATGTCGGGCAAATGCGTGCCACCGTTATAGGGCGCGTTGATGGCGTAAGCGTCGCCGGGGCGGATCTTGTTCTTGTTCTCGCGGATCACGGTCTCGACCGCGCGGTCCATCGAGCCGAGATGCACCGGCATGTGCGGCGCATTGGCAACCAACGTGCCATCGCCATCAAACACGGCGCAGGAGAAATCGAGCCGCTCCTTGATGTTGACCGAATAGGCGGTGTTTTGCAGCGCCACGCCCATCTGCTCGGCAATCGACATAAAGAGATTGTTGAACACTTCGAGCATCACCGGATCGGCATGGGTGCCGATGGCGCGCGCGCGGGCAAGCTTCTGCACGCGTTTAAGCACCAGATGATCGCGCGCGGTGAGCTCGGCCTGCCAGCCCTGCTCGACGACGACGGTCTGATGCGGCTCGACGATGATAGCCGGGCCTTTGACCTTGTCGCCGGGGGTGAGCGCGGCGCGCAGATAGACATTCGCGCGCTGCCACTTGCCGGCAGAATAGAATCGTGTCAGCCGCGCCGGTGACGGCAGTTTGCGCCGTCGGGTCTTGCGTAGTTTCTCTTGGAAGCGCGCGCCGCCGCCGATCGCCTCCACCGAAATGGCCTCGATCACGAGCTCTTTGCTGCGATCGATGAAGCCGAATTGCGCCTTGTGGGCGCGTTCAAATGCGGCTTTCATTTTCGCGAGCGAGGCCAGGGCTTGCCGGCGTTTTTTGTTTTCAGAAGGCGTGAAGCTTCCCGCACCGACGATCAGCGGCGTGTCGGTTCCGGCGTAGCGGATGTGGGCGCGAACGTGCAGCTTGATTTTTCTCTGTTCGACGCCTTGGGCTGCGACTTCCCCAACGACAATCTCGGTCAGTCGACGCGCCGCCTTTTCAAGCGTGGCATGCACTTTTTTGCCGAACGGCTCTTCGATCGCCTGCTGGCGCACGCTGCGGATATCGGCCAGGCCCATGCCGTATGCAGAAAGAAGTGACGACAACGGGTGGATTAGCACATTGGTCATTCCGAGCGCGTCGGCGACCAGGCAGGCATGCTGACCGCCAGCGCCACCGAAGCAATTGAGCGCATAGCGCGTCACGTCATAGCCACGCTGCACCGAGATTTTCTTGATCGCGTTGGCCATGTTCTCCACAGCGATCTTGATGAAGCCGTCGGCGACCTGTTCGGCGCCACGGCCATCGCCGATCTGTTTGGCCAAGCTGGCAAAAGCATCGCGCACCGCCGCCGCGTCCAGCGGCAGATTCTGCTGCGGCCCGAAGATTTGCGGAAAAAAATCCGGAATCAGTTTTCCGACCATAACGTTGGCGTCGGTCACCGCCAGCGGGCCGCCGCGGCGATAGCATTTAGGACCCGGATTGGCGCCTGCGGAATCCGGACCGACGCGAAAGCGCGCGCCGTCGTAGTGCACAATTGAGCCGCCGCCGGCAGCGACGGTGTGAATGAGCATCATCGGCGCGCGCATGCGCACGCCGGCAACTTCGGTTTCGAAGGCCCGCTCGTATTCGCCGGCAAAATGCGACACGTCGGTCGAGGTGCCGCCCATGTCAAAGCCGATTAGCCGCGAGAAGCCGGCGGCGCGTCCGGTCTCCGCCATGCCGACCACGCCGGCGGCTGGGCCCGAGAGGATTGCATCTTTGCCGCGAAACAGATCGGCCGCGGTGAGCCCGCCCGACGACATCATGAACATCAGGCGGGGATGTAGCTCCCCTCCCCCTTGTGGGGAGGGAGCATTCAGGTCATCCGCGACCTGCGCCACATAGCGGCGGAGGATCGGCGACAGATAGCTGTCGACCACGGTGGTATCGCCGCGGCCGACCAGTTTGATCAACGGCGACACCTCGTGGCTCGCCGACACCTGCGGAAAACCGATTTCGCGGGCAAGCGCCGCCAGCCGCTGCTCGTGGGTGTGGTAGCGATAAGCATGCATCAGCACGATGGCGACCGCGCCGATGCCGTCGGTTTTGGCGCGTTCGAGTTCGCGCCGCGCCGCTTCCAGGTCAAGTTCGCGCTCGACCGCTCCGTCGGCACGCACGCGCTCATCGACCTCCACCACGCGCTCGTACAACATGTCCGGCTTGACAATGTGCTTGGCGAAGATTTTTGGGCGCGCCTGGTAGCCGATGCGCAGCGCGTCGCGAAACCCCTTGGTGACCAGCAGCAGCGTGCGCTCGCCGTTGCGCTCAAGGAGCGCGTTGGTTGCAACCGTCGTGCCCATTTTCACGGCGCTGATGCGTTCGCTCGGGATCGCCACGCCCGGCGGCAAGCCGAGCAGATGGCGGATTCCGTGAACCGCCGCATCCCGGTAGGCTTCCGGATTTTCTGAAAGCAGCTTGTGGGTAACGAGCGTGCCGTCCGGACTTCTGCCGATCACGTCGGTAAAGGTGCCGCCGCGATCGATCCAGAACTCCCAAATGCCGGATCGATGCTCGCCGGTCCTGTGTTCCGCTACGCTCTCAGACATGCTCATCCGCTTCCGCGCTCGATCCGGCCGCGCTTTTGTGAGACACTGAGCATCCAAACGCCTGATCAAGATGCCCGATCGGTAACACGGAGCGGATTTGACATTGGCTACCCCTTTGCCGCTCGCTCGTGCAACCAATGTCAGATCCACTAGTAGAGGATGCAGAGATGCACAAGGTTGCGATTTCCCCAGCAGCGCTTGAGCGCGTGACCCGTCGGATGGGTAAACTGCATCCGTTCGACACGATGGCGCCACGCAAGACGGCCCTATTGGTCATCGACATGCAGAACTATTTCGTCAAGCCCGGGCATCAGGGCAAGATTCCAGCGGCCCGCGGGATCGTGCCGAACATTAATTGGCTCGCCGCCGGATTGCGCCGCCACGGCGGCCATGTCGTCTGGATTCGCAACGGCACCCGGGATACTCGCGAAAGCTGGTCGACCTTACACGAATGCCTGATGACGCCGGAGCGCGTGGAACGGCGCCTGGCGGAGATGGATATCGACGGCGACGGCTTTGCATATTGGCATCTGAACGATATCCATCCGGAGGACGGGCAGATCACCAAGACGCGCTACAGCGCTTTCATCCAAGGCGCCTCGCCGCTCGAGCCATATTTGCGCGATCGCGGCATCGATACGCTTTTGATCGCGGGCACCGCTACCAATGTGTGCTGCGAAAGCACCGCGCGCGACGCCATGATGCTCAATTTCAAGGTGGTGATGGTCTCGGACGCGCTGGCAACGCATAGCGACGAAGAGCACAACGCGACGCTGTCGGCGTTCTACGGACAGTTCGGCGACGTGCAGACCACCCAACAGTCGCTGAAATCGCTCGAGCGCGGCAATAGCGCGCGAGCCGCAGCGTGAGGAGCACTCGAGCTATGCCAGACAGCGAATAGCGAGGGGCGAATAGAATCCATTCGCTATTCGCAAAACATCGAAACGGAGAATGAAGCAGCAGCAGGTGGCGGAGCCGTAGCTCGCTAGCCCGACAACACCATCGGTTCGCGCACGGCTGGCGCCGGAATTGTCAGGTCCGGCACTGGCTCGAAACTCGGCTCGGCAGCAGCAGCGGCCTGGATCGTTTCCGACAGCTGTTTATTGACCCGATGCTGGAGAACGAGCTTGCTGTTGAGGTCGGCAATTCTCGCCGCAAAACGCCAGCGGGCGATGAACCAGCCAAGGGCAGCGCCGACGATAAAGGCAGCCGCGCCACCACCGCTGATAACGAGCAAATCCATTAATCGCTCCATCGACCAATTTTGCAACATCGGATGCGATGAAGTTTCCGATTACTGCAAATCGATAGGTTGATAGTGTCCATCGGCGTCCAGCTGGGTGCCCCACACCTTGTGCACAGCCTGGTGCTCGGAACGGCTGAAGGCCATCGGCGTACCGATCCCAATGTCGAGGTCGCGAATATTTTCCAGCGTCGTCACCAATTTTTCGGTGTCGAGCGCAGCGCCGTTCTGTTGCAGCGCCGCGATGAGCAGCATGGCATCCACATAGCCCTCGAGCGACACGTAATCCGGTTCCTCGCCAGGGAAGTATTTGGCCAGCGCCGCCTTATAATCCAGCACCAGGTCCGAGTGACCCGCGAGCGCCGGTACGACCTGGGTGACGATGACGCCAGTCGCATACTTTTTGCCGAGCAGCATCAACTCGTTGGCGAGCGCGGTGCTACCGACGAATGAGACGCTGGTGTAAATCATGTCCGGGTAGTGATCGCGGGTCTTCTCGATAAACTTGGCAGCGGCCCGGTAGGTCGGGACCATGATCACCGCTTTTATTGGGAGCTGCGGCCTTTGCTGTTGGGCTTGCGCCAGTTGTGCCGCCGCGTCATCCACATCGACGGTGTTGCGCTGATAGCCGAGCCGCAAAATCGAGCCCGCATTGCCGCCGCGCAATGAGCGAATGGCCTTTTCCACGCCGGCATAACCGGCGTCGCCATATGCATCCTGCTGCGCAAAGACGGCGATCTGCTCCGGCGAGAGGCCCTTCACCTTCACGAGATAGTTGACCACGGCGGCGGTTTCTTCGGCGTAGCTGGCGCGATAGTTGAAGACATAGCGGTCGGGCGGATCGCTCCGCAGCAAGCCGGCGCCGGTGAACGCTCCGAAGAACAGCATTTTGCGATCAAGCGCGTAGGGGAGTGCGACCACCGCCGTTGGCGTGCCGACATTGCCGATGACGCCAAAAACCTGATCTTTCTCGTAGAGATCCTTCATCGTGCCGGCGGTTCGCCCAGGCTCGTAACCGTCGTCCGCTGCGATCAGCCGAAGCTGACGGCCGAAGACGCCGCCCTTGCCGTTGGCCACGCGGAATGCCGCCTCGACGCCAAGTTTCATGTTCTGGCCAAGTTCTTTGGCCGGACCGCTGAACGGCGCCGACATTCCAAAGCGGATTTCAGTATCGGTGACGCCGCGCACGGTCGGGGCAGGCTCGGTTGCGCTGCCGAGATTGGCGACACGCGCCGGCGCGCCGCCGGCGGGTTGCGCCGCAGCCGGAGCGTTCGGCGCAGCCGAAGCGCCGGCCGAGTTTGCTTCTTGCGGTTTCGAATTATCGAACCGCGACCCGAACTCGGCGGTTTTGGTGTTTGAGCCCTTGCCGAAAAGCGCCGGAAACTCGACGATAACCAACAGTCCGATTACCACTCCGAGCACCAAAGCGATCACGAAGCCTGACGCGAACCACCCAACCCTGCGGGTTGGTTGCGGTACATGGACCACTTCGGGTTCAGGCCCGAGCATCTGACGCAGCCGCGACAGATCGCCCTTCGGCGGAGAGTCATCGCCATCGACGGAGCTCGCTCTGCCATGGCGGTAAAACTCGCCTGACCCTCTTGAGGCGTACTCGGATTTTATGACGTTGTCGGAACGCTCCAGACTGCCCATGACACCCAACTTTCCACCCCTGGTGGCTGTCAGCCGATGTTGGCTGTTTGCAGCAACAAACTTAATGGCGAACCACTTCGACTGTGTTTCTACATTGCTTAAAAATGTACGGGCGCCTGCGAGCAACAATTGTGTCGGTAAGCGGCCGGATTAAAAGGGGAAACGATCTTTTTGGATGCATAACGTCGCGGGCCGCCGCTTCTGCAGCGTTAAAAATTTGTTGCTTCTCGGTCGCGCGCGCTGTGCGCGGGCAATGGAGATGGAATTTTGCCACCTGCAAATCGGGCCGATCTGGGAAAGTATCGAGCGCGTCTAATGTTATTAGAATGACACGCGCGCGCCGCCGGTGGCGGCGAAGCTGTCGCTCTTATCGCTCATGGCGATGCCCTCGCCGGCGCGAACATGAGCAATGCTGGAATAGCACGCGATAAGATTTGTGTCTGCGTAATCGCGGCTTGACAGTGCTAGCCGGCCTTCATTCCCGCCGGCGTCGGAATGTATTTCTCCATGCGCGGCGCTGCGCCGTTCTTGCGTATCTCTTCAAGCCAGATGCGGTGGACGCGCGGATCCTGATCTTCGTATTCGATCTGATCGCCGCCGTCTTTGAGGCTTTTCGATACCGCGGGCGTGTCGCCTTCGCCGGCGCCGAGCAATGAAACGCGCTGCGCGCGCATGGTCGGGTAGCGCAGGCCGCCGACCGCGGTGGCGAGGTAACGCGCCGGCTCGGGCCCGGTATTGAAATGCTGATGAAATTGCCGGTCGGCCGGCACCAGCACCATGCCGTGTTTCCAATCGATGCGGCGAAAATCGTTCTCGTTCTCGTACCACAGCAATGAAAAGCCCTGACCGACGACGCACATCACGTGAAAGCTCGGCCCGTGCCGATGTGCTTTCTTGTAGGTGCCGACCGGCATTTCCGAGATGTGGGCATGCATGGTGCCGTCGGCGAGCACAAACATGATATTAGTGCCGCCGGCGCCGCGATCGCCCCAGCTTTTCAGCTCGATCGCGGTCAAGTCCGGAACGAAATTGGTTTCCCACATGTGATTGCCCGGGCGTACCGTGATGAGGTTGCCCTCACCGGCAAAAAACTCGCGTTTGCCGGCGCGCTCGCTGAAATCGAAATCGCAGCCGAAGACGAAATCCTCATTGTGGAAAACATTCATCACCATCGGCAGATTGGTGGTGCTGACCAGAAGCGCGCGCTCGGCGCCGCTGCCGTTGAAATGGCGGTAACTCGCATTGAGCGGAATGGCGAACAGGCTTTTCTCGTTCCATTCGAAGCTGCGCCGGCTGCCATCGGCAAATTCGAGCTGCGTCGAACCGTGGCCCGCGAGCACGTAAACGACTTCTTCAAAGAGGTGCCGCTGCGGCGCGGTCGATTTGCCGGGACCGATTTCGAACAGAAACATATTGGCGAAATCGCCGCGGCCTTTGAGGTGAACCGCGGCGCCGTTGACGCCGTAACGCGGCCACGGCGCGGTTTCGACGCCGAACAAATCGACGCCGTAATCTTCGACGACCGGAATGTCTTCGTCGGCGAGCCAGTCGAGATAAGGATCGATGCCGTAGAGCGGTTTCTCTTGGCGCGGTTTGGCTTGCGGCGTCTCACGGATGTTCATGCAGTTGCTCCCGGCCTGCGGGCTGACGATCATATCTGATTGCTCGGCATTGTCATTTCCCAGGGCGCAAGCGCCACGACAAAGGTCACGCGAACAGCAGCGACTTGATCACGACCGGTACCACGCCCGGCGGCGCGATCAGCGCGCCGACATCGATGTAATCAAGCTCGTGCAATTCCACGCCGTCGATGCAAAGCACTTTGCCCGGCCAATTGAGTTCGCGATGCAGTAGCCGGCCGAAAGTCTTGCCGACGTCGCCGTCGATCGCCAGGACCAACAGCCTGATCTTGTCCGCAACCGGGGCTAGCGCGGCGAGAATGGCCTCGCCGGCGGTGCGCAGCCGCGAATGTTCGGGATCGCCTTGCCAGGTGAATGCGATGGTCAGGCCGGGTAGATCGTCGAGTTCAAGTTCATCGACACCGCCGCGGATCTCCGCGCCCATACGCGCGCCATCGAGATGCCCCGCATCGATCGCGACATGCACGACCGGCACATTGCGCACCGGCAGCACATAAGGATCCGGCAGGTAAATGGTCTTGCCGCTGACCTGCACTGTGAACTGTGACGCGCCGATCACGGTCGCGCGGATGCGCTGACCGGGATCTATCAGCGGCAGGCCGGAGCGCCGGGCAAGTTCGTGCGCAAGCTCATGCGCGAGCGGCTGCGCAATGTCGCCGAAGGACGAGCTTTCGCGGCCGAAGATGTATTCGGCAACGCCGCCGGAGAACGTCAGCGCCGCCGGCGCAACTTTGCGTGGGATGGGTTCGGTCAACAGCAGCGATCGCGCCAGCGGATCGAGCGGCGCGTCGAGGATGATGTCAACCGCCGCGGCGGCGAGGCGCTTGGTGATCCGTTGTCGCACCGATTCGTCGGCAAGCGTTCGCGGCGACAAATCGAGCGACAGGTCATCGCCGACCAGGCGCGCGGAGCGATCGATGCGCGTCCACGCGCCGCGTGCATCGGTCGCGACGAGGCGCCCGCCCACGGCGAAGGCCGATAGCGCAACAACGGTGCCGCGATCGATCAGCGCAAGCTTGGTCGTGCCGCCGCCGATGTCGACGTGCAGCACGCACATGCCGCGCTGTTTCGATAAAGCGGCGGCGCCGGAGCCGTGCGCGGCGAGGCGTGCCTCAAGCTTGTGGCCGGCGCTGGCGCAGACAAATTTCCCCGCCTGCGCAGCAAACAATTCGTCGATGGCGCGCGCATTGTTGCGCTTGATCGCCTCGCCGGTGAGGATCACCGCGCCGCTGTCGACTTGGTGCTGCGCGATGCCAGCATCGCGGTAACAGCAGTCGATGAAGGCGCCGAGCGTGACGCCGTCGATCAGCTCGTCGGGTAAAAACGGCGTCAGCAGGATCGGCGAGCGCCAGACGACCTCGCGACCGATCACGACAAAGCGGCTGGAGTGGCCTTGCGACTGGCGCTGCAAAGCGACTTTCGCGAACAACAGATGCGACGTCGAACTGCCGATGTCGATGCCTGCAGTCGTGAACACCAGATTATCTTGAGCCCAGATCGCCCGCGCGACAGCCGCGCGTTGGGCCGGAGTCTCGCTGTGTTCGTGAGAAAAATCAGTTTCGTGCATCGGTAGGAAACAGGCGAAGTGGACTATCCAGAGCGGACGAGTAAGCTTCCGTAAATAAAGCTGAACTCATCACGTGCTAGTTCGATTGCAATAAATTTGCGACGGTCTTGATCTCGTTGCGGACATACTTCGGCAGCCCGGCGCTGATCGAGTCGCCCGAGTTGAACGATGACTGGCCCATCAGCACCTGCGCCGGCACGAGATTGTGCAACACCGGGACTTTCTCGTAATCGCGCTTCTCGTCAAGCACGCTGGCCTTGATCGCAAGCGTCATGAATGCGGTCACGACCGTCTTGCCGGGATCCGACGGATGAGCTTGAAACACGGCAAAAAACTTGCCGAATTTCATAACCTGATTGATATAAAAGATGTTCTGCTCAAGCACGCCGCTGACTGCGGTGTTGAGTCCGGTTAATTCCTGCAAACCGCTTTGGTCGAGATCGGCCGGCGCGAGCGCGGCGAACTCGCCGTCAAAGTCGATGTGATCGGCGATTTTTTTACTATCGCGCAATTTGTTCACCAGCATGATGCCGATCGGGATCTTGCCCTCAAGCTTATAGCTGGATGCAATGCAGATCGCATTGGCAAGCCCGGTGCACCACTTGCGATCGGGATTGTCGTTGCCGATGCCTGCTTTATCTTTCAGTGCCGGCACATCTGTAGCGTTCATGAGCTGATGCTTTACGGCGGGATCTATTTTCTGCAAGAACGAGAGCGTCACATAACGCGAAAGATCGATTGCGTTCGGCGCCTTGGGCAGCAGGAACCGCGCTTGCGCGACATACATGTATAGCTTCTCAGTATAGGGTTTCGGCGCGGTTTCGCCGGGGCGGTCTTCACGGCCGATCACCGGTTCGGCGTAACTCGGAAACAGCGCCAGGAATTTTTTCTCGATCGGTTGCCGGCTCGCCCATTCATCGAAAGGAATCAACGCGCTGTCGCTTGTGGCCGCGAGGCCGGTGTGATCGCTGAATTCGATCGCGCCGGCGGCGAGCCGCGTTGCGTCCGTCTTGCGCGCGGAGCTCACATTGTCGATGCGAAAGTCTGCCGTCTGGGCAATGGCGTAACACCATTGCGCAGCAAGCAATGCACCAGCAATCAAGCCAAGGACCAGCACCGCGGGGCGCCGCATGCGAGCTTTCTTTCAGCGGGAAGTGCTTAGTTCACGCGGCCGCCCCAGAAAAATTCCCGGAACGGGTTACCGTTCCAACCCCACGGTTGGAAGAAGCCGCGCGCCACCGGCGGCGGCTGCGATGAGGGAGCGCGCCAATTGGGGTAATAGGAGCGTCCGCTCCACTGCCCATCGCCGCTTCCGTAATAGCCTTGATCGCCACCCCATTGATCGCCGCCATAATAGCCGTCGCGCGACGCCAATTGATATTGGGTGTCCTCGATCTGACCGGCGGCGTCGCGGCGGAAATGCTCGATAAAGCCGCCGGCGGCGACGCGATTGCCAGTATAGTAGTCGATCGGCGCATCGACGAGAAATCGTCTTGCCTCGGGCGATGGGCCGCTCAGCGGCGTTTTCGGCGCGATGTGCTCGGCCCAGATCGCCTGCATGATCGGCTCGAAGATCGGCAGCGCCACGCGGGCGCCGGTCGCATTGGTGCCGAGCGAGCGGCGTTTGTGATCGGCGTTGTCGTAGCCGACCCACGCCGCGACGGTCACATCATTAGTAAAGCCGATAAACCAGCCGTCGACGGCGTCTTCGGTTGTGCCGGTTTTGCCTGCGACATAGGGTGACAGGCCGCTGATGGCGCGTGCGGTGCCACGCGCCACCACACCCTGCAGCATGGTCTTGAGCTGATAGAACGAGCCACGATCGGCGGCGCCGATCCACGGCAGCGGCGTCTTTGGATATTGGTAGACGGTCTGGCCGTTCTCTTCGATCGAATCGATGCCGTGCGGCTGCGGCAGCGCGCCTTCGTTAGCGACGGCCGCGTAAAACGCGGCGAGGTCGATCATGCGCACCGGCTGCGCGCCGAGCACGAAAGGATAATAGCGCACGCATTCGGAATAAATTTTCGCGGCAACGGCGGTGGCGCAGATCGCATCGAGACTTTTCTCCGGACTGTCGCTGATGCCGCCATCGAGCAGATGCGCGGTGACCACGTTGATCGAATTCTCAAGCCCGCGCCGCATGGTGAAGAGGCCGCCTTCGTTGTAATCGGCATTGCGCGGCGACCAGTAATCCTGCGGACGCGCGTAGCCGTCATAGTTGCGGCTGATCATGTCGCGGCCATCGGCGGCACTGCCGATCGGCGGCAGCGTGATCGGCTCGTTGAGCACGAGCGTATTTGGCTGCAGCCCGTGCTGTAACGCGGTCAGGTAGGTCAACGGTTTCATCGCCGAGCCAGGCTGGCGCTGACTTTGCCCGACGCGGTTGAGTTGGCTGAGCGGATAAGAAAAGCTGCCGGCCATTGCGAGGATCCGGCCGGTCTTGTTCTCGAGCACCAGCGCGGCGCCTTGCACCATGGGCCGTACGCGCAACTGCGCCAGGGCGCCATATTGGCTGCCGCTTTGGGCGCCGCTTGGGGCGCCACCGGCGTTCGATTTGCCTTTGGATCTGCCCTCGACGGCTTTGGTTTCGACGATATGGACATAGACTACGTCATAAAGCCCGAGGGCGCGGCGGATTGTGCCGCTCCAGGTCGCAAGCGGTAGGATGCGTCCGTCCGGCAGGCCGACGCGAATCGCCTCGTCGCCTTTCTTGCCGCCGCCCTTGGACAGCACGACCGCGGGAGTCCAGTGCACGTCGTAGAGCGGCAGGCGCACCGCCTGCAATGCCTGCTGCCAGGCCGGCGTGCTGCCGTGGTTGTCGCTTTCCAGCTTGCGAATGGCGTCGGCGATATTGGCTTCCGGTCCGCGGAATTGCATCCGCCCGCTCGACATTTCGTAGCGCGCAAGGCCTTCTTGCAGCGCCGCTTCGGTTTCGCGCTGCAATTGCGCATCGATCGTGGAATGCACGGTGTAGGAGCGCGCGGTCAGGCCGGTAACGCCGTCCGCCTTGGCTTCGCGGCCGAGGAAATCGACGAAGTGAAAACCGGTATCGCGCCGCGGAAGCTGGTAAGCGACAAGCTTCGGCGCCGCCGCCAGCGCCTCGTCTTTTTGCGCCGTGCTGATGGCGCCATCTTCCGCCATCCGATCCAGCACGTAAGCGAGCCGTTCTTTGGCGCGATCTGGATGCCGATCCGGATTGTAATAGTTTGGTCCCTTCAAAAGGCCGGCGAGCATCGCGCCTTCGGGCAAGCTGAGGTCCTTGGCCGATTTGCCGAAATAGCTGCGCGCGGCCATCTCAACACCCCACGAGCCGCGGCCGAGATAAGCGGAGTTCAGATAAAGTTCGAGGATTTCGCTCTTGCTCAACGTGTTCTCGAGCCGCGAGGCCACGATCATCTCGCGGATCTTGCGTTCATAGGTGACGTCGTCGCCGACCAACAAATTTTTCACTACCTGTTGCGTGATAGTGGAGCCGCCCTGCGGCCGGCGCGGATCGGCGAGGTTGCCGACGAAGGCCCGGATGATGCCGCGCTCGTCGACGCCGTGGTGCTGATAGAAGCGCCGGTCTTCGGCGGCGACGAAAGCCTTTTGCACCGGCTCTGGAATGTCGGTGAGCGAATCCCAGATGCGACGGTTGCCGGACTCGAAGACGTCGGCGAATTCGCGGCCATTGCCGTCAAGCACTACGCTCATGCTCGGCAATCGCTTGCCTTTGAGAATAGTCTGATCCGGCAAATCGGCAGCGGCGGTGTTGAAGAAATCGATCACCTGCCGCATGTCGACGACCGGATTGGCGATCGGCTCGTTTTTGCAGAACTGATGATAGGCGGTATTGAGATCGGCGAAGTTGAGACCGTGAAACGCCTTGATCTCGGCGCCGACCGCCTTGGGATCGTCAAGCGCAGTCGCGATCAGGTCGTCGAGATTGATCGATTCGATATCGAAGGCCTGCTTCATATGGGCGCAGCCGTTGCGCAGAATCTGCACCACCTCATCCTGGTCCTTGGCGGGATCGAAATGCGTCTTGATCGCCGCCGGCTGCGTCGTGACCTGGCTCAGCGCCAGCGCCGTCGCGAAAATCTTGACCAGGATCAGGTCCATGGGAATGGGGTTGTTGCCGATTTAAGTGCCGCAACGGGACAACGGCAATTATAGCGATCTGATCCGCATAAAAAGACTTTTTTGCGGGCTCGCGAGGCCGCCAGACTGTCGCAACGTTGGCCTAAATCGCGTGGAATCCGCACCTTGCGAGCCGTCATGGCGAGTTGCTTGGCGTCAATCCTTCGAGGCTCGCTTCCGCTCGCACCTAAAGGAAAATGGCGGCCTCGAACCATGAGGCTCACTTCTTGCCGGGCGCCAAGCCGTCAAAATGGCCGCGATGCTGCAGCAGAGCCAGCAACGCCAGCGCGGGCAGGCCGGCGCCAGCACATATGGCGAAGAACCACGCCCAGCCGGTCGCCGCAGCAATGAAGCCGGCAGCCGAGGACAGATAAGTCCGGCCAAATGCTGCGAGAGCGGTGAGCAGCGCGTATTGGGTTGCCGTATGCAGCGGATTGCGGCACAGCGCCGAGAGATAGGCGACGAAGATCACGGTGCCGACGGCGCTGGTGAAATTTTCGGCGACAATAGCGAAGGTGAGCCAGGCCGCGTTATGGCCGAGCACCGCTTGCCAGCTAAAGGCAAGATTGGCGAATCCCTGCGCCAAGCCGCCGATCCAAAGACTCGCCGGAAGCGAATAGACGCGCGCCAGCGAACCGCCGGCAAACCCACCGATCAGGGTCGCGGCAAGACCGACGCCCTTGATGATTGCCGCGTATTCGTTGCGGGAGAAGCCAAGATCGATAACGAAGGGCGCGGTCATCGCGCCCGACAGCGCGTCGGTGAATTTGAAAAGAATGACAAAGGCGAGCGCCATTACAGCGAGATCGCGGGCCAAAAATTCTGAAAAAGCGCCGACCGCAGCTTCGACAACCCGCTGCAGCGAGCTCTCGCGCGCCTGCGCGGCAACCGCACTCGCCGATTTTTCCGGCTCGCGGGCGAGAAGCGTCGTTGCCACGCCGATGAGAACGAGGCCCGCCATGGCCGCGTAGCCGGCGCTCCAGGCGGCGTTGTGAGCAAGACCGAGACCTTCAAAGCCGGAGACCAGAAACAGCGCACCGGCGGTCGAGACCAGCATGCCAATGCGATAGGCCGCAACATAAGAGGCCATGCCGGCCGCCTGCTCGCTCTCGTCCAGGCTTTCCACCCGCAAGGCATCGACCACGATGTCCTGCGTCGCCGAGGCGGTCGCGACCAGAAGCGCCCCAATCGCCACCGGCAACGGCGAGACCGATGGATCGCACAAGCCGAGATAGACGATCGCCGCCATCAAGAGAAATTGCGACAGCAGGAGCCAGCCGCGCCGCCGGCCGAAGCGGCGCGTCAGCAGCGGCACGTCGAGTGCATCGATCAGCGGCGCCCACAGAAACTTGATCGTGTAGGGCGTGCCGACCAACGCAAAAAGCCCGATCGTGCCGAGATTGACGCGCGCTTCGGTCATCCACACCAAGAGAGTCGAGCCCGACAAAGCCAGCGGCAGGCCCGAGGAGAAGCCGAGAAACATGATCACGAGCACGCGCGGCTTTAGATAGACCGCCACGGTCTCCGTGAACGACGACCGCGCGGCGGCAACGCTGCCAGGAACATCGGGCGGCATGCGCCGCTACTCACCCGCTTGCAGCGTGAGGGCCGGCGGTGGGACGGTATTATCCACCTGCGCCTCCAGCTCGACTTCTTCAATCCGGTCGCCGTGCGCCTCGATCTTGCCGATTGAGACGACGGCCTGCCGGATATCCTCGCTGGCCTGGTTGAAATGCGTTTGCAATTTGCGCACGCGTTCGCCCAGCAAGCTCACGTCCTTTACCAAACGCGCGACCTCATCGCGAATTTGATCAGCCGCCTCGCGCATGCGGGCGTCCTTTTGAATTTGCTGCACCATCTGGACGGCAAGCGTGAGCAACGATGGCGACACAATCATGACGCGCGCGCGATAGGCGCGCTGAAACAGATCGTCGAAGCCGTCGTACAGCTCGGCATAGACCGATTCGGACGGCACGAACATCAAGGCGACCTCGTAGGTCTCGCCGGGAATGAGATATTTCTCGGCAATGTCGCCGATATGCTTGCTGACGTCGGCGCGCAACCGCTGGGCTGCGGCTTTGCGCTCGTCATCGGACTTGGCTTCGCGATAGGCCGTGACCGCTTCGAGTGGAAACTTGGCATCGATAGCCATCGGCCGTTTGTCCGGCAGCAACACGCAGCAGTCCGGTCGGGTGCGATTGGAGAGCGTGCGCTGAAATTCATAGGCGCCCTTCGGCAAGCCGTCCTGGATAATGGCCTCCATGCGCAATTGCCCGAAGGCGCCGCGCGATTGCTTGTTGGCAAGCACGCCCTGCAGCGAGGTGACTTCGGTGGCGAGCGCGGCGATATTCTTCTGTGCACTGTCGATGAGGGCCAATCGTTCGTGCAGTTTGTGCAAATTCTCGGCAGTGTGCTGAGTTGTCTTCTGCAGCGAATCGCCGAGCCGGTGCGAGACCGAATCCAGCCGCTCATTGACGGTATGCGCCGCTTGCGACTGCCGGTCGGCCAGCATTTTGATCATCGCCTCAAGCCGTGCGGCGCCCTCGCGCTGCGCCTGCATCAGCTCGGTTATGATCGTCTCGTTGGGATCGCCCCGCGCGTGTCTTCGCCACAGCACGAAGCCAAGCGCAGCAAGTCCGGCGGTCGCGATTGCGGCAAAGAGCAGCGTCATGAGATTGTAGGTCATGCTCCGCTCGGCGGTTCGGGGCGGCGATTCGCTTAAGAACGAACAGCGAACGGTCATAGCGGCTTGGCGGCGGATGCGCAAATGAATCCCGCACATTGACCCCGCTTTACGCACCGCTTACATCGCGAGCCCATGATGGTGCGACTATGGCGATCCGCGAGATCATCAAACTTCCCGATAAGCGCCTGCGGCTGACATCGGAACCGGTCAAACAGGTCGACGCCGGCATCCGCAAGCTCGTCGATGACATGTTCGAGACGATGTACAAAGCACCCGGCATCGGGCTTGCCGCGATCCAGGTCGGCGTCGCCAAGCGCGTGATCACGATGGATTTGTCAAAGAAAGAAAGCGATCACGAACCGCAGGTCTTCATTAATCCCGAAATTCTTTGGCAATCGGACGTGCGCGTCAAGTTCGAGGAAGGCTGCCTGTCGATTCCGGATTATTATGAGGAAGTCGAACGGCCGGCGGAGGTGAAGGTCAAATATCTCGATCTGGCCGGCAAGCCGCGCGAGATCGAGGCGAAGGGCTTGTTGGCGACCTGCCTGCAGCATGAGATCGATCACATCAACGGTGTGCTTTTCATCGATCATCTGTCCAAGCTCAAGCGCGACCGCGTCATCAAGAAATTCATCAAGGCGGCCAAAAGCGGTACCAAGGACGGCGCGACCAAGTCGGTGGAGGCGTGATTGGCGCTGCGCCTGGTTTTCATGGGCACCCCCGACTTCGCGGTGCCCATCTTTGACGCGATCGTCGACGCCGGACACAAAGTGACGGCGGTCTATACGCGGCCGCCGCGGCCTGCCGGCCGCGGCATGGCAATGAAGCCCTCGCCGGTTGCGCACGATGCTGAGCGCTTCGGCTTGCCGGTGTTTACGCCGAAGAGCTTGCAGCCGGCGAGCGCAGTCGAGACCGTGCGCGCACATCAAGCCGATGCCGCGGTGGTGGTGGCGTTCGGCTTGATTCTGCCCAAACCCGTGCTCGAAGTCTTTCCGCTCGGCTGTTTCAATCTGCACGCCTCGCTACTGCCGCGCTGGCGCGGCGCGGCGCCGATCCAGCGCGCTATCATGGCCGGCGACCGCGAGACCGGCGTTGCCGTGATGAAAATGGAAGAAGGCCTCGATACTGGCCCTGTTGCAATGACGGCGCAAATGGACATTGGCCCGGATGCCACTGCCGGCGATCTTCACGATGAGCTGGCGCGGCTTGGTGCCGCCGTGATGGTGCGCGTGCTTGCTGACCTGGAGAAAGATGAACTAAAGTTGACGCCGCAGCCCAGCGTCGGCGTCACCTATGCCGCCAAGATCGACAAAACCGAAACCCGGATCGACTGGACGCAATCCTGGAACAAGGTTCACGATCATTGCCGGGGCCTGTCGCCGTTTCCGGGCGCCTGGTTCGAGGACGCCAATGCCGGCCGCATCAAGGTTCTGCGCAGCACCAAGGGCAGAGGGTCGGGGGAGCCCGGCCGCGTGCTCGACGGCGCGCTGACGATCGCGTGCGCCGAAGGCGCGGTGCGGCTCCTCGAATTGCAACGCGCCGGGCGGCAGCCGATGCGCGCCGAAGATTTCCTGCGCGGCACGCCGATCCCGCCCGGCGCCATGCTGCATTGACGCGGCCGTGCCCCGCTACAAGCTTACCATCGAATATGACGGCACGCCCTTCGTCGGCTGGCAGGCGCAGGATAACGGTGTCTCGGTGCAAGGCGTGCTCACCGGCGCCGTTGCTGCATTCGCCGGCGAGCAAGTCACTATCGGCGCCGCCGGACGCACCGATGCCGGCGTTCACGCGCTGGGCCAGGTCGCGCATCTCGATCTTGCCAAGGATTGGGACACCGAGACGATACGCGATGCCATCAATTTCCACTTAAGGCCACGGCCCGTTGCCGTGCTCGCGGTCGAACGGGCCGCTGCGGAGTTCGACGCGCGGTTCTCCGCCGTCAAACGCCACTACCGTTATCGCATCGTCAATCGCCGCGCCGATCTCACGCTGGAGCAAAATCGCGCCTGGCGCGTGCCGCGCCCGCTGGATGCACAGGCCATGCACGCCGCGGCGCAGCGCCTGGTCGGTCGCCACGACTTCACCACGTTCCGCTCCACCGAATGCCAGGCCAAATCGCCGGTGAAGACCCTCGATCGCCTCGATGTGGTGCGCTGCGGCGAGGAAATCCGCATCACCGCCGCGGCACGTTCTTTTCTGCAGCACCAGGTGCGCTCGATGGTCGGCTCGCTCGTTCATGTCGGCGAAGGCAAATGGAGTGCCTATGATCTCGCCGCGGCGCTTGATGCGCGCGACCGCACCGCCTGCGGCCAAGTCGCGCCGCCACACGGGCTTTATCTGGTGCGGGTGGATTATTGAACGGCCTGAACGCTCTTTACTTCCCTTGCGGGGAGAAGCGAATAAATCCCACTTACCCAATGTTTACTGGCGGTATCAATTGCGAATTGTTGTTTCGGATAGCTTTTTTGCAGTATCAGTAATCATCTTTATTCGTCGTTGTAGTTTGATTTGCAGATCCGCAATGTTCACCTTGTCCGTGACGCGATAAGCATTGCCGACGCGTTCCACATAGCCGCCTTTCACCAGCTCTTGCAGACGTTTCAGCACCGCACCCCGTGGCAGTTTGAGCGCTTGCGCGACTTGATTTGCGCGCGCGGGCGAACACATGACGGTGCGTAGAAATACGTAAATGCCGATAGTTCGCAGCGTCAAACTATCGCTGTGTGCCGCGAACTCAGTGCCATAGTCATCCGTTATCGTCCGCAGCAAGCCCAGATAGAGGCGAGAAACAAGCATGCGCTCGCGCCCCAATTCGATGCGAGACGGCGGCTTGCCTTCCGCGATTAAAATAAAATCCGACCCGTGATCCGCCCAAAGGTCATCGTGCGCTTCGGCTTGCGGCCACGATTCCTGGTTTTCGCTTGGAACCGACATGGATGATCGCTCCAGGTCCAGCCCCGGAGGCATTCTACGTCTACTGAAGCGGTAGTCCAGATGGTGACCGATAATTGCAAAACGTTGAATTTGATTTAGGTCAAAAAACGTCGGCGATTAGTCGAAGGCGTAGCCTCTGGTGAGGGGGGGTACAGGCAATCATCCGGCAAAATATTTTTCGATAATGCGGCGATAGATCGCGGTGAGCGTTATGAGGTCTTGAACCGGCGCCGATTCATCGACCGCGTGCATGGTCTGGCCAACCAGCCCGAACTCCAGCACCGGGCAATAGTCCTTGATGAAACGAGCATCCGAGGTGCCACCGCTGGTTGAGAGCTTTGGCTCGCGGCCAGTGATCTCGGCAATCGCGGCCACCGCGAGTCCCGTGAACGAGCTCGGCTTGGTGACGAAGACGTCAGCATTCGACGGCTGCCAGTCGAACGAATAATGCACGCGATCGCCGGCGGCAGCCCTGGCGCGCCGTTCGACCAAGGTCTTCAGCCCGGCCTGGCTGTGGCGATCGTTGTAGCGGATGTTGAAACGCGCGCGCGCTTCGCCGGGGATGAGATTGACGGTCGTGTTGCCGACATCGACCGAAGTGAATTCCAGGTGCGAGGGCGTGAAATGCTCGCTGCCTTCATCGAGCGGCGCCTGCAGCGCCGCGATCAGCGTCACAAGCCCGCGGATCGGATTATCGGCGCGTTCTGGATAGGCGACATGGCCTTGCCGACCGGCGACAATGAGCGTGCCATTGAGCGAGCCGCGGCGGCCGGCTTTGATCGTATCGCCGAGAACTTCGACATTGCTGGGCTCGCCGAGAATGCAATGGTCGAAAGTTTCGCCGCGCTCGGCCGCCCATTTAAGAAGCTTGATCGTGCCGTTGAGCGCCACGCTCTCCTCATCGCCGGTGATCAACAGCGAGATCGACCCCTTCGGCCTGCCGCCATTCGCCGCCAAATAATCGAGCGCGGCCGCGACGAAACAGGCGATGCCACCTTTCATGTCGACCGCGCCGCGGCCGTACAGGCGATCGCCGGCAACCTCGCCGGCAAACGGCGGATGCGACCAGGCAGCTTCGTTGCCCGGTGGCACCACGTCGGTGTGCCCGGCGAATAATAGGTTCGGCCGCGACGCCCCGGCGCGGGCGTAGAGATTGTCGACCGGCGCGGTGCCGGGCTCGGCAAAGATCGCGCGATGCACCTCGAAGCCTGCGCGCGACAACAGAGTTTGCAGATAAGCGAGCGCGCCGCCTTCGACCGGCGTGATCGAGCGGCATTGGATGAGATCGCGAGCGATGGCAACTGGATCAGGCATGGCGCATCAATGCGAAGCGGCGGGGTCTGGACCGTACTGATTGGGGCCGATCGTACCTTGACGAAAACCAAGTTCGATAAGCAACGCTACAAGCAGAACTGTAAACGGCACCGCGATAAAGAGCGACAACACACTGGGCTGGTCGTTATTGCCGGCCAATTCCAGTACAGTGAGCAGGTCGAGCACCGCGCCGCCGCCGAAGAAAACAATCAGAATCCAGATCGGCAGATCGCGGTCGTGCGCGCGCTTGAGCGCGACGGAGAATTCCGGATAGGTGAAGGCGAGATCGACAATGGCGCTTAGCCGGTCGCCCTGCAGCGCTTCAGCGACGAGATGGGCGAGGAGCTCGGCGGGGATGAGCAGCGCCATCCCGGTCCAGAACGTGGTGCGGCCGATACGGCCCTCGAAACTGTTGAAGAGATACGCCCAATCCATGGCGCCTGACGGTTACCTTTGCTTGCGCTCAGTCGCGCAGCAGTTCGTTGATGCTGGTTTTGGCACGTGTTTTTTCGTCGACGCGTTTGACGATCACGGCGCAATAAAGATTAGGGGTTGCTTCGCCCGAATTGCTGCGTTTGCCGGCTATCGTGCCGGGCACGACGACCGAATAAGCCGGCACTTCGCCGACAAGCGTCTCGCCGCTTTCGCGATCGATGATCTTCGTGGACGCGCCCAGAAACACGCCCATCGAAAGCACCGAGCCCTCGCGCACGATCACGCCTTCGGCCACTTCCGAGCGAGCGCCGATGAAGCAATTGTCCTCAATGATGACCGGGCCGGCTTGCAGTGGCTCGAGCACGCCGCCGATCCCGGCGCCTCCCGAGATGTGACAATTCTTGCCGATCTGGGCGCATGACCCCACCGTCGCCCAAGTATCGATCATGCTGCCGGAATCGACATAGGCGCCGAGATTGACGAAGCACGGCATCAGCACCACGCCAGGCGCGATATAGGCGGAATGCCGGACCACCGAGCCCGGAACGGCGCGAAAGCCGGCGGCGCGAGACCGCTTTTCGTCCCAGTGGTCGAATTTCGACGGGACCTTGTCCCACCATACCGCGTGACCCGGTCCGCCCGGGATTTCGCTCGTATCGTTAAGACGAAACGACAACAGCACTGCTTTTTTGAGCCACTGGTTGACGCGCCAGGTGCCGTCGCTTGCCCGCTCCGCGACCCGGGCAGCGCCGCGATCCAACAGCTCCAGCGCCTGCGTCACCGCTTCACGAATAGCGCCTTGAGTGGCCGGCCCTAATTCGTCGCGGCGGTCAAAGGCAGAATCGATGGTTTTGGCGAGTTCGGCGGGAGCCATCGGGGAAATCCGTGCTGGCGGTTTGTCAGGGCGTTCGCGGGCGATGTCAAGGAATTGGGAGGGTTGCGCGCCGTTAACCGAAATCACCGGTTGGGCGGCGTCGCTGGTAAGTAAGTTGGAACTATTTTTGCATGGTCGTCGGCGGTTTTAGGCTACCAAACGAAATGCAAAGGACTTGCAATGATTACGATGGGAATAGGCCTCGTCGCCGGCATTTTTTACTGGCTGGCCTCTTACAAACTGGCGTTCTGGATACTGGTTTACGCGATCATTTACGGTGGGCTCGGCATCCTGCGCGGCGACAATCACCATCGCCCGGTCTGTCGCGGCGACTCCGAATTCACCGTGGCACTACTGATGCCGGTCGCTTGGCACATCGGCAGGCTCGCTGGCTATCTCTAAATCGAGACCGCGGTAATGCCGCGCAAGAATGCGGTGAGATCGTCGGTGACGTGATCGACGTGCGCGGCATCGCGCCCAGCGAGCTCCCATTCTTCCCGTAATACCACTTGCGCGCCTTGCGGGACGACCAGCACCGTCCGCATCCCGAGCGCGTGCGGCACTTCCAGGTTGCGCGCCAGGTCCTCGAAGATCGCGGCGCGGCTTGGGTCGACGCGGTGGCGCGCCAAAAAGCGCTCATAGACGACGCGGCGCGGCTTCGGCTCCAGTTCTGCCGCCCTGATGTCGAAGACGTCATCAAAGTGCTGCGCGATGCCGATCCGCCGCATCACTTCATCGGCATGACCGCGCGTTCCGTTCGTGAGAATGAATTTGCGGCCGGGCAGGCCGGCAATCGCCGCACCCAGCGCCGGATTGGGCATCAGCGGTGAGTGATCGATCTGATGCACGATCTCGAGAAACTTGTCCGGGTCGAGGCCGTGCTCCTCCATCAAGCCGCGCAACGTCGTGCCGTAGCGGCGATAATAATCCTTCTGCAGCCGAAACGCCTCGTCATGCGTCACTTTGAGGAAATCGACAATGTAGTCGCGAATGCGGATATCGACCTGCTGCCACAGATTGAGGCTATGCGGATAAAGCGTGTTATCGAGGTCGAAGATCCAGGTCGCAACGTTTATGAACCCCGACGGCTTGGCGACGCGCGGCGCAGCGTTTGCCGGTTTGCTCGACTCTTTGTTGCCATCTTTATCGATGAGGAAGTTTGATTCTGGCCGAATCATCGAAAATAAATCCATGAAACGGGAATAATGCCGCAATGGGGCGATCGGTGCGACACGCCGTCCGTAAATCTATGCCATTCGTGTGGGCGTTGCTAATCGGTACGCTAGCCGGTGGATTCGTGGCGGCGCTGGCGGTCTTTGCGGCGCATTCTTGAAACGACGCCTGCCCAAATGGGCGGGGACTCAGCCGGCCTCGCGCCAGGAGGTCGCCGGCAGCAAGCCTTTTAATGCGCCGTCATGGAGTCGCACCGGGTCGCGCTCGCCTTCCATTGCCAGGCGCAGCACACAACGCGCTAGCTCGTCCGGCTTGACGGTTTTGTTGCCGATCGATTTGAGCGTCAGCCACGCCTCGTCGAAAGCCGCTTCCAGAAGCACGAGCGTCTGCGGATCGAAGGAGCTGTTGTGGAAGCCGCGCATTGCTCCACCTTCGAACTCTACACGGATTTTTTGCGGATTAGCGGAAGCTTCGGCGCAAACTTCGTCACAAACTTGGCCAAGTTTGTGACACGGCCGCACGGTTCGGATCAACTGCATTTGAACACGGAAGAGCGTGTTCCATTCCTCGGATGACGAAGTTTATTCACCGAGAATTGAACTCCGAACAAGTCATGCACTCAGGCGCGGCAGCAGCCGGGTGGCATTGCCACTTGAAATCGCGGCAAGATCCGGCGTTGACAACGTTCGCCGCAGGTTTTCAATCTGATCGAGCGGATAATACGGGTAGTCGCTGCCGTAGGTGATCTGCGACATCGGTATGAGAGTGGTCAACGCCGCCATGGAGGCGGGGTGGGTCGCATTCGCGGTGTCGTAGAACAGGCGGCGGAACTCCGCTTCAATGCCATCGGGTGCGAACCGGTCGCGGTTGCCGGCGCGGTCGAAAAACGACTCGATCCGCCCGGCCAGCATCGGGATGGTGCCGCCGGCATGCGAGAAGAGCCATTTGATATCGCGCATGCGCGCGAATGTGCCGCTGAGGAGAAGACTGACGATCGTGCGCGTCGTATCGTGCGGCACCTCGATCACGGCGGGAAACGCGCCGACATTAAGCCGGCCGCAACAGCTCGCGACCAAGGGATGGACGTAGACGACCGCCTTGCGCCGATTGAGCTCCTCAAAGACGGGCTGATAGACGGGATCGCC
>Ga0187765_10000094_pt1 | contig 29624 bp, 30 predicted proteins | sample 0216_QUI02_MP05__3_FD_133018 | JGI IMG/M metagenome (GOLD analysis project Ga0187765, IMG submission 133018) | Tropical peat soil microbial communities from peatlands in Department of Meta, Colombia - 0216_QUI02_MP05_10_MG | ecosystem: Environmental > Terrestrial > Soil > Wetlands > Peat ...
CGAGGAGAATCTGCGTATGGGCGGCTGGACCTTCCGCCGCGACAAGGCACGCCTCAAGCGGCAGTTGGACCGCGCCTACGAGATCTTTCCGGCGCTGGCGCCGCGGCGGCGCGTACGCGCGGGGGAGCTGAGCGGCGGGCAGGGACGCATGCTGTCGGTGGCGCGCGAGATGATGACCGAGCCCGCGCTGATGCTGGTGGATGAGCCGACGGCGGGGCTCGCTCCCAATCTGGTCGATCAGGTCTATGCGCTGCTGCTGACGGCACGCGAGAGCATCGGCGCCACCATCCTGCTGGTCGATCAAAACATCGAGGACGCCGTCCGGCATGCCGATCACATCTACATGGTTAATCTCGGGCGCATCAAGGCGGCCGGACCCGCGCGCGAGTTCAGCACCGAGCGCATATCGGCGCTGATTCAGGAGTGTCTGCTCGGATGAGCGCCGCAGCGGCTCGGAGCTACCGGATGCGCGCGGCGCTCTTCGCGGGCCCCTTGGTTTTGGTACTGCTGGCCCTGCCTGCGCTTCTCGGCCCCTACGCGCTTTATGTGCTGACGCTCGCCTTCTATTACACGATCCTCGCCGCGAGTTGGAACCTGCTCGCAGGCATGACCGGGCAATTCTCGCTCGCGCACCAGAGTTTCGCGGCGATCGGCGCTTATACCAGCGGGTTGTTGGCGGTGCGCTATCATCTGCCGCTTTACATGACCATGCTCTCGGGCGTTTTGATGGCGGCGGCGCTCGGATTCCTGCTGGGCCGCATGGTCCTGCGGATGCGCGCGATCTATCTGGCAATCGCCACCTGGGCCTTCGCGGAGACGATTCACATCGTTCTCACCGCGGCCTATCCCATAACCCGCGGCGACCTTGGGCTCAGCGTTCCCTCGCTGTTTCGCAGCCTCGATCCCGCTCCCTACTATTTGGTGTTCCTCTTTGTCGCGCTCAGTAGCCTCGCCACCATGCTGTGGCTCGTGCGCTCGCCGATTGGATACTTCATGCGCGCGATCAAGGACGACGAGCTGCGGGCGGAGACGCTCGGCGTCGATACCACCCGGATAAAGATACTGGTGTTCACGCTCACCAGCGGCTGGGCAGGCCTGGCCGGCGTTTTCTATGCGCACTTCATCAAAGTACTGAGCCCACAGATGGCGGATTTCAGCGAGATGGCGAAGCTCATCATCATGGTCGTGGTGGGTGGCCTCGGTTCCTTCATCGGTCCGATTGTCGGTGCCACGCCCATCCATGTCGTGCTGACCTATCTCCAGAAATACGGCGAGTGGGACATGGTGTTCTTCGCGCTTATCGTCATCGCGCTGATGCGCAGCTATATGGGTGGCCTTGCGGCGCTCGGTGCGGAGCTTTATCAGAAGCTGCGCGTATCGGCGCGTTGAGCATCTTCGTGCGGGGCATCGAGGATGCCCGCGTAGTATAAGGAGCATTCATGGGAAAGCGTGTGGGCGTGATCGGCGCGGGCATGGTCGGCATCGTCGCGGCCAGCTGGCTGCAGCGCGACGGCCACGACGTGTTCGTGCTCGATCCCGGCGGCCCCGGTGAAGCCACTTCGTTCGGCAATGCGGGCTTCCTCAGCGGCGGCTCCGTGGTGCCGATGTCGATGCCAGGCACGGTGCGCAACGTGCCGCGCTGGTTGCTCGATCCGTTGGGCCCGCTCTCGATCCGCTGGCGCTATCTGCCGGCATTGGCGCCCTGGCTCATCCGCTTCGTGCGCGCGGGAACACCGGAGCGCATCGCGGCGCAAGCGCGGGCGCTGCGCAGCCTCCTTGGTCCCACTGTCGATACCGTGCTGCCGCTCGCACGCGATGCCGGGTGCGCCGACCTCATTCGGCGCTCGGGCACGCTCACGCTTTACCGCTCGGAAGCGGCCTTTAAAAAGGATGGCCTCGGCTGGAAGCTCCGCCGCGACAACGGCGTGGTGGTGACCGAGCTCAACGCAGACGAATTGCGGCAATACGATCCCACGCTCTCGCGCGAATTCGTGCGTGGCGCGCTGGTGGAAGAGAACGGCCATATCGGCAATCCGCACCGGCTGGTCCAGAGCTTGGCCGCAGCACTGGTCCGCAATGGCTCCGCGATTCATCGCGCCCGCGCGATCGACTTCGATCTCGACGGCGGGCGGATCAAGGCGATCCGCACGGACACCGGCGCATTTCCTTGCGATGCCGCCGTGATCGCCGCGGGAGCCTGGTCGAAGGCGCTCACGACTAGGCTCGGCGATAACGTGCCGCTCGAAACCGAGCGCGGCTATCACATCATGATCAAGGACCCCGAGGTGCGGCCGCGCCTGCCACTGATGGACGGCGAGGGCAAATTTGCGGTGACGCCGATGGAAACGGGACTGCGCTTTGCCGGCACGGTCGAACTTGCGGGACTCAAAGCGCCGCCCGACTGGCGCCGCGCTAAAATATTGTTGGGACAGGGGAGGCGTATCCTGCCCGGACTCGCGGCCGAATATCCCGAGGAGCGTCTCTCCATGTGGATGGGTCATCGGCCGAGCCTTCCGGACTCGCTGCCGTGCATCGGTCCTTCCCGGCTCAGCCCCGACGTCATCTATGCTTTCGGCCACGGCCATGTGGGGATGGCTGGTGCGCCGGTGACCGGGAGGCTGGTCGCGGACCTCGTTGCAGGCCGCAAGCCACTGATCGATGCCGCGCCATTCAGCCCGCAGCGGTTCTGACGAGGCGATCATGACCAACAATCGCAAGGCACAGGGTGGCAAATCAATCTATGGCGCGGTAGTCGGTATTCTGATGCTGGAGGCGCGCTTCCCGCGTATCCCCGGAGACATGGGAAATGCCGAGACTTGGCCGTTTCCGGTGCTCTATCGCGTGGTGCGCGGCGCTTCGCCCAAACGCGTTGTCAAGGAGCAGGCGCGGGGTCTGCTGCCGGCCTTCCTCGACGCGGCGCGAGAGCTGGTGGCCCTCGGCGCCGACGGCATCACCACGAATTGCGGCTTCCTCTCGCTCTATCAGGCGGAGCTCGCCCGGCACGTGGGCGTGCCGGTCGCGACTTCGAGCCTGATGCAGGTGCCCTGGGTCGCCTCGCTACTGCCGCCAGGAAAGCGGGTGGGCATACTCACGATCAGCGCACAGTCGTTGACGCCGGACCATCTCGCGGCTGCTGGTGTCGATCCGGCGACGCCGGTGATGGGAACCGATGCAGGCCGCGAGTTCTCGCGCGCGATATTGGGTGACGAACTCGAACTCGATGTTGCCGCCGCCGAACGGGACATCCTCGACGCCGGCGACGCGCTGAAACAGCGGCATCCCGACCTCGGCGCGCTCGTGCTCGAATGCACGAACATGGCGCCGTACTCGCGTGCTCTGAGCGAGCATTTGGGCCTTCCGGTATTCGACATCGTCAGCTTCGTCACCTGGTTTCAGGCGGGGTTGCGTCCCCGCGACTTCGGGCATCCCGCCAGCGCGCCCAGGTCTTGGCGCGACAGCTTACGCGGCAAAAAGCGAGAGTAATCGTCCCGCCCTGGACATCCCCGTGAATTGGGCCACATTCTCTGGCAAAGAAGGAACAATGGGCACACGCGTGCGGTGCGCCCATATCGCCCGAAGCTGGAGGTCGGCATGATCCAGGAATTCCGAGAATTCATTTCGCGCGGCAGCGTGATCGATTTGGCAGTCGGCGTGATCATTGGCGCGGCGTTCACCGCGATCGTCAATTCGCTGGTCAATGACATCCTGATGCCGCCCTTGGGCATGCTGTTGGGCGGGATCGATTTCTCCAACTTCTTCATTACGCTCAAGGGTGGCGGGCCCTATCCGACTTTGGATGCGGCCAAGGCGGCGGGCGCGGTCACCGTCAACTACGGCCTGTTCATCAACGCCTGCATTCGATTTTTGATTGTCGCCGTCGCGATCTTCTTGCTGGTCAAGCAGGTCAACCGCTTCCACCGCAAGGAGGCGGAGCAACCACCACCGCCGCCACCGCCCCAAGAGGTGCTGTTGGCGGAAATACGTGATCTCTTGAAGGCACGGTCCTGAGACAGGAGACGACCCCATGAAGAAGCTGTTGGTCCGCGGCGCTATCGCTCTTGGGGTCGTGATCGTGCTGCTGATCGCGGCCGTGATTGTCCTGCCGCTGATCGTTCCGGCCGACGCCTATCGCGATCGTTTGGTGGCGGAGGTGAAAAGCGCCACCGGCCGCGATCTGCGCATCGACGGGCCGGTGCACGTCTCGGTGCTGCCGCGCCTTGCGATCGAAGCTGAGAAGATTTCGCTCTCGAATCCGCCGGGCGCCCAGGCCAAGGAGATGGTGACCCTGGGCAAGCTGCAGGCGGTGATCGAGCTCTTCCCGCTGCTCAAGGGGAACGTGGTCGTGGACAAGTTTGTCCTGGTGGAGCCCGTGTTCGCATTCGAAGTGGACAAGCAGGGTCACGCCAATTGGATGCTGGGAGTTCCCGCCTCGGGTGCCCCGGCTCCGGGGGCGCCAAGTGCTCCGCCGCCCCCTCCCGGAGGGGGAGGCGGAGGAATGGGGGGCGCACTCAATTCGCTGCGCCTCGGCGACGTGAGCTTCCAGAACGGGACCGTGAGCTATCTGGATCAACGCACGGGCGAGCACACCGTCGTCGACAAAATCACGATGGACGTATCCTTTCCGGACATCAATTCGCCGCTCAAGGTCGATGGCTCGGTGCAGTACAAGGAAGTTCCGATCGCCATCAAGATGAATGTGGGCAAGGCCAGCGACTTCATTACCGTGGCGGGGACTCCCGTGGAGATGACGGTCAAGTCGCCGATGATCGATTTCGATTTCAAAGGCAAAGCGTCGATGGGCGATACGGTCGGCACGATCGATCTCAAAGTGCCGTCGCTGCGCAAGTTCTCGGCCTGGTCCGGCGGCTCGCTACCCGCTCAAGGTGCGGGATTTGGCCCCTTTGCGCTCACCGGCAAACTCACCCTGTCGGGCGTCAACTTCAAATTCACCGATGCGGATATCTCGCTCGATGCAATCAAGGGCAAAGGCGATGTGGCTGTCGATGCTTCGGGTCCGAGGCGCGTGGTCAAAGGCGATCTAACGATCGCCGCGCTCGATCTCAATCCTTACCTTGCACCGGCAGGGAGCGGTGCCGTCGGCGGCAGCGGCGCGGCCAGTTCTGGCTGGAGCGACACACCCATCGACGTGAGCGGCCTCAAAGTCGCGGACGTCGATTTCAAGCTCACGGCCAATGCCATCCAATTCCGCAAAATCCACATCGACCGCGCTTCCATCACCGCGCACGACGTCAACGGCAAGCTGGAGCTCGACCTCACCGATCTCGCCGCATATCAGGGGAGCGGCAAAGCAACCGTCAACGTGGACGGCAGCGGCACGGAGCCCGCGTTGGTCGTCGCCGTGAACGTAACGGGCGTCGCGATGCAGCCGCTGCTGCGCGATACCATGAACGTCGATCGCCTCACCGGCAAAGGGAGCTTGGAAATCTCCGCGACAAGCCGAGGACACTCCGAGCGCGCGATGATCAGCGCTCTCAACGGCAAGGGCAGCATCAACGTCGCCAATGGCGAAATCACCGGGCTCGATCTCTTGAAGATGCTGAATACCGCGGCCTCGGCGGTAGGCTCGGCGCTCAGCGGGGGCGGCGGCACCACGCCTTTCTCGCACCTCACCATGAGCTACACCATTACAAACGGCGTGCTCCACAACAACGATCTGCGGCTCGAATCGCCGGGACTGCAGGCGGAGGGAGCGGGCACGGTGGATCTGCCGAAGCGCGAAATCGACTACAAGGTCACGCCCAAGGTGGCGGGCCTCAGCGTTCCCGTGATCATCCGCGGACCCTTGGATAATCCGAGCTACCTCCCGGACCTCGCCGGCATCGTCAAGGGCGTCGGCGGCGGCGCGCTCGACACGCTCAAAGGGGCACTGCCAATTCCGGGTGCCGGTGGCGGACAGGGCGGCGGGGGCAAGCCGCCCAGCGGCGGCGGCGCAGGAGGCGGCGGGCCGGCCGGTATCCTCAACAACCTTTTCAAATAGGAAGCTCTCGAAGCCTCAAACCAAACGCTCGGCGATCTGCACTGCGTTTAGGGCTGCGCCTTTGAGAAGTTGATCGCCGCACACGAATAAGTCGAGGCCGTGCGCGCCGAAGATCAGGCTGGTGCGCAGCCGACCCACATCCACGTCATAGCGCTCGCTCGCGGTAATCGGCATCGGATATTGCCGTTCGGCGGTATTGTCGACTACGCGTACTCCTGGTGCCTTTGCCAGCACGGCACGGGCCGATTCAGGGGTGATCGGCACCTCAGTCTCAATGGTGATCGCCTCGGCATGCGCGCGCATGGTGGGGACGCGCACGGCGGTGCAGCTCACGGCGAGGTCGGGCTCGCCGAACACCTTGCGCATCTCCCAGCACACCTTCATTTCCTCGCGCGTGTAGCCGTTGGGCTCGAAGCTGTCGATATGCGGGACCACATTGAAGGCGAGTGGATGCGCAAATACCGCGTGTCGTACCGGATTGCCTGCGAGGTAGTCGCGGCTACCTTCAACTAGTTCCCGCATGCCCTTGGCGCCGGCACCGCTCGCTGCTTGATAGCTCGCAATGATTGCCTTCTTGATTCGGAATGCCTGGTGCAGCGGCCAGAGCGCCATCGCCGCCACCGCCATCGTGCAGTTGGGGTTGGCGATAAGACGATGCCCGCGCGCCGCCTCGGCGTTGATCTCCGGAATTACCAGCGGGATGTCGCGTTCCAGGCGCAGTGCCGACGAATGGTCGATCACCAGCGAGCGCATGGCGAGCTTGCGCGCATGCTCGCGCGCGAATTCGCCGGAAACGCAGAGGAACACGATGTCGCACTGGTTGGCGGCCTCGGGATCGAACCGGCGGAGCGTAGTGCCGCCGAAGGGCGTTTCGGTCCGCTTGCCGGCGGACCGATCGGACGCGAAAAGCTGCACCTCCGAAAGCGGGAACTTTCGCTCGTGCAGCACCTTCACCAACTCGACGCCTACCGCCCCCGTTGCCCCGATAACGCCCACTCTTGCGGCATTTGCCATGGCCCGCGCCTTTATCTCCACCTTCCGAGCGCGTTTCTTTAGGGTATCGAGCCAAACCTGTCGAGAGGGGCGTCCAATCAGAAGTCGACGGTCAGTCCGAAATTGAAGCCATGGGCCAAAACGTCGCTGCCCCGGGTTTGAACCTGTGGCCGGTTCGGCCCGCCGCCTGAGCCGTTTGGCAGCAAGTTCGGATTGACCGTGGTGTCGATCACGCCGCCGGGCCGCACCACATTGGTCCAGTAAAGCAACTCGTAGCCTGCCGAGAGGTGAATTTGCGGCGTGATCTGGTAGCTGAGCTTGAGGCTCCCTGCTGGCGCCACGGCGAAGCGATCGATGCTGAACTGGCCGATATTGCTGGATAACGCGAGAAGGCCGCCGGGCTGGGTCATGGGAGCCCCACCTGCGGGGGCAATCGTGGTTGCGCCGTTGATCGAGCCATTGCTGCCATTGACGCCCAATCCCACTTTGGCGAGCCAGTCGAGCGCCCAAGGGCCCCAGTTGAGCCGGCCCGTCAGTCCGAGATCGGCACCGTTGAAGTTGTTGGCGGTTTGGAATTGGTCGCTGGCTGCAATCGTGGCCGCTCCAATCACGCTTCCGGATGGCGTGACGGATGCCTGCGAGATGCCGAGGTTGTCGGTCATCCGCAAAAAGCGGTAGCCCACGAGCGCACTAATGCGATCGCCGCCATCACCGAAGATCACTTGTCGCCAGAGGATGCCGGCGCCAAGAAATTTGTTGGTCTCCTGCGCGGATATCTGGCCGGCCGAGAAGAAGCCGGGGAATGCCACGAGCTGACTGTCGGGCATGCCGGTCGTCGCATCGAGGAACGGCCGCGCCAGAATGGGCATCGTGGCGGAGTTGGCAGAGAACGTCGTCTCGCTGCTGCCGAGCCCGAAGAAATTCGCCTCGATCGCCGAACTCCGCTGATCGTTGAGCCACACGCCGCCTTGCACGCGGCCGCCGTTCCGCCAACCGTCATTGACGCGCGTATCGCCGAACAACACCGTCGTGGTGGGGTTCGAGAGCAACCCTGCCTGGGACTGGGGGGTGCCGAGCGGGCTCGTGGTCACCAGCGTCGGTAGTTTGTCGCCGGTGACGTGCCAGAGGACATAGTCGCCGCCGAGCCAAACGCGGCTGGTCGACGGGCAGACGGGGTCGCTGCAGGAATCCGCGGCGGCCGATTGTTCCGGCTCCGGTGGAGCGCTTTGCGCCGCGAGAGGAACAGCGAAGAGAGCCACGGCAACCGATGCCGCCGCCAGTTCAGACCTGTTCATCAGCGTCCCCCGAAGACCCGTCGATAACTTGATTCTACACTCGAAAACGGGTTGCGGTCTCGGGCGCGAACAGCTCGTCCACGGTGAGCAGACGTTGGCAAACACCCTGATGGTGGGCAAAGCGAAGGAACGCCTCGAGGGTCTTGCGGCTGCCCTCGACGCCATAGGGCCAGAAGTCGATGCCCATGAGCGCTTCAATCTCGGCCGTTCCCGTCGGAAGCCAGGGCAGGGGAATGCGCGAGGTGTTGATCTCGCCGAGCCGCTCCAGGCTTCGCGCCTTCGCCCGCTCGAATGCCGTCAGCAGGTTCATGGCGACCCAGCGGTTCTTCTGGTAGACGTCGCGGCGCAGCGCAATCGTGTGCATGATCGGGAAGATGCCGGTCTTGCGATAGTAGGCGCGTTCCACCTCGGCGTAATTCTCGAACATCCGCCGCACCGAGCCGTCGCCTGCGACGAAGCCGTCGGGCGGATGCGCCGAGAGCGCCGCGTCGATTTCACCCGAACGCAGCATCGAATCGAGCGTCTTGTCGCTGCTGCGCACGAGCTTCACGCGGTTCGGGATTTCGAGCCGCGCCGTCTCGGTGCGGCCGGGCTCGTTGACGCCGGCCTGCACCCATTCGATCCCGTCGAGCGAGACGCCATATTCCTCGACCAGAAGGCCGGTCATATAGACAACCGCGGTCTGCGACCATTCGGGAACGCCGACCCGTTTGCCGCGGAGATCGGCGGGTTCGCGGACCTTGCTCTTGCTGCTGACATAGATGCCGGAGTGGCGGAATACGCGCGAGGGAAAGACCGGAATCGCGATGACATCGTCGCCGCCGCCCGCACGCAGCGAGACATACTTCCCCATGGACATTTCCGAGATGTCCCACTCTCGGAAATTGACGAAGCGATAGAATATCTCCTCGACGACGAAATTGAGCGCCGTAAGCTCGATCCCCTCGGCCTCGACGCGCCCGGTCAGGAGGTCGCGGACGTGGTCATAGTCGTTGATCGCGATGGTCAGCGGCAGTTTCCCCAAGACAAACCTCCATATTCTCCAACCCAACGTCGAAGCTTACCGAGCATTATCACGAGGGATACCGGGGATACGAGGGCTGCAAAGAACGTGGATCTGTGCCCCCGCAATGAGGGCAGGCAGTCAAACCCTTAGATATCTATGCATTTGCCTGACGCTTGTGCGATGGGCATATTAAGGCTCCCTAGCGGGGCGTCCTGCATCGGACCCGCTGGCGATGGAGACCGACATGACCGATCCCAAGCCCATTTTTCTCGATCGCAGCGGTGCCCCGCCCCAGCCAATCGACCTTTGGCCTGCCGTTGTGATCCCCAAGGAGAGCATCGACGGCGAAATCGAGCGCTTGGCGGCCCAGCCAAAGCCGGCCAATGGACGCCGCCGCTCGCTGATTGCGCATCCTCTCGCCGGGCGCGGACACGGGCTCGCGCCGGGCATCCAGGTAGCGCTCGAAGTCTTGAAGCCCGGGGAGCGCACCGTGGTGGTGCGGCAAAATTCGACCCAGGTGAATTTCTGCATCGAGGGCGCGGGTACTTCGGTGATCGGCGGCAAGCGGATCGGCTTCCGCCGGTTCGACGTCTGGAACACGCCTTCAATGCATCCCTATTTCCACGTCAATGATACCGACACTCTGCAAGCGCGCCTCACCTATTCCAACGCGGCGCTGCTGGAATTGTTGAACGTCCACTTCGTCGAAGAGAACCCGACCGTGCTGGAAGCGGTCGCCAAAGAGGAAGGGCATGAGGATCCGCGGGGCCAGAGTCCCTACGGCACATTCGAGTTGAGTGATGAGGGCGCCTTCCTGATGCCTTACGAACGGCTCATCAATCCGCCCGCGATCGAATCGAAGGCGCTGCATTGGCCCTGGGAGCAGGTGAAGGCTGAGCTCGACAAGCTGGTGGCTCTCGGCAAGGACTACGCGGGGCGACGGCTCTATATGCTCTATAATCCGATGACAGGCCGGACCAACGGCTGCACGCCCAGCTTCTTCGCGACCATGACCATTCGGCCGCCGAAGATCATCGACCGGCCGCATCGCCACACCTCGGCGGCGATCAACTACTACTTCGCCGGACGCGGCCGGAGCACGGTCGACGGCAAGATCTATGAATGGAAGGCTGGCGACCTCATGCTGTCAGCGCCGGGGTGGGCGGTGCACAATCACGCCTCCTATGATGAGTCGGTCTATGAGCTGACGGTGCAGGACCAGCCGATGCATATCGCGCTCGAATCGATCCTTTGGCAGGAGAGCCTCAAGTTGCCGCTGGCGGTGCTCGGCCAACAAGAAGGCTTCAAAACCAACCGCAAGGTGGGCTGATTAATTCCATGCCCGGTGCCCTCGTCGTCGAGGACGTGGGCAAGCACTTCGAGACCGAGGATGGCCCGCTCGCCGCTCTCGACAGCGTCTCCTTCGCGGTCGCACGCGGCGAATTTCTTTCGGTAATCGGCCCCTCCGGCTGCGGGAAGTCGACGCTCTTCGGCATCATCGGCGGCCTGATCGCGGCGGATCGCGGATGCGTGCTGGTGGACGGCTCGCCAGTGAGCGGGATGCATCGCGACATCGGCATGGTATTCCAGGAGGAGTCGACTTTTCCCTGGCGCACGACACTGGAAAACGTCGCATTTCCCCTCGAAATCATGGGCGTGCCGAAGGCGGAGCGGCTTATGCGCGCGCGGCGGCTGTTGCGTCTGGTCGGCCTGGAAGACTTCGAGCGCCGCTATCCGGCGGAACTCTCGGGCGGCATGCGCCAGCGCACAGCCATCGCCCGCACCTTGGCTGCGGAGCCGAAAATTTTGCTGATGGACGAGCCTTTCGCTTCGCTCGACGAGCAGACGCGATTGCTGCTAGGCGACAAGTTGCTGCAAATCTGGCGCGAGCTCAATCAGACGACATTGCTGGTGACGCACAATATCACCGAGGCGGTGCAGCTCTCGGACCGCGTGCTGGTGATGACTTTCCGGCCCGGTCGCGTGCGGCGTATCGTTTCGATCGATCTGCCACGCCCTCGCAACTCGGAGATCCTCGGCAGCGCCGAATTCGGTCGCCTGGTCGGTGAGATCTGGAGTGAGTTGCGCGAGGAGGCGATGCGGGGAATGGGGGAAGGAGAAGGCACGTCACGCGTCCGCTAAGGCTCAATTCGCACGAAGACGGTGGAGAGGAATTATGCGCAAGATTGTTCTGGCTCTGGTCGTGACCGGCTTATCCCTCGCGAACGGTCCTGTGTTTGCCAACGATGTCGTGAAGGTCGCGAGCGCTCAGAAGGGGTTCTGGGATACGACGATCTTGCTCTACGGCGAACGCGCCGGCCTCTTCAAGGCGCAAGGCCTCGACCTCGAAATCACCTGGACGAACGGCGGTGCAGAGACCGAGCAGGCCGTGATCTCCGGCAGCGTCGACATCGCGGCCGCGAACGGCATCCTGGGCGCGATCGCCGCCTACGCAAAAGGCGCGCCGGTCCGCATCATCGCCGCGGAGTCGACTGGGGTGAACGATCTCTTTTGGTATGCTCGGGGAGATTCCGGCCTCAAATCCTTCGGGGATCTCGACGGCAAAACCGTCGGATTCTCTTCGCCGGGCTCGTCCAGCAACATGGTGGCGTTGGCGCTGATCGCTCAAGCGCATGTCAGTGCGAAACCGGTCGCGACCGGCGGTGCTCCCGGCACCTTGACCCAAGTCATGTCGGGCCAGATCGACGTCGGATGGGCTGTACCGCCGCTCCATTTCGATCTGATCGATCAAGGGAAGATCCGGATCATCGGACGCGGTTCCGATATCGCGGAGATGCGTGACCAAACGGTCCGCGTGTTCGAGACCAACACGACGACCTTGGCGACGCACCGCGATATCCTGAGTCGGTTCTTCCGTGCCTATCAGAAAACGCTGGATTGGGCCTATCGCGAACCCGAAGCGCTGGTGCAGTTCGCCGCCGACAACAAGGTTTCACTCGAACAAGCGCACCGCGCTCGCGATGAATTCTATCCGCAGTCGGCGCTGGCGCTGGCTCCGATCTCCAATCTCGACCTGACCGTTAAGCAAGCCATCGAGCTGAGGCGGCTCTCGGCGCCGCTGACGGCGGAGCAAGTGAGGGAACTGATCGACATCGTCTACGATCCGCGCACGGAAAAATAGGCAGCGAGCTAAGAGTACGGCCAATGCGCGGTCCGACGATCCTTGGATTGGCGACAGTTGCCGCAGCGGCGGTACTTCTTGAGCTGTTGGTCGCGTCGGGTGTGCTTCCTGCCTACATCTTCGTGCGGCCTTCGGCGATACTGTTCAGCATTGTCGGCCTCTTCCGCGAGGAGGCGCTGTTGGAGCGCCTCCTGGTCACGCTCGGAGCCACGCTCTTATCGGCCGCGATGGCCGTGGTCTCGGGCGTGTCGTTGGGGTGGGCGCTCCACCGCTGTCGTTTGCTGGACGAAATCTTCGGCACCTGGATTGCCGCGCTTGCCGCGGCGCCGCTCATATTGCTCTATCCGTTGTTCCTGGTCGTATTCGGCCGCGGCGAGCCCACCATCATTGCGATGGCTTACGTCGCTTCGCTGGTGGCCATGACCTTGAAGACTCGGGACGGGCTTGCCGGCGTGCGCTCGGTGCTGCGCGCGGTGGGCTCGAGCTTCCGCGTTACGTCCGCCCAATTGTTTTGGAAGATCGAGCTTCCCGCCGCGGCACCTGCGATCTTCACGGGCATCCGTTTGGCCCTGATCTTCGCGCTCATCAATGTGATCGGTATCGAGTTCATGATCAACGATGGCGGCATAGGCGGACTGATCGCCGACCTCGCCGATCGCTACGAGGTGCCTTCGATGTACGCGGCTATCTTGTTCGTGGTGCTGGCGAGCGTGGCGTTCTTCTGGGCGACCGAGCGGGCGGAGCGATGGTTCAACCCCGCATAAGCTCGCGGCTCCGCGCGCGTGCCAGGCGGCAATGGATTGCCGCCGCAGCTTTCGTCGGGTACTTGGTGCTTTGGCAGCTGATTGCGCGGGCAGGAATTTTCTACGAGGGAGTGATCCCATCGTCGATCGCGATCCTGCGCGCGCTCTATGAGATCGCGTTCGACCGCGCGCTTTACCTCAACACCGCGGTGACGGCGTTCGAGGTGGCGGTGGCGATATCGATCGGTTGCGGCTGCGGGCTCGCCCTTGGCCTCCTCGGCGGTGCGGTGCGGATTATCGGGTCGGCTTACGAGCCCTATGTCCATTATCTCGCGCCGACCCCAAAGATCGTTTTCCTGCCGGTGCTGCTGTTATTCTTTGGCGTCGGATTTGGCACCAAGATCGCACTCGGCGCGCTCTCGGCATTCTTTCCGATGGCGATCGCGACGCTGGCGGGCGTGCGGAGCGTCGATCCTGTTCTCCTGCGGGTCGGGCGAAGCTTCAACCTCAGCCGTCTGCAGTTGGCGCTGAAGATTTACCTGCCGGCACTGCGCGCACCGGTGCTGACCGGCCTCAAGCTCGGTTTCGGCTTCGCGCTGATCGGCGTGCTGCTCGCGGAGATCAAGCTCTCGAACGCGGGATTGGGGTTCATGGCAATCCAATACTACAACCACTTCGAGATGGCGGAGCTCTATGCGCTGATGGTGATCATCTTCTTGCTGGCGGGCGGCGCGAACGCGCTCGTCGATCAGCTGATGCCTCGGCGATGGGGAGGCTGATGCCCTAGACCGGATAGATCAGCGAATTCGGCACCAAGACCGAATCGAAGACGCAAATCTTTTCCTTGAAGCGCAAGCCACCTTCCGTGCGCGCGATGAGGTCGAGATATTTGCCGGCGTTCTGGATCCGAGTGAGCTCATCCAGCATGGTCTGCAGCACCATGTAGTTGGCGCTGACCCGCAACAGGTCGCTTCCTTCCTCCTTGACGCGGATCTGGCCGATGAAGTGGCGGAGGCTTCGTGGCGCATAAACCGCGGTATTGCGCACCGCGGTGATACGGTCCCTCAGCATGGATCGGCTTTCGCATAACATGAGCGCGACCGGCAGGTTGCGTTCCCAATTTTCGCGCGGCACAAGCTTATAGATGCAGTCCTCAACGAAAAAGTCCGGCCAGCGTTCGAGCTCGTTGTCGTCGAGCGCCGCAGCATAGTCGGCATAGAGCGTCTCGACCTCGTTGCGAAGTTCCGGGCTTACCATGGCCGCTTCGCGTCTAGAGCCCCATGATCGCGCGATAGTGCCGGTAAAAGCCGCGGATAGCGGCTTCGGTTACCATATGGTCTTCGTTCGTGGCGGTTCGCCCGCCCATCTCCACAACGCCCCAATCGCGCGGGAAGGTCTCGATGCCTTGCTGCGAGAACTCCATGATCTCGCCGTCGTCGATCGAGACGAAGCCTGATGGTCCCATCAGATTTGCTTGGCGCAGCCGCCGTTGCATCATCGCCGGCGTATCATCCGCGTAGCCGAAAAAGGTCCACATGAGATCGAACTGGTGCGTGCCGCGCGGCACGAGCTGGCGCATCGCCAGCGTGTTCGACTGCTGCTGCACGATGAGGTTGGGCCAGATCGTTTGCATCACCACCGTGGCGTTTCCGGGGAATTCGCGCACGGGGTCGAGGAGGCGCGGATCAGCGAGCTTGAAATCGGCACGAAAGGATTTCATCTCGCTGGTTCCCTCGGATGCCTTCTGCTCTCCCCGCATCGAGATGAGCGCACTGTGCATTCCGCTTTCGTCCATCCGCACCGAAGAGGGTTGATCGGCCCGGAACAGACCGAAGGTCACCAGGAAGACGTGCAGCAGGCTTGCGTGATAGGGGTCCTTGATGTTCTCGAACATGAGCTTCCAATTGGCGCCGATGCGCTGGCGCATGTAGCCGAGAACGCTGAGCGGTCTTCCGTCGAAGACGCGATCGAAATAGTGCAGCATCTCGCCGCCCAGATAGCTCTCGATCGTCGGCAAATCCTCCCCGAAGCTCGCGAATACCACGCCATGCCGGCGCGCAACCCGAAGCCGCGTCAAGCCGTGCTCCTCGAGGCGAAAATCTTCGGGCATGCCTCCTTGCCGGCGCACGCCGCGGCGGAACGGCACGGCGCGCAGCGCGCCGCGGAGGTCATAGGTCCATTGGTGATAGGGACACATGAACTCCTTGGCGGTGCCGTGCGGGGCCTGGCAGAACTCGACTCCCCGATGCGCGCAGCGATTGAGCAGCACGTTGATCGCACCCTCTTCGTCGCGCACCACCACCACGGGCTTCTCGCCGACGAAGGTGCGGACGAAATTACCGGCCTCCGGTATCTCAGCTTCGAGGGCCACATAGGCCCAGTTCGGCCCGCAGAAAATGCGCTGCTGCTCGACGCGATAGATTTCCGGATCAGTGTAAATCCAGTAGGGGACGCGGGTGACCCCCTCGTCAGGCCAATGTCGCGCCGGCCAGTTGGTTCGTTCGATCGTGCTCTCGTCCATATTGGCGCTCATGTCTCGGAATTGTCCGATATGGGTGATAGGATCGCAAAGCAAGCCCTGGTGGTCAAATCGGCGGCGGACGATATGGCGCGATGCCCCGATCCCCCGCGATGCCAACGCAAATTTGAATTCCCGCCGAATTCTGCTAGAGAAGGCACCATGGTATTCACCGCCGAAAAGCCCCCGACGAGCCGGCAGCCCGGCGGTGCAGATCCATTCGCACCGGAATTCAGCGTCGGCTATCTCGTGCGTCAGACTCACCGCGCCTTCGTGCGCTCGCTGCAGGCGCGCATCGAGCCGCATGGGGTCAGCATCGGAATGTGGTACTTCCTGCGCACGCTCTGGGAAGAGGACGGCATCAGCCAGCGCGAGCTGAGCCAGCGCGTTGGTATGATGGAACCGACGACAGCCAGCGCGCTCAACAACATGGAACGTAAAGGCCTGGTGCGGCGCCTCCGCAATCGCGGCGACCGCCGCGTCATCAATGTTTTTCTGACGGAGCGCGGACGTGCGCTGCGGGAGCAGCTTTTGCCACTGGCAGCCGCGGTCAACGAAGTGGCTCTGGTGGGCTTTAGTGCAGAGGAAATCGGCCAACTTCGCGCGGTCTTGTCCAAGCTGCGCACAGAGCTCGATTCCGATCCAGCCCTGGACTGAACGAGCCGGACTTTGTCGAAAAAGCCCGTCGTCGCCCTGACCCGAGAGAGCATCCTTGACGGATCGATGCATCGCTGGCTCGCACTCGCCGACCCGACGATGAAGCTCATGACCGATGAGGAGCGTCGCCTCTCAATTGCCGAGACGTTGGCGGCTCGTCCCGGTCCTTCGGGCGACGTTTGGGTGTTCGCCTACGGTTCGCTGATTTGGAACCCCACCGTCGAGAGCGCCGAGCGGCGGCCGGCGTCGCTCCGGGGTTACCACCGCCGATTCTGTCTTTGGACGCATCTCGGTCGCGGATCGCAGGACTGTCCGGGGCTGTTGCTCGCGCTCGAACGTGGTGGCTCCTGCAGCGGGGTTGCGTATCGTCTGGCGCCCGAACACGTGGAGCGCGAACTGATGATCCTCTGGCGCCGCGAGATGTTGAATGGCGCCTACCACGCGCGTTGGGTGCGCCTGAACAGTGCCCAAGGTCGATTCCCGGCCATCGCCTTTGTCATGAACACCGACCACAACCACTATGCCGGACGCCTCTTGCAAGCCGAGGTGGCAGCCGTGATCGCGCGCGCAGAGGGGTCTTTAGGGCGCTGTTGTCACTATCTTTTTTCGACCGTAGCGCACCTTCGCCAAGAGGGTTTGCGCGATCGTCGGTTGGAGCGGCTGGCCGATGAGGTAATGCGCCTGCAGCAATCGCTATCGGCGCCCTCTGCCGTCGGCGCCGGCGGGTGACTTCCTTGTCGTTTGCACCGGGCGCGCGGTCGGTCTATCTCTAGCGCCTATGCAGCCAGCCCAGAACCGGCCGCGCCGCGTCAGCATCCTGGGGTCGACCGGGTCGGTCGGATGCAACACCGTCTCGCTCATCGAGGCAGAGCCCGAGCGCTACCAGGTCGAGGCGCTGACCGCGCATCGCAACGTCGAGACGCTAGCGGTGCAGGCGCGGCGTCTGCGTCCCAAGCTCGCCGTGGTTTCAGACGAAAGCTTCTATCGACCGCTCAAGGCCGCGCTGGCCGGGAGCGGGGTCGAGGCAGCAGCCGGAGCCGAAAGCGTGATCGAGGCAGCGTCGTCGCCGGCCGAATGGGTCATGGCGGCAATCGTCGGCGCGGCCGGGCTCGCACCCACCATGGCCGCGATCCGACGCGGCGCTCTGGTGGCGTTTGCCAATAAAGAGGTCATGGTTTGCGCGGGCGCACTGGTGACCGCCGAGGCGAAGCGCTGCGGCGCGCGGCTGCTGCCGGTGGACAGCGAGCACAACGCGGTTTTTCAGGTGTTCCATGAGGAACACCGCCACGCCATCGAGCGCATCATCTTGACCGCGAGCGGCGGTCCTTTCCGCTCACACGACCTCGCGGCCATGGAACAGGCCACTCCCGAACAGGCTGTTGCGCATCCGAATTGGCGCATGGGCGCCAAAATCTCGGTCGACTCCGCGACGATGATGAACAAGGGGCTCGAAGTCATCGAAGCGCACCATTTGTTCGATCTTCCAAGCGAGCGCATCGATGTGGTGGTGCATCCGCAATCGGTGGTGCATGGGCTCGTCTGCTACAGCGACGGCTCGATGCTGGCGCAATTGGGTTCGCCGGACATGCGAACGCCGATCGCAAGCGCGCTGGGTTGGCCCGATCGCATCGCCGCACCCAGCCCCCGCCTCGATCTCGCGGCGCTCGCGCGCCTCACATTCGAGACGCCCGATCCCCGGCGCTTTCCTGCGCTCGCGCTGGCGCGTGCCGCTCTCGACGAGGGCGGTGCCGCACCCACCATTCTCAATGCGGCCAATGAGGTGGCTGTTGCGGCTTTCTTGGAACGCCGGATCGGCTTTCTCGATATTGCGCGAACCGTCGACCGTGTGTTGCAGGCGCTCCCGGCCCGCGCTCTCGGCGACCTCGACGACGTGGTCGCGATCGACCGGGAGGCCCGCGACTGGGCTCTGCGCTTCGTCGGGAATGGTGCAGCGGTGGCGCGGGCCGCCGCTTCAGGTTGAGCGGTCGGCACGCCGCTTCCAATGTCGGTCAATTCGGCCAAGCCTGCCCTGGTCACGGGCGCGACCGGGTTCGTCGGCGCCGCGGTTGTTCGCGCTCTACTCGCGGCTGGACGTGCCGTGCGCGTGCTGGTGCGCGTGCAAAGCGATCGACGCAACATCAGTGGTCTTGACGTCGAGGCGGCGACGGGCTCGCTGGATGATCCCGCGAGCCTTGATGCAGCTGTGGCCGGCATTGGCACGCTCTTCCATGTGGCGGCCGATTACCGGCTTTGGGTGCGCGATCCCGCGGCAATGTTCCGGGTCAACGTCGAGGGAACGCGTGCGCTGATGGAACGGGCCATGACTGCCGGAGTGGAGCGGGTGGTCTATACTTCAAGCGTGGCGACGCTCGGATTGCTAACGAATGGCGATCCTGCCGACGAAACCGCTCCCAGCACCTTCGCGGACATGGTGGGCCCATACAAGCAATCGAAATTCCTGGCAGAAGCGGAGGTGCGCCATCTGGTCGAGACGCGACAGCTTCCGGCAGTGATCGTCAATCCCTCGACGCCCATCGGTCCTGGAGACGTGAAGCCGACGCCGACTGGGCGCATGATCCGCGATGCCGCGGCCGGGCGCATGCCGGCCTTCGTCGACACCGGGCTCAATCTGGTTCATGTGGATGATGTGGCCGCGGGACATCTGCTGGCGGAGGCGGTGGGCCGTATTGGCCAACGCTATATTCTCGGTGGTGAGAATCTTTCGTTGGCCGAGATTTTCCGGCGCATCGCGGTGTTGACGCATCGCCGGCCGCCGACCATTCGATTGCCGCTCGCGACGGTGTGGCCGGTGGCAGCGTTTGCGGAAGGGCTTGCGCGGATCACCGGGAAAGAGCCGATGGTGACCTTCGACAGCCTGCGAATGGCGCGCAAGGTGATGTTCTTCTCCTCTGCTAAGGCCGAGCGCGAGCTTGGGTATCGCGCGCGGCCGGTCGACGTGGCTTTGCGCGACGCGATCGACTGGTTTCGCGCCGAGGGAGCACTCCCGTGAGCGCTTGGAGCGCAGTCGCTGCGATAAGTTTCGGAATCTGGCTTTACCTTTTGCTGGGCCGCGGCGGGTTCTGGCGCGAGCGCGTACCGCCGCCCGCACCCGAACCCCAGCGCTGGCCCAGCGTCATCGCCTTGGTGCCGGCACGTAACGAGGCGCCGTATGTCGGCCGGGCGCTCACCTCGCTGCTGACACAGGACTATCCCGGAAATTTTTCCGTCGTTCTCATCGACGACCACAGCAGCGACGATACCGCGGCGTTGGCGCACGCCGCGGCCGACGCCGCGGGCGCGCAACTGCGACTCGAAGTGCTGCCGGCGCGTTCGCTGCCTTCCGGCTGGACCGGCAAGCTCTGGGCGCTGAGCGAGGGGCTCGCCGAAGCCCAGAGCCGCGCGCCCGCGCCTGAACTGATCCTCCTCACCGACGCCGACATCGTGCATCATCCCTCCAACTTGCGCGAGCTTGCCGCGCGAATCGTAAGCGAGCGCTACGATCTTGCCTCGCTCATGGTGCGGCTGCGCTGCGAAACCCTTGCCGAGCGGTTCCTGGTGCCGGCCTTCGTGTTCTTTTTCGAGATGCTCTACCCCTTTGCCTGGGTGCGCGATCCGCGGCATCGGACCGCCGGTGCCGCCGGCGGCTGCATGCTGGTGCGTCGGAGCGTGCTTGAGCGTATCGGCGGCCTTTCGGCGATCCGCGGCGAGATCATCGACGACTGCGCGCTCGGCCGGGCGGTGAAGCGCGGTGGGCCGATCTGGCTCGGACTGACCGAGCGGACCGTCAGCTTGCGGCCCTACCGAAAGATCGCGGATGTCTGGCGCATGGTGGCGAGGAGTGCCTACGCGCAGCTCGGATATTCGCCGCTGTTGTTGTTGGGCACCGTATTCGGATTGGGACTAACCTTCCTGGCGCCGGTTGCGTCGGCGGCTTCGGGTACAGAGGCGGCACCGCTTGGGCTCGCGGCCTGGGCGGCAATGAGTTTCGCATTCCTGCCCACCTTGCGCCTCTACAAGACCGCGCCCGTCTGGGCGCCCTTGCTGCCGCTCATCGCCTTGGTGTACATCGCTGCCACCATCGATTCCGCGCGCCGGCATTGGCAGGGACGAGGGGGAGAATGGAAGGGGCGCGTGCAACACCAGAGCCGCGTCTGATGAGCGCGAGCGTCGAGACGCCGTCAGGCAAGCAGGCCGGGGATGAGAACTTCCCGGTCGGCTCCTGGCTCATTCGCCGCGATTTGCGGCCGCATGTCCACGCCTTCTACCGCTTTGCGCGCCAGGCCGACGATGTCGCGGACAATCCGCAACTGAGCCCGGAAGAGAAGCTGCATCGCCTGGACCGCATGCGAGCGGTGCTGGAGGGCGCCTCCGGCGAAGATGCGCCGGCGGCGGCGGTGATGCGCGCCAGCCTTGTCGAGACCGGCGTCACGCCGCAGCACTGTCTCGACGTGCTGCGCGCGTTCTCGCTCGACGCAACCAAGTTGCGCTATCGGGATTGGGCTGACCTCATGGAGTATTGCCGCTACTCCGCATCGCCCGTGGGTCGGCAACTTCTCGACCTGCACGGCGAAAGCCGCGCTACGTGGCCCGCCAACGACGCGCTCTGCTCGGCGCTCCAGGTACTCAACCACCTTCAGGATTGTGCGCAGGATTACCGCTTGCTCGATCGCGTCTATCTGCCGGTGGAGGATCTGAACCGGTTCGGCGCCCACATCGAGGACCTCTCGCTTCCAAGCGCGACACCGGGCCTGCGATCGGTATTCGAACGTTTGCTCGAGTTGACCGAGGGATTGGTGCGAGAGGCGTGCAAGCTTCCGGGCGGCGTTCGCAGTCCTGGTCTGCGCCGAGAGACCGCGGTCATCGTCGACCTCGCGGGGCGCCTCACCGAGCGCCTGCGGCGTGGCGATCCGCTGGCGCGGCGGGTAAAGCTCACCCCGGTTGATTTCGCGGCGAGCCTGCTGATCGGATGCTGGCGCGGCCGCCGAATGCGGGATGCGGCATGAGTGCGGCGCTGCTCTCCTCGCCTGAAGATGCCGACGAGCGCGCCCAGATCAGAGCGCGGGTCGAAGCGGCCGGCACCTCGTTCTATTGGGCCATGCGATTGTTGCCGGAGCCGCGACGCGACGCGATGTTCGCGATCTACGCTTTCTGCCGCGAAGTCGACGATATCGCCGACAGCGATGAGCCGGCTGCGCAAAAGCGGCAGGGCCTCGATTCTTGGCGCGGCGAGATCGCGGCGCTCTACGAAGGTCGGCCGGCGAGTACGATCGGCCGGGCGTTGCGAGTGCCGGTCCAAAGCTTCAACCTGCGGCGTGGAGATTTTCTGGCGGTGATCGACGGTATGGAAATGGACGCGATCGCCGATATCCGTGCCCCTACTCTTGCGGAGTTGGATCTCTATTGCGATCGGGTCGCGAGCGCCGTGGGCCGCCTCTCGGTCCGTGCTTTCGGTGTCGAGAGCGAGGCGGCGGATAGGGTGGCGCATTCGCTCGGACGTGCGCTTCAGCTTACCAATATCCTGCGCGACCTCGCCGAGGACGCGGCGCGCGGCCGCCTCTATCTCCCTCAAGAATTGCTGCAGGCGCACGGCGTCGAGACCGACGCACCCCTCGCGGTGTTATCGCATGCGGCATTGCCGCTTGTTTGCGAGGCGGTGGCGGAAATCGCGCAGCGACACTTCGCGGATGCGCGCACGATGATGGCGCAATGTCCGCGGCGGCCGATGCGGCCGGCGGCGACGATGGAGGCGGTTTACCGCACGATCCTGCGGCGGCTGCGCCGGCGCGGCTGGCGTCGGCTCGACGAACCCGTCAGCGTGTCGAAGCCGGTCAAATTGTGGCTCGCGCTGCGGTACGGGTTGGTGTGAGCACCGTCCACGTGGTCGGAGCGGGGCTTGCCGGCCTTGCCGCGAGCCTCAGCCTCGCGGAGGCGGGGTCTGCTGTCCACCTCTACGAGGCAAGTCCGCACGCCGGCGGGCGCTGCCGCTCCTATTTCGATCAGAGCCTCGGCTGCCGGATCGACAACGGCAACCACCTGCTGATCTCGGGAAACACCGCCGTCATGGACTATCTTCGCCGCACTGGCGCGATCGATAGTTTGGTCGGGCCGCCAACCGCGGCCTATCCCTTCGTTGATATGACGACCGGAGAACGTTGGACCTTCGAGCCCAACGAGGGCTGGATTCCCTGGTGGCTGCTCAGCCGCAGGCGGCGCGTCCCCGGTACTGCGCTTAGCGATTATCTGCGCGCACGCGCGTTGCTCCGGGCTCGCGATGATGCAACGGTGGCATCGGTCCTTGGCTCCGGGGGCACGATATTCGAGCGCCTCTGGAAGCCGCTCGCCGTTGCTGCCCTCAACACCGAAGTCGAGGCTGGTGCCGCGTCGCTGCTACAGCGGGTGCTGGCGGAGAGTATTGGCCGAGGTGGCGGTACCTGCCGACCGCTGGTGCCGCGCGAGGGACTTTCCGAGAGCCTCGTCGATCCGGCACTACGCCGTCTAGGGGCGTTGCAAGTCGATAAGAGATTCGGCGCGCGCTTGCGCGCAGTGATACTGACGGAGTCGCGGGCGAGCGCGCTCGAATTCGAATTCGGCCGGGTGGAGATCGCGCCCGGCGATGCGTTGTTGCTCGCGGTGACGGCGCCGGTCGCGCAGCGGCTGCTACCGGGAATACCGGCGCCCACCGAGTTTCGCGCCATCCTGAACGCGCATTACCGCTGTCAGGCAGCGCAGGGAGCGCCGCTTTTCATCGGCATCATCGGCGGTACGGCCGAATGGGTGTTCCGCAAGCGCGAGGTGCTGTCGGTCACCGTGAGCGCCGCCGATCGCCTGATCGATGAACCGGCGGAGACGCTGGCGGCGCTGCTTTGGCGCGATGTCGCGCGCGCCTACGGGTTGTCCGTGGAACCGCTGCCAGCGTGGCAGATCGTCAAAGAACGGCGCGCGACCTTCGCGGCGACCCCGGCGCAGCTCGCCTTGCGGCCGGGCGCCAAAACCCGCTGGAACAACGTTTTTCTTGCGGGAGACTGGACCGACACCGGTCTTCCCGCCACCATCGAGGGCGCTGTCCGCTCGGGGTTCGCGGCCGCGGGGACAGTGACAAAAGTGCTTGAATTGCAAGGCCGTGATGGCCATGGTGAAGCCCGATCGATGGCTTGAAAACCGTTCTGCAATGAGACGCACGGCAGTATCCGAACTTCCGCGGCCCGAAACAAATGCTTTGGGCGCGCTCGATCACTCGATCGATCGGGCGACGTCGGCGTTGCTCGCATTGCAGCGCGAGGACGGCCACTGGGTCTTCGAGCTTGAAGCAGACGTGACGATCCCCGCCGAGTACATGCTGCTGCAGCACTATCTGGACGAGGTCGATTCGGAGGAGGAGCGGGCTCTTGCGGTGTATGTTCGTGCGACGCAAGCCGATCATGGTGGCTGGCCGCTCTTTCATGGCGGGGATTTCGATGTCTCCGCGACCGTCAAAGCCTATTTCGCGCTGAAGGCGGCGGGAGACGCGCCGGACTTGCCGCATATGAGGCGGGCGCGCGAAGCCGTGCTGGCCCATGGCGGCGCTGGCCGCGTCAACGTATTCACGCGCGTTCAACTGGCGCTGTTCGGCCAGATGGATTGGCGGCATGTCCCGGTGATGCCGGTCGAGATCATGCATCTGCCGCTCTGGTTCCCGTTCCATTTGAACAAGGTTTCGTATTGGTCGCGCACGGTGATCGTGCCGTTGCTGGTGCTGATGGCGATGAAGCCGCGGGCGCGCAATCCGCATGGCGTCGGTGTCGAAGAGCTGTTCCTTCCGGGCGCCGCGGTGCCGCCGCCGGGCCTCACTGGCTCGGTCTGGGCGCAGGCCTTCGCTCAATTCGATCGCCGGCTGCGCTGGCTTGAGCCGCGCTTTCCCAAGGGTTGGCGGGAGCGCGGGATCGCCAAGGCGGTCGCTTTCGTCAAGGAGCGCCTCAATGGCGAGGATGGGCTCGGCGGCATTTACCCGGCGATCGCCAACTCGGTGATGATGTACGACTGCTTGGGTTATCCGAAAGATCATCCGGATCTCGTCACGGCCAAAAGCGCGCTCAAAAAATTGCTGGTGCGAGAGCCCGGCCGCTCATATTGCCAGCCTTGTCTCTCGCCGATCTGGGACACCGGGCTTGCGTGTCACGCGCTGATGGAGACCGGCGGCGAGACCGCAACGCGCGCGGTTCGAAGCGGTCTCGACTGGATGGCGGAGCGGCAGATTCTCGACGTGAAAGGCGATTGGGCGGTCTGGCGTCCCAAGGTTAGGCCGGGCGGCTGGGCGTTCCAGTACCGAAACGACCACTATCCCGATGTGGACGATGCCGCCGTGGTGGCGCTCGCACTGCATCGATTCGATCCCGCGCACTATCGCAATGCCATCGACCGCGCGGCCGAATGGATCGAGGGCATGCAGAACCGCAACGGAGGCTGGGGTGCCTTCGATGCGGACAATACACACGACTATCTGAATTATATCCCTTTCGCCGATCACGGCGCCCTGCTCGACCCGCCGACCGTCGACGTTTCGGCGCGCTGCGTGAGCTTGCTCGCGCAAATGGGCCGGAGGGATATGGGCCGCGCCATCGATTATCTCTTGCGCGAACAGGAAGCTGACGGTTGCTGGTTCGGCCGGTGGGGCACCAATTACATCTACGGCACCTGGTCCGCGCTCTCGGCGCTGAACGCGGCCGGGATCGCGGCTGGATCGCCGCGGGTTCGGCGCGCCGTCGACTGGCTGCTGGCGCGCCAACGCGCGGATGGCGGTTGGGGCGAGGACGGGCGCTCCTATTGGGACGAGCGTCCGCGCGGAGAAGCGAGGAAGAGCACGCCTTCGCAGACGGCCTGGGCGCTGCTGGGTTTGATGGCGGCGGGCGAGATCGATCATCCCGCTGTCGCGCGGGGAGTGCGGTATCTCCTCGAGACCCAGAATGCGGCGGGGCTTTGGGATGAGGACGCTTACACCGCCGTCGGATTTCCGCGCGTCTTTTATCTCCGCTACCACGGCTACCGCGCGTTCTTTCCGCTTTGGGCGCTGGCGCGCTTCCGCAATTTGCGCAGCAGCGGCGCGAGCAGCACGCATTTCGGCTTGTGAGCGAATATGGCGACCGGTGCGGTCACCGGCCTTGCCAGCGAAGCGTCGATCGCGAGGCGCCTCGGTCTTATGGCTGCGGTCGGGGCTGGAACACAGCAGGGTACCGAAACCGCCATCGCTGCGCTGATCGCCGCGGGCGCTCCCGGCCTCGTGAGCTTTGGAATCGCGGGTGGCCTTGCTCCGACCCTTGCGCCGGGAACGCTGCTGTTGCCACCAGCCGTTCGCTCAATTGCGGGTGAGGGCCACTTCGTCGATGTGGACTGGCATGCTCGATTGATCGGGGCTGCCCGCGAGGCAGCGCTCCCGGTGATTGCCGTTGGCGGAATACTGGGTGCGGACCGGATCGCGGCCACCGCCGAAGCCAAGGCCAGGTTGCTTGCCGAGACCAACGCGATTGCCGTCGATCTCGAAAGTCATCTGGTTGCCGCGGCCGCTCGACGCGCGCGGCTGCCGTTCGTCATTTTGCGCGCGATTGCCGATCCCGCGAACCGAAATCTACCCGAGGCCGCGCTTATTCCGTTGGCCGCGAGCGGCGAGCCCAATCTGTTGCGCGTCATTGCCTCGCTCCTACGAGCACCCTCGCAGCTTCCGGACCTGCTCCAGTTGCGCCGCGACGCGCGCACTGCTGTTGCAGCGCTGGAACAGGGGGCGCGGGCCCTCGGCCTGTCGCTTACCCGGCTTGAGCAAGGGGGGGCAGCGGCTTAAGACCGCTTTATTTGGATGCTGTCCGTACAGTTGGCATTGACCTTGTAGGTGCCGATCTCTCTCATCGAAAAGTCGGTCTGCCCCGTCGCTTGAAGGCCATCGCCCATGTAGTCGCGCTGACCTTTGCCATCAAAGACCTTGATGCCCGTCACGACCCCCTGAGGGTTCGCTCTCTGAACCCCCCAATTTGTCGAGCTGCGCGAGCAGACCCTGATCGAGGGCCTTCGCATGGCGGGGTTGCCCGAGGAATAGCCTCCCTCGGGCAGCACGCGCTTAGACCCGCTCGTACTTGAGGCGCCGCACGTTGTCGAGATTGCGGCCCTCGATGCGGATCAAGCGAGTCGGACCTTCGCGCTTCGGCGAATGCAGGTCACCCTCGTTGTAGACCCGCGCCGTGCCGGGGCTCAGCACGTAGCTGCGGACAAATTTGACCTTGCCGGGCTTGGCCTCGGTTGCCTTCTCGACCAGCGCCCAGTCGCTCATCACCGTCTCGCCGCGCGCCTGGCCGTATATTGCCCAGGAGGGACCGTGATCGTGCGGCTGGCTCTCCTTGGCGCCGGTATAGGCGTGCGCCAGGATACAGAAACGTAGCTCAGGATCCTCGTAGATGATCTTCCGCTCGGGCGTTCCGTCCGGGAGATGTTTCGCGACGAACTGCTCATCCTTCAGCATCTGCTCCACCAGCGCGCGCACTTTCTCGCGGCCCTTGGGGCCGGGCTCGGTCTTGAGGAAGTCGTGGCACTTGGACGAGAACTGCTCGAGGGTCAAACTCATGGCTCTCTCCCTTGGCTGTTATTCGGCCGCCGGCGCGCTCCGCGCCCGGTCATTGTCGGCCTTTAGTTGCTCCATCGCCTGTTCGACGTGGCGCGAAAATACGAATTGGGCGGGACGCTGGCGGTCGAGCGGGATCTCCGGCGCCATCTGCCGCTCGGTGTCGATGCCGCGCAGCGCAACGCCTAGCGCCTTCAGCGGCCGCTTCACCGCGTCCACGACCGCGCTCGCCTCATAGCCGCTGTGCACCATGCAGTCCGCGCATTTCTCATAATTACCGGTGCCGTAGGCGTCCCAATCGGTTTCCGTCATCAGCTCCTTGAAGGTCTTGGCGAAACCTTCGCCGAGCAGATAACAGGGACGCTGCCAACCGAAGTAATTCCGGGTCGGATTGCCCCAGGGCGTGCAGTGGTAGTCCTGGTTCCCCGCGAGAAAATCCAGGAACAGTGAAGACTGGCTGAACGACCACTTGTGCCCGCGACCAATGCGGAAGATGTCGCGGAAGAGCTGCTTGGTCTTACGCCGATTGAGGAAATGCGCCTGATCCGGTGCCCGCTCATAGGCATAGCCCGGCGACACCGTTATCCCATGCACGCCCATCGCCATCACGTCGTCGAAGAACTTTGCGACCTGAGCGGGATCGGCGCCCTCGAACAGCGTGCAGTTGATGTTGACGCGGAAGCCGCGCTCGCGTGCCACCTTGAGGGCCTCGACGGCTCGGTCGTAAACTCCGTCCTGACAGACCGACTTGTCGTGCATCGCCTGATCGCCGTCGAGATGCACCGACCACACGAAGAACGGATTCGGCTTGAACTGGTCGATCTTTTTTTCCATCAACAGCGCGTTCGTGCAGAGGTAGACGAACTTTTTGCGGGCGATGATGCCCTGGACCACTTGATCGATCTCGCGGTGCAGCAGCGGCTCTCCGCCGGCGATCGAGACAACCGGGGCGCCGCACTCATCGACGGCGTCCAGGCACTCCTTGACCGAAAGTCGTTGATTGAGGATCGGATCGGGGTAGTCGATCTTGCCGCAGCCGGCGCAAGCAAGGTTGCAGCGGAACAGCGGCTCCAGCATCAGCACCAGGGGATAGCGCTCGACTCCCGTAAGGCGCTGCTTCATCACGTAAGCGCCCACGCGGATTTTTTGATGAAGCGGTACGGCCAAGGTTTTGTCCTCACTCGATATCGGGAATGCGACTGACCGACGGGCGCGCCTTCACGCGCTCATCTCCGCGAGTTCGGCGGGCATGCGGAACCGGACATTCTCCGTGATGCCGGGCAGGGTCTGCAATTCGACTTCCGCGATTTCGCCCAAGCGGTCGATCAGGTCCTGCACCAGGTCCTCGGGCGCGGAGGCGCCGGCAGTGATTCCAACCGAGCCAATGCCGTCGAGCCAGACGGGGTCGAGCGCATCGGCATCTGCGATCAGATAGGCGCGCACGCCCTGCTCGACAGCGATCTCGCGCAGCCGGTTCGAGTTCGAGCTGTTGGCGGCGCCGACCACCAGCACCACGTCAACGTCCATTGCCAGGTTGTGCACCGCACGCTGGCGGTTTTGCGTGGCGTAGCAGATGTCCTTGGTGTCGGGGCCGACGATTTTCGGAAACCGCGATTTGAGCGCATCGATCACGGCCCGGGTGTCGTCGACGCTGAGCGTCGTCTGGGTAATGAAGGCGAGCTTGTCCGGATCGCTCACTTTGAGATCAGATACCTCTTCGGCCTTGGAGATCAAATGCACCTTACCGTCAATGCGGCCCATGGTGCCCTCGATTTCCGGATGTCCCGCATGCCCGATCAGGATAATCTCGCGGCCTTGGCTGGCGTAGCGTTGGCCTTCGCTGTGCACCTTGGAAACCAGCGGGCAAGTCGCATCGATGACCGGCAGCGTACGCTGCTCGGCAGCATGTTCCACTTGGCGTGAAACACCGTGGGCGCTGAAGATGGTGACGCTGCCCGGCGGGATTTCGTCGAGTTCGTCGACGAAGCGCGCGCCCTTGGCACGCAGCCGCTCGACGACGTGGCGGTTGTGCACGATCTCGTGCCGCACGTAGATCGGCGGGCCATATTTTTCGAGAGCGCGCTCGACGATCTCGATCGCTCGCTCGACCCCAGCGCAGAAGCCGCGCGGTTGGGCCAGCACCACGCGCAAGCGGCGTTTGGCCTTTAGTCCTTCGGTTGAAGCCGGTTGGGTCATACTATCCTCGTTCAAGCGCAGGAAAATACCCGGCCCCCGGCGCCCTGGCAATTGGGAGTGCATTGGGGAGCTTGCAACCCCCGGCCGCACCAATCCAGGGGCAATCTCGCCGCTGGGCATGGAATAGTGTTCTTTCGCTCGGCGTTATCAATTGTTGCACGATCGTCAATTGCGTGATCGCGGCGGCTGTGCTTAAGGTGATGCGCAGGCGGCTCGTGCCCGAATGGGCTCGCGGGCTTTGCTCCAATAATTCAAGGAACTTAGTTGTGAGCAGCACACCCAAGACCGAGTCGCGCGCGCAGGACGCGAGTGTCCCTGGAATCTCGAATCGGACGCCGTTGCTGGACCGGATTCAGTATCCGTCTGATTTGCGGCGTCTTGAGGAGCGAGAGCTTCGACAGGTAGCGGACGAGTTGCGTTCGGAGCTGGTGGATGCGGTGTCTGTGACGGGGGGTCATCTGGGTGCCGGGCTTGGGGTGATCGAGCTGACGGTGGCG
>Ga0187765_10000096_pt1 | contig 29170 bp, 23 predicted proteins | sample 0216_QUI02_MP05__3_FD_133018 | JGI IMG/M metagenome (GOLD analysis project Ga0187765, IMG submission 133018) | Tropical peat soil microbial communities from peatlands in Department of Meta, Colombia - 0216_QUI02_MP05_10_MG | ecosystem: Environmental > Terrestrial > Soil > Wetlands > Peat ...
CTTCGCCGCCACCTGGCTCCAGCCGCCGGGCGCCGCGCCGAGATCGACCACCCGCGCGCCGCCTTTGAGGAAATGATGCTTGTCATCGATTTCGCTCAGCTTGAATGCCGCGCGCGAGCGAAAGCCCTCGCGCTTCGCCCGCGCCACATACGGATCGTTGAGCTGCCGCGCGAGCCAGCGCTGCGACGAGACCGTGCGGCTCTTGGCATTCTTCAGCCGCACCTTGAGCGGGCGCTTGCCGCGGTCAACGCTCATCGGGCGTCCTCCGCGCATCGCGTCCCCATACGCCGTCCTCGCGCATCATCTGCACCAGCATACCTTCGCGCAGGCCGCGGTCGGCGACGCGCAGCCGCCGGCACGGGAACGCCCGCCGGATCGCGTCGAGAATGGCGCAGCCCGCGAGCACGAGGTCGGCGCGCTCCGGTCCGATGCAGGGATTGGCCGCGCGCTCGTCGTAACTCATCGTCAACAGCCGCTCGACCACCGCCGTCACTTGTTCGTCGTTCATCCAGCAGCCGTCAACCCATCGCCGCTCGTAGCGCGGAAGGTTGAGATGCACGCCGGCAATGGTCGTCACCGTGCCCGACGTGCCGAGGAGATGCAGGCCTTCGATCGCGCCGCCATCCGTCTCGGCAAAGCGCGCCACATGGGCGGACACCTCGGCGATGATGGTTTCGTACAGCGCGCGGCTGACGTCGACGCCGCCGTGCCGCTCGGCGATCGTCACCACGCCGACCGGCAGGGAAATCCAGTTTCGAACCTCCGGCCGCGGCGGACCGAACTTGTGCGGCACCGAACGGTCGAGCCGCACCAGTTCCGACGAGCCGCCGCCGATGTCGAACAGGATGACTCCCGCGGACTGCGGATCGATCAGCGGCGTGCAGCCGAGCGCGGCGAGGTGCGCTTCGGTCCCGCGGTCGACGATTTCGAGATCAATGCCGACCTCCTCGCGCACGCGAGCAAGGAAATCGCGGCCGTTCTCCGCCGAGCGGCAGGCCTCGGTTGCGATCAGCCGCGTGCGCGTGACACCGCGGTTGCGGATCTTGCTGCGGCAGACATGCAGCGCGTCGATCGCGCGTAGGATCGCGGCGTCGCTCAAGCGGCCCGACGCGGTGATGCCTTCGCCCAGCCGGATGATGCGCGAAAACGCATCGATGACGCGGAAGCCGTCGCGTGTCGGCCGCGCCACCAGCAGGCGGCAATTGTTGGTGCCGAGATCGAGCGCCGCATACGTCGGTCCCGAAATATCGGCACCGCCCGTCTCGCCATGGCGACGCGGGCGATTGTAAGGCGATCGACGGCCCCGCCGGCGCAACTGCGCCCGGTCCGGAGCGGGGCCGAGGCCGGTCGCCCGGGCCTCGTCGTCCATGTAAAACCTTTCCCGCGCCGAAGCCCTTTCGACTCGACGGCACGGTTGTTCCCAAATCGCGCAAATTTTAGCACTCGCGGCCGTGGACGCAACTCAGCACAGCTTGCCGAACATGACGGCAAGCGCGGTAGTTCTTGTGAAAGAGGCTGCCGTTCTGTATTTCAGAACGAACGTGAAACATTCCTCATGCCCGGCCGCGTGCCGGGCATGACGCATTAACCTAACTATTCGATCGCGATGAACATTCACGATACATCCACGGGACATTCCAGCACCGCCATCGGCCAGCCGGTGCTGCGCGCCGAGGACCCGAAACTGTTGCGGGGCGAGGGTCGTTATACGGATGACATAAATCTTCCAGGCCAGGCCTATGCGGCGATTGTGCGCAGCCGCCACGCCCACGGTGTCATTCGCTCGATCGACACCGACGCAGCGAAGACAATGCCGGGCGTGCTCGCGGTCTATACCGGCACCGATATCGCGCCTTACGGCCCGCTCAAATCCAATCTGCCGTTCAAGAGCCGCGACGGCTCCGAGATGAAAAAGCCGCGCCGCCAGGCGCTGCCCTCCGACAAGGTCCGCTTTGTCGGCGATCCGATCGCCTGCGTCGTGGCCGGAACCCTGCAGCAGGCCAAAGACGCCGCGGAAGCAGTGACGGTCGAGATCGATCCGCTGCCGGTCGTGATCAAACCCTCGGATGCGCCCAATAAAGCCTCGCCGCTGCTCTACGACGATGCACCCGGCAATGTCGCGCTCGACTTCCACTATGGCGATGCCGACAAGGTCGCCGCGGCCTTCGCAGGCGCCAAGCGTGTGGTGAAGGTCAACCTGCTCAACAGCCGCATGATCGTCAACGCCATCGAGCCGCGCGCGGCTCTCGCCGCGTACGACAAAACAAACGAACGTTTCACGATTTACACCTGCAGCCAGGGCGTCATGGGCCTGCGTGCCGGCTTGTCTGAAATTTTCGGCGTCACGCCCGACAAGATGCACGTGCTGACCTACAACGTCGGCGGCTCGTTCGGCATGAAGGCGCAGCCCTATCCCGAGCAGGTATGCGTGCTGCATGCCGCCCGTGCGCTCGGCCGCCCGGTGAAATGGACCGACGAGCGTTCGACCTCCTTCCTCTCCGACAATCACGGCCGCGACCACGAGCAGACCGCCGAGCTTGCGCTCGATGCCGACGGACACTTCCTCGCGCTAAAGCTGACCGGCTACGGCAACCTCGGCGGCTACATGGGCGCCATGGCGCCGCAGCCGCCGACGCTGAACATCGTACGCAACGTCGCGAGCCTCTACCGCACGCCGCTCTTGGAGGTGAACACCAAATGCGTGTTCACCAACACGTCCTTTGTCAGCCCCTATCGCGGCGCCGGCCGGCCCGAAGGCAACTACTTCATGGAGCGGCTGATCGATTACGCTGCCGCCGTGACCGGCTTCGATCGCATCGAGCTGCGCCGCAAGAACCAGATCCGCAAAAGCGAAATTCCGTGGAAGGCGGCATCCGGCGCCACCTACGACAGCGGCGATTTTCCGGCGATCCTGAAAGAAGCGCTCGCAGTCTCCGACTGGAAGGGTTTCGGCAAGCGCAAGCGCGAGAGCAAGCGCAACGGCAAGCTGCGCGGCATCGGGCTCGGCTGTTACCTCGAAGTGACCGCGCCGGCCAACAAGGAAATGGGCGGCATCCGCTTCGAACCCGACGGCTTCGTCACCATCGTCACCGGCACGCTCGATTACGGCCAGGGTCACGCCACGCCTTTTGCGCAGGTCTTGAGCGAAAAGCTCGGCATCCCGTTCGAGCGCATCAAGCTCGTGCAAGGCGACAGCGACCAGCTGCTCGCCGGCGGCGGCACCGGCGGCTCGCGCTCCATGATGAATTCCGGCGCCGCCATCGTCGAAGCCTCCGTCAAGGTGATCGAGCAAGGCAAGACGATCGCCTCGCACGCGCTCGAAGCGTCGGCCGCCGACATCGAATTTGCCAACGGCCGCTTCGTTGTTGCCGGCACCGATCGCGGCATTGGCCTGCTGGAGCTCGCCGACAAGCTGCGCACCGGCGCGATCAGACTGCCGCCCGGCGCGCCGGCCTCGCTCGACGTCCGCCACGTCAGCGAAGGCATGCCGGCCGCCTATCCCAACGGCTGCCACGTGGCCGAAGTCGAACTCGATCCCGACACCGGCCTGATCGAGGTCGTGAAATATTCTTCCGTCAACGACTTCGGCACCGTCATCAACCCGCTGATGGTCAACGGTCAGGTGCACGGCGGCGTCGTGCAGGGCATCGGCCAGGCGCTGCTCGAGCGCACGGTGTACGACGAGGAAGGCCAACTGCTCTCCGGCTCCTACATGGACTACACCATGCCGCGCGCCCACGACGCGCCGGATTTCACCGTCGTCAGCCATCCGGTTCCCGCGAAGACCAATCCGCTCGGCGTGAAAGGCTGCGGCGAGGCCGGCTGCGCCGGCGGGCTTGCGTCCGTCATGAACGCGGTCGTCGACGCCCTTTCGGTCTACGGCATCAAGCACATCGACATGCCGGCGACACCCGAGCGCGTCTGGCAGGCGATCCGCGCGGCACAAGCCGGAACGAAATGACGCAAGCGACCGACCGCACATTCGCGGCCACGCGCGCGAGCGACACGCGATTGATCGCGAGCGTCAGCGCCGCGCATTTCGTCAGCCATTTTTACATGCTGGTGCTGCCGCCGCTGTTCGCCTTCGTGCGCGCCGACTACAGCGTGAGCTACACCGAACTCGGTCTCGCCTTGACCGTGCTTAACGTCGTTTCTGCCGTGTTGCAGACGCCCGCCGGTTTCCTCATCGACCGCATCGACGCGCGTCTGGCGCTGGTCGCCGGCCTCCTGTTCGGCGCGCTCGGCTTCGCCATCGCCGCGCTGGTGGATTCCTACTGGGTGCTGATCGCGATGTTCGCGCTCATCGGCGTCGGCAATACCGTCTATCATCCGGCTGATTACGCGCTGCTCTCGCACCGCGTCTCGTCCGAACGCATGAGCCAGGCCTATTCCGTGCATACCTTCGCCGGCATGCTCGGCAGCGCGGCGGCGCCGATCAGCGTGCTGTTCATGCACAGCCTGTTCGGCTGGCGCGGCGCATTTTTCGGCGCCGCCATCGTCGGCTTCGTCATCGCCACGATCCTGTTCCTGCAGCGCGACGAAAACCACGGCCAGCATTCCGCGAAACCTCATGCCGAAACAGGCAAGGGCACGAGCTGGCAGTTGCTGCTCTCGCCGCCGATCCTCGTAAGCCTTGTCTTCTTCATGCTGCTGTCGATCGCAAACGGCGGCTTGCAGGCCTATTCGGTCGTGGCGCTGAACGCACTCTACGGCACCTCGCCGATCACCGCCAACACCGCGCTCTCCGCCAATCTCGTGCTCGCCGCAACCGGCGTACTGGTCGGCGGCTGGATTGCCGGCCGCACCCTGCGCCACGGCCTGGTCGCTTCGCTCGGCCTCGTCGCCTCGGCGGCGGCGATCATTTCGCTCGGCTTCGTTGATCCCAATGCCGTCCTGCTCATCGCACTGATGTCGCTCGGCGGCCTGTGCAGCGGCCTGATCATGCCCTCGCGCGACATGCTGGTGCGCGCGGTCACCCCGCCCGGCGCGTTCGGCAAGGTGTTCGGTTTCGTCACCAACGGCTTCAACCTCGCCGGCATCATCGCTCCGCTGATTTATGGCGCGCTCATGGACCACGGCAATCCGCGCGCGGTCTTCGTGCTCGTCGGCACGTGCTCGCTTGCCGCCGTCGTCACGGTCGTGATCGCGCCGCGAAGGCGTTGATGCCCGAATCCCACCGCATGATATGATTGCGCCCGAGGAGCGCGCATATGGGTGACAGCTACGGCGTGGTGAAAGTGGCGGCGGTGCAGGCCGCTTCCGTCTTTCTTGATCGGAAAGGCTCGACCGAAAAGGCCTGCCGCCTGATCCGCGAGGCCGGCAAGAACGGCGCGCGCGTGATCGGCTTTCCGGAAGGCTTCATCCCCGCGCATCCGGTCTGGTACCACCACCATTCGGCAACCGGCGCGATTGCCAACAAGCTCGCCGTCGCGCTGTTCAAGAATTCCGTCGAAATTCCCGGCCCCGAAACCGATGCGCTGTGCGACGCCGCCCGTGCCGCGAACGCCTATGTGGTGATCGGCGTGTGCGAAAAGATCCCCAACACCACCGGCACGATGTTCAACACGCAAGTTTACATCGGGCCGGACGGCAGGCTCATCCGCAAGCACCAGAAGATCATGCCGACCGTCGGCGAGCGCCTCGTGCACATGGGCGGCTATGGCGACACCTTCGGCGCCTTCCAGACCGAATTCGGTCCGATGTCGGGCCTGATTTGTGGCGAGAACTCCAATCCGCTCGCGGTGTTCGCGCTGATCGCCGAGGGCACGCGCATTCATGTCATGAGCTGGCCCAATCATTTCCCCACCAGCGGCGATCCGCTGCGCAATCGCGTCGCCATCGACTCGCAGGCCTTCGCGCAGATGAGCAAGGCCTTCGTTGTTTCCGCCTGCGGCACCGTGGACGAACGCATGATCGAGATGCTGCAGGCCGGCCCCGCGGCGGAGAAATTCCTGCGCAATCCCGATTGCTGCGGCGGTTCGCTGATCGTCGACCCCTTGAGCCGCATCATCGCCGGTCCCATGGGCGCCGAGGAAGGCATCCTCTACGCCGACTGCGATCTCGATCTCGGCATCCAGATGAAGCTTCGCCATGACTTTGCCGGCCACTACAATCGGCCCGACATTTTCCAGCTCCACGTCAATCGCGCGGCGCCGCAGCTCTATCACCTGCACAACGATGCCGCGGCCTTGCCGAGTTCGGCGGCCGCTGCACTCCCGACCCCGAATGCGCGCCTCGCCCCGCCGGCGGATGAATAAAACCCGAGCACAGCGAAAGAAACATGGACGTCTTTGAAGCGGTCGACTCGCGCATCTCCTGCCGCACTTTTTTCGACAAGCCGGTGGATCAGAAAATCATCCGCGACCTGCTGGCGCGCGCCGCCCGCGCCGCCTCCGGCGGCAATCTGCAGTCGTGGAACGTCTATGCGCTCACCGGCAAAGCGCTCGCCGACCTCAAGGCGATCGTGCAGAAGCGCATCGCCGGGCAAGACCCGCGCCGGACCAAGACGGAATACCCGATCTATCCCGATCCGATGTTCGGCGTCTACGATCAACGCCGCGAAGCGCATGGCGTGCAGCTTTACGGCTCGCTCGGCATCGACCGCAGCGATCCCGCAACGCGGCTCAGGCAGTTCAACAAGAACTTCGAGTTTTTCGGCGCGCCGGTTGCGCTGTTCATCACCATCGACCGCCGCCTCGGACCCGGCCAATGGGCCGACCTGGGCGGCTATATTCATGCGCTGGCGTTTCTCGCGCGCGGCTACGGCCTCGACACCTGCCCGCAGGAAGCCTGGGCACGACTCTACGACACCGTCGGCGAGTTCCTGAAAATCCCTCCCAACGAGATGCTGTTCTGCGGCATGGCCATCGGTTACGGCGACCGCAAACACAAGGCCAACGACTTCCGCTCGCCGCGCGCGGAACTGCACGAATTCTGCAAATTCTACGGCTTCGACCCGGCTTAGGCTTAAGCCACACCGTGCACGCTCAAGTATACGATCGCGAACGCGCTCATGCCGAACGCCACCGCTGCGAGTGGCAACAGGATTTCGATGGCCGCTCGCGTACCTTTCAGGCGGTCCCGCCACATCTCGAAGTCGCCCGACCGCCAGTCGTGGAAATTCTCGTATTGGCGCATCGCATCCGATTGAGGCGCCCCCGGATCATGGCTGCCGACCCGTGAGAGTATGAACAGCAGCGAGACGACGATCAGGATAAATCCGCTCACGACTGCCAGCAGCCAGGCCACGTAGCTGTCGCTGGCGAAAGCCCACGCCGAAACCACGAGCCACAGCGCAAGGCACGCCATGGCGGCATAGACCATCGGGTGGAGACGGCTGGAAACCGGTCGGTTATGGCGAATGAGGTCGTTGCTCATGGCGCCCTCCTTCAACATTCAGGGCCGCCCAGCTCGCTTCTGCTCATGGGACCAACGCATGAGCCATGCATTCGATCCATTCGGTTCAGGAGCCTCCGTATGAGTAAAGCTCCGGCCGGCGCGATTCGCGGCCACCTCAGGCCCGCCTCCGCCATGCTTTTTTTCATAGCGCAATCGTTCCGTAACGATGCCGGCGCATGGTATATATGAGACCAAATTGAACATCAGCTCCGCAGGAGCCATGCGATGAACCTGCAAACCCTCGGCTATATCGGGGTCCGCGCGAAAAACATTGACGATTGGGCGCATTACGCCAACCGCTTCCTCGGCATGCAGCTCGTGGACAAGAGCGCCTCCACGCTCGCCTTTCGCATGGACGATCGCAAGCAGCGCCTCGTCGTCAACGCCGCCGATGATGACGGCCCCGGCTTCTACGGCTGGGAAGTGGCCGACGCGCGCGCGCTCGACGCGCTCGCCGCGCATCTTGAGAACAACGAGGTGCAGGTCGCCCGCGGCTCACCCGCGCTCGCCGCCGAGCGGCATGTGAAGGACCTGATCGTTTTCCACGATCCGGTCGGCAACCGCGTCGAAGTCTTTTACGGTGCCGAGACCGCGTCCGATCCTTTCAAGCCCGGCCGCTCGATCTCCGGCTTCCGCACCGGTCCGCTCGGCATGGGCCATGCCGTGCTCAATGCTGAACGCATCGACGACGTCATTCCGTTCTACCGCGACATTCTGGGTTTCAAGCTCAGCGATTACATCCTGAAGCCGTTCAAGGCCTATTTCTTTCACATCAATCCGCGCCACCACAGCCTCGCCTTCATCGAGGCCGGCAAGAACGGAATCCATCACCTGATGGTGGAAACCTGCATGCTCGACGACGTCGGCCAGGCCTACGACCTCGCGCTGCGCAAGCCGGAGACGATCGGCACCACGCTCGGCCGCCATGTCAACGACGAGGTGACGTCGTTCTATTCCTGGTCGCCGTCCAAATTCCTGTTCGAATACGGCTGGGGCGGCCGCAGCATCGATCCCGCGACCTGGACGCCGCACGAGCGCACCGAAGGTCCGAGCCTGTGGGGTCACGACCGCTCCTGGCTTAACGACGAGGGCCGCGAGCAGGCGCGCGACATGCGCATCGGCATCGCGGAGGCCGGCGTGCGCATGCCGCTCAATGTGATGGACGGCAATTACAAGCGCGCGCGCGACGTTTGCCCGTGGTGGAACGACAACGTCACAGCGCGCAAGATCGGCTGACCATGGACGCGAAAACCAACGGCGGCCCGACAACACTCGCGAATACCGCCGCGCCGATGGAGTGGCCCGCGGACGCGCTCACCCGCATTCCGTTCTGGATCTATCAGGCGCCGGAAATCTACGCGCAGGAACAGCAGCGCATCTACGAAGGCGAGACCTGGAATTTCCTTTGCCTCGAATGCGAGCTGGCCAAGCCCGGCGATTACCGCACCACTTTCGTCGGCTCCATGCCGGTCGTGGTCGCGCGCGAATTCGACGGCGAAATCTACGCCTTCGAGAACCGCTGCGCCCACCGCGGCGCGCTGATCGCGCTCGACGGCGGCGGCAATGCGCGCGATTTCACCTGCGTCTATCACGCCTGGAACTATGATCTGAAAGGCAACCTCAAGGGCGTCGCCTTCGAAGACGGCGTCGGCGGCAAGGGCGGCATGCCGAAAACCTTCTGCCGCTCCGACCACGGCCCGCGCAAGCTGCGCATCGCGCTCTTCAGCGGCCTCGTATTCGGCAGTCTCAGCGACGACGTGCCGCCGATCGAGGAATATCTGGGCGAAGAAATCGCCAAGCACATCGCGCGCGTTCTGCATAAGCCGCTGGTGGTGATCGGCCGTTTCACCCAGGCGCTGCCCAACAATTGGAAGCTCTATTTCGAGAACGTCAAGGACACCTATCACGCGAGCCTCCTGCACACGTTCTTCACCACCTTCAAGATCAACCGGCTGTCGCAACGCGGCGGCCTGGTGATCGACGAGTCGGGCGGCAACCACGCGAGCTATGCGTTCGCCGACCCGAACATGGCCGGCGGCGATTACGCGCAAGCCGGCTTGCGTTCGGAAAACGAAGACCTCACCCTGCAGGACAAGAGCCTCGTCGTCTTCGACGACGAGTTCAGGGACGGCTGCAGCCTCCAGATCCTCACCGTGTTCCCCGGCTTCGTGCTGCAGCAAATTCAAAATGCGCTAGCGGTCCGTCAGGTTCTGCCGAAAGGCCTCAATTCCACGGCGCTCAATTGGACCTACATCGGCTTTGTCGACGACACGCCCGAGCTGCGCCGCATGCGGCTGCGCCAGGGCAATCTCGCCGGTCCCGCCGGCTATGTATCGATGGAAGACGGCGCGGTCGGCGGCTTCGTGCAACGCGGCATCGCGACCGCCGGGGCCGAGCGCGCGGTGGTCGAGATGGGCGGCTCGGGCACCACCAACGAAGGCACGCGCGCGACCGAAGCGTCCGTGCGCGGTTTCTGGAAGGCCTACCGCGCCCATATGGGTATTTAGAATGAACTTTGTCGGGAGACCGCACCTCTTCTCCCTCCCCTTGCAAGGGGGAGGGGCGGGGTGGGGGTCAGATACAGCTCATTCAATGCGGCGCACCGACCCCCGCCCGCCCGCCTTCACTCGCGTCGCGAGTTGCGGCGGGCACCCTCCCCCTTTCAGGGGGAGGGAAAAGTGAGTTCGATCACGCTTGACCGCATCATCGCGGTGCAGGCTGCTTACGTGCGCTGCATCGACTCAAACGAATTGGAAGCGTGGCCGGATTTCTTCACCGATCAGTGCCTCTACAAAGTCACCACCGCCGAAAATCATAAACAGGGGTTCGAGGCCGGCATCATCTATGCCGACACCAAGGGCATGCTGGTCGACCGCATCGTGTCGCTGCGCCAGGCCAACATCTACGAGAAGCAGAGCTACCGCCACATCCTCGGCCTGCCGACGATCGTCAAGAACGGCGGTGCCGAGGCCGAATGCGAAACGCCGTTCATGGTGGCGCGCATCATGCACGATGGCCAGACGGACCTGTTCGCCACCGGCCGCTATCTCGACACCTGCCGCCTTGCCGGCGACGCTTTGAAATTCGCGCGCAAGATCGTGGTGTGCGACTCCTCGCGCATCGACACGCTGCTCGCGATCCCGTTGTGATGATGTCTTCTGCGGCACACTTGCTTCACCTCTCCCATGGGGAGAGGTCGGCGCGCGCCAGCGCGCCGGGTGAGGGGTTGCGACCCATCGAGAGTCCGAGCCCCCCTCACCCCAGCCTTCTCCCCAACGGGGAGAGGGAGCGCGGCCTTCATCGCGGCGCATCAGAGACCTTTCGGCGCTCACGCTCATGACCTTCACCATCTCCGTCGCGAACAGCGCCATCAGCTTCCCCTGCGACACGCGCGAAACCGTGCTCGCCGCCGCCCAGCGCGCCGGCTATGAGCTCCCCTACTCCTGCCGCAAGGGCGTATGCGGCACCTGCAAATGCAGACTCGCCGCCGGCGACGTGCGCGCCTATGCCGGCGACACGCTGACCGAAGCGGAGAAAGCTGCCGGCCAGGTGCTGCTCTGCCAGACGCGGCCGCGCTCGGATCTCGTGATCGCGCCGCGCGAGATCAAGAAGATCGATCCGTTCGCCCGCCGCACACTGACCGCCCGCGTGTTCCGCATCGCCCGCGTGGCCGACGACGTCACTTTCGTGCATCTGCGCTTTCCCGCCGGCATCCGCATCCATTTCAAGGCCGGGCAAAATCTCGAAGTGATCCTGCCCGACGGGGAGCGCCGCAACTTCTCCATGGCCAATCCGCCGCACGAGAGCGACGGCGTCCAGCTCCACATCCGCCATGTGCCGAACGGCGTCTTCACCGGCTATGTCTACGACAAGCTCGCGCGCGGCGATCTATTGCGCGTCGAGCTCCCTTTCGGCAATTTCACGCTGCAGGAGAGCGACAAGCCGATCCTGTTCGTCGCCGGCTCCACCGGCTTTGCGCCGATCAAATCCATCGTCGAGGACGCGCTGCGCAAGGGCGATCCGCGCCCGATGACGCTCTACTGGGGCGCGCGCACGCGCCGCGGCCTCTATTCCGAGCTGCCGCGCAAATGGGTCGCGCTCAATCCGCGCTTCGTCTATGTACCGGTGCTGTCCGATGCGCCAGAAGCCGGTTTCCGCTCCGGGCTCGTGCACCAGGCCGTGCTCGCCGATCATCGCTCGCTCGCCGGCTTCCAGGCCTACGTCTGCGGCCCGCCGGTGATGACCGCGGCGGCCAAACGCGACTTCCTCGCCGCCGGCCTGCCGCCCGAGGAATTTTTCGTCGATGCCTTCACTACCCGCGCCGACGAAGTCGCGACGCATTGACTTTGCCACGGCCGCCTTGAAGGATGCCGCCCGAAAAAACCGCCACGGGGAGCGCAATGGACAAGAAACCAGTCAGACGCATCGTCACCGGCCACGACGCCGACGGCAAAGCCGTGATCCTGCACGACGGCCCGACGCCCTATGTCGGCCAGCGCGGCGAAGGCAACGTGATTTCGCTGCTTTGGATCACCAACGAATCGCCGGTCGATCTGTCGCACACCCGCGATCAGGCCAACCAGAAGACCGGGGTGCCGCCGCCGCGCAACGGTTCGATCTGCCGCGTCGTTGATTTTGCGCCCGTGAAAGGCGAGATCAAAGGCATCGACCACCACGAAGTGCTGCGCCAGATGGGCATCGACCCGGCGACGCAGGGTCACGTGCGACATTCGTTCACCCACCGCACCCGCTCGATCGACTACGCCATCGTGCTCGAAGGCGAGATCGATATGCTGCTCGACGACACCGAGGTGCACGTCAAGGCCGGCGATATTCTCGTGCAGCAGGGCACCAACCACGCCTGGGTCAACAACTCGGGCAAGCCATGCCGCATCTGCTTCGTGCTGATCGATTCGCACGATCCCCCGGCATGGAAGAAGAACTGGAAACCGAAGAAATAGCGCGTTCCGCTCTGCGGACCGGGTAAGCTCTCGCAATCGTTCACGAAACCATCCGTAAGGTCGGTGTAAGCCGACTCAATCACAATGCGGCCCATGCTCCGCGTTGCGAACGCGCACGACTTCGCTCGTGCGGTCCGCCCGCATGAAAGGCAAGAATAATGACCGATCAAGAAAACCAAGATGTGGAAGCCGAAACGAAAAGCATGCGCGCGATGTGGATCGCCTCCGCCGCGATCGTCGTGCTGATCGTCGGCGCCATGGGCATCAACATGCTGATCCATCACGACACCAATGCCGGCACGGTCGATACCGGCATCTCGTCGCAGAAGGCGCCGTCGCAGTGACACCCGCAAACGAGGTCATTCCGCCTTCCAGGGAATGACCTTGCGCTCGATCTCCTGCAGCAGCACGGTCGCGATCAGGCCGAGGATACCGACCGTCACGATGCCGACGAACATCTTGTCGACCTGCAGCAGCTCCCACGAATTCCAGATCAGATAGCCGATGCCGGCCTTGGTCGCGACGAATTCGGCCGCCACCAGCACGATGAACGACACCGCGAGGGCGATGCGAAGGCCGGCGAAAATCATCGGCAGCGCGCCGAAGAACACGATGCGGCGGAATATGATCGGCTGGCTCGCGCCGTAGTTCCGCGCCACGTCCCAGTAGATTTTCTCGATATTGGCCGCGCCGACGTAGGTGTTGACCACCACCGGAAAGAATACCGCGATCACCACCAGCGCGATCTTGGAGGCATCGCCGAACCCGAAGGCGAGCAGCAACAGCGGCATGAGCGCGACCTTCGGGATCGGAAACAGGCTCGCGATCAGCGGATCGAAGAAAATGCGCACCGGCCTGAACATCGCCATCAGCAACCCGGCGGCGACGGCCGGCACCACGCCGAGGATAAAGCCGACGATGACACGATAGAGCGTGACGGCGGAATGGTACGCAAGCTCGCCGTTGGTGATCATCTCCCAGGCGCGTTCCGCGATATCGCTCGGCGCCGGCACGAAGCGGCGGTCGCCGATCCCGAGCATCAGCAAGCCTTGCCACAGCGCAATCAGCGCGATCGGCGAGATCAGATAGAGCATCCGCTCTTGCATCTTTGCGTTCATTGCTCCGCCTCCGCCCGTGCCCGCATCACCTCCTCCTCCAGCACCCGCCAGATGTCGAGCTTGAGCGCGCCGAATTCCGCCGACGCCGACAGCGTCATCAGGTTGCGCAGCCGCTTAAACGGCACGTCGATGATCTGCTTGATCCGTCCCGGATGCGCGGTCATCACCACCGTGCGGTCGCCGAGCAGCAGCGCCTCCTCGATCGAATGCGTGATGTAGATCACGGTCTTGCCGGTCGCCTCGCAAATCCGCACCAGCTCCGCCTGCAGGATCACCCGGTTCTGCGCATCGAGCGCCGCGAACGGCTCGTCCATCAACAGCAGCGCCGGATCGGTCACGAACGCGCGCGCGATCGCGGTGCGCTGGCGCATGCCGCCGGACAGCTGGTGCGGATAGTGCCGGTAGAATTTGGTCAAGCCCACGAGCTTGAGCGCGGCCTCCACGCGCGCGGAGGCCTCGGCCGGCGGCACGTTGCGGGTCATCAGTCCGAAGCCGACGTTGGCCGCTACGCTCATCCAGGGAAACAGTCCGCTTTCCTGGAACACCATCGCGTTTTCGACCGCCCAGCCGTTGGCTTGCACGTCGATCGTGCCGGACGTCTGGCGGTCGAGCCCGGCCAGGATGCGCAGCAGCGTCGATTTCCCGCACCCGCTCGGGCCGACGATGCAGAGGAATTCGCCGGGGCGGACCTGCAGGCTGATGTCGCTGACCGCCAGCAGCTGCCCCGTGCCGCTGCTGTAGGTCTTGCTCACATTCGCGATTTGAACCGCGGCCCCGCGACGTTCGGCGACCGCACTGCTGCTCTCCGCCGCGCCCACGATTTTCAGCGGCAGCCCGGCAGCTTGCTGTCCTTGCGTTCGAGCTCGAACGCCCCAAGCTTCTGGATGGCGTTGTCGATATAGCTCGTGTCCACCAGCCGCTCGGGCGGGAACGCCACATTGGCAAGCTTGTTCTTCACGTACCAGGCCTGGATGTCGAGCATGCTCGCCACATTGATGGCTCCGTTCGGGCTGCGCGCCGGCCAGGGATATTTATGCAGCAGCTCCGGCCTTCGTTCGGTCCCCGATTTGACCAGCTCGTCGATGATCTCGTTGCGGACCGCGGCACCATGATAGCCCTGGCAGTAGTCGCGCACGCCGCGCAGCCAGGCGATGAAGTAGTTCTTCGCCACTTCCGGGTTCTTTTTCGCCCAGTCGGTATTGATCATGATGACCGCGATGGTCATCGGCTGCGGCTCGACGATGTCGTCCACACTGGCGAACGGCAGCGCGATCTTCTGTTCCTCGAGCTGCCACACGAACGGCGGGATGGTGATGCCGGCGTCGATCGCCTTGTTGGCGAACGCCACCGCCATCTGCGTGAACGGAATGATCTTGATTTCGACGTCGTTGATGGTCAGCCCGTACTTCTCCAGGATCTTGCCGACCTCATAGGTCGACACCGAGCCTTGCCCGTTGCTGGCGATGACTTTGCCCTTGAGGTCCTTCGGGCTCTTGATCGTATCCTTGAGATCCGGCCGCAGCATCAGATTGTGCCCGATCGGCGTCGAGACGCGGTCGGCGACGAGCGAAATCGGCAGATTCTTTTCCAGCGCGTTGAAGATGCCGGCCGAGATGCCGCCCGCCACGATGTCGTACTTGCCCTGTGCCAGCAGCGCGATCACGTTCGCGGTGGTGTCGATGTCGTCCCATTCAAGCTTGATGCCGTATTCCTTGAAGTAGCCCTTCTTGATCGCCATCAGCTCGGCCGAATTCGATGTCGAGCGCGCGATGCCGATCTTGATCGTCGTTTCGTCGGCGCTTGCGGCACCGCTCGTGACGGCGGCCAATCCGGCCATCAAAATCCACGGCAAGATTTTTTTCATGGTTCGGCTTCCCTCCCGTTGACCCTGTTAAGGGGAGGCCCCTTGTTTCGGTTTTACCACATAGCGCCCCTCGGGGTCGCGGTCGAGGTCGATGGTGTCGCGCATCGTCTCGAGCGCACGCACCACCTCCCGCCCATCGCGACTGCCCACGGCCGCCATCAGTTCCTCGAAGAATTTCGGCCCATCGGCCAGCGCGGCCGCGACCGAGGCAAAGCGTTTCCCGGCGAACCGCGGCGGCGCCGGCACGCGCGTTTCCAGCCGCTCGGCCGTCCCGAACGGCCAAGTCAGGTCATACCCCGCCTTGGCGCCGGTCCGCGCTCCGCCGGTGAGCGAGGGATCGAGCGGCAGTGTGCGCATGCCGGTGAGCACGATCAGATCGCGGTCGGGCTGAAACCGCGTGGCCAGCGCCCAGTCCATCTGTTCGTCGGAAAATATGTCGATGTCGGGATCGACCACGAACACGTTCTTGCAATTGGCGAGCGCGCCGAGACAGGCCATGATCGCGTTGCGCGCCTCGCCCGGCACGCGCTGGCGCAGCGCCACGCGCACGTTGAACGCACCGCCGCTGGATGTCGTGGCATAGACCGCGACCGGCTCGCGCACTGCGGCCTCGAGCGCGCGCCAGATCATCACTTCCGTTCGCAGCGCCGAAAGCTGCGCGGTATCGGTGCGGCTCAGCGTGCGTCCGCCGATCGACGACGTTTCGAACAGCGCATCGCGCCGCCGCGTGATCGCCGTGAGATGAAACACCGGGTTGCGCTTGACCGCGCCGTAATAGCCGAGGAACTCGCCATATGGCCCTTCCGGCTCCACATGGCCGCGCTCGTCGAGATAGCCTTCGAGCACATATTCGGCGTCCGCCGGCACGCGGACATCGTTGGTGATGCATTTGACCACGGGCAGCGGCGCATCGCGCAGCGAAGCGACGAGGCCAAGCTCGTCGACCGGCAGCCGCATGACGCCGGCGATATGATCGATTGGATGCGCGCCCACCACGAAGGCGACCGGGAGTCTCTTGCCCGCCGCGGCGCTCGCCTCATAGATCGCGCGCAAGTCGCTGGGAGAAACCAGATCGACGCCCGCTTCCTTTCGTCCGCGCAGCATCAGGCGCCGCAACCCGACATTGGTCCAGCCGGTTTTCGGATCGACCACATAGTCGATGCCCGCCGAGATGTAGGGCGCGCCATCCGCGCCGTGCTGCAGATGCACCGGCAACGTGGTGAGATCGGCGTCATCGCCCTGCAGCACGACCTGCTGGCACGGCGCTTCCTGGCGTTTGACTTCGACGATCTCGGGCTTGCCCCGCAACCTCCGCTGGATTTCCGGCAACAGCGCATTCGGCGCCGCTCCAAAGGCATGCGCGAGCCGCGCCCGGCTGGCGCAGACATTGCCGGCGAGTTCCTGCTTCTCCGGACCCGCCGCGCGAAACAGCACGGCCTTCGCGTTGCCTTCGAGGATGCCGCCGATATCGGCAAGCTCCGTCGGCTCTTTGCGGATTTCGAGATCGCCCGCCGCCGCCAAATCGTCGACAAACCGCCGCAGCCGGAAACGATCGAAATCCACGCTTCCGCCCGTCCGCCCCGGTTTGGTTTTTTCGACGATATTCATCGCTCGCGCTCTGGACAAAACGATTATAGAGGGTTCCGCCCGCGTTTGCACATGTTGGCAATGGCGGGGGAGCTTGGCTAGGGTCGCGCGGTCTTCGCTTGAGCCGCAAACCACCGATCATGACAGAACGCGCCACCACCCCTGATCGCGGCCCTTACATCGGCCGTTCATTGCCCCGCTTCGAGGACCTGCGGCTTGTGCGGGGTGCCGGCCGCTACAGCGACGATGTCAGCGTGCCGGAGCAGGCTTACGCATTCTTCCTGCGCGCGCCGCATGCCCATGCGCACATCAAGCGCATCGACACCACCGTCGCGCGTACGCTGAAAGGCGTGCTCGCGGTGCTTACTGGTGCGGATTACCTGGCCGACGGCCTGAAGGGCGCCCTGCAGCGGCCCAACCCTGCCGGCGCGGTCGATATCAAGGTGCGGGCTTTTGCACCGGACAAGCGGCCCGTGCTGGAGGAGCGGCAATGTCCGATTGCGCCGGATCGCGTGCGCTATCCCGGCGAAGCCGTGGCGATGGTGGTGGCGGAGAGTCTCCATGCCGCGCGCGATGCGGCCGAGGCGATTGCCGTCGAGTACGACGTGCTGCCGTCAGCGACTGACGTGCTGACGGCGTCCGGCACCGAGCCGATCTGGCCGAGCGCAACCGACAACGTCGCGCTCGATCAGGGGTTCGGCGACCGCGCCGCAGTCGATGCGGCCTTCGCCGGCGCCGATCTCGTGGTCGAGCATACGTTTCGCAATCAGCGCATCGTCAATTGCCAGATGGAACCACGCTCGGGCGTGGCGACCTACGATGCGATAAATGATTCCTATACGCTGATTTCGGGCAATCAGGGCGTTCACGTGCCGCGCCTCGTGCTGGCCGAAGCCTTCGGCCTGCCCGAGGGCAAACTGCGCCTGATCTGCCCGGACGTCGGCGGCGGCTTCGGCCTGCGCAACAATCTCTATCCCGAGCAGGCCGCGATCCTCTGGGCGGCGAAACGCATCGGCCGCCCGGTGAAATGGACCAACGACCGCTCCGAATCCTTCCTCACCGATTATCAAGGCCGCGATCTCGTCACCACCGCCGCACTCGCGCTCGCGAAAGACGGCCGCATCACCGCCTATCGGGTCGATCATATCGGCGGCGTCGGCGGGCAGACCGTCACCTACGTTCCGCTCAGCAACGCCTATCGCGTCGCGACCACGGTTTACGACATCCCGCTCATGCACATGCGTTGCCGCGCCATGATGACCAACACCGTGCCGACCGCGCCGTTCCGCGGCGCCGGCCGGCCCGAGGCCACGCTCGTGCTGGAGCGGCTGATCGATCTCGCTGCGGCAAGGCTCGGCATGGATCGTGTGGCGCTGCGCCGGAAAAACCTGATCAAGCGCGACAAGCTGCCCTATCGCACGGCCAGCGGGCTCACCTACGACAGCGGCGATTTCACCGGCAACTTCAAACGCGTGCTGGAGCAGGCCGATTGGAAAGGTTTCGCGGCGCGCCGCCGCGAATCCAAGCGGCGCGGGCTTTTGCGCGGCATCGGCATTTCCAACTACGTCGAGACGCCGGTCGGGATTCCGCACGAGCGCGTCGAGGTCACGGTCACGCCCGACAAGGTCGAGCTTGCGGTCGGCACGCAATCGACCGGCCAGGGCCACGAGACCACCTTTGCGCAGGTGATGGCCGACCAGCTTGGCGTCCGTCCGGAGGACATCATCTTCATCGCCGGCGATACCGCCAAGATCGCCTCCGGCAGCGGTACCCATTCCGACCGCTCCATGCGCCTCGGCGGCATGCTGATGGTGCAGGCATCCGGCGAGGTGGTCGCGCAGGCGAAATCCATTGCCGCAAAGATGCTCGATGTGCCCGCGGCCGAGATCGATTTCGGCGACGGCCTATTCGTCACGCCCAAGAGCAATCGCCGGCTCACCATCTTCGACATCGCGCGCGAAATGAAGGAAAGCCCCGCGCTCGCCGCGGGCCAGGCGCTGCACGCCAAGGCGACCTTCACCGGCCGCATCCCCGCCTATCCGACCGGCTGCGCGATCTGTGAGGTCGAGATCGATCCCGACATCGGCGCGATCGTCATCGCCCGTTACACCTCGATCGACGACGCCGGCCAGCCGATCAACCCGCTCATCCTGCACGGCCAGGTGCACGGCGGCATTGTGCAGGGCGTCGGGCAGGCGCTGCTGGAAGGCGTGATCTATTCAGCCGAAGGCCAGGTGCTCACCGGCAGCTTCATGGATTACGCCATCCCGCGCGCGCAGCACGTGCCGATGTTCGACATCGCGCTCACCGAAGACCCCACCCACGGCACACCGTTGCGCGTGAAGGGCGGCGGCGAAGCCGGCATTACGCCCGCGCTTGCCGTGGTGATGAACGCCGTGATGGATGCGCTCTCGCCCTACGGCATCGAGCACATCGACATGCCGGCCACGCCCTACCGCATCTGGTCGGCGATCCGGGCGGCGAAGAGCAATATTCCAAGCTGAAGTGGTTTTTCAGCCCCCGTCCCGCTTGCGGCCGAGATAATCCGAATGATCGGCATGCGCCGCTATTCCAGATTCTTGCTCGGCGGGAAGTCGCGCGAGAACACCGGTTGCTCGATCGCTTTCTTCGGATCGTAGGTCCAGAACTGGCTGACCTGCGGATAGGTCTTGATGATGGTGTTGGCGAGCTTGCCGTTCACCCGCGCCACCTTGCGGATATAGATGTCGAGCACGGGCGTTGCGTATTCGTCGAGCCGCACTGGCCCGATCGGCCCGCGCGTCAGCCGCACGCCGTGCATGGCCTTCAGGAACGCGGCCGCGTCGTCGGTCTTGCCGCCAAGCTTGGTCAGCGCCTCTTCGATGATGAGCAACGCGGTGTAAGGACCCGCCGTGTAGAAGCCGGGATCATGCTGATAATCCGCATTGATGCCGGCGACGAATTTCTTGTTGTCGGGAATGTCGAGCGCCGCGGCGTACCAGCCCGCCGTATAGGTGTCGATCGCCTCGTCGCCCATCACCTTCAGGATGCCTTCGTCCGTGCTCGTGGTGTTGCCGAGCACCTGGATTTTCCCTTTCAGCCCGGCGTCCTTGAACTGCTTCAGGAAGCGCAACGGATTGCTGCCCGCAAAGCCGATGTAGATGGCATCCACGTCGCTCTTGAGCTGCGCGAGATAGGAACCGTATTCCGGCGCATTCAGCGGCGGCCAGAGCTTTTGCACGATCTTGCCGCCGGCCGCTTCGAACGCCAGCTGGAAACCGCCGACGCCCTCATGGCCGTAGGTGAAATCGTCGGCGATGGTCGCCATCCGCTTGAAGCCCAGCGTCTTGGCGGCATAGTCGCCGAGCGGATAGGTCACCTGCGGCGCGGTCCCGAACGCATGCAGCGCCCACGGGTTGACCGCATGCGATTTCAGATCGACGGTCGCCGCCGAAGTCGTGGTGATCAGCGGTACTTTGCTTTCGCGCACATAGCCGTCGATCGCCAGCGCCTCGTTGGTCGCCAGCGGTCCAATCATGACCGGAACCTTGTAGCGCTCGACCAGTTCCTGCGTCTTGGTGCGCGCCAGCGCCGGATTGCCGGCAGTGTCCTGCGTGATCAGCTCGATCTTGCGGCCGGCGATGCTGCCGTTGCGCTCCTTCAGGAAATAAGTCGCGCCCTCCTCCTGCTGTTTGCCGCCTGCGGCGAGCGGGCCGGTGTTGACTGTGAGGAAACCGATTTTGAGCGGCTCCATCTGCGCGAACGCGCGCCGCGATGGAACCATGCTGATCGCAGCCGCACCTGCGAGCAGCGCGCGGCGCGAGATCGACGCCTTCCGAATTTGACCTGACATATGCTGACACCCCGGTTTGTCCGACAGCCGTCGGACGAAAGAACTCGCCGGGATGTTGGCCCAATTCACTTATGCGAACAAGCCGGACAGTGGTACCGCGGCTTCACGCCGCCTTGCGTGCGCTCTGGCCCGCGGCCAATTTTTGCATCAGCGCGGCCGCGCGCTCGCGGACTTTAGGCAGCGAGCGGAGCTTGATCTCCTCATAGCCGCGGATGGTATCCGGTAGCTCCGCGATCTCGCGCACGATGTCGATCGTGCCGGCGTTGAGCTTCGGCAACGCCTGCTGCAGAAGCGCGATGTACCATTCAACGAGGTTCCGCTCTTCGCGTCGGGTCGCGTTGTAGCCGAAAACGTCGAACGGCGTGCCGCGCAGGAAGCGCAAACGCGCCAGCGTTTTGAGCACCGGCGCGAACCATGCGCCGAGCGCGATTTTTTTCTTCATGCCGAAGGCGCGCAACAGCGGCGGCTGCAGATTGAAATAGAGTTTCGCGCCCGCGTCGAACGCGCCGAGCGCCCGCTCGCGGAAGATGTCCTGCGTCAACAGCCGCGCCACCTCGTACTCGTCCTTGTACGCCATCAGCTTGTGCAGGTTGCGCGCCACGCCCTGAGTGATCGCCCCTGTCGCGCCCGCGGCAAACCGCTCCGCCGCAGCCGTCTTTGCCACGACATCGGCATAACGCTCCGCGTATCGCACGCCTTGGTAGTCGATCAGATCCTCGATGCGGATCTTGAGCAGCCGCGCCGATTCCGCGTCCACCTCGCCGACGCGCGCCAGCAGCGCATCGCGCGCCTTCGTGCGCGCCGGCGATGCGCGCCGTTCGAGCTCAGCCATCCGGTCGGCGAAGGTGCGATACGGCGTGCGATCCATGCCCGCGACCCGGTTGGGATCGTGCACGAACAGCCGCCCAGTCCGAAATGCCGCGATATTGCCCTCGACCTGCACCTTGTTCAGTCGGATCGCTGCCTCGATGCTGGCAGCGCTGATCGGCAACAGCCCGCTCTGATACGCCGCGCCGACCGCGATCATGTTGGTCAACATGTAGTCGCCGAACAGCCGCTCGGCGAGCGCACGCGCGTCGAACACGCGGCTGCGCGCGCGATCGGCAACGCCCAGGATCGTTTCCACCATCGGATCGGCGGAAACTTTTATATAGACGTTGCGGATCATCTCGGCGTTCGGCAGCACCGAGGAATTGATCACGGCCGCCGTCCGCTCCGGCCGGCAGCGCATCAGGTTCTTGCCGTCGGCCGCGCCGAGCAGGTCGAGCGCGAGATAAAGGTCGGCGCGGCCGAGCCCCACGTTGTTAGCCGCGAGTTCCGCCTTCGTCCGCGCAATGATCAGGCTCGACAGCACCGGCCCCCATTTCTGCGCGGCGCCGGTCTGATCGAACGACAGCACGTAGTTGCCGTCGAGATTGGCCGCCTGCGCCAGAATGGCGTTCACCGTGATGACGCCGGTGCCGCCCACGCCCGGCACGTAGATGTGGAACGGCCGGTCGATCGCCGGCAGCGGCGGCGCGGGAAAGAGGTCGTCGATATGCGGCATCGGCGGCTTGCGCACGCCGCGCCCCACTGGCATCTCGACCGTCACGAACGACGGACATTCGCCGTTCACGCAGGAGCGATCCTGATTGCACGACGATTGGTGGATCGCGGTCTTGGCGCCGAATTCCGTCGGCACTTTCTGCAGCGACATGCAGTTCGACACCTCTGCGCAATGGCCGCAGTTCTCGCACACGTCTTCGTTGACGATGGTGAACTTGGTCGGCGGCGGCAGTTTCCCGCGCTTCTGCTGGCGCCGGCGCTCGTTCGCGCACATGCCGTCGTGGATCAGGACGGTCACACCCTTTACGTGTGAAAGCCGCGCCATCTGCTCTTCGATCTCGCTCGGCTCAAAGACTTCGGTATTGGCGGGCATCTTGGCGCGCCGATAGGTGCTGCGATCCTTGGTGATGATGACGATCTTCGCCACGCCTTCGGTCGCCAACAGCTGCGAGAGCTGCGGCACCGTCCGCGCCGACACCGGCGGCTGGCCGCCGGTATTGGCGATCGCGCCGTTGAACAGGATCTTGAACGTCATCGACACGCCGGCCGACACCGCATAGCGGATGTTGAGATAGCTCGAATGGAACAGCGAGCCGTCGCCGACGTTCTGCACGATGTGCTCGCGGCTGGTGTACGGCGAGAGCCCGACCCACGGCATGCCCTCGCCGCCGTAGGCGGTCACGCCCTGGATCGTGCGATTGGCCTCGCTGCGCAGCATCGCGAAGATGTGGCAGCCGGGGCTGCCCCAGGCGACCTGCCCGTCCGCGAGCTTGGTGCCGATATTGTGCGGGCAGCCCGAGCAGAAATTCGGCGTGCGCCGGATATGCGCGATCGTCGGGCGTTCCTTGATGGCGGCCAATTCGGTCAACCACAGCTTTCCCGCATGCGGAATGCTGATGCGGTCGCCCAAGTGCCGGCCGAGCAGCATGGCGATCTGGTCGTGATCCATGCCGCCCTGCATCGGGAACAGCGGCTGGCCATGGCGGTCGAACTTACCGAACACGCGCGGCCGCTTGGTGAAATTGCAGAGGATGCGGGTGATCTGCCGTTCGAGGAAATCGCGCTTCTCCTCGATCACGATGACCTCGTCGAGGCCAGCGGCGAATTCCTCGACGATCTGCGGCTCGACCGGCGCGATCAGCCCGAGCTTGAGGATGCGGATGCCAGCCGCGTGCAGGCCTGGCTCGTCGAAGCCGAGGTCGCCTAAGGCCTGCCGCATGTCGGTGAACGATTTGCCCGCCGCGATGATGCCGACGCGATCGTTGGGCGAGCGCACCACGATGCGGTCGAGGCCGTTCGCGCGCGCATAGGCGCGCACCGCGTCGTGGCGGTCGTAGTAGAGCTCGCGCTCCTGCGCCACATTCACGATCGGGAAGAACTTGAAATCGGCTCGCTTCGCGTAAGGCTTGCCGTCGACCCGAAAGTCCGGAACGTGGATCGCCGGCTGATCACGACGCAGCATGACCGTCTCGCCGCCCTCGCAGATTTGCGCCACGAGCTTCATCGCCACCCAGCAGCCCGAGTAGCGCGACATCGCGATGGCGTGGTGCCCGAATTCGAGAAACTCCGCGACCGTTGCCGGATAGACCACCGGGATTCCGACGTGCTCGAACACGAATTCCTGCTGATAGGGAACGCTCGAGCTTTTCGCCTCGTGGTCCTCGCCGCTGAGGATCACGACCGCGCCGTGTTTGCTGGTGCCGCCGAAATTGCCGTGCTTCATGGCGTCGATCGAACGATCGACGCCGGGACCTTTGCCGTAGAAGAAACCGACCACGCCGTCGAAATCCGGATGCGGATGCTCGTCGAGCATCTGCGTGCCCATGAGCGAAGCGGCGGCAAATTCCTCGTTCTGCGCCGGTCGGTGCAGGATGTCGTACTTCTGCAGGAGCGGCTTGAGGCTGCGCAGCGCGCCATCCATGCCGCCGAGCGGCGAGCCGGGATAGCCGCTGACGAAGAATCCGGTTTTGATCCCCGCGCGCGTATCGCGCCGCTTCTGGTCGACCATGACCCGCAGCAGCGCCTGATTGCCGGTGAGGAAGACCTCGCCCTGCTCCAGTTCGTAGCGATCCTCTTCGAGCGAGGTGGTTCTGTGGCGCTGTGGGGCGTGCATGTTCATGGGTATTACGTCTCAGGCTTCTCCACCTACGGCCATACTACTCGCTGCAAGCCGCTGTGATAGATTCGCGCAGACGCATATTACTTGCCCGACGGCAGTAGAGTCAGGTTAGGACGCTCGTCTTAACCATTCGTATACCATGATCGACCGTGAAATGATTGGATTTTTTCGGGATTTTAGCCGCGCGCAACCGGCCTGCGGCGCCTAATAGCGATAATCCTCGATCTTCAGCAAAGGGAAGGCGCTCAAAACGTGCGGTTGATTGGTCGGCGTCGCCGCGTGCAGGTACGAGCGATTGAGTTCCGCGCAGGCGTTCACGCCGCTCAAGCCGAACGCTCGCATGACTTCATCCTCGAGGATCTCAAGCATCCGCTGCACGCCGCCCTGCCCGGCCGCGGCGAGCCCATAGCACTGCATGCGGCCGAGCCCGACGAGGTTCGCGCCGGCCGCGACTGCTTTGACGATATCGGTGCCGCGGTTGAAGCCGCCGTCGATCATGATCTTGGCCCGGCCGCCGACCGCATCCACGATCTCCGGCAACACGTCGTAGGAACCGCGGCCGTGGTCGAGCTGCCGCCCGCCGTGGTTCGAAACATAAATCCATTCCACCCCATGCTCGACCGCGAGCCTGGCGTCTTCGCCCGTGGCGATGCCCTTGATCCCGAGCGCGATCTTGAACTTGCTCTTGAGCCGCTTGACCGTGCTCCAATCGAGCGCCGCTTGATGCGAGCGGCCTGACACGCGCCGCCGCCCGGCCGTGATGTAGCGCTTGGCGATGTCGCGCTCGCGCCGGCTGTAGATTGCCGTGTCGACGGTGAGGAAAAATCCGAGATAGCCATGGTCGACCGCGCGCGCCACATGGTCGTCGACCCAATCCGCGTCCCCACGCACGTAGAGCTGAAACAGCCGCGCGGCGTCCGGCGCCGCCTTCGCCACACCATCGAGGCCCGGCTCGCATACCGAGCTCAGCATATGCGCGACGCCGAATTCCTTGGCCGCGCGCACCACGGATGCCGCCGCCTCCGCGTGAAAACTTTCCAGCGAACCGACCGGCGCGAGAAACACCGGCAGCCGCAGCTTCTTGCCAAAGTGGGTCACCGACGTGTCGATCTTGCTCACGTCCCGCAGCACGCGCGGCCTGAGCGCAACGGAATCGAGCGCCATGCGGTTTCGCCTGAGCGTGGTCTCGCTCTCGGTGCCGCCGACGATGTAGTCCCAGTTGTTCTGGTCGAGATTCGCCCGCGCCTTGGCGACGATCTCGTGCAGGTTGAGAAATTCGCTCGAACCCGCCGCCATTTGCATGGCCGTTGTCTGCTCTGGGCTTTGCTGGTTCATGGAAATCCCGGATTCCTGCGGCCGCGCGCCAATTCACAAGGGCGCATGATGCGCGGCCGCACCTTTAGGATCAAGGCTAACGTTGCTAGGTTGCGAGCGTCCGCAATGAGGTCATCCGTGAGCCCCGCCCAATCTTCCATCCGCCTGCTCGTGCTCGAGGGCGACGGCATCGGCCCCGAAATCACCGCCGCCACCCTGGACGTGCTCCAGGCCGCGAACGACGCGCTGTCGCTGCGGCTCGCCTTCGAGCGTGCCGATATCGGCCTCGCGTCATTGCACACCAAGGGCACGACCTTGCCCGACGCGGTCGTCGCCGCCGCCAAGGCTGCCGACGGCGTGGTGCTCGGACCGGTTTCGCACAACGCCTACCCGCCGCTTGATCAGGGCGGGATCAATCCATCCGGCGCATTGCGCAAGCAACTCGATCTTTACGCCAACATCCGGCCCGCCAGATCGCGCGCCGGGTTTCCGCCGCGCTGCGGCTCAGCCGTCGATCTCGTCATCGTGCGCGAGAACACCGAGGGCTTCTACGCCGACCGCAACATGTTCATGGGCAGCGGCGAACTGATGCCGACGCCCGATCTGGCGATTTCCATGCGGAAAATCACCCGCGAGGGCTCGACCCGCATCGCGGAGACCGCCTTTGCGCTCGCCATGCGCCGGCGCCGCAAGATCACCAATGTGCACAAGGCCAATGTGTTCCGTATTTCCGACGGCTTCTATCTCGATTGCGTGCGCGCGGTCGCGAAAAAATTCCCCGCTGTCGCATACGAAGAACGCATCGTCGACGCCATGGCGGCTTTGCTGGTGCGCGACGCCAGCCAGTTCGACGTGATCGTCACCACCAATATGTTCGGCGACATCCTGTCCGACGAGGCGTCGGAGATTTCCGGCAGCCTCGGGCTGGCCGCCTCGATCAATGCCGGCCGTGACCACTGCCTCGCGCAAGCGCAGCACGGCTCCGCGCCCGACATCGCCGGCAAGGATTTGGCCAATCCATCGTCGCTGATCGGCTCCGCCGCCATGCTGCTTGGTTGGCTCGGCGAGCGGCGCAACGACAAGACCTTGCTGCGCGCCTCCGACCTGATCGAACGCGCGCTCGACGAGGTGATTGCGGTCGAGGACTGGCGCACCGCCGATCTCGGCGGCCCGCTCGGAACCAAAGCCTTCGGCGCGCGCGTTGCCGCCGCGGTCACGAAGCTCGCACGCGAAGATCGGAGGATGGCGTTATGAGTTCACCCTTCGCCGATCCGCGCCTCGCCGCGCTCGACGGCTTTCGCGTCGAGATCGATCCCGCCCGCGAACGCGCCGACGTGATCCTCGATCGCCCGCCGCTCAACATCGTCTCCATGCCGGAACGTGACCAGCTTCGCCTTGCGCTCGAAGCACTCGATAGCGACAACCGCGTGCGCGTTATCGTGCTGCGCGCCGTCGGCGAGCATTTCTCCAGCGGTGGCGACATCAAGGGCTTCCTGCAGGCCTCGCCCGAGCACGTCTCGAAGCTCGCCTGGAATATCGCCGCGCCCGCGCGCTGCGCCAAACCCGTGATTGCGGCCAATCGCGGCTATTGCTTCGGCGTCGGCTTCGAACTCTCGCTCGCCTGCGACTTCCGCATCGCCTCGGAAACCTGCTTTTACGCGCTGCCCGAGCAGCGGCTCGGCCAGATCCCCGGCTCGGGCGGCTCCGCGCGACTGCAAAAAATCATCGGCATCACCCGCACCAAGGACATCGTGATGCGTTCGCGCCGCATTTCCGGGCAGCAAGCCCATGAATGGGGCATTGCCACCGAATGCGTCCCCGACCGGCGGCTCGAAGGCGCGACCGACGCACTCGCCGAGGAGTTGCGTGCATTCTCGCCGCTTGCCCAGCGCACTGCGAAAAAGCTCCTCAACGACACCGAGGATGCTATGCTTTCCACCGCAATCGAGCTCGAAGGCCATTGCTACGGCAGGCTGCGGCAATCCGACGACTTCCGCGAGGGCGTGGAAGCGTTTCATTCTAAACGTCCGGCAAAATTCAAGGGGACATGAGGACATCATGAAACACCGAACAACGCGGCGAGTCGTTCTTTGCGCGGCGCTTGCGCTTGCGGCGTCTTTCGCAACGTCACCGGGCCATGCCCAGCAATATCCGTCGCATCCCATCACGGTCGTCATCCCGTTTGCCGGCGGCAGCGCGAGCGACGTGGTCAGCCGCATCATGCTCGACAAGATGTCGAAGAACATGGGCCAGCCGATCATCATCGAAAACCGGCCCGGCGCCGGCGGCAACTCCGGCACGCAGCAGGGCGCGCACGCGGCGCCCGACGGCTACACCCTGATCGGCGGCGGCTCCGGCCCGGTCGCCGCCAACCTCACGCTCTACAAAAATCTCGGATACGACCCGCTGAAGGATCTGGAGATGATCTCGCCGTTCGCGGGCTTTACCATCGTGATCGTCGCGAGCCAAAAACTTCCGGTCAAGTCGCTCAAAGACATGATCGCCTATGCCAAGGCCAATCCCGGCATGAACTTCGGCTCCGTCGGGATCGGCAGTTCGCAGCATCTGGCCGGCGAATATTTCGGACAAGTCACCGGCGTGAAGCTCACGCACGTGCCCTATCGCAACATCGCGCAATACGGCCCCGACCTGATCGCCGGCACCGTGCCGCTCGGCTTCCAGTGGTTCCCCAACGTCGCCGGTCCGATCAATGCCAAGGGCGCAATTCCGCTCGCGGTCGCCGGCGATCAGCGCCTGCCCGCCCTGCCCGATACGCCGACCACCGCCGAAGCCGGCCTGCCGCAATACAAGGTCAGCGGCTGGTTCGCCCTGCTCGCGCCTGCCGGCACTCCGAAGCCGATCTTGGAGCGGCTCAACAAGGAGCTCACGGTCGCGCTGAACGATCCTGCAGTCCGTCAGAGCTTTGGGCAGAACGGCGCCGTGACCATGGCGCTGTCGCTCGATGCGGCCAAGAAGTTTCATGCCGAAGAGATCGTGAAATATCGCGACATCATTACCAAGGCCGGCATCAAGCAGATCGAGTGAACGGCGTTCACGCCCGGCGCGGCCTGGCTCGCAACTGAGATCCTGCTACGGCTGAGAACTTGCCCCTCCCCGCGCCGGTCGCTATATCCTGCGGCTGCATGGCGCAGATGCGAGGCGGAAGCCGAAGCATTTTTTCAGCGCACCCGAATCCTTGCCGCGTAAGGATGTTGGGGGATAGTTCAACGGCAGAACATCGGACTCTGACTCCGAGAATCTAGGTTCGAATCCTAGTCCCCCAGCCAGCTAAGTGATATATATTACACATACATGCGGGTCTGACCTGACCGGGCTTTTTTGTACCAGGCGATATGAGAGAATTGGCCTGGCAAAGGAGCTTTAAGATGCCGAAGAAGCGGTTTAGCCCGGAACAGATTGTTGTCGTGCTGC
>Ga0187765_10000097_pt1 | contig 29101 bp, 23 predicted proteins | sample 0216_QUI02_MP05__3_FD_133018 | JGI IMG/M metagenome (GOLD analysis project Ga0187765, IMG submission 133018) | Tropical peat soil microbial communities from peatlands in Department of Meta, Colombia - 0216_QUI02_MP05_10_MG | ecosystem: Environmental > Terrestrial > Soil > Wetlands > Peat ...
AGCATGGAAAGATCTGCGGCCGAAAGGCGCGGAGGCAATCGCCTTTGTCCAGCCAAAGGAGATCAAATGACGCGGCGTTCCATCGTGCCATCTCTTTTCAGCTCGCGGGGATGGTGAGCAGCGGGGCTTGCGGCACGACGCCGGTTTCGGCGAGCGAGAAAAATAGCATTAGGAACGTGAACACACGCTTCGAGAGATAATCTCGATCGTCGATCCAATACCACTCCCCGCGATAGCGAACGGCAGCGTATGCGTCGGGGGGCTGAGCGGCACTTGAATGAATGCGGACGAACGGGCGATCGCGCGGATTTTCCGCATCGGCGCGCCGACCGGGCTGTCCGGTTCGGCCGAGGGCGATGTCCTGATCGGGCACGTCGATGCCGATGGAAACCTCGAGCAAAATCTCCAGCATGGAGCGCGAGAGAATGGCGATTTCCGCGTTGTTCTTGGGAAGCGCGCCGAAGGTGATCGTCAGCTCGTTGTTCTTTCCGGGCTTCAGGTTGAGAGTTTTGACGACGAACTCGATGTCTCTTCGCACTTCCGGCGACAATTCATTCCTGCTGATGATCAGAGTCGTCACGTCATCGGCGCCCTCCTTTTCGGTCCGCAAGCTCACCGACTCAGACATCTGCAGGCGCCGCAGCGCATCGAGGAGAGGATAGAATTCTGGGTCGGCGTCGCGTGGATTTCCACCGAGACTGTAGCGGTTGTAGACGCCGTTGATGGCGCGCGCAGTCATCATCAAGACGGCATCGGCGGGATATCCGGCTTGGATTAGCTGAAAGATTGCGCTGGGCGGTATCGGGCGCAGCAGACTCTTGGTGAACTTGTCTCCGGAAAGCGGCGCATAGGAAATCGTTGGCTTGTCGATATAAGTGGCGTTGGCGCCGAAGGTCGCGAAGGTCTCGCTGGAAATCGGTCCCGCTCCGCCCGCAGCCAAAACCTGCCCCTGAAACGCGTACGAGCTGATGACCGACGATACGTCGAAGAAGGTGGGCGCATCGCCGTAGCGGAGACGAACGACGTTGAGGAGTGTTTGCTCTTTCCAGGATTCCGACACCGCTCCGATATAATCGACGCGGTCGCGCGGCACCGTTGCGGGCCCGATCGACGAGCATCCGGGGAGGCAAAGCAGAAGCAGAGCAGCGCCGCGCCGCCGAAGCGCACGCCGCTTCATGGCACGCGATGTTCAGGGAAGGGGGTCGGACGCAACAGTGCCCTGTCGCAATGCCAGACACACTGCATCGCCTGCCTCCCGCGGTTCTTCTTAGGTCGCCCGACTCTATGACTCCAGATAGGCCTTGATCTTGCCGCTCTTCACGGCGGCCTTAAGTGCTGCGTGGTCGCGTTCCGCCTGATCCGCATATGCCACGGCAAACTTGCCCATCGCTACGTCGAATTGGTCGCTGCTGCCGAGATAGCCGCTGATCAGACATTGGTCACCCGTCTTTGCATGCGCGCGTGCCAGAACGCGACCGCAAGCCTTCGCATAAATTGACAGCAGCTCCGCATCGAAAGTTTCGACCATGGGCTTGATCTTGGCGTCGCGCAGTTGCCGCACATAGAACTGGATGTTATTCCCCGCGACGCGAACCGTAACCCAGCCAAGGAAAACGTCCGAAGATGGCTGCATGAGGCGCTGACCCACGACGACGCGCTGGCCGTGGTGCGGATAGTGGCTCTTGCCAACGTAAGGCTCCATCACCGACTGCACCGCCTCCTTGAATTGTAGGAACAGCGGGTCATTGTTCGCCGACATGAGCAATGCGATCCAGCATCGCCGTCCGACGCTGCCGATGCCGACGACCTTGATGGCGGCGTCGACGATCCGATACTGGTCCAAGAGGACGCGCCGGTCGTCGGACAGAGTCTCCCGATAGGCAGCAAATACTTTGTTCAACACCTTTTGAAATTCGGGGGCCCGAGCCACCTCCGGGTGGAAGATCAGCGGCGGCGTGTCGCGAATGCCGATATGGCCGCCCACCATTCCCGCGAGCTTGGGAAAGTCCATGTCCGACCCCACGCGCGAAGCCGCCTCCGCGACTCTCTTCCGCACGCGCGCTTGTAGTCGCCGGGGTAGCGTGCCAATGACGTCATCGGAAGTCACGCGCTCGTACCAAACCTGCAACGGCTGCATCTGCGTGAATTGGCGCAGGGTCTTGCGATAGCTGCGCGCGCAGGTAGCCGCGGTGTCGCGCCCCTGCGCGTCGGTGAGGCCCAGCGATCGCGCCGCCAGCACCATCGAGGCGACGAGCCGCTTTACATCCCATTCCCAAGGACCCGGCAGCGTCTCGTCGAAATCGTTTATGTCGAAAAGGATGTTGCGTTCCGGCGTGGCGAAGCCGCCGAAGTTCAGCAGGTGGCAGTCACCACATGCCTGCACTCGGATGCCCGTGCTCGGCGTTTTCGCCAAATCGGCGGCCATCACCGCGGCGGAGCCGCGATAGAAAGTGAAGGGCGTCTGCAGCATGCGTCCGTATCGGATCGGCACGAGCTCCGACAAGCGACCCGCATCGCCCGCACGCAGAATATGGATCGGGTCGGCTCGGCGCACACCCTTCTTCCATTCGCCCTGGGAGATGCGGGATGCCTTCTCGCGCAAGGCTTTGCCCTTTGCCAAGCTCTCTTCGGTCGAGAGCAGATCAGTACCGCCGATGGACATTCGGGTTGACTGGGTGCTTCCCTTTTCTATCGGGTGCGGTGCGCCCCCCATCACCGGAGGCCTGGTGTCCGCGTGGTTTGTTCTTGAGTTGCGAAGCATGGAGAGCCTCCCTTTGCCCTGGATCGAGGGAACTCTTGGTCATTGTGCGCGCATTGTGACGACGAAATCCATTCCCTCGTCGCCGCACCGGATGATCCTTTGACACAGGGCATCATCCAGGAAATTGATCTGCATCAAGTTTTGCCGCGTGATGGTAGAGTTAGGAATTCGCAGCCGACCGATAGCCGGTTGCAGCCAGGAAGGAAATCGGATCCGCACTGATGGAACACCTGCTCGTCGACATCGTGGGTTGGCTGTCGACGCTCGCGGAGGCGACCTCGACTCTGTTCATCGGCGTCGGGATCGTACAAGGCCTGACCCTAAGTGCGGCCCTCGTACTTCCCAGGCAGTGGGCGTCCGTACGGACGCTCGATCCCCGCGAAAGCATCCGCTTGAAACTCGGGCGCTGGCTCGCGCTGGCACTGGAATTCCAGCTTGCCGCCGACATCCTGAAGACCGCGGTTGCCCCCACTTGGGACGATATCGGCAAGGTCGCCGCGATCATCGTGCTCCGGACCATGCTGAATTTCTTCCTGGAGCGGGAGATCGCGACCTTCGAGCGCCAGCTTCGGGAACACCAACCCGCCGACAAGGCACCTGCCTGAAGGCGTGGCGTCATTCGCCGAGGCAGGTCTCGATCGCGCGGTGCGGTACAAGCGTGCCCAAATCTTCCTCGACGCCGACGGCCCGCAGCTCTGCGGTAACCTCGTCGCGAAGCTCCGCCAGTTCGAGCTTGACCCCGCGTGCCCGGAGCGATTTGGCAAGCATGCGCAATGCCGTGGCGGCGGTGACGTCGACGCCCGGGACCATCGAAAAATCCAAGACTACGGTTCTGATGCTCTCGGTGCTGCTTTCGACCAGCCCGAGGATCGTGCGACGAATGTGATCGGCGTTGAAATAGACCCACCGACCGGCGGTGCGCAGTACCAAGATGCCTTGGGCGCCCGAGGTGCTGGTTTGCAGTGCCCGATTGAGGAAACGTCCGCTGACGGGATCCCGTTCGAGAACGGCGATCGGGGGCCGTGAGGCATTGGCGATCATCATGATGAGTGCGCCGACGGCCGCCAGCAGGATGCCGTCGAGGATACCGAAGCAGAGCACGCCAACGAGAGCGAGCATGGATATCCAGAATTCCGGGCGCGATACCGCATGGAGCTGGCGCAGGTCCTCGATCCGAATGAGATGCTTGGCCGCCATGAGGACGATCGCGCCGAGCACGGGCTCGGGCAGGTCGTGGAAAAGTGGAGCGAAGAACAGCAAGGTGAGCGCGACTGCAAGCGATGTCACCACGAGGGAAACCGGCGTCGATGCGCCGCCCATGTCGTTGACCGCGGTCTGCGACATGCCGCCGCCGACCGGAAAGCCCTGGGTCAATCCCGCCGCGATATTGGCGGCACCGAGTGCGGTCAGCTCCTGGTCGGGGTCGATTTCGTATTCGTGTTTCTGGGCGAAGCTGCGCGCGGTTGAGATCGATTCGGCAAACGCGAGGATGAAGCACGCGAATGCGGTCGGGATCAGGTCCTTGATGTCGTCTGGCTCGATGCGCGGCAGGCTTACGTCAGGGAGGCCGCTCGGCAGATCTCCCACCACTTTGATGCCCGTGTCGACGAGGTGAAATAGCGATGTCACCGCGATAGCCGCGACGACGACGATCAAGGTGGTCGGGCGTCCTGGAAACCGGCGCTCGAGCCACAAGAAAAGGGCAATGACCGCGACGCCCATCAGCAACGAAGGGATATGGGTGTGGGGCAGGGAAACGAGCACATGGAAAACGCGCTCGAAGAAATTGCCGCGCACGCCCTCGACGCCGAACAGCTTTGGCAACTGCGTCGAAGCAATGTAGAGCGCGGCGCCGGACTTGAAGCCGAACAGCACTGTATCCGAAATGAAATAGGCGACATTGGCCAAGCCGACGAAGCGGCCGGCGATGCTCATCAATCCCATCAGCACGGCGATAGCGCCGGCGAGCGCCGCGACGCGGGCGGGATCGCCGCCGCCGATCGCAGCGACGCTTGCGGCGACGACGATCGCCAGTGCCGAGGTTGGGCCGACCGCGAGTTGGCGGCTGGTGCCGAAGAGCGCATAGGCGATGCCGGCGACCAGGTAGCAGTAGAGGCCGGAGATGGGGGGCATCTCGGCCAAAGTCGCATAGGCCATGGATTCCGGAATGACGAAGGCGGCGAGCGAGAGCCCGGCGATGCCGTCCACGCGCAACGAGGCGGCATTGCAGTCGGGAATCCACCGCAGCGCGGGGATCCAGCCGCCGATCCGTTGCAGGGTTGTTTTGGCGTCCATCCCAACTTACCTCCAGAAGGGTCGGCCTATACCAGCAGGTGGATCGTCGGTGAGGGCATCCTTGCGCATGGCCGGCGAACGCTGAGCGAGTGGCGATATGCTCCAAGATAGCGTATCAATACGAGGGACAGCCCTGGAAGATATATAACCGTTCGAAATTTCGGCCCCACCGAGGATCACCCGAGGAAATTTGCACCATGTCCATCTTCGACGACCGTGAAAAGGGTTACGAGGCGAAATTCGGACACGACCAGGAGGTGGCGTTCAAGGCGAAGGTCTTGCGCAACCGCATGCTAGGCCTCTGGGTTGCCGAGCATCTGGGCCTCGATGCGGCGGCGGCCAAAACCTATGCGACGGAGATCGTCGAGGGCGAGCTGCGCCACCACGGAGACGACGAGTTGATTGCCAAGGTGGCGCGCGATCTTGCGGCCAAAGACGTGCCGATCGACGCGCATCGCGTGCGCAATGAACTCGCGCACTTCGCAGCCGCGGCTCGAAAGCAGCTCGGAATACAAACCTGATCGCCCTTCCGATGCGAACGCTTCTCGTTCTTGGCCTCGCGGCTTCGCTTTGGATTTTTGCGGGCGCAACCGGCAGCTTGGCGCAGGGGACTGCCGCGTCCGGGGAGAATTGGCTCAGCCGCTTCAAGGATTCGCTCACCACGCCGCCGGAGCCGGCGAGCATCACCGTTCATCAGCAGACTTACGTACCCGTCTACTCGAGCGTCGCCGGAGCAGGTGGGCTTTCGCGGCTCGATTTCTCGGCGACACTCGCGATCCGCAACACTTCCGCGAGCAAGCCCCTGATCGTGGAGCATATCGACTACCGCGACACCGCCGGCAATTTGATCGAGCGGTACATCGATCATCCCGTTGCCGTGAAACCCTATGCGACGATCGAAGTGATGATCGCGACCGCCGATGTGCGCGGCGGCACTGGCGCCAGCTTCGTCGTGGCATGGGGTGCCGCCGGCTCGATCGAGGAGCCGGTGATCCAAGCGGTGATGATCGGCGTCAGCGGTCCGCGCAGCTTCTCGTTCCTGGCTCCGGGGCAGCGGGTTCGAACCTCCGGCGAATAGCGGCAAGAAAGCTCGGGTTCGTTCTCCGAAATTGTCCTCGGGGACAATATGAACCCGCGACCGATGGACGTATATCTCAGATCGGTCGCAGGGATCGACGAATGAGCTCGGAGCCCAGCTATATCATTGTGGCGAATATCCGACGCTACCGGCGCCTGCTGGCAAAATCAGATTTGCCGGCAGCCACACGGAGGGCCGTCGCGAACCTGCTGGAGCAGGCGCAAGAAAGCCTGGACGCCTCGGAGACGGACGAACGGGACGATGATCTGCGCTGGGAACTGCCTCCTTTGAGGCGTGGACGCCTCTAAAGGACGGCGGCAAGCCGAATTGCAGCGGCTGGCGCTCTCAGGATCATCCCGTGCAAAATCCTCGGAAAGGGGGCTCCTCCTGGCTCCAATTGCCGCGCAGATTTGAAAACTTGCGGGCCCGAGCTAAATCAAATTTCGTCATGGGGCACCCGAGATTCTTGTATTTTAGGCTGTTGGTTCGCATATGGGCATGACTGAGCAGGCGGAGCCGCGTTCCTTCCCTTGGGCCAGCAAGTTGCTCCGCCGCGTGGTCGTCCCCGCGCGGAATGCGCGCGCGGGCCTTCCGACGATGCGGGTACGGCTCGCGGTGTTTGCCATCGCTTGCACGGGCGTTGCTTTGGCGGCACTCGCCACGCTGCTGCTCGTGCACGTCGCCGAGGATCGCGCGGACGATGAGCGAGACATCGAAAAGCAAGCCATTACGATCAAGCAATCGATCGAGGCCAAGGTCGCGGTGACCGAGGCAGTCCTCGTGGGGCTTGCGACTTCGCCCATGCTCCAATCAGGGGATTTGCACGCTTTTTATGACCAGGCGAGGGCGCTGGTGCCGACTTACGGCTCGCGCATTCTGCTGTATGAGCGCGATGAGGTTGGCGTGCGACACGCTTTGCTCAATACAGGGCTGCCCTTTGGCACCGCGCAGCCGGCGTTGCGGAATCCCGTAAGTAATCGCTTGGTTGACAAGTTCCTCGCCGACATCTTCGACGACCGAAAGCCAGAGGTTTCGGATGTCGTGGTTTCGTCTTTGGACGGCCAGCGCGTCACCGCGATTGGAATTCCGGTGATCTGGGACGATGAGGTTCATTACGTGCTCGTCGGGGTGCTGCCGGCGATGGACAGCGCGCCGATCTTCGGTCCCGCGGGCCTGCCGCCACGGTGGTCCAGCGCAGTCGCCGATCGCAACGGGGTTTACGTCGCTGGGTATGATACGCCGGACCGCGCGGCGAACCTGCCCGTGCTTGATGCAGCCTTTCGCGCCGCGATCACTGCAGGCGAGACCGTCTTCAGCGCCCACGCCGAGGACGGCAAGCCCCTCCATGTGGCGGTGAGCCGCTCCGATAGAACGGGTTGGCTGTCTATCGTCGCCGTGCCCGAGCAGATTTTCGATGCACCGTGGCACCAAGCGCTGCTGATCTTCGGGACCGCAGCTGGCGTGCTGCTGCTCGCGACGTTTGGGTTTGGCTGGGTTGCTGAGCCCCGGATCGCTCTGCCGCTTCGGCGTCGGTTGATCGAGGATGAGGAGCGCTTTCGCACAATGGCGAACACCGTGCCAAGCATCCTCTTCACCACGGATACCGAAGGTCGATGCGACTACGCCAGTGACGCCTTCTACGCTTACACAGGCATGCCTGCCGGCAGCGCCAAGGGACTGGGCTGGGTCGATGCGATCCATCCAGCGGATCGCCAAAGGGTTTTCGAGACGCTGGCGCTTCCCATTGCGGCGCCGTCGCGGTCCGCTGGCGAGACGCCCACCGTAACTCGGGGCCGCGAGCCGGGACCAACGGTCATTCAACCGACCGACACGGAAATCCGACTGAGGACGAAGGATGGCGATCATCGTTGGTTCCTGATTCGAGCCCGCGTTGTCAGCGACGCCAGTGGGCGGCCGGTCAAGCGCTTTGGGACCGCCACCGACATCGACGACCTCAAGCAGGCCGAACGGGCCTTGCGGCAGCGCATGTCGGAGCTCGCCCACATGAACCGCCGCGCACTTGCGAGCGAGTTGTCCGCCGCAATCGCGCATGAGCTCAACCAACCGCTGGGCGCGATCCTCAGCAACACGGAGACGGCCGAAGTGATCTTGAATTCTCCTTCGCCGAGCGTGAGTGACATCAAAGAAATCCTCACCGACATCAAGCGCGACGACCAGCGGGCGAGTGAAGTGATCCGGCGACTGCGTCGCTTACTGACAAATTCGGGCGTCGAGGCTCAGGATGTCGACCTCAACGACATCGTGGGCGAGGCGATCGAACTTCTTTCGGCTCAAGCATCCGAGCGTAATGTCACGCTGGATCGCGTGCTGACGCCACAGGCGTTGCAAATCAGCGGCGATCGAATCCAGCTTCAACAAGTCATTCTGAACCTGGTTGTGAACGGCATCGAAGCCGCGGAGCGAACGGCAAACGGCAATCGCAAGGTTGTTCTGACGTCCACCGCGGTGCTCGGCGGGACGAGCGCCGAGCTCTCTGTGGGAGATTCCGGCGGTGGTGTCGGCGTGGATGAGCAGGAGCGACTATTCGAGCCATTCTTCACGACCAAGGAGCATGGCATGGGAATGGGCCTGTCCATTGCCCGCACGATCGTCGAGGCGCATGGCGGGCGGATATGGGCCGAGAATCAAACGCAGGGTGGCGCGCTGTTTCGGATCACATTGCCCCTGACCAAGGTGCATTAGGGGTCGCCGGGGTGGCAGCCGTTATTCATGTCGTGGACGACGATCTTTCGTTCCGAACGGCAATTGGTCGGCTCTTGCGGGCGTCCGGCTATGAAGTCGAGGAATATGAATCCGCGCTGCATTTGCTCGACCGATTGCCGACTGGCGTGAGATCCGGTTGCATCTTGCTCGATTTGAGACTTCCGGGTTTAAGCGGGCTTGAATTGCAAAATCGGCTGGCCGAGCTGGGTTCGACGTTTCCGGTCGTCTTCCTGACGGGACACGGAGACATTCCGACCAGCGTGCAAGCGGTCAAGACCGGCGCCGAGGATTTTCTGACCAAACCCGTACTGAAGGAAAATCTGCTCGACGCCATCGAGCGCGCGATCGCGCGTCACCAGACGACCCGGCAGCAGCGAGAGCGGACTGATGCGCTGCGCGGGCTCATAGCTACCCTGACCCCGCGGGAGAAGCAGGTTTTCGAGCGGGTGGTCCGCGGAAAAATGAACAAGCAGATTGCCCACGAGCTCGGCATCTCGGTTCGAACGATCAAGGCCCACCGCCACAAAGTAATGGAAAAGGTCGGCGCGAGTTCGATGATAGAACTTGTATCGATCGCGGAACGGATCAAATGAAATGGCCGCGCCCATCTGGCGGACTTGGCTGAATCAGCACCTTGTCGATGGCGCGGGTTAGTGACTTTGCCGTGAATGGCTTTGCGAGATAGGCGATGCAGCCGACGTCCCGCGCCATCTTGCGGGTGGGCGCACTGTCATCCGCGGTGATGAATATGATCGGGAGCAGGCTTCCCGACACCTTGAGCTGGCGCGCCAGCTCGATCCCGGAAACGTGGTTCAGATGAATATCCAGCACCAGGCAGATCGCATTGCTTAGATCGGCGCGTGCGCGAAATTCTTCGACGGACTCATAGGTATCGGGTTCAAAGCCAAGTGCTCTCAAGAGGCGTTCGACAGCCCTCAGAATGCCGGGATCATCGTCAACGACCAGTATCGCCTTGCGTTTCGCCACGCGTGCACCTGCATAATTGACGGAGTGGGCATGGATCGCGTCTCGACCGTGACGCGCGCCGCTGATTGCTCCGTGCCTTCTGCTAAGCGAAGTACGCGCGCGTTCATATTGTCCCTGAGGGCAATCTCATGATTTTCTCGAGAAGCCGGTCCCGTGCGGCACCGAATCAACGTACCAGTTCAGATTTTTCCGCGGATTCGGAACTCAACTCCCCATCGTTTTAGAGACGAGGAGAATGTCTGCTACAATCGTGGCGCTAAAGGGAGGGGGGCTCCGTGCGAACACCTAAGGGCGTCGCCGCGCTTCTCAGGCCGGCGATCGCGCTTGCGGTGGCCACATGCCCGGCGCTCGCGGATTCGCCGCCCACGACAGGCGTTCCGGATGCGCAATCCGAGGAATCAACCAAGGTGCGTCCGGCTCCTGCGCAAGAGCCTCATCTGGGCACCTATAGCGCCTCATTTCTCGACCCGCCCTATGACGAGTATTTGGAGTTCAAGCAGGGGATCAGCGACACCTACAATCTCGATTTCTCACTGGATTTTTCCATCTATCCGCAAACCGGTACGCCCAATGGCGGCAAGCCGGTCTGGCTCTTCGTCTATTCTCCCAACGTCACGTGGAAACCCTTCACCGACACGGCGATCGGTTCAGGCCAATTCGACTTTGTCTTTCAGCAGCAGGCCTATGCGAGCAGCGCCAATACCGAGGGCCAGGCGGCGCGCTTGGGACTGATCACGTTTCCCAGCAACTGGTTGAGCGACGGGTACTCCTGGTACACGCTCGCCTATACGCACACGCTGCCCGGCGACATGAGTTGGCTCTCGTTCACGGGCGGCCAGTACAATCTCTACACCTTCGACCCCAGCGAATACGCAGGCAACGCGCAGACGGGCTTCATCGGATATTCGTTCGCGCAGGATGCGACGCAGACTTTCCCGAATGCCGGTCTCGGAGGCTACGTGCAGGCCAAGATCGGCGAAGGTGGTCAGTTCCAACTCGCTAGCGGATTTCAGGGCGCGACCGATCTGTCGGGCCGGGCGATCAGCGTCCAAGGTTACCAAAATGGAGAGCTTCTCTATTGGGGAAATGCCCAGTGGACGCCGAACTACCCGGGATGGGGTCAAGGCATCTACAGCCTGCTTGCCTATCACCAGCCCTTCGTTCCCATGATCTCGGACAGCTCCACGGGGATCTCGTTTAGCGCGTCGCAGGAGATCACGGAGCAGTGGGGTGCTTTCGTCCGCGTGAACAACGCGACCGGCAACGATCTCGCGGTCAGGACCTCGATCAATTTTGGCGGCGTTCGCAACGACCCATTCGGGCACAATCCCAGTGATCAGGCCGGCTTGGGCATCGCCTGGAACAGGACAAACCACAATAATGTCGGCTTGCTTCCCGGCGGTGTTCGGGACGGGGAGTGGACGAGCGAGCTCTACTATAGGTACACCGTGTTCAAAGGGATGTCCCTGACGCCGGACGTGCAGATATTCTTCAACCCCGCTTTGACGCCTCAGAGCGGCGCTGCCGCCGTCTTCACTTTGCGCTCGACACTCTCGTTCTGATACTCACCGATACATGGGCCTACTCGACCGTTGGTATTGATTCAGATCATGGGGCCAGGGACTTCTTCGGGCATTCTGCTGAGGCTGATTTCGGTTCATGATGGCGTAGATAAATGAGCGATGGCCCACCTCGCGGACCCGTTGAAACGAAAGGGCAACTGCAATGCGCCGATTGATTTCCATGGTGATTTTGATCTGCGGCTTCGGCGCTCCGGCCATCGCCCAACAGCCCGCGGCGCCGGCCGCCGTGCCCGTGGGAACCGTCGCGGCTGAAAAAAAGCCGATCGAGCAGACGATGGACTTCGTCGGCCGCATCGAGGCGGTCGATCGCGTGGATGTCACCGCGCGCGTGAAGGGGTACCTGGAAGCGGTGCTGTTCAGGGAAGGCGATATAGTCAAGACAGGGGCGCCGCTCTACCGCATTGAGGCGGGACCTTTCGAGGCCGCGGTCAAGGACGCCGACGGCGCCTTGCAGCGCGCCAAGGCCGCGCTAACCCTCGCCAAGGTCCAGCGAGTGCGAGCCGAGGAACTTTACGCGAAGCAGACAGGCACGGCGGTCGCGCGCGACCAAGCGGTGGCCGCGGAGCAGTCGTCCGCCGGACAGGTTGCAAGCGCCGAAGCAGCCTTGGACAACGCTAAGATCAATCTCGGCTACACCAATATCGTTTCGCCGATCACCGGCAAGATAAGCCGCACCAACGTGACCGTCGGCAACGTCGTCGGGCCCGATACGGGGGTGCTGACCATCGTTGTCAGCCAGGATCCGATGTACGTGACCTTTCCCGTAAGTCAGCGCGAGTTCTTGCGCGCCCAGAAGGAGGGTCGCGAAGTCGGCGCCGACAACATGAAAATCAGTCTCCGCCTCGCGGATGGATCTATTTACAGCCAACCGGGACACGTCAATTTCGTCGACGTGACCGTCAACAAGGCGACGGACACGGTGCTGTTGCGCGGCACGGTGCCTAATCCCAATGGCGACCTTATCGATGGTCAGCTCGCGACCATCGTGCTCCCGACCGGAGCGCCGGAGGAAAGGATCATGGTGCCTCAGGCTGCACTCATTGCGGATCAGGAGGGAATCTACGTGTTCGTGGTCGAGGACGGTAAGGCGGTCAAGAAGCTTCTGAAAGTCAGCGGTACCAGCGGCACCAACGCCATCGTCACGCAGGGCCTCACTGGCGGCGAACAGGTGATTGTGGAGGGCTTGCAGGCAATTCGACCCGGTGTGGCCGTCCACGCCACGCCGATGCTCCCCACCGTCCAAGGCGGTTAAGTCGATGCTGTCTTCAATCTTCGTCGATCGGCCTCGGTTTGCGATCGTCATCGCGGTCGTCACCACGATCGCGGGATTGTTGGCGTTGCTGTCGATCCCGGTCGCACAATACCCCGACATCGTTCCGCCGCAGGTATCGGTGACCACCTTCTATCCCGGCGCGTCCGGCGCCGTGGTGGACGCAACCGTCGCGCAGCCGATCGAGGCGCAGGTGGTGGGCGTCGACAAGCTGATCTACATGAAGAGCGTGAGCGGCGATGACGGCAGTTATACGCTGACGGCGTCCTTCGAATTGGGCACCGATCCCGACATCAACACCGTCAACGTCAACAATCGCGTCCAGGTCGCGCTTTCGAGCCTGCCGCAGGAAGTGCAGCGCCAGGGCGTTACCGTCAAAAAGAAATCGTCGGCATTGCTCGGCGTCATCGCGGTCTATTCGCCCAAGCAAACGCACGACCCGCTGTTTATTTCCAACTACGTCACGATCAACCTGCTCGATCCCATCAAGAGCACGCCGGGCGTCGGTGACGCCACGCTCTGGGGTCCGCAGGATTATTCGATGCGCGTCTGGGTCCGCACCGAGCGCTTGACTGGTCTCGGACTCACAACCGGCGACGTCATCGATGCGATCCGCTCGCAGAACGTGCAGGCTGCTGTCGGGCGCATCGGCGCCCGACCGATTTCCGACGATCAACAGCTCCAGCTCAACATCCAGACCCAGGGTCGCCTGACCTCGGTCGAGCAGTTCGAAAATATCGTGATTCGCACCAATCCGGATGGGTCCGTCCTGCGCCTGCGCGACATTGCGAGCGCCGAACTTGGGGCCGCCAATCTCGACCGCGAGACGCGGCTGAATGGCGGCCCCGCGGCAGCGATCGCGATCTACCAAGCTCCGGGCGCAAATGCGCTCGCGACCCTGCAAGCCGTTCGCAACAAGATTATCGCGCTGGAGCAGCGCTTTCCCGAAGACCTCGCCTGGAAGATCACTTATGACCCCACGAGCTTCGTCAAGGACACCATCCACGAGGTGCAGAAAACCTTGGTCGAGGCCTTCGTGTTGGTCGTGCTGGTCGTCTATCTGTTCCTGGGCAGCGTCCGCGCGACCTTGATTCCAACGCTCGCCGTGCCCGTTAGCCTGATCGGCACCTTCATCGTCCTGCAGGCGGTCGGATACTCCGCGAACTCGGTATCGCTGCTCGCGGTGGTGCTGGCGATCGGCATCGTCGTCGACGACGCCATCGTCGTGGTCGAGAACGTCGAGCGCGTGATGGAAGAGCACCCCGAGCTTTCGCCAGGCGAGGCGAGCAAGCAGGCAATGCGAGAGATCACCGCGCCGATCATCGCGATCACGCTGGTGCTGTTCTCCGTGTTCGTGCCAGTGGCATTCATCCCCGGCATCTCCGGCGAGCTTTTCCGTCAGTTCGCGGTCACCGTTTCGGTGTCGATGTTCTTGTCGGCCATCAACGCCCTGACGTTATCGCCCGCGCTCTGCGGCGTGCTGCTGCGGCCCCATCACGGTCCGCGTCGCGGCCCGATCGGTTGGGTGATGCGCTCGATCGACCGAGTGCGCGATCTCTACGGGGCGGTGGTGGCGCGGATCGTGCGCTTCTCCGTGATCGGCTTGATCATGGTGGCGGTGTCGGGCGTGGGCATCGTCGGGCTCGGGAAGGTGACGCCGACGGGCTTCCTGCCGGAGGACGATCAGGGCGCGTTCTTCGTGGTGGTGCAGCTACCGGGCGGCGCGTCGGTCGGACGAACCGAAGATGTGGTGGAGCAAGCGGAACAAATCCTCGCGAAAGAAGAGGCGGTTGCCGACGTGACATCCGTCGTCGGGCTCAATTTCATCGACAACTACTCGCAACCGAACGGCGCCTTCCTCGTCGTCACCCTGAAACCGTTCGAGGAGCGCAAGAGCCGCGATCTCGGCGTGCCGGCGCTGATCGGCCGCCTCGGAGCGAAGTTCCGCGAGATCGGTGGCGGGACTGTGCTGCCCTTGGCGCCGCCGCCGATCCTGGGCCTCGGCACCGGCGGCGGCTTCACTTATGTGCTCCAGGACCTCCGCGGCGGCGATCCGCAAACCTTGGCTCAGGTCGTGCGCGGTCTCACCTTGGCCGCGAATCAGGACCCGAAGCTTAACCGAGTGTTCAGCACCTACTCGGCCACCAATCCCTCGATCTTCCTGAATATCGACCGCGACAAGGTGCAGATCCTCGGCGTGCAGTTGAGCGACGTGTTTCAGGCTTTGCAGGCGTCGCTTGGGGGATTCTACGTCAATGACCTGAACCTGTTTGGCCGACGCTGGCAGGTGAATGTCCAGGCCGATGCGGCCGACCGCTCGCGGGTCGATGACATCTACCGCATCAATGTCCGGAACGCTTCCGGTCAAATGATCCCGCTGCGCAGCCTGTTGGAGGTACGCGTCGTCACCGGACCGCCGGCGCTCATCCGCTACAACAATCTGAGAGCGGTCACGATTCAGGGTGCTCCGGCGGCCGGCGTTTCCTCAGGCCAAGCGCTCAGCGCCATGGAGGCGGTGGCGGCAAAGACGTTACCCACGGGCTTTGCCGGGGAATGGACAGATACGGCTTTCCAGGAAAAACGCGCCGAGGGCAAAACCACAATCATCCTCGGCTTCGCGGTGCTGTTCGCGTACCTGTTCCTGGTTGCGCTTTACGAAAGCTGGACCATACCGGTGCCGGTTCTGCTCTCGGTCTCGGTCGGTATTCTGGGCTCGTTCGCGGCGATGGTCATCGCCGGCCTGACGCTCGATCTCTACGGTCAGATCGGTATCGTCGTGTTGATCGGTCTTGCCGCGAAGAACGGCATCCTGATCGTGGAATTCGCCAAGGAAAAACGTGACCACGGCGAGCCGCTGCTCCAGGCCGCGACCGAGGGTGCTCGACTGCGGTTCCGGCCGGTCATGATGACGTCGTTCGCTTTCATCCTGGGCCTGCTGCCGTTGGCGGTCGCGACCGGCGCGTCCGAGCTTGCGCGGCGCAACGTGGGCACACCGGTCTTCGGCGGCATGATCCTCGCGTCCTTCGTCGGCATTTTCGCGATCCCGCCGCTCTATGTGTTCTTCCAGGCGATCCGCGAGAAGCTGCGGCCGGCCTCGCGACCCAAGGCCGAGGTCGAGCCGGTGCCCGCGAAAACCGTCGCCCAACAATCCAAGGATCAACATCCCGGCGCGGAATCGCCGTCGCCGGCGCCGTCCTCGGATTGAGGGCCTCCGCGCCGGCAGCCGCTAAAATCGTTCGGGTACGAAGTTGTACCGATAGCGCGGCGGCTTGTAGCCGTGCGGCTTCTGCCGCTTGGGCAATTTTGGCTTCTCGTACGGCACGCGCTTGTAAGGGATGAGGCTTAGGAGATGGGCGATGCAGTTGAGCCGCGCGGCGCGCTTGTTGTCGCCATTGACGACGTACCAGGGCGCAAAGTCGGTGTCGGTCACGGCGAACATCGCGTCCTTGGCGCGCGAGTAGTCGTACCAACGCCGATGCGATTCGAGATCCATCGGGCTCAGCTTCCATATTTTGCGCGGGTCATTGATGCGCTCGAGGAAGCGGCTGGTCTGCTCCTCCTGGCTGACCTCGAACCAGTATTTGATCAACTGTATTCCGGAACTGACGATCGCCTGTTCCATTAAGGGGCAGCCCTTTAGGAACCGCTGATAATCGTCCTCCGAACAGAATCCCATCACGCGTTCGACGCCGGGCCGGTTGTACCAGCTACGATCGAACAGGATGATTTCCCCGGCGGCTGGAAGCTGTGTGACATAACGCTGGGCGAAGAGCTGGGTTTTCTCGCGGTCGCTCGGCGCCGGCAGCGCCACGGTGCGAAAGACGCGCGGACTGGTCCGTTCCGTAATGCGCTTGATGACACCGCCTTTGCCGGCGGCATCGCGGCCTTCGAAGACCACGACAATTCGCGCGCCGGCCTTCTGCACCCAGCGCTGCAGCCCCACCAGCTCGCTCTGCAGGCGGAACAGTTCCTTCTCGTATTCCTTCTTGCCGACGCGTTTCTCGGCGCCTTCGTTTTTCGCCGATGACCCTTTGTTTTTCTTCCCCTTATCTCCCTTCGCCATCTCTCGCTCTCAGTCCCAGTTCATGAACATCCCGACATCGCCGGGCATGCCGCCGGGAAATTCGAGAATCTTGGCGGTGAGCCGAAAGCCTTGGTCGCGGAAGCCGAGCTGCCATTTCTCGTAGATGTCCTTGGGGAATCCGGTCAGGGTCTTGGGCCAGCTCGCCTCGTTGTTGTTGATGGCGCGTCCGCCGTCGGTGCAGAGCTCGTTCGGAAAGCGCAGCACCATGACCTCGGTCTGGCCCGACGCGGCGAGCTCGCGAATTATCCGGATAGCATTCTTGACGTTCTGCTCGGTGACCCGCTCCGTCTCCAAATGCGCGATCAGCGCCTTCTTGCGCTCCTGTTCCGCGCTCTGCTGCTGGGTCGCCTGATCCGCCTTCTCCATCAGGCTTTTCGCGCGCAGCTTTTGCAGCTCCTCCTTGGAAGGCACCGCCTTTTTCAATTCGGCACGTCGAGAATCCTTGTCTTCAGCCATCCGTCCTTTCTCCCTTCGGTCAATCCTACTGCTCGGCCTTCTTCCAACCGGGGCCGGGATCAAACGCCGTCATCTTCGAAGCGATCTCCGCGGTCTTCGGGCCGAGGTCCTTCTGGTAGACAACCCCCTCGTGGTTCACGATGAAGGTCATGATCCCCGATGATCCGTATTCGGCGGGATATGCCACCAGTGCGAAGCCACCGATCATGTGGCCGCGGATGATGTAGTCCATCGCGCCGCCCAGCGCATGCGGGCCCTGCGCTTTCAATATTCTAAAGTAGTAGCCGTGATAGGGCGTGCGCTGGCCCCTCTTGAAGGCATAGCCGTGCGCTTGGGCGTTCACCATGAAGGGTCCCATCGGGCTGTCCTTTTCGCCAACCTCGGAGGGCCAATAAAGACCGTCACGCATCCCGGGATCGCTCAGGAATTTCTGCGCGTACTCGAGGAAACCGTCGTGGTTCCAGTCCACGCTCGCGTACTCGCGTTGCGCGTCGACGTAGGCGAGGGCAATCTGGATGACGTCGAGCTCGTTGGCGCCGATGCGGCGGTCGAGAATTTCCTCGGCCCCGGCCTTGCTGTCAAAGCGCCAGTTTCCGCCGGCCGAGACCACCGGAATGGGAAACGGCCACTCATTCTTGCCGATCTCGAAGATAACGCTGCCGTCGTCGCGTTTGACGGGCTTGGTGCCTTCAGCAACCGCGGCGAGGAACCGCTCGCCGGCGCTCCTGTCGGCCACGGGATCGCCGGAGCTGACGAGTTTCTCGCTCCCTGGCCCCAACACATTTGCGATTTTCGCCTTGTCTCTCGCCTGCACTGCGGCGACCAGAGCGTCCATCGCCTGCTCCGGTGAACTGAAGGTGGGCTGTGCCGACGGCTTCGCGGCGGAAGCTGGGCTCGAGAGCAACAGCCAGAGACCGGCGATTGCTGCGAAGGCGATTGCACGGTGCAGCAGCCCGTGATCGACATTGAGACGCATCATGCATGTCCTCGTCGGCAAATCCGTCACTATCCGTTCCCTCTCAGCGGCGCCCGCCACCTCTGCCACCACCGCCGCCACCTCTGCCACCCCCGCCGCCGGCTCTGGCTCCGCCGCCGCCACCATACGAGCGGCCGCCGCCACCGCCGCCGGAGAATGAGCTGCGGCTCGCGGCACCGCGAGCTGCCTGAGTGCTGGCGGCACGACCATTGTTCATGCCGCTGAACGCAGGTGAACCAGGACGTGCCCCGGCCCCGGCGCCTGCCGAGGGACGCGTGATTGCACCTGTTCCCGCAGATGGGCGCCCGCCCGCACCGCCGCCGGGCCGCGTCACACCGGCGCCCGCACCACCGCCGGGCCGCGTCACACCGGCGCCCGCACCACCGCCGGGCCGCGTCGCACCGGCACCTGCACCGCCGCCGGGCCGTGTTGCGCCTGCGCCCCCACCGGGTCGGGTGGCACCCGCACCCGCACCGGGTCTGCCGGCACCAGCACCGGCTCCCGCGCCGCCGCCGGGCCGGTTGCCAATGCCTCCTGCGCCGGGCCGATTGCCCGCGCCCGCGCCGCCATCGAATCCCCGGAGGTTCTGGCGGGCATTCCCGGTCGATGCGCGCTGGAAATTCTGCCGCGAGGCTGCATCGCGATAGGGAACGCCGCCGCGATTGTTGGGATTGTGCTGCCAGCGGTTGGAGCCCGCAGGGAGCGTGGTCGCGCGACCGGCGTTGATGTTATTCCGGTTGATGTTATTGAACTGGTTGTAGTTGACGTTGATGTTGCCGCCGCCCCAATTGGTATTGCCCCAACCCCAGATCGCACCGCCCACGGCGACACCGGTGGCAAATGCAAGTGCGCCGCCCAGGACCGCGCCTCCATAGTAGCCGGGGTAGTAAGCCGGCGGCGGAGGGTAATAGGTAGGCGGATACGAAGGATAGGGCCAAGTGCCAAAGGCGTCTTGCGGGTTGTATGTCGGTACATAAACGACTTGCGGATTTGCCGGCTGGATCACGATCGCCTGACCATCCGTCTTCACGACCTGTTGCTCCGTCGTCTTCAGGTTGCCGGCACTGTCCGCCGCCCTGCGCAGGCGCTGAACGGAAGCCATCACATCCTGCTGCTGCGCGAGAACCGCGTCGCCGACCTTCTGCGTCCAGTCGAGGTTTTCGTTCATCATGTCGAGAACCTGGGGGAATTGTACCAGCGACATGACGCTGGGGTCCCAGGGCTGTTGTTGAACGGCTGTGCTCAACTGGTCGCCCTTGAGCTTGGCGTTCTCGGGTTTCTTCACCCACCGATCCGCCTGGACGATTTGCAGCGGGTAGGTAGAGGCCATGAAAATCATTGCAAGCAAGTCGTCGGGATAGAGCGCGATCGGCGCCATGAGCTGGTCTAGCTCCTGCTGGCTGAAGACCGGCGACTGTTGGTCGGGCGGCGCTCCCGCCGGTGCACCGGCTGGTGCCGCAGGCGGGGCCGGCGCCGGCGCGGGAGCCGCCGGAGCTTGCGCTTCGGCGACCTGCGCACTCAGAAACAGCAGCGCGGCAGCGCAGGCGACCGGCCTTATCAACTTTTGATGCATGTCTGGCGCCTCAGCAGGTCTGAACGCGAGCCGCACTCTCGCCCGATTGGCCCGCGCGATAATTGATTTTTATCAATCTAGCGTTCACGCCGGTGAAGACTATCCCAGTCTCTTCAATCGAGGGAAGTTTCAGTGGCAGCATTTTGTATGCAGCGGGTAATCGCGATGTGCAATTGGCGCGCTGTGGGTCAACCAAATTCCCGAATCCGTACTCAGCCGAGGCGTCGCCACTCCAATCGATAGGTCTGCTCAGGGAGACTGCATAGAAATCGCGTGCAGTGCACAAATTTTATGGCGCCGACCCGACTTTGAGCTAGGTCAATGACCAGGTCTCACCGCCAGACCAGGGTGCGGCCAACCATCACCAGGGTGAAGCAATGCTGGCTCCCGAAGAGAAGCGTGCCGCAACGGAGGCAAGCACAGGCTTGTCATTGGTTGAAGAGGCTGCCGCTTATCTGATTGATGCAGCGCAGCGCAGTGTTCTTTTTTGGGACGTAATGCGTCAGCGCAGCAACCAGTATCGCGAGCACATGGCGCAGACAGCCCCGAACGTGCTTGAGTTCCAGGCGGAGCTTGTGGTGGACGGACGCACGCTGAAGCGCCCGGTGAATTACGCGCTCGTGCGTATCGTTCCACCCGCCGGAACCGAGATCGATCCCAAGCGGCGTCCTTTCGTTGTCGTGGACCCGCGCGCAGGTCACGGACCCGGCATCGGCGGCTTCAAGGCCGACAGCGAGATCGGTGTTGCGCTCAAGGCCGGCCATCCCTGCTATTTCATCGGCTTCCTGCCGGAGCCGATGCCCGGGCAGACGATCGAGGACATCGCGCGGGCAGAGGCGGTGTTCCTGGAGAAAGTAATCGCGCTGCATCCGGACGCCGACGGCAAACCCTGCGTGATCGGCAATTGTCAGGCGGGCTGGGCGGCGATGGCGTTGGCAGCGATGCGACCGGAATTGTTTGGCCCGCTGATTATCGCGGGATCACCGCTGTCCTACTGGGCGGGCGTGCGCGGCAAAAACCCGATGCGCTACAGCGGCGGGCTGCTAGGCGGGAGTTGGCTTGCGACTCTCACGAGCGACCTCGGGCACGGAAAGTTCGACGGCGCGTGGCTGGTGCAAAATTTCGAGAACCTGAATCCCTCGAATACGCTCTGGACCAAGCAATACAACCTTTATTCAAAGATCGATACGGAAACCGAGCGCTATCTTGGCTTCGAGCGTTGGTGGGGCGGTCACGTCAACCTCAATGCCGAGGAGATCCAGTACATCGTCGACGAGCTCTTTGTGGGCAATCACCTGGCTGCCGCGGAGATCACGACATCGGACGGCGGCATGATCGACCTGCGCAACATCCGTTCCCCGATCGTCGTGTTCTGCTCTCAAGGTGACAACATCACGCCACCGCAACAGGCACTCGATTGGGTCCTTGATCTCTACGACAGTGTCGACGACATTCGCTCGCACGGTCAGACGATCGTCTACACGGTGCACTCCAAGATCGGCCATCTCGGAATATTCGTCTCCGCAGGAGTGGCGCGGAAGGAGCACGGCGAGTTCTCCAGCAACATCGACATGATCGATGTCCTGCCGCCGGGGCTTTACGAGGCCGTGTTCGAGGAGAAAACCGCGAGCACTCCCGGTGCCGAATTCGTGAAGACCGAGTGGGTCATGCGCTGCGAGGCGCGAACGCTCGACGATATCCGCGCACTCGGCGGCAACGATGCCGCGGACGAGCGCAGCTTTGCCACGGTGGCGAGGGTGTCGGAGATCAACAACGCGCTCTATCGCACTTACTTGCAGCCGCTGGTGCGCGCGATGGTACCGGCTGGATCCGACGAGTGGCTGAGAAAATTGCACCCGGTACGCATGCCGTTCGAGATTTTCTGCGACGCGAATCCCTTCATGGCGCCCGTCAAGGCGATGGCCGATTGGGTCCGCGAGCATCGCGCGCCAGCCAAGAAGGACAATCCCTTCATCGCCGCCGAACATGCCGCCTCCGAGCAGATCGAGGTTGTGCTAGATGCCTGGCGCGACATGCGCGATGGCTTTGTCGAGCGGCTGTTCCTGACCGTTTACGGCGCGCCCGCGTTGCAAGCGGCGGTGGGCATTGACCCGGCATCCCCTGGCCCGTTCCGCAGAGCTGGGAAAAGCGTTCTTCACAGTCAGGTGCTGAACGCGCGCGTTGCCGAGCTGAAAGACCGGATCGCCACCGGCGGTATTCAAGAGGCGACCACCCGGGCCATGATATACGTGGGCATGCCTCGGGGCGCCATTGATGAGCGGGCGTTTGCCGTGCTGCAAAACATCCGCCTGGTGCAGGATGCTCGCAAGCAACTGACTCTGGCGCAATTCAAGGCGATGGCCCGGGAGCAATTTTGCATGCTGATGCTGGAGCCCGACGCCGCGGTCGCCGCCATCCCGAAGCTGCTGCCGCCCGATCCCGATATCAGGCGCAGGGCATTCGCCGCTATAGAACAGGTAATCGCTGCGAGGGGCACCATAGAGCCCGAGGTTGCCGAACGTCTTCGGCACATCGCTCGGCTGTTCGGGATCGATCAGAGTGTCCCCGAGGTGACGGTTGTACGGGCAGCGAGAAAACCGGAGCCCGCACCGCGGAAGACCGAGCCGCTAAAGACTTCTTAGCCCCAACGATCGTGACCGGACGCAGGAGGGGAGTTCTGCAATGGCTCAGTCGCAGCCCGAGACCGCCGGTGCGCAAATTCACCGGAAATACGACCGCCTGATCGCGGTCGCAAAGCAAGTTCCGCCGGCGACCACCATCGTGGTGCATCCTTGCGACGAGACCTCGCTGCGCGGCGTTAGCGAGGCAGCGGAAGCCGGCATCATCGTTCCAATTCTTGTTGGCCCGCGCGCGAAGATTGCGGGCGCTGCTCGCCAGTACGGCATCGATATCGGCCGCTATGAAATTGTCGACGCCGCACATAGCGACGACGCGGCGGCTAAGGGTGTCGAGCTTGTTCGCGGCGGCAAGGGCGAGCTGCTGATGAAGGGAAGCCTGCACACCGACGAGTTGATGCGCGCGGTGACCAACGCGGCCACCGGTTTGCGCACGGCGCGGCGCATCAGCCACGTCTTCATCATGGACGTGCCGACCCATTCCGAAGTCCTCTTCATCACGGATGCCGCTGTGAATATTTTTCCGGATCTCGACGCTAAGCGGGACATCATTCAGAACGCGATCGATCTGTTCCGGGATCTCGGGCTCGGCACGCCTCGAGTGGCGCTGCTCTCAGCGGTCGAAACCGTCACGACCAAAATACCCTCGACCATCGAAGCGGCGGCGCTGTGCAAGATGGCGGAGCGCGGCCAGATCACGGGCGGCGTGTTGGACGGGCCACTTGCCTTCGACAACGCGATCGATCCCGAAGCGGCGCGGATCAAGGGGATCAAATCCGAAGTGGCGGGCCGCGCGCAGATCTTGGTGGTACCCGACCTCGAGGCGGGGAACATGTTGGCGAAGAACCTGACGTTCCTCACCAAGGCGGACGCGGCAGGGCTGGTGCTGGGCGCGCGCGTGCCGATCATCCTCACGTCGCGCGCGGATTCAGTGCGCGCGCGCATGGCCTCCTGCGCGGCCGCGGTGGTTTACGCCGATGCGCGCCGCCGCAAGGCGGCCGTTCCATCGGGTTGAGGCGTCATGGACGCGATCCTCGTCGTCAACGCCGGGTCTTCGAGCGTCAAGTTTCAGTTATTTGAGATCGGCGGCGCGGCCGGCCTCGAGCGCCGGATCAAGGGGCAGATGGACGGTATCGGCACCGCGCCTCGGCTGCGCGTGAGCGGCGCCGACGGCAAGACCTTGGTCGATAAAAAATATGAGGCGGCTGAGGTGGCCGACGTACGGACGGCGATGCGAACCTCTGGCGCGTGGTTGCGGGAGCAGCACGATATCGTGCCGATAGCGGTCGGGCATCGCGTGGTCCATGGCGGTCCGGAATACAGCCGCCCCATAACAGTCGACGATAGGGTGCTCACGGATCTGGAGCGATTCATCCCCCTGGCGCCGCTGCATCAGCCCAACAACCTCGCGCCGATCCGCGCACTGTTGTCGCTCTTTCCGCAATTGCCGCAGGTCGCGTGTTTCGATACGGCCTTTCATCGCGGGCATGATGCGTTTGCGGATCGCTATGCCATTCCGGAGCAACTCTATGCCGAGGGCGTGCGCCGCTACGGCTTCCACGGTCTCTCCTATGAATTCATCGCGGGACGTTTGCCCGAGGTCGCGTCCGAGATCGCGACTGGTCGGGTTATCGTGGCGCATCTCGGAAGCGGCGCCTCGATGTGCGCCCTTGCAGGCGGCCGGAGCGTCGAGAGCACGATGGGTTTCACGGCCCTCGACGGGCTGCCGATGGGCACGCGTCCCGGTCAGATCGACCCGGGGGTGGTGCTGTACCTGATCGCACAGAAGGGCATGAGCGCGGCGCAAGTCGAGACTTTTCTCTATCACGAGTGCGGTCTCAAGGGACTCTCGGGCATCAGCAACGACGTCCGCGAGTTGGAAGCGAGCAACGATCCGCGAGCGCGTCTTGCGCTCGACTATTTTGCCTACCGCATCGGCCTCCTTGCGGGGATGTTGGCGGCAGCGCTTGGTGGCCTGGACGCTTTTGTATTCACCGCCGGCATCGGCGAGAATTCGGCCGCGGTACGCGCCCGGGTCGCTCAGCGCATCGCCTGGCTTGGCGCCGTTCTCGATCCCGCCTCGAATGCCGCGGGGAAAACGCGGATTTCTGCCCGCGGCAGTGGCATCGCGCTCTATGTGATACCGACGGACGAGGAGCTGATGATCGCGCGTCACACCTTGGCGCTGCTGTCGGGGGCCCGCCGGTCGGCCTAGGGTGACCCGTCTTTGTTTTCGTGACGGGGTCTTGCGCTGCCGCGATGCGCGTCAAAGGGGCGGTATGCCAGCCCCATGATCTCTCTTCACAGTTGGGTGCCGGCGTGGTTCGATGAACGTGCGTGCCTCATTCCGCGGAGCAGACTTCCGAAGGAGGCCAAATGTTCAATCCAACCCAATTGGTGATCGAGCGGTTTGTGCAAGAACTGCAGGAGATGTACCAGCGCATTTACGGTCTCCTGGAGCCCGGATATCCCGGGATCATCGGCTTTATCGGGCGGCTCGCGCTCGAAAATATTGCGAACAGCGACGCCCCCTATCACGACGTCAATCACACGATCATGGTAACGCTGGTCGGACAGGAGATTCTGCGCGGCAAGCATCTTAGCGAGGGGGGCGTGACCCCCCGCGACTGGCTGCACTTCATCGTTTCTCTGCTGTGCCACGATATCGGATATGTCCGCGGCGTTTGTCATGGCGATACACCCGAGCGCTGTATCATCAGCGCAAAGGGGGAAACGATCGAGATTCCGCCCGGGGCGACCGATGCATGGCTTACGCCTTACCATGTAACGCGCTCGAAGCTCTTTGTTCGCGAGCGTTTCGGCCGGGTAAGCCTCACCCACATCGACACGATGCTGGTTGAATCGAACATTGAGCATACCCGCTTTCCGGTGCCAGGCGACGACGAGCATGCGGGCATCACGGATTACCCAGGTTTGGTGCGCGCGGCCGATCTGATCGGGCAACTCGCCGACATCAACTACCTGCGCAAGATACCGGCACTGTTCACGGAATTCGCGGAGACCGGCACCGCCGAGAAGCTCGGCTACCGCAACGCCGCCGAGCTCCGCGCGGCTTACCCGGCATTCTTCTGGAAGGCGGTCCGTCCGTTCATTACGGACGGCCTGCGTTACCTGCGCGTGAGCCAGGAAGGGAAGGAGTGGGTCGCGAATCTCTATGCTCACGTCTTTTCGGAGGAACATCGCGGTGCCCTCTGATGGCCGCGATTGATTTGGATCAGCGTTCGGTGTGAAAGCGCCTTCCATTGAACAGCCAACTCCCCTTCGATCGCTCGGAGAGGTCAGGCTTGTTCGCACCAAAGGCTTCGGTTGGCGCGCGAGGGCTCTGGTCCACATCGAGATACATTGAACGGAGCGCTCACAGGATGGGTAAAAGACCGATCATCGCGCTTCTCACGGCCATGCAGCTTGGCATGTGGTTGCTCGTCGCCTTCGCGATGCCGGCCCACGCCGCCACGAAGTCAGAAGCGGCACAAGATCAGCCCGCGAAGGTTCGCGAGCTGCTGGATCTTCTGGCCGATCCCCAGGTACAGGCCTGGATCAAAACGGAGGCTGCGCCTAAGGCCGCTGCTTCTACCGGGGCGGCGGCCGGAGCCGAGGAACAGCTGGAGGAACATTTCTCCGGCCGGCTCGGTGATTTTCGTGCCCATATCGCCGCGGTGATCGCCGTCATACCGCAGCTTCCCGCGCAATTCGCGCTTGGAATTGAAAATCTCAACCGAGAACGTCAGGGACATCTCCCCATCGTTGTTTACGTTGCCGTCTTTCTTGCGCTCGGATTTGGGGTCGAATGGTTGTTCCTGCGGATGACCGCACGCATACGGCACTGGGTATCAACCATGCCGATCGAGAGTGTGGCGCAGCGCTGTACTGCGCTGGGCGCATCCCTCGGCTATCGCCTTGCCGCCGTCGGTATCTTCGGCGTCGCGAGTATCGGCGCCTTCTTTATCTTCGACTGGCCGCCGTTCCTGCGCGAGGTCGTGTTCCTATATCTCGTGGCTTTCCTCGAATTGCGCCTGGCCATCGTGGCAAGTCGGTTCCTCCTGGCGCCGCCCACGTCGGGACCGGAGACCCTTGACCGCGTGCGCTTTCTGCCGGTCACCGACGCGGCTGCGAGCTTTTGGCACCGGCGTGTGACGTTGCTCGTGGCATGGTTTTGCTTCGGCTACGCGACGGTCCAGTTGGTGGGCCTGCTCGGTTTCGATCCCGACGCGCGTCTCCTCGTTGCTTATGTTCTGGGTCTTGGCCTCTTGGCGATTGGCTTCGACATGATTTGGGAACGCCGTCCGACCGCCGACGACACCGCGGCGCCGCGGCGGCGCGCGCTCGCCTGGTTGGTCTCGGCCTATATTGTCCTTCTCTGGCTGCTCTGGGTCGTGTCGGCGACGCCGCTCATGTGGTTGCTGATCGTCGTGGTCGTGATCCCCTGGGCTTCCGGCGGAATGCGTCGGGGAATCACGCAGCTCCTGCGGCCGCCGGGCAGCGCCGACGCTGCTCCCTCCCTGCTGGCCGTGACCCTGTATCGCGGCTTGCGGGCACTGCTGATTATCTTGGGCGCCCTTTTGCTGGTCGAGAAGTGGCAGATCGACATCGCCGCCTTGATGGCGGGCGACAGTTTTTTCACGCGCTTGGTGAGTGGCCTCTTGAGCAGCGTGGTGATCATCTTGGCTGCGGATTTCGGCTGGCAGCTCGCGCGCGCTGCGATCGACCGTAAGCTGATGGAGCCGCCACACTCGAATGATCCGCACAGCGAGGAATCGCGGCGTCAGGCTCGTCTCAAGACGCTGCTGCCGATCTTGCGCAACCTGCTGCTCATCGTGCTCCTGGTGATGGTCGCACTGATGGTACTGACCGCACTCGGCGTCAATGTCGGCCCGCTGATCGCGGGGGCGAGCGTGGTGGGAGTTGCGATCGGCTTCGGCGCGCAGACACTGGTTCGGGACATCATCGCCGGAATGTTCTACTTGCTCGATGACGCCTTCCGAGTGGGCGAGTACATCCAGAGCGGCAACTTCAAGGGCACCGTCGAATCCTTCAGCCTGCGCTCCGTGAAGCTGCGCCATCACCGTGGACCGGTCTACACCGTGCCGTTCGGGGTCCTCGGTGCGATCCAGAACATGAGCCGCGACTGGGTCATCGACAAGATGTCGGTCGGCGTGACCTATGACACCGATCTCAATAAAGTCAAAAAGATCATCAAGCAGATCGGCAAGGAGCTGGCGGAAGATCCGGAATTCAAGCCCAAGATCATGGAGACTCTGAAAATGCAGGGCGTCGAGCAGTTCGGCGACTACGCGATTCAGATCCGCATGAAGATGATGACCAAGCCCGGCGAGCAATTCGCGATCCGCCGGCGCGCCAATACCATGATCAAGCAGGCCTTTGATGAGAACGGGATCGAGTTTGCTTTCCCGACCGTGCAGATCGCGGGCGGCAGCGGGGAAGCGAGCCAAGCGGAGATAGCCTCGGCGGCGCAGCAAGTTCTGACCAAGCCGGCGGCAGCAGCGCACGGCTAGAAGGGACGGGACGCGGCGCCTAGGGTCGCCGCTGGCTCTCCGGCGCGGGCGCCGGGGCCGCGGGCTGGCGCCGATCGCCATCGGAAATCAGCCAGTACAAGCCGCCGAGCGCCAGCAACAATCCGCCGAAACCAAAGAGCGTCTGCAGGTCTGCGGCGGAATAATCCATCAGGATCAATTTGCGCGCGACCACAAGTATCGTGATGCGGACCAAGAGTCGCACCTGTATGGCGCCGGAACGCTCGGTCAAAGCAACGAATACCGAGTGATTAAACTCGAGCAGAATGAGGATGGTAAGGATGAGCCCAAAGGTGTCCTGCATAACCGCCCGGTCGACGAATGCTTCACCGAGAAGCATGTCACCCGCGAGTTTGATGGCGGTGACCGCAATGACAAGCACCGTCGCAGCCACGATCATGAGCATGACGCAGACGAGCGCGATTCGCTCGAAGCGGAGATAGAGGCTGCTATTGCGCCATTCGGTAATGGGTACCTCGCTTTCTCCCTCGTCGACAAACTTGCCACGGCGGCACGCGATGCGCCACCGCCATTCGCGGAATCAACTCGCCTTCATCGATTGCAGTTGCGCAATCAGATTCAGAGGCAGCACGCGGATGATGCCGCCGCGCGGGCTGTCGATGTCGGCAATGAGAAAGAACGCAATGGACACGATCGTCGGCAAGATGAGCAGCAGAAGCACGCTTCGCTGATGCGCGGCATATCCCACCAGTAGATTGCAGGCGATCGCGATCAATCCCATCATCGCCCAAGCCGCGATTGGTATTCGGTTCCACCAGGCGGCCTGGGTGTACCCCTGAGAATTGAGCACGTCGTTCATGCCGGAGACCACGAGGGCGATGACCTGCGTGGGCTCCTTTGCCGCCGCCGGCAGCACGGCGGACCAAAGCTCGCCGTGCAACTTTGCGGTATCGCCGTTGATCTGCCCAAGTTGGTTCTCGTCGCCCGCCACATAATAAGAGATGCGCTGCTCCGTGTAGCGACGGAGCAGCGTGCGCACTTTCTCTGCATCGTCGGGCGGCAGCAGATCGGCGCGCACATACTCGGTTCCGATGGCGTTGGCTTCGGCTTCCTCGAGATTCTTGCGCTGATCGTACCGCGTCAAAGCCATCGAAAACGTGAACCC